>JAAGKN010000390.1_pt1 | contig 67930 bp, 68 predicted proteins | sample 6206371 | NCBI WGS metagenome assembly JAAGKN01 (sample SAMN11533720, study PRJNA540317) | gut metagenome | isolation source: fecal pellets from male and female animal of same cohort | host: Peromyscus leucopus | place: USA:CA | collected 2017
CAGGGTTCTGTTGAGGCTGTTAAGCAGTCACTTCTTAAGATTGAAAATGACGAAGTAAATGTTAAAATCGTTCATGGTGCTGTGGGCAGCGTAAGCGAAAGCGATGTTATGCTGGCTTCTGCATCAAATGCAATTATTGTTGCATTTAATATTGGTACAGATCAGATTGCTGCCGATAATGCACACCGTGACGGAATTGAAATTAAGTCCTATGATATTATTTATGATGCTATTGAGGACATTGAACGTGCAATGCGCGGAATGAGAGCGCCTAAATACCGTGATGTTGATACCGGTGAGGTAGAGGTAAGAGAGGTTTACAAAATCTCTTCTGCAGGTACAATTGCAGGCTCACTTGTTACTTCAGGTACGATTAAGCGTGATGGTAAGGTAAGAGTGATCAGAAACGGCAAGCAGATTGCCGATGTTAAGCTTGCTAATCTTAAGCGTTTCAAGGATGAGGTTAAAGAGGTTTCATCCGGTTACGAATGCGGTATCAGTCTTGAGGGCTGGGATAATATTCAGGCAGGCGATATTCTTCAGGCATATATTGTTGAGGAATACAGAGATTAATTATTGTTGCGATATTTTAATGAAAGGAACGGGCAGATAATTGCGTGCAAAATGTGATTATCATTGCTCTGTGATTATGGCAGGATTTCATATTGACAGAATATCCGAGGATATTAAAAGAGAAATTATTTCCATTATGCGAGAGCTCAAAGACCCTCGCATAAACGAAATGCTGACGGTTATAAAGGTTGATGTCAGCGGGGATTTAAGCTATGCAAAGGTATATATCAGCTCAATTCAGGGCATAGAGGCTGCAAAAAGTTCGATTAAAGGCCTTGAAAGTGCCGGCGGATATATAAGAAAGCAGCTTGGCACAAGGCTGCATTTGCGCAAAAGTCCGGAGCTGAAATTTGTTGCTGACGACTCTATTGAAAAGGGTATGGATCTTTTTGAAAAAATCAAGGAAATAAGTAATGAGAATTAATGTTGAAGAATGTGCACAGCTTTTGAAGCAGCATGATAATATATTAATATTGACTCATGCCCATCCCGACGGAGATACGTTGGGTTGCGGATTTGCTCTTTGCCGTGCACTTATGGCGATTGGTAAAATCTGTGCCGTTGAAAATGCGGATGAAATACCAAAGAAGTACAGCTATATGTATGAGGATATTGTTCCTATAAAATTCAAACCTGAATATGTTGTTGCTGTTGACGTTGCCACATCAAATCTTTTGGGCAGCCTTGATGGAAAATACCATATTGATTTGTGTATTGATCATCATTCAACGAATACAGAATATGCTGAGAACTTACTGCTGGAGGATGTTCCTGCGGCTTGTCAGCTTATGTTTGATGTTATAAAGGCAATTAATGTTGAATTGATGCTTGATAAAGGTATTGCAAATTGTCTGTATACAGGACTTACAACGGATACAGGCTGTTTTCGTTATGCATCCACCACGGCAGAAACCTATCGCAAGGCTGCAGAGCTTATTGAGCATGGTGCAGATAACGGCAGAATTAACAGAATTATGTTTGAAACCAAGAGCAAAACATATGCAAGGCTTGAGCGTCTTGCTCTTGATTCAATGCGATTTTATGAAAATGACCGTGTTGCAATCATTACAATAACACAGGAAATGTATAAGCTGACAGGTTCAAATGAGCAGGAGACAGAAGCAATTGCTCCGCTTACAAGGCAGATTGAAGGCGTTGAGATTGGTATTACAATCAGAGAAAAGGCTGATGGAACCTGCAAGGCTTCAATACGCACATTTGAGAGTGTTAATGCTGCTGTGCTTGCCAAAGCTTTTGGCGGCGGCGGTCATTCACAGGCAGCTGCCTGCAGATTTGACTGCACGGTAAAAGAGGCAAAGGAAAAGCTTGTTGTAAAATGCGGAGAGCTATTAAATGACAGGAATAATTTGCATTAATAAGGATAAGGATATTACCTCTTTTGGCGTGGTTTCAAAAATAAGAGGTATTACCAAAGAGAAAAAGGCAGGTCATACAGGTACGCTTGACCCTATGGCAACAGGCGTTTTGCCTGTTATGCTCGGCGGGGCAACCCGATTTCTTGATTACCTTCCGGATAGTGACAAGGGCTACAGAGCAACCTTTGTGCTTGGGAAAACAACAGATACACTTGATATCACCGGGAATGTAACAGGTGAATATGAAGTGAAGGCGGACAGTGATGATGTTGCTGGCGTGCTTGAAGAATTCAGGGGCAGAATAACACAGCTGCCGCCGATGTTTTCGGCAGTATCAGTTAACGGAAAAAGGCTTTATGAGCTGGCACGACAGGGTGTTGAGGTTGAAAGAGAGTGCCGAGAGGTTGAAATAAAAAAGCTGGAGCTTATGGATTATTGTGAAAATGAATACACAATTGATGTTGTTTGTTCAAAGGGAACCTACATAAGAACTCTGATTGATGACATAGGCAGCAGGCTTGGCTGCGGTGCCGTTATGACATCGCTTGTGCGTACTCTTGCAATGGGTTTTACGCTGGATGATTGCGTTACTATCAGCGAGCTTCAGAATATGAAGGATAATAATGAAGATTTCGTCGGGGTAGTTATTGATATTGAAAAAATGTTTGGTGTGTATGAAAGCGTAACCGTTTCACCTGCACAGGCACAGCGTTTTTCAAACGGCGGTGCACTTGATGCTGATAGGATAAGAAAAAAGCTTACACCACAGATTTACAGGGTATATTCGCCGTTGAATGTGTTTTTAGGCTTGGGTGAATATTGCCGGGACGAAAATGAACTGAAGGTAAAACGACTTTTAACAAGGCGCGATTGACAATATATGGGTGAATTAAATAATAAAAAAAGAATAGCTGTTGCGCTTGGGGATTTTGATGGAATGCATCGTGCACATCAAACTGTTATTACAGGTGCAAATGATGCGGTGATATATTGCGTTAACAATAAATTTTCACTTTTGCAGAAAAGTATTTTTGAAAAAAGATATAAAAATGCTTTATTTGCCGATTTCGATGAAATAAAAAATATGAACGGCAGAGCGTTTATTGATGACATCCTGATTGGCAGATTTGGTGCGGGAATTATACTTTGCGGTTTTAATTTCTGTTTTGGCAAAAATGCTTCGTGGAGTGCGCTGGATTTAAGGCAGTATTTAGAGTCAAAGGATGTTTGGGTAAGAATACTTGAGCACCTTGATTTTGAAGGTGAGCCGATTTCATCTACCAGAATAAGGAAGGCTGTTTCCGATGGCAGAATTGAGCTGGCAAATGAAATGCTCGGATATAATTTTACTTTTGAAAATGAAGTTATTGAAGGCGATAAAAGAGGCGGAAAAATAATCGGCTATCCAACAATTAACCAGCATTTGCCGCAGGGGCTTGTTGTGCCGAAATTCGGTGTGTACGAAAGCAGAACTTTTGTAGATGGAAAAGAATATAAATCGTTTACCAACATAGGAATGCGGCCAACCTGGCGTGTTGATGAGCCTTTGAGTGAAACACATATCTTTAATTTTAATAAAAATCTTTATGGCGAAAATATAAGAATTGAGCTGATTCGTTATTTAAGAGAGGAAAAGAAGTTTTCATCTGTTGATGAAATAAGAAAACAACTTGATTATGACAAAAGCAGTATTATTTGATTTTGATGAAACTTTGCAGGACAGAACGGCTGCGTTTGAAAAGTATATGGATACTTTTTTGGCTGATTTTTGTCCTGATATAAGCAAAGAAGAAGCGGAAAAGAGAAAAGAGGAAATGCGCCTTACGGGCAACGGCGGTTATGTTGACCGAGAAAAATGGTATGCAGCACTTGTTGAAAGCTGGGGATGGAAGGACGCCCCGTCAAGCACGGTGCTTGCAAATCATTATGATACAAAATTCGGCGACCATAACGTTATATTCCCAAATTCAATTAGGCTTTTAAAAGAGCTTAAATCACAGGGGTATATTGTTGGTGTAATAACAAATGGTCCGTCAATTTTGCAAAATCATAAAATGGACACCAGCGGTTTAAGACCGTATTGCGATATTGTTGTTGTGAGCGGTGATGTAGGCGTCCACAAGCCTGACCCTGCATTGTTTGAGTATACAGCGGATAAGCTGGGACTGAAAACAAGCGAGTGTGTGTATGTAGGTGATCATCCTGTTAACGATATTCAGGGGGCACTTGAATCGGGAATGAAAGCAATTCGTATGAATTGGGGCTGGTTTGAAAATCAGGATTTGCGTGAGGACGTTCCGGTTATCAGCGATATTATTGATGTACTTAAATATGTTTAAAAGGAGTATCAGCAAATTTGCTGATACTCCTTTTGTGTTTTTTCTATTTATTTGAAATAAGATAAATATTAAAATCTTTGCGTTTACCTTCTACTACTACGCATTCAACTTCCTCATCCCAAAATGGCAGTAAGTAGTTTTTATATGAACCCTCATTATATTTGTAAAGCACTTTAAATTCTTTCGTTGTTACTTTGTATAATGTACTCATTTCAATCGCCAAAATATTTAAATAATCCCAATAAATATTTCATCAATAATATCTCTTAAATGTTTTCCGTAAAATAGTTGTTCACGTTCCATTGTTAGTATACTGTCGTATTCTTTGATAACACCATTATGCTCAATAGTGATTTTTTCAAAATTATTTTTTAGAATATATTGCTTGTTTTCCAAAGAAAAAACTATCGTTTTATACTCTGATAAAGCATCTGCTATCATTTTAACAGTATTTTTGATTATAGGTAGTTTGTGGTGTTTTTGTATCTCACGAAAACAGCTTTCACATAACCATATACAATCGTCATCTGAATAGTAACCTTGTTTATCACTATTATCATAATTATATTGACTTAATTTTTTTGCATCAAACAGGCAATGATAATGATTGCCTTCTGTAACAGCTGCTTTTTTGAATTTCGCATTTTCTAGCCAATCCTTTTTATAAGTTTGATAACAATCCTCTATCCAATCAAAATTATTTTTCATATTGCACCCCTTCAATATCATTTGTTTTTCTGCTCCAACTGTTATCGGGAAAAATTCGATATCCTCTTTTCCAACCTTTATCTTTGATTTTGTAATCCCAATGTGCTCCTTCCGGTTTTGGATGTTTTAAATCCCAATGGTATGTTTCTTTTGTTTTCGGATTATACCAACCACCCTCATTTTTACTTATATCAGGATTTCCTCTCCATTTAAAATCTTTATTCGGGGGTTTATTTTCATATCCTGGGAATTGGGGCATATCAGTATTTTCATCAAATTCGGGTTCAGGATTACCCGAACTCTGACCGCTTGCAGAGCCGCCGCCTTTATTAAGTGGTTTAAGCTCTGTTATAAATGTCTTTTTTACAAAAAAGCCTTTGTTCAAATTATTTGTATCGGCATAGTCAACCTCAATAATATCGCCTTTCATTTCTTCAAAAGGCTTGCCATAACAAATAATCTTGCTTGGCTTAATTCGGCTTAACATTTCATTGTAGCCGAGCATAAAGTGCGATTTTTCTTTCTTAATTCCTATAGTAGAAACAGCAACAATACTGCCTTTTTCAATTCCATCAAAACAGAAATTAAAGCTTGCTAAATCTCCCCAACGAACTGTAGGTATAACGCTGATGCCCTGTTCCTGTAAATAGGCACCGACCCATCTGTTTTTGAATGTACTGAACAGCTGCAATGCAATAGGCATTTCAACAAACATACTAAAATCGGGCGTCAGCACCGCCTTAAATTGCTTTAACTGTTCAATTTTCTTTTCAGGATTGTTGTATATACTTTCAAATCTGTAATCATCAAGAAAAAAATGCACAATTTTTTCGTAATCTTCACTTTGATTAACTTTATCATAGCCGATTAGCTTTGCATCTTCAAGACTTATTTCCTGTTTTTTAACAAGTGGCAAAGGCAATAAACAGAAACCCGAACCTGCCCAAAATGCAGAATTAAAGCGAATTTATGAAGTTTTCGCTGTTGCCTTGCGTCAGCAAGGCTGCCATCTCAAAAATCAAAATTCATCTTTACTGCAGGCATTTTGGGTCTGCGAGTTAAAATTGTGCTGATTTGATCTTAATCAAGGCACAAAAACGCAGGAATACTACTGTATTCCGAGTATTTTTAACAATGAGTAAGGGCAAATCAGCCTATTTTAACCATGGTTCGGATTTTTGCTTATTGCCTAAACATACCAACTGACCTGAATTGATTTCGCAGAAACAAAGGATTGTTTCTGTATTCATAGCTTGTAATTTTTATCATCTCCAATAATATTATTATCCCTTTTGGGATAAGCTCACAGATTAGAGATGAAATACTGTTTTGTCAAGCTTTTGGGCATATTATGTTCAAATATTGCATAGCTATAGTGTTTATAATCTATACTCTATACGTTTTCAGGTGTTTATTCTTCAAAATAACAGTAGCATAGGGGCAAAATGGAATCGACATTGCATTCGTAACAAGTGTAATGCTGCAAATGAAAGCGAAAAAATAAAAAGGTTGACACTATACTTGTTTTTTGTTATAATAATTCAGCCTTGATAAAACAGGGCAATCCTTGCTTATGCAAAGGCATAGGCCAAAAGACCAAAAGGAGGTGCTGAAGAATGGCATTAAGAAATTACGAAATCGTATTAGTTTTCTCTCTTGCAAACGGAGAGGACGCAGTTGAGGCTCTCAAGGTTAAGTTTACAGACCTCATCAGCAAAAATGGCACTCTCGGCGAAGTAGAAACTTGGGGAAAGCGCAGACTTGCATACCCAATCAACTACGAGAACGAGGGCTATTACATGGTTGTTAATTTTGCTTGTGACGAAAAGTTCCCTGCAGAGCTTGACCGTGTAATCAACATTACTGACGGCGTTTTGCGTTCACTTATTATCGCAAAAGGCGAGTAACGGAGGGTAATTAATGATTAATTCTGTTGTATTAATGGGCAGATTAACTTATGAGCCTGAACTTAGAACAACATCAAACGGTCTTTCCGTTATCAGTTTTCAGATTGCTTGTGACAGAAGTTATCAAAGAGCAGGCGAGGAAAGAAAAGCTGATTTTATTGATGTTACCGCTTGGCGTCAGACTGCTGAATTTATTTCCCGTTATTTCCACAAAGGTTCAATGATTGCTGTTGAAGGTTCAATCCAGACAGACAATTTTACCGACAAGGACGGAAACAAGAGGAAATCTGTAACAGTTGTTGCAAATAATGTATCTTTCTGCGGTTCAAAGGCAGAAAGTACAGGAGCTAATCCTGCATTCTCACAACCGGCACCAAGTTATGCAAGTGCCGATAATTCAGATTTTGAAGAGATCGTCGATGATGATGACGACCTACCATTTTAAAGGAGGAAACTAACTATGGCATACAACAAAGCCGGCGGTCCTCGTAAAGGCCGCAGAAAGGTTTGTGTTTTCTGTGTAGATAAGGTTGAGGAAATCGACTACAAGGACGTTACTAAGCTTAAGAGATTTGTTTCTGAAAGAGCAAAGATTCTTCCTCGCAGAGTAACAGGTACCTGTGCAAAGCACCAGAGAGAGCTTACCACAGCTATTAAGAGAGCAAGACATTTAGCATTGCTTCCTTATTCAGCTGACTAATTTTTGTTTATGATATAGCAGTCGTGTAAAACGGCTGCTATATTTTTTGCAATATAAAATTATTTAATATGTTGAACAATATAACATATGATTCCAACAATGAAAAGGTTATAATATAAATGATGAATAGATAAGAAGGGGTGATTTTATGTCAGAAAAATTGGTTATTGAAAAGAAGCCTTTAAAAGGTGATGATGGGTACAAGGTGTTTTCTATAAGGATTAAAGACAGCACTCTTGAAGAGCTTGAGGCTTTGGCGCAGTCAACCAACAGATCAAGAAATGAATTGATAAATATTTTGATTGACTTTGGAATTAAGAACTGTGAGGTAAAATAATTTCTAAAGCCGGTATGTTTTCATTTTGTATGGTTTTGTTTTTATTGTTTAGTAAATCCTTATTAACGTATTTGTGTTAATAAGGATTTATTTTTTAGACGTCTTTCTAAAAAAGTTGTTTATATCGGTACTTTATACAGTTTTATAAGTGAATACCGGCTAAATTATTGCAACATTTGTTATTGCAATGAAATGGATATAGGTATATAATGAATAGCTGATAAGGATTATAATTCAGGAGTTATTTGTTTATGAAAAACTTTATGGACAAGGATTTTCTTTTGGATACAGACGCGGCAAAAAAGCTTTTTCACGAATATGCAGAGGATATGCCTGTTTGTGATTACCATTGCCATTTAAGTCCTAAAGAAATATATGAAAACAAATCACCGGACAATATATCACAGTTATGGCTTTCGGGTGATCACTATAAATGGCGTGCAATGCGCAGCTGCGGTGTTGACGAACGTTTTTGTACAGGTGATGCTACGGATAGAGAAAAGTTTGAAAAATTCGGTTATACTTTGCAATATTGCATAGGCAACCCGCTTTATCATTGGGCTCATATTGAGCTGCAGCGTTATTTTGGTATTGATACACCGCTTAATGCAAAAACGGCAGATGATATTTTTGACAGGGCAAACGAAGCTATCAAAAATGGTGATTTCAGACCACAGAGTTTAATAATGAGAAGCAACGTTAAGGTTGTTTGCACTACAGATGACCCGATTGACAGCCTTGAATACCATAAAAAATTAAAAAATGTTGAAGGCTTTGATTGCAAGGTTCTGCCAAGTTTCAGACCTGATAAAGCACTAAATGCTCATCTTGATGGTTTTGCAGATTACATTAAAGAACTTGGCAAAGCAGCAGGGATAGAGATTAAAAGCTATAAAGATGTAATTGAAGCGTTGATGATTAGGGCAGATTATTTTGACGCAGTCGGCTGCAAGGTCTCTGACCAGGCGTTTGATTATCCGCCATATGCCATTGCGGATGATAGTGAGATTGATGCGATTTTTGAGTCTGCAATGAGGGGCGAAAAAATTTCACTTGCAGATTGTGATAAATACAGAACGCCTGTTTTGCTTGCTTTGGGAAGAAAGTATCACGAGCTTGGCTGGGCTATGGAAATTCATATTGGCGCTATGAGAAATAATAACACCCTTATGTTTCAAAAAATCGGTGCTGATACGGGCTTTGATTCAGTCGGTGATGCCGAGATTGCACAGCCGCTTTCACGTTTCCTGGATGCACTTAATAAAGAGGATATGCTGCCTAAAACAATATTGTTTAATCTTAATGATAAAGATAATACTGTTCTGGGAACAATGCTTGGCAATTTTCAGTCAGCAGATGCCGAGTCTAAAATACAGTTCGGCCCTGCATGGTGGTTCCTTGATACAATGGACGGTATGATTAATCAGATGAAAACGCTTGGAAATTTGGGCGTTTTAGGCAAGTTTGTGGGAATGGAAACTGATTCACGTTCCTTTACCTCATACGGCAGACATGAATATTTCAGAAGAATAATGTGTGCGCTCATCGGCAGATGGGTTGAGGACGGATGGTATGCTTATGATGAGGATATTCTTAAAGAGATTATTCAGGGCATAAGCTATAACAATGCTATAAAATATTTTGATTTTTAATGTAGGTTGAAACCTGAACGGAGGATTTAAATATGGATTTAAAGTTAAGACCTAAAGAGGAATGTATGTTTGACGAAATTTCACTTGGTGAAATTATGTTGAGACTTGACCCGGGTGAGGGCAGAATCAAAACCGCACGTTCTTTCAGAGCTTGGGAAGGCGGCGGAGAGTACAATGTTGCAAGAGGTTTAAGACGCTGCTTTGGTTTAAAAACAGGTGTTGTAACCGCTTTTGCAGAGAATGAAATCGGCTATTTGCTTGAGGATTTAATCCTTCAGGGTGGTGTTGATACTTCTCTTATCAAGTGGCTTCCTTATGACGGTATCGGCAGAACTGTAAGAAACGGAATTAACTTTACAGAGCGTGGTTTTGGTATCCGTGGTGCTGTGGGTGCATCTGACAGAGGCAATACTGCTGCATCAAAGCTTAAGCCGGGTGATATTGATTGGGACTATATCTTTGGCACTCTCGGTGTTCGCTGGCTCCATACAGGCGGAATTTATGCAGCTCTTTCTGAAACTGCAGCAGAGGTTGTTATTGAGGCTGTTAAAAAGGCAAAGGAATACGGCACAGTTGTTTCCTACGACCTTAACTATCGTCCGTCACTCTGGAAGGATATCGGCGGTCAGGCAAAAGCACAGGAAGTTAATAAGGAAATTGCCAAGTATATTGATGTAATGATTGGCAATGAGGAGGACTTCACAGCTTCTCTCGGCTTTGAGGTCGAGGGTAATGACGCAGACCTGAAAGAGCTTAATATGGATGGTTATTACAAAATGATTGAAACCGTTACCAAGGCTTATCCTAACTTTAAAGTAATTGCAACAACTCTGCGAACCGTAAAAACTGCAACAGTAAATGACTGGAAGGCAATCTGCTGGGCTGACGGCCAGATTTACAAATCTATGGAATTCCCCGGACTTGAAATACTTGACCGTGTAGGCGGCGGTGACTCCTTTGCATCCGGCCTTGTTTACGGCCTTATGACATATCAGGATGCACAAAAAGCAGTTAACTATGGTGTTGTTCACGGTGCACTCGCTATGACAACTCCGGGCGATACAAGTATGGCTTCACTCAAAGAGGTTGAGGCAAAGGTTAATGGTGCCGGTGCAAGAGTTCAGCGCTAAAATCGTGCCTTTTTCCGTTAGGCGTTGTTATAGTCAAAATTCCACTCGGTCAAATATCCGCATATGCATCGTCGCCGGAATTTTTTAGTTGCGTTATCTATTAAGAATGATTATAATTTACAATAATATTTAGGAGAATCATTATGTCAAATAAAATTGAAACACTCGCAAAAATCCAGGAGGTTGGTATTGTAGCCGTTGTTCGTGCAACCTCAATTGAACAGGCAGAAAAGATTACAGATGCTTGTATTGCCGGCGGTGTAGCTGCAATTGAGCTTACTTTTACAGTTCCTCATGCAGACAAGCTGATTGAAGCAATGAAAGCAAAGTATAATTCCGGTGAAATTATCATTGGCGCAGGTACAGTTATGGATGCTGCCACTGCACGTATTGCAATTCTTGCAGGTGCAGAATATATCGTTTCACCTTATTTTGACCCTGAAACAGTAAGATGCTGTAACCGTTACGGTGTACCTTCAATGCCGGGCATTTATACACCTACAGAGGCTGTGCAGGCTATGGAATGCGGTGCAGATGTGCTTAAAGTATTCCCGGGTGACATTGCAGGCCCTTCATTCATTAAGGATATTCACGGCCCAATTCCAAACGCTGTTATGATGCCTTCAGGCGGTGTAGACGTTGATAACGTTAAGGATTGGATTAAAGCAGGTGCGATTGCTTGCGGTGCAGGTTCATCACTTATTGCAGGTGCAAAGACAGGCGATTATGACAAGATTACCGAAACAGGCAAGCTCTTTGTTCAGAGAATTAAAGAAGCAAGAGAAGAAATGAAGAAGTAATTGAATATTAAATATAAAGACCGGCTGATTTTGTGAACAGCCGGTCTTTTTTATATAATTCATGATTTTGTTTTTTTGTCTTGTTGTTTATTCAGAATAAAGATTGAAAGAATTATAATGACCGGAAAAGCTATTGAGAAAAGCAAACCTTTTTTCAATTCGCCGTTTAAAGCATTTGTTATCCAGCCTATCATCGTAGGGCCTGAAGTGCAGCCCATATCGCCTGCAACGGCTAAAAAGGCAAACATTGCGGTTGATGCATTTGGTATTGCCTTTGTTGTAAGGCTTATTGAACCCGGCCACATGGCTGAAACGGAAAGGCCGCACAAGGCACAGCCTATAAGTGCAATAATGGGATTTGGTGACAGGCAGGCAATGAGGTATGAAATTATGCATAATACAGCAGAAGCAGACAAATAGGTTTCAATTTTTATTTTGCCGCTCAATTTTCCGAAAAGGACTCTGCCCGTTCCCATCAAAATAGCAAATGCCATAGGGCCTGCAAGGTCGCCTGCGGTTTTTGAAACATTTAATCCCGTTTCGGCAAAGGTGGATGCCCATTGACTCATTGCCAGCTCGGCAGCACCTGAACAAATCATTAAAATAATCGCAATAAAGAAGATTTTGTTTTTGAAAAGTGATGATACAGTTACTTTGCCTTCGTCATTTTTACTCGGCTCAATAATAGGCACGATTGTAAAATAAAGCCCATTAAGCAGAGCAAATACTGCCCATGCAAATGACAGGTAACGCCAATTTTCTCTGCCGAAGATTACAAAAAATAATGTGGATACTGCTATTACGGCCACAGTTCCCCAGCAGTAAAAGGAGTGCAGCAGGCTCATCGCGCCTGTTTTGTTATCGGTAGGGCAGGATTCAACTACAGGTGAAATCAGCACTTCAAGCAGTCCGCTGCCGATAGAGTATAGTATTACGGGAATTATTACTGCTGTAAATTTGTTTTGCATTGTATAGGGCATAATAGCTAAAAGCAAAAAGCCCGCAGTTGAAAACAGATGGGAGATGACAAGGCAGCGTTTATAGCCGATTTTATCAGCAAAGCCTGCGGACAGCAAATCTACTATTATTTGCGTAAAAAATGTAACGGTAACAACAGTTGTCAGCTGACCCATTGAAATATTAAATTCATTGCTCCAGCTTACAAATAACAGCGGAGCGAAGTTGCATACGATTGCCTGAACCATATATGCTATAAAGCAAGCAGATATGGTGTGTTTATAATTCATTTTTTTCATAGGTTTTATAATATCAAAACCAATTTAATTTTTCAATATTAATTTTGCAATGCATAAAAATAAATTTATATGGCAATAATGCTTGTGAGGTGTTATTTTTATGGCAACAAAAGACAAACCAAATAATAAAAATCTGCGTGCATTATTTTCAGTAATCTGCCTTTGCATTATTGCACTTGGTCTTATCGTATATTTTTCAACCCAGAGCAGCAATAATTCACAGGTTAATGAGGCTACTACAATCAGACAAACGCAGCAGCAAACAGAGGAACTGACTACGGAGGTGCAAAAAAGAGTAACGATTAAAGATACTACAGCACCGAAGCAGGATGAAACCATTGCCGATTCAACTACAGCAAAAAAAGAAACAACTACCGAAAAGCCAACGATGAAGCAGGGCGATACGAACGTTCCTTATAAATCCTTTTATAAGTATCCCTGTGAGGAAACCGTTGTAAACGGCTATAGTGAAGAGCTGGTTAAAAATGAAACGATGGGTGACTACAGAGCCCATACAGCTGTTGACTTTAAGTGCGAAAAAGGCTCGAAAATTCTTTCAATAAATGACGGACTTGTTCTTTCGGTAAAGAGTGACAGCATGCTTGGCAAAGTGATTGAAATAGACCACGGCGGAAAGCTTGTTGCAAGGTACTGCGGGCTTGATACAATCAATGTATCAGAGGGAGATTATGTTACAATCGGACAGACTTTAGGAACGCTGGGAAATGTTCCATTTGAAATTAACGCAGAAAGCCATCTTCATTTCGAGGTTTCTGTTAACGGTAAATCTGTAAATCCATTGGATGCTATGGGTAAAACGGAGTAACAAAGTTTTTAAATTAAGAATAAAAAGAAAAGCGGTACAGCCAATTAGCTGTACCGCTTTTTATTTTATTTACATTAATGCAGCGCCCATAAAAACAACAAAAATAAAAATCAGAATAACGGAAATCAAATAAACTGCTGTAGGGAGTATAATGCCTATCCAGCAAAGATTTTTGGCACTTTTTCTTTTTGCCTCCATAGAAAAATCATTTAAAGGCGGTATTTCGTTTATTTTACATATTCCTATACAGGCAAGAATTATGCCTACAATAGGAGTAAATAAAAATCCCAGAACAATTGACAGAACGCCAAATGTATGAGCTTCCTCAAATTTTGATTTGATCTGATACTCAAACTTGGCACCGTTATTATATTCCACCTGTGGGTAGGTTTGACGGGGTGCCTGGTTTGTACTTTGGCTGTTATTTCCAAATGGCTGCTGTGAATATGGTTTGTTTAATGGCTCACCGCATCCGTCACAATAGTACAGGCTGTCGTCAACCTGTTTTCCGCATTTATTGCAATACATATTTTCACTCTTTTCATTGTTTTATGTTTATATTCTATCAAATGTTTTTAGTTTAGTCAATATAGCATAATTGTGAATAATTGGGCAAAAATTTTTTTATTTTTGCATTTTAGCTGTCAAATATAGTGCTTTTAATCTATAAAAACGCTCTGTACACGCCATTGTTGCAGAGCGTTTTTTACGTTTTGCAATATCGGTTAAGGAGATGGATTTATATGCCAAGAAGAAAAAAGATTACGCAAAAGGATGTGATTGAAGGTTTAAGGCACCTTGCCTTTGGAGATATACAGGATGCAATTACACTTCTTTTGCAGGATGAGGAAAGTATACTTAAAGCCCTGCCCGGTCTTGATTTATTTAATGTAAGTGAAATTAAAAGACCAAAAGGCGGCGGAATGGAGATTAAGTTTTTTGATAGACTTAAGGCACTTGAAAAGCTGGGTGAGGCTGTAAGCGGTGACAGCAGTCAGACAGCTGTGTCATTTTATAATGCACTTGAAAAGAGTGCGGATAAGATGAAATCCAATGATGGGACAGATGTGTATGACGGAGTTTAAAGCCTTTTCAAAAAAACAGCTGAAGGTGCTTAACTGGTGGTGTAAAAACAGCGAAGATCACAATAAAAACGGAATAATATGTGATGGGGCAGTAAGAAGCGGAAAGACCCTCTGCATGAGCCTTTCGTTTGTTTGCTGGGCTTTTTACAGTTTTAACAACACTTCGTTTGCAATTTGTGCTAAAACGATTTCATCGCTGAAAAGAAATGTTATTACGCCGCTTTTGCCTGTACTCAAGGAATTGGGATTTTTCTGTGAATATAAAATCAGCCGCAATTATATGGAAATAACAAAGGCAGGACGCACCAACAGATTTTATTTGTTTGGCGGAAGAGATGAATCCTCCGCTTCCCTGATACAGGGGATAACGCTTGGTGGTGTAATGCTCGACGAAGCAGCGCTGATGCCGCGATCGTTTGTTGAACAGGCGATTGCCAGGTGTTCGCTGGAAAATTCCAAATACTTTTTCAATTGTAATCCCGAGCATCCCTACCATTGGTTTTATGTTGAATGGATAAAAAAGCACGAAGAAAAGAATGTGCTTTACCTTCACTTTACGATGGAGGATAATCCATCTCTATCCAAAGCGGTTAAAAACCGATACAAGAGCCTTTATTCAGGTGCATTTTATGAGCGCTTTATTGAAGGCAGATGGACGGCTGCAGACGGGCTGGTATATCCGATGTTTGACTGCAGCCGCCACATTAAAAAATATGACGGTCAATTTGATGTGTATTACTTATCCTGTGATTACGGAACCGTTAATCCTTTTTCACTTGGTTTGTGGGGACGGGGAAACGATGGGTGGTACAGGGTGGATGAATACTATCATTCAAGCCGCGACAGCGGTGTTCAGCTTACGGATGAGGAGTATTACTGTGAGCTTGAACGGCTGTGTAACGGAAGAAAAATCACAGCACTTATAATTGACCCGTCAGCGGCATCCTTTATTCAGACTGTTAAACGTCACGGGAAATACAGGGTAATAAAGGCTGACAACGATGTTGCTTCAGGTATTAATCGTGTGTGCCAGGCATTAAAGAATAATGAATTCTATATTTACCCGTGCTGCCAAGATATAATACGTGAATTTTCGGTATATCGGTGGGATAACAGTATAAAAAAGGATGCGCCCAAAAAAGAGAATGACCATGCAATGGATGATATGCGCTATTTTGTAGCTACAATTATGCGTGAACAAGCAAAAGAGTGCGCATTTGCATCTGTTGCTATAGAAAGGAATTGAGAATTTGGGCCTATTTAATAAAAGAAAAAAGGTTGACAGCTTATCTGCTGCAGCGGTTCAGACCTCTTCAATTACAAGGCATCCGTATTATCAGCTCAACGCATATATGCCGATGAATACAAATTCAAGAGTATATGCTGAACTGCGAAAGGCTGTGCCGGTAATTGATGCGGCGATTAACAAAATCATCAGACTTACAGAGGGGTTTCATTTTGAAACAGGTGACGAAAATTCAGATTTGAAAATAAATGAATATTTTGCACACATAAATGTAGGCGGAAATCAGCAGGGCATAACGGCTTTTGTTTCAAATTATCTTAATCAGCTTTTGACCTTTGGAACGGCTGTGGGCGAAATTGTTATGAGCCAAGAGGGAATCTATGCTTTGTATAACAGTGATTTGACGGATATTACATTGAAAAGGTCAAAAAACGGAATTGATATAGAATTTTATAATTCAGATGTTCTTATACAGAATTCGTCGCTGATTTTATATTCCGTGCTTAATCCTAAGCCCAATGATTTGTGCGGTACAAGTATTTTGGATGGCTTACCGTTTGTAAGTGATATTTTGCTTAAGATTTATAACACAATCGGTAACAACTGGGAACATGCAGGTAATATAAGATATGCAGTTACCTGTCGGCCGAGTGACGGTGCAATCGACAGCGTACAGGCACAGCAGAATGCAGAAAGTATAGCCTCTGCCTGGAGAGAGGCTATGACGCCCGGTACAATTAAGGACTTTATTGCCGTTGGTGATGTGAGCGTGCAGGTTATAGGTGCAGATAATGTGTGCCTTGACAGTGAAATCCCTGTAAGGCAGCTTTTGGAACAGATTGTTGCTAAAATGGGTATTCCGCCATTTATGTTGGGTCTTACTTGGTCTGCAACAGAAAGAATGAGCACGCAGCAGGCAGATATACTTACAACCGAGCTGGAGTCATACAGGCGGATTTTAACACCTGTGATTTCAAAAATCGGTAATTTATATCTGGCACTCAACGGAATTCATAAAACTGCCAAGGTTGTGTGGGATGATATTACACTTCAGGATGAATGTGAAAGTGCAAAGGCAAATCTTTATCTTGCACAGGCAGAAAAAATAGGAAAGGAGCTTTGATATGACTCAAGGCTATATTGAAAAAGGCTTTGCTATTGACAAAACGGATTTGGAAAAAATCAATCATTATACCAGGACGCAGTTTGATGCGGACAGCCTTTACGCATTTAATGTTGTTCTTTGTGATAATGATATTGACAGAGATTGGGAAAAATTCTCTGTGGAAGCTTTATATCAGCTTAAGGTTACGTTTTTAGGCAAAACAGGTATATGCGATCACTCCATGAAGGCTTGCGATCAAAAGGCCAGGGTTTATGATACCTGGGTGGAAAAATCAGCAGATAAAAAGACTGCTGACGGCGAGGTGCTGCATCAGCTTAAAGCAAAAGCCTATATGGTGAAAACGCAGGAAAATATGCCGTTGATTACAGAAATTGAAGCAGGCATAAAAAAAGAGGTTTCCATTTCCTGCTCTATGGGTAAGAATATATGCTCTGTTTGTCAAAAGGATAAACGCAGTGGTCTATGTGAGCATTTCAACGGTAAAAGCTATAACGGCGAGAATGCGTATTCTGTTTTATCGGATGTTCGCGATGTGTATGAATTCAGCTTTGTAGCAGTTCCGGCACAGCGAGGCGCAGGGGTTACAAAGGCTTATAAAATGAAAAATGGTGATAATAATATGACAAATGTGATGGATACACTTAAAAGCTGTGATGAAAGCATTGTGCTTTCAAAATCGCAGGCAAAGGATATTGTAAAACATATTTCTGCTCTTGAGGAAGAAGCCAATCTTGGCAGAGAATATAAAACCAATTTAATCAGCGAGGTAGTAGGACTTTGCTCAAAGGCAATGCCGCAGATGGATTTAAATGTGTTTGGCGGTGTTGCACAGGTGATGACTGCCAAAGAGCTTCTTTGCTTCAAAAAAGCATTTTTAAAATCAGAAGCGTCAAATCAGGTGCAGCTGCAGCTTAAGCCTGAAACCACAGCTAAATCAAATAATAATCAGTTTAAATTATAAATAAACAGGAGGAAAATAAATATGGCATACGATAATATAAAACTTGAAAAGGGACTCTATACAACAGGAAAATCATTTACAAAAGCGCTTGAAGAGCTTGACCCGTCAGAAAACTATAAGGGCAGCGAGCTTGAGGGCCTTGATGCGTATGAACGACAGCTTAAAAGATTTGATATCAAGGTATCCGGAGCAAATTCCGATCCGGTTTCAAAATTTTTTGCAACAACGGATTCAGCGGCTTTATTTCCTGAATACATTTCCCGTGCAGTTCAGCTGGGAGTAAAAAGCAACAATGTGGTGGATGAGGTGGTTGCAACAACTACAGAAATCGACAGCTTGGATTACAGATCTATTTCCTGTGCAAATATGGACTGCAGTATTGATGATGTAAGTGAGGGTGTAACAATTCCTGAATTTACAATCAAGCTTGACAGCAAGCTTACAAAGCTACAGAAACATGGAAAGATACTGGTTGCTTCATATGAGGCGATTAAATACCAGAAGCTTGATTTGTTTACGATAATGCTTAAAAAGATTGGTGACTGCATTGTTGCAAGTGAGTTTGAGCAGGCAATTGGTATTATGATTGAAGACGAGAATATAAGAAATATGAAAGTGGAAAATGGAAAGTTTACATATGAAAAGCTGGTTAAATTCTGGTCGAGCTTTTTGCCGTATCAGCTTAACGCTCTTGTTGTTTCGGAAGATGTGCTTACAGAATTTCTTTCATTGCCTGAATTCAGAGATGCCAATGCCGGTCTTAATTTCCATGCAACCGGTAATATGGTTACACCATTTGGGGCTAAAGTTTTTTGTTATAAAGATTTAGAGCCCAATATGATTATCGGCTTTGACAAGAATTACGCTGTTGAAAAGGTGCAGGCAGGCGGAGTGCTTACAGAGTTTGACAAGCTTATTGACCGTCAGCTTGAAAGGGCAAGTATATCTACACTTGTAGGTTTTTCACGTATTTATGATGATTCTGCAGCTTTGCTTACACGTGATGCAGCAGTTTAAATGAGGAGCAGCTATGACGGATTACAGTCTTATACAAAATGAGCTTAAGGCAATTTCAGGCTTTGATGATGACACATTGAATCGTTATGAAAGCTGCATAAAAAATGCTGCTATTTGTGTGAATGCAATGCTTGGTGATAAGGCGGATGAAAATGACAGCCGCGTGATTTATTTATGTGCTGTAAAGGCGTATTACACAATCCTGCTTTTGCAAAATCAGAATGATGGTATTACATCGTTTAAGGCAGGGGATGTGTCATATACGTGCAGTGAAGCTGTATCAATTTCAGCAGTTAAAACGCTTTTGGAAACAGCGATGAATGATTGCAGCACGCTTATTAAAAAAGATACTTTTGTATTTAAGGCGGTGTAAGAAATGAAAAAAGCGAATATTATTAAAAATCAGCTGGATAAAAGTGCAGGTAAGGTTTATTTATCTGACAATGAGTGGAATTCCATGCCGTTTAATGCCTTTGTTACACATCTGTGGCGCAGAAAAAGCTCTGCTTTTGAGCCGGAATATACTGAATTAGGCGCAGTTTCCCCGGAATATTATTTGTATATAGGACCTTATAATCATGATATTACTGCTTTGTCTGATGATTTGCTGCTGCATATGGATGGCAGCTGTTTTGAATTTAAAAGAAGAGATGCTGTCAAGTTTTGTGATGAAACAATTTATTACACAGGAATACTTCAAAAGCTGAAGGGAGAGGGTGCATATGATGCTCGAATCACTGATTGACAATTTGAAAAATGTAATTAAACAGAATCCTTTTTTTGAAAGTATAGGTGTGATTCATGCATTTCCTGCAGCGATTAAGCCTACTCGTTTAAAAAATGAAATGATTGCACTGGGGATAGAAAAAATTGAGCTTTCCTCTTGTGAAATCGACAGCAGCACAAGGGCAGGAGAGATAAGTGTGTTTGCTGATATTTTTGTTCCGTTCAGATATGGCGGTGCACGTGCCGGCCTGGTTTTTGATAAACTGTGCAGATGCTTTTTTGACTACAATGTATTGTCAATAGCGGCATCAAGGCTTGCTGTTGATGAAGCAGCGGGAGCGTATGTGCTCAAATGTGTATTTACGTTTAAGGATAAGGTTGATTTCGGAGGTGAGGCTGATGAATGAAAATATTGATGCAGCAGAGATTTTGAGTGAAATTATTAGGCTTGATCAAAAAAGGTATGATAAAAGCGAGGGGTGATATGCTGTGAGAATGCAATATAAGGATTTTATATTTCCGTCAAATCCGAGGAATATTAAAGTTTCATCCTCTGTTAACTGCAGCGAAAAACCTGTATATGGCCAAAACAGCGATGTGCAGGGTGTTTCGGTTAACCCGAGTGTAATTACAGGAAACGGCGAATTTTATTTTGAAAAGGGAGAGGATGGCTGCAGCTATTTAATGCATCTGCTTCGTCAGGCAACATCAGGCTGGCTGTTTGTGCCGTCATCACCGCCTATGAAAGCATTTCTTACAGAATTTTCCTTTGAGAAAAATGCACAAAAGGGATGCTACACCTATTCATTTGCATTTAAAGAGGATTGCACGGATAAGAGCGAAACCGTTTTATTTGCACAAACGATTGCCCAAAAGGGCGAAAATATGTTTGAAATTGCCAATAGATGCAATGTTGATGTGAGTAAAATTATGCGTTTAAATGATTTTAAGACACCTTTTGACGTTAAAGAAGGGGATAGGGTGAGACTTGGATGAGAATTACAGTTAAAACAATATCGAACAAAAGCTTTGATATAGATTTGATTACAGAGCTGTGTTTTACGCAAACTGCCGGTGTTGCCTGTGACAGCCTTTGGTTTAAATTCAGAAAAAAAGCGGATATGGAAGAAATTGTAACGGTTAAGGCTTATAACGGCGAAACCTTAATTTTTAACGGAATTTGTGATTGCCAAAAGATATACCATAATAAAGATGGTTTTGAGTGCTACGTTTTTGCCAGATCGACAGCAGCCTTGCTTGTGGATAATGAGGCAGAGCCGTTTACATATAATTGCCCGACAGCAAAGGGCTTATGCTTTTCTTTGGCAAAGGATTTGGGATTTAAGGACTCACTTCCCGATATAAGCAGCAGGGATAAGTATGAGGTTTCAAAGGGGATGTCGCTTTACGGTGCAATAAGTCAGTTTGTTTTGCTCAAAACAGGCAGGAGGATTTATATTTCGCCTGAAAATGAAATCAGATGCTTTGAAAAGAGTGATAAGGTAAAAAGTCTTAATGCTTACAGGATTTTATCATTAATGTCAATAATCAACAGAGGCGAGCCGATTTCAAAAATTATATTTAAAAAGTCAAATTCACAAAGCGGATATTGCCTTAATACGGCAGCGAAAATCAGCGATGATTTGGGTATTAAAAGGGTTCAGTATATTAATCTGCTTTCAATTCCGATGTGGCAAAGAGAATATGCTGTGCTGCAAAGGCTTAAAAGCTCTTATGAGAATTATAAGGTTCTGGAGGCTATGGCAGCCGGGTATATCGGTGACAGCTTGTACAGCCGATTTGACTGCGAGCTTGACGGGATGATATATGATGATTATTTTTTGACGGAAAAGAAATATATATGTGACAGCAAAGGTGAAAGGACAGTTCTGGTATTAAAAAAACAGATTGATATAAAGGAGGTTACCTATGTGGATTAGCCGGCAACTTGCAAGGAATGCACAAGAAACACCATCCGTTCAAAGCGGACGTATAACGCGCAATGATAACGGAAGTGTTGAAGCGGTATCAACAGGCGTGCAGCGCAGTATTGGGCTGTGCGCACCCTATGGATATATGTATTCTGCCCCTAATGGGGCAGATATGCTGTTGGTAAGCTGTGCAGGCGAGCAGACAGCGATAGGCGTGCCTATGCCTGCAGATGCATTAAAAAACGGAGAGATTAAAATAAAAGCCGCTTCAGGTGCATTTATTCATTTTAAAAGTAATGGGAGTGTTGTTATAAACGGGCTTGAAATAAACAGAAACGGTGAAATTGAATATGAAGAATAAATTTATTGACATTAACAGTACTTTGCAGGATTGTTTTGTTGCTATGCTTTGCCCGAGAGGTGATTTTTATCCGGATAAGGATTTTGGAAGCCGTATAAAATATGCATTGAAATCTTCAGCAGAGAGTGAGCTTTTGGCCTATGCAAGGCAGGCGGTTCATTCTATTGATGGTGTATATATAAAAAGTGCCCGAAAAGGTGCAGAAGCCATTGAATTTACGGTTGTTATTAATGATACTGAAAGGCAGGTGAGTATACCGGTATGAATAAAACATATGACGATATTTTGGTGGAAATGAAAAACGCCTATTTTAAAGAAAGCAAAGAAAAACCTGATGATAATTCAAGTGTTATGCAAAGGTTAAAAGCCGTGGCAAGCGAGCTGTTTGCGTTATCCTGTTATGGAGATTATATTTTTAAGCAGGCATTTATACAAACTGCTGCAGGCAAACAGCTGGATTATCACGGTGCAGTTCGCGGCTGTGTAAGAAAAACAGCGTCACCTTCAATGGGCATGCTTACTTTTTATATAAGTGAACCGTTGCAGGAGGATATTGTAATACCGTCAAAAACAGTTTGTTCGTCAGGTGAAAAGAATTATATTCAGTTTGCAACCTTAAATGAGGCTGTGATAAAGGCAGGTGCAATAAGTGTGTCAGTCCCGTCACAGTCCTTGGGAAATTCACAGGAGTATAATGTATTGGAAGGTGATATAACTGTGCTGGTGAATGCACCTGCAGGTATAAGCGGTGTAATAAATGCCGACGCATTTACAGGTGGATGTGATGAAGAAAGCGATGCATCATTTCGTAAAAGAATTATGCAGCATTACGCTTTCCCTGCAAATGGTGTGAATGCAGCCTCTGTTTCAAATATTATAAAAAATCTGGATTTTGTAACCGATTGTTTTGTTACAACAGGCGAAATTCCCGGTGAAATATTGGTAGTTGTTAAAACAAAATCAAATCATCTTACTGATGAACAAAACGAAAAAATAAAAAAATCAGTTGGTATAAGTGAGCTTGTGGGTGCAGCAGTCAGTATAATTGCTGCAGACAGTCAGGATTTTTCAATTTCAATTGAGGTTAAGGTTACCTCGGGTTACAACAAAACAGAGATTGAGCAGCAGGTGCACAGTTTAGTCAGAGAGGAATGTTCCTCCCTTAAAATCGGTGAGTCGTTATCACTCAATACCATATCAAAACAGATTATAAAGCTTGACGGAATCAGCACATTCAATGTTTATTCCAAAAATGCTTTAGGCGAGGTTGTTGTATGCGGCAGTACAAGCTGCCTTCATTTAAGTGAATTGGCGGTGAATTGCTTTGACGAATAACGAAATGTTTGGCAGACTATGCAGATTGTTTGAAATGCTTGGTGCGAATCTTGAAAAAGAATCTGCAGACACAGCGGAGATAAGAGCATACTGTGCAGGTATGGATATGATTTTGCAGGATTATAAAGATAAATGTGCCCAAATCAATATTGATAGCGCATATGGCACGGGATTATCGTTATATTGCGGCTTGTTCAGAATCGACAGCACACTTAATGATACTGTTAAAAAAGAAAAAATAAAAGAGGGTTTACAGCGTGTTTATGGTAATTACAGTCCCGGTGAATTTGATGCTGCATTAAAAGCGATTGATTCAGGTATATCTGTTTCGTCAAGCAAATTTAATTTAACAATAAGCGGCTCTGCTTTAAAAAATGGCAAAAATCTAAAGCGTGTTGCACAAGTGCTTGAAGATTATGTGCCGCCTTGCACATTCGTTTCTTTTGACGGGTTTGGAGCAGATTTTGATTTTTGGGATTCAACGCAATATCTGTTTGAGGATTATGATAATATGAATATGGCTTTTCAGCTGCTTGATACATTGAATAAGTAAAGGAGAAAAAATGAGCAGTACAAATAAAACACAAAATCTAAAGCTCAACAGCTGGATTGGTTCGGACAAGCCACAGCGTGTTGATTTTAACTATGATAATGAAAAAATTGATGCGGCGTTTGCAAATCACACACAGAATGAAGATGTGCATATAAAAGAAGCCGAGAGAAATAAATGGAATAATTATATATATACCGATATGTATTTCGGCGATGGCTCAATTACAAGAGTTATTGAAACCGATTGCCCGTTTGATGCAAGATTCGGCCTTGTTTTTGCAGCAAGCAGACCTGCATCGGTGGTTTCATCAACCACAAGAAAGGTTAACTATCTTGCTTTTTTCAGTCCGGAGGCAAGCACCTCGGGTGTGGAGTGTGATATTACGGGAACCATACTCAAGGTTTCAAACAGCACGCATGCGGCGATTCAAAATGAATATATGAATCTGAACGAAAATGGTTTAACTTATTTTGTAGTTATGTTCAGATAAAAAATAAGGCATATACAGTATCAAACTGTATATGCCTTTAATTATTTTAATTTTATCCAATCAGCTGATTGGCATTTTCCTCCAAAGTGCGGATTGCCTCGTTTGAACATTTTTTTATAATCTCTTTTACACCGTTTTCGTACTCTGGCGGACGTGAATCCAAATTATGACAGTCAGATCCAATCAAATGAATCCTGCCGTTTTCAAGATGTTTTAACAGCTTTTTTCTTGTACGTCTTGAAGTGTCTGAAAAAGAACTGATATTTGCCTGAACAAGGCAGCCCATTTCAATGTATTCATCAAGCAATTGATTATCCTCAAATATAGCCGGATAACGCTCAATATGGGCAAGTATAGGTGTTATGTTGTATTCATATTTCAGATTCAGCAATCTGTCATATGTGTTTTGTTCAAATTTACATGAGAAGGAATGCTCGATTAAAGCATATCTTGAATTTGCAATGCAAAGCCTGTCAAGATTTTCGTAATTGAATATATAATCGCTGATATATATTTCGGCAGCAGGAATAAGCCTGGGACTTTCAGGGGGGAGAGCTGCACGCAGTTCGTTAAACGCCTTGTCACGCCTTGCCAGAAAATCATCCAGAGAAATTGAATCGCTGTAATAATGCGGCGTAAGAATGATAGCCTTGGCACCTTGCTTTTCAAGCTTTCTAATCATTTTAAGGCTTGTTTCAACATCCGGTGCGCCATCATCTATTCCGGGAAGAATATGACAATGCGTTTCAATAAGATTGTTAATAAACATCTTTTAATTCCTTAATTTCTTTGATTGTAGTTATACCCATATCCATATGAGTTGTTTGCATAACGGCCGCCATAACCATATGAGCCGTAGGTGCCATAGGTTCCGTAGCTGCCATAACCGCCTTTTCCATAAGATTTGCCTGATTTTGATTCTGCAAAATTCACAACAAATCCAAGGATTTTTGCGTTGATAAATTCAAGCGCTGAAAGTGCGTGCTGCAGCTCGGGGTGTTTTGAATGGTTCTGCCTTACAACAAGCACTACACCGTCAGACTCCCTTATCAGCGGCAATGAGTCCGAAACAACATTAACAGGCGGTGTATCAATTATTATATAATCAAAATCACGGCTTAAGCTTTGCAGCAAATCCGCCATCATATCGGAACCGAGAAGTTCAGCAGGATTTGGCGGAATTGACCCTGAACACAGAATGGAGAGATTTTCAAATTCTGTGGGATGTATAACGCTGAAAAGGTCTGCATTCTTTTTGCCTGAAATGGAATCGCCAAGGTAATTGGTCAGTCCCGGTGAATTGGCTACAGAAAAATAGTGGTGAATTTTAGGCTTTCGCAAATCACCGTCTATTAACAAAACCCTTTGATTTGATTGTGCTATTGATACAGCAAGGTTAACTGTGGTGGTGGTTTTGCCCTCATTAGGATTTGAAGAGGTTACAACAATTACCTTGCAGCCTTTTTTCATAACGGAAAACATAATGTTTGCACGTATGGTTTTGTAGGATTCTTCTATTCTGAATTTAAGAGATGGTTCAATTGATGCGTTGCTTAAAATGTTACGAGAGGACGCTAAAATCGAATTTCTTTTTTCTTTATTTCTTGCCAATTTTTGTGCACTCCGTTCTATTATTTTCGCTTTTTTTGGTTTTAGCTTTTGCCTGATTTGATGCTTTTATTTCAAATTCCGGTATTGTGCCCAGAACAGGTATTCCATAGCGCTCGGCTAAATCATCGCTGCCTTTAATACGAACATCAAGCAAATCACGAAGAATAATATAAAGTGCAGCGATAAGTGCACCTGCAGCAAAACCGATTAAGCATTTTTTAGGATATTCCAGACTTTCGGATGTTGTTGCCTTAAGTGCCGAATCCTCAACAGACGCATTTACAATGCCGTTGTTTGTAGCCTTCATTTTATTTGGAATACTGGTTTCAAGCTGTTTTGCAATCTGATAGGATGTATCGGCATTGGTGGTTGTGATTGTAACTTTGAACATTGCCGTGTTTTCAACACTTTTTATTGTTATTGAATTTTTGACATCATAAACGGAATAGGAAGTGTTGTATTTTTTGTTGAGCTCATCTGCAACAGTCTGATTGAATTCATTTGTCTTGAAAAGCTCAATGTACGTATCCAGCATTTTTATAGCGTAATTCATTTTGCTGGTGTTGCTGGCAGTCTGTGAGCTTGTTGAAGAGTCGTTGAGTTCCTGCTTTGCTTCCTGTGCATAGGCTAAAAACTCAACGCTTGATGAATAGGTGAGTGTTGTGAAGTTTGCAGTATAAAAATATGCAAGCATTGCACCCACAAGAGCTAACAATATAATCAGCTTCCATTTTTTCAGCAATAATGAAAGGATTTTTTGTACATTTTTATCTATGTTCATATATTTACCTCTGTATTTGATATTTAGCAACCTTTGTAATATTACATTTTACTTTATAATATTTATTTTGTCAATGTTTGCAGGTTTATTAAATATTAACTGCTATTGACAAAATAATTTAAATGGGCGATAATATATCCAAACAAAAACAGGTAAGGAAATATTATATGGCACAAACGCAAGTAACAATGCCCCAGTGGGGACCTTATTCAAAAAAATATATGGGTATTTCAAAAATCATTAAGGGGATGGCAGAATCAGGCGCCAGATTTGATTTTGTTGTTCATCCTACGCTTTGGAACAGCTCTACCCCTGTTCCAAATGTTACAGTTCCGTCAAATTATCATCTTTGGCAATGTAACGAAGATTACAGCTTTTATTCTTACAGATATGAGCTTATGTGGAAAGATATGGTGTATGCCCAGGTATCTTTTTCAAAGTTAAAGGATAATGCTTATCTGATGCGATGTGAATTTGTTAATAATACAGACCTTTCTCAAAACTGTATTCTTAATTTGTTCAGCGCACTGGAGCTTCCCTATACAACATACTGTGACATAGCATCACCAAATCATCTTATTGTCAAATCAGCGAATGATTACACAAAATACGAATATGCAAATCCACGCCCTTGGGATGAGGAAAATCCTGACGGTATGTTCAAGGGTATGTTTTGTGATAAGGATTTTTATGGCGGCAAAGGCCTTGGCGACAGATGCGAAAATTATCACGTTCATTTCCTGAACTTAAAGCCTTTCGGATGTGAGAAGGGTGATACTGCGGCTTATGATTTTGAAGCCGATTATGATGATTCTTTTAAAAATCCTGTTATTGCAATACGTTATAAAACCGTAACAGACGGCGATGCAAGATTTTTAATGAATGGTGATGAAATTGTTTTTCCTCACAGCGAAAATCTTGATTTTATCTATGTTCCTTTTTCAAAGAAAATTGAACTTGTAAGCCTGGGTACAGCGGGAATTGAGCTTGACTTTTTAGCCGTTGCTGAAGAGGGCACACAAGTGAAGATGGAGACGAAAAAATACAATTATGTTCCAAGCATTGCTTCATCACCTGTACAAAATGGTGTCAGAGTGAATATGGATTATGATTACGATGATTGTAATTTTTCTGTTTTAACACATAATAAAAACACTCGTTTGCGCACACTTGAAAGCGGTAGTCTTGAGGATGCTTTAATTAACCGACTTTCAAACGGTGACCATACATATGATGACTTGAAAGAAACCTTTTCAAATTCATTTGCACGCAAAAGCAGCGATGAAGGTTTCTTCCAGAATACACTTATAAAATCTATTTTTATTGAGCCGCACAGCAAGCATATCGAATATGCTGTTATATCAAACGGCGATTTTGAGCCGCTGCAGAATGATGAATATGAGGCCATTTATGAAAAGGCTTCGGCAACTGCGCAGTTTAACAGTTTTAACAAAGCAGGTGAAAAGTATTCACTTTCAACAAGTATTCTTAAAGCAACACTTTTAACCAATGTTGTTTATCCTGTTTATCGTCATGGTGAAAATGTAATTCACCATACTCCCGGCAAAAGATGGGATAGTTTTTATACCTGGGACAGCGGTTTTATCGGTATGGGCCTTTTGGAATTTTCAAAAGATTTATGCCGTTATGCACTTGATATGTACCTTTGCGATGAAACAAATAAGGACTTTGCCTTTTTGCTTCACGGCTCGTTGGTGCCTACTCAATTTGTTGAGTATCTTGAATTGCTTAAGCGTACAAATGATAAGAGTAAGCTTGCATTTCTCTATGACAAAATCAAGCTTTATTATGAATTTCTGCGCGGCAGAATTCACGGCTCAACTTGTGCAAAATTCGGCAATGGACTTTTAACCACATATGATTATTGGTATTCCCATTGCGGAATGGATGATTACCCTGCACAGGTTGAAATGATGAAGAATTATGCGCAGAAGTATACCTGCCCCTGCTTGTCAACGGCACAGATAATCCGTGCAGGCAAAATAATGAAAATGGTTGCTTCATCATTGGGCAGAACAGATGACATTGAGGTTTATGATGCCGATATTGCGTATTCATCAAAGGCTCTCAATGAGCTTGCCTGGGATGAAGAAAGCGGATATTTCGGCTATACTTTGTATGATGATGACTTGAATGTTACAGGCATAATGCGAACAGACGACGGCGAAAACTGGAATAAGGGTATGGACGGTATATATCCTTTGGTTGCAGGCGCAGTTGACGGCGAAAGAAAGAAACGTTTGATAGAGCATATCAAGAATCCGAATGAAATGTGGTCTGCTGCAGGTATTTCTGCAGTGGATATGTCAGCGTCATATTATTTTGATGACGGATATTGGAACGGAAATGTCTGGATGAGCCACCAGTGGTTTGTATGGAAAACAATGCTTGATAACGGTGAAACCGATTTTGCATATGAAGTTGCAAAGCGTGCCCTTGATATGTGGAAAGAGGAAACCGATTTCACCTACAATACCTATGAATGCTTTGGTATTGCAACAAGGCGCGGCGGCTGGTTCCATAATTTCGGCGGTCTTTCAGCACCTATATGCATATGGGCTAATTGCTACTTTAAGCCGCAGACGGTTACAACGGGTCTGGATTTGTGGACGGATTATCAGAATACAACAGACAATAGTGCACAGATATCCTTTAAATATTTCGGCAATAACGAAAAATATTCTATGATTGTAACCTTAAGTGATTCCTGCAGCTATGCAGCTTATCTTGACGGCAGGGAAATTGCTTTTGTTGAAAGAAATAAGGGCTCATTGGAATTTACCTTTGACGGTGATATTAAATCCGGTGTCCTTGAGATAAAAGAAAAGTAAGGGGATAAAAATGGCTAACAAACTTTATGGCAGTAATAATGAGCCGCTTAAAATTCAGTTTATAACCGATACTCATTATTATTCGAGAAAATGCGGCGTCGGAGGCAAGGCTTACGATAAGGCAGAGTCAAAATCGCAGATGGTTATTAAGGACAGCGATTTGGTGCTTAAGGCAGGCTTTGATATGCTTTGTGAGGATACTTCCACCGATATTGTTGTGCTTTCGGGCGATACGACAAGAAATGGTGAAATTGAATCCCATAATGAATTTATTGAGATGCTGCGTGACCTTAAAAAACGCGGAAAAAGAGTTTATGTAATTACAGCAACGCACGATTTTCGCCCCGGCGGTGTAACAGAAGGCTATTCAGGCGATGAAAAAATTGAGGTGCCTGCTGTTGAGGACAGGCAGGATTTGTGGGATATGTACTACGAATTTGGTCCTAACGAGGCGATTTCAACGCATAGGGAGTCATTGAGCTATGTTGTTCAGCTTGCTCCGGGATATCGTCTTTTTGCACTGAATGATGATACGAATTTCAAACCTGAAGGCGAGAGGGGATCGGGTTACTCTGACGACTGTATGAAGTGGATTCTTGAGCAGCTTAAGGATGCACAGGATAATGACCAGTATGTCATTGCCATGACACACCACCCAATGATTGCACCATCACCGTTTTATGCAATAATCGGTAAGGGCGATATGCAGCGCAATCACGAAACCACCAGAGAAATTTTTGCAGATGCCGGTCTGCATTGTATGCTGACAGGTCACACACATGTTCATAATATCAGTTACATAACCTCTAAAAACGGCAACAGATTTTATGATATTGCCTGCGGTGCTATGATTGGCTGCCCTCCTGCAATGCGAAATGTTACTTTTGACCCTAAAAATGCAAAAATTGATGTTGAAACCGTGCTTATCAAAAACGTTCCGGGTCTTGATACAAACGGCAAGCCGTTTGATGAGTATATGAAGGGCTTTTTCTTTGGTATGATTGCCGAGGTTATCTGGGCGATGGGCAATGACATTGACCGCCTTGCCGAGATGACACCTGCTTTTTCTATTCCGGGTGAAAAGGTTAAAAAGCTTGCCTGGGTAATCAAACCAATCGGTAAGCTCCTGAATAAGCTTACATTTAAGAAAATCTGGAAGCTCTGCAAAAAAGAATGCGGACTCAAGAAAGCTGATATTGAAGATATTAAGGATAACAAGGTTGTTGATTTTATACTTGAGCTTGTTCAGAATCTCTATTGCGGCGATTCACCTTACGGCCCTGAAACAAGGGAATATAAGCTCACCTGCGGCTTTCTGAATGTGATTGATTCCTTCCTTGATACAATTCATTTAAGCATAGGCAAATTTCTTAAAGGTGCAACCAGCGTAAGAGGTCTTGTTGAACCGCTGCTCTGGAATTCAGGCTATTGTGATGCACAGGCAACTCTGCCGCTTTACCCTGTATGTGATGCACAGAATCCTGCTCCTAAACAGGAGGAGAAAAAATTTGAGGATCCTGTGAAGAAAAGCAAAAAGGGTATACTCATTTTACTCATTCTTATTTTGGCTGTTCTTTTGCTTGTTGCAGCAGTTGCGGGCATTATTGCCCTTGTAGTTTGGGCTATTGTTGCAATTGTTCATACAATAACAGGTTTTGCTATTTTAGGTTTATTGTAATTTGTTGTTGCAATCGCGATATTTTGCTGATATAATAGCTTTGATAATTAATTTTAAGGAGAAAAATTTATGGCAGAAAAGAAAAAAATCAGCCTTGGCGGTCTTGATGATGCAGCTGAAGGCAAGGGTTCATTAATCAAAACAATATGGCAGCTTGTTAAGTTCCTTGTTGTATCAGGTCTTGTAACAATCATTCAGCTTGTGCTTGCTAATGTGCTCCCACTTATTTTTGATGGTGTTACAGCAACATTACCTGCATTTTTGCAAGGTATTTTTGATCCGAATGTAATTTTTGATTCTTCTACAGCTGAAGGTGTTGAGCAGGTTGGCAAGTATGTAGTCGGCGGTGCAATCGAAAACGGCGTTGTTGTCGGCGGTGTTGTAACTTGGGGTTACCTCCTTCCATTCTTCCTTTCAAACCTTGTTGCTAATATTTATGGCTTCTATCAAAACAAGAAAACTACATTCAAGTCAGATGCTCCATGGTACAATTTCGCAATTTATATTGTACTTATGATTGCTCTTATCCTGTTCTCAACTTGGTTCCAGGGTTGGCTTGTAGGTGTTATTGCAAAGGCTCCTTGGGAGTGGCTCAATGCTCTTGCAAGAACAATTGCAGGTCTTGCAGCAGGATTTGTTCAGATGGTTGTTCTCTTCCCAATGGAAAAGTTTGTACTTCTTAAGGAAAAGAAGACAGATGATGAGCCTGCAGCTGAAAAAGCTGAATAATTCAAGCTTAAACTTTTCTTTAATCCCATTTGTGCTTTTGTACAAATGGGATTTTTTATTTTTACTCTTTATTATTTTAATTATATATGCTATTATATAACTTGAAATTTAATGACCAAATGTATTATGTTGAAAGGTGATTTGGGTGAAGCTGTCTAAAAATGATAAAATTGAACTTAATATAGACGCTTTAACCTCTGAGGGCAGCGGCGTCGGCAGGTATGAGGGAATGGCTGTTTTTGTACGCGGTACGGCTCCCGGTGATAAAATCATTGCGCATATTATTAAGTGTTCAAAAAATTATGCTGTAGGTATTATTGACAGTATTGTTGAGCCAAGTGCCGCCAGAGTGGAAAGCAATTGTCCGTATTCTAAAAAGTGCGGCGGCTGTTCTTTCAGGCATATCAGCTATAGTGAAGAACTGGCATATAAAAAAAGCAGGGTAAGTGATGCCTTGCAGCGCATAGGTCATATTGATATTGAGGTTGAGGATATTGTTGCTGCTGATGAGCTTTGCCACTACAGAAATAAAGCACAGTATCCGGTTGAAATAAATAACGGCGTCCTTTCGGCAGGCTTTTATGCATACAAAAGTCATAGGATTATTCCTTGTGCTGACTGCAGGCTGCAATGTGCAGAGTTTGAGCAGGGCATATATGCCTTTGAAAAATGGGCGAAAGCAGAAAATGTTACTTCATATAATGAACAAACAGGCAAAGGGCTTCTTCGTCACATATATTTCAGGAAAGGCTTTGCTACCGGCGAAATCATGGCATGTGCAGTTATAAACGGCAATGCGCTTCCGAATGCAGAGCTGCTGGTTGGCTTGCTGAAAAAGTATGTAAATGGACTTAAATCCGTTGTCCTCAATATTAATAAAGCTAAAACGAATGTTATACTGGGCAAAGAGTCCATAACCATTTGGGGCGAGGATTTTATAAGGGACAGACTTCTCGGCAAAGAATTTATCATTTCCCCCAATTCTTTTTATCAGGTGAATCATAACCAATGTGAAAAGCTTTATCAAAAGGCAAGTGCATTTGCGGCTTTAAAAGAAAATGAAACCCTTGTTGATTTGTATTGCGGCGTCGGCACAATAGGTCTTACTATGGCTGACAAGGTTAAATCACTTATCGGGATTGAAATTATCCCCCAGGCAATTGAAAATGCAAAAACAAATGCAAAGCTAAATGGCACAGCAAATGCAGAATTTATATGTGCCGATGCAGCCGAAGGTGCAAAGCTTCTTGAAAAAAGAGGCATTAAACCGGATGTGATTGTACTTGACCCACCAAGAAAAGGCTGCGATAGGGATTTGATAGATACGATTGAAAAAATGGCACCTCAAAGAATTGTTTATGTTTCCTGCGACAGTGCTACCCTGGCAAGGGATTTGGCTGTGTTTAAGGAGAAAAACTACATAACAAAACGTGTTGCGGCTGTTGATATGTTCCCTCGCACTCCGCATGTGGAAGCAATAGCGCTGATTACGAAAGCGTAATTTTAGGTGTTTGATATGAAATTAAATATAATGGAGTGGAATATTAATCAGAGAAGCGGTAATATCAGCGCAGTTTGAAATATAACAATTTATTTAGAAAGGCAGAATGTGGTATAAAAATGCAGAATGAATTTGAAAAAATAACAGATGAAGCTGCTTTGCAGAATTTGCTGCTGGATATGGATTGTTTGGACGAACTGCTGCCTTGGACTTCTAAATTGAATTTATTTGACATCTTGAAAATATCCAGAACGGAAATCAGGCACAGCAATATGCTGTCGTGGTTATTTAATGCGAATGAAAATCATGGTTTCGGCGATTTGTTTACAAGGGGAATTGTAAAAAGATTGGTTGAAAACGATTCAAACAGCAGATATAATGCATTTGATTTGCTGCTGATGGATTTTTATAGTTTTATTGTTTACAGAGAATGGAAAAATATAGATATATTACTTGTTTCAAGTGATGAAAAGCAGCTGATTGCAATTGAGAATAAAGTGGGTTCACTCGAGCACAGTAATCAGCTTAACCGTTATAGAGAAATTTTAGAAAAAGAATATCCCGATTATTCAAAAATATATGTTTATCTTACACCCGATGGTGATGAGCCGAGTGATGCTGAAAATTGGGATGTGCTCACTTACAGCGATATTGTAGATACTCTTGAAATTTTGAAAAAGAGTGCAAGTCTGCAGAGCGATGTGAATTTGATTATACAAAATTATATTGATATTATCAGGAGGGATATTGTGGAGGATAGTGAGCTTGTTGAGATTTGCAACAAAATTTATAATAAGCATAAAAAAGCGCTCGATCTGATATTTGAAAACAGAATTGATACACGTTCACAGGTTGGCGATGCAATACGCAATACGCTTTGTGCTTTAACTGATGAGAATAGAATTGAATATGAGAATCATGCAGGTGCATCGAATTCATATATCGCATTTCATACAAGCTTGATGAATGATTATCTTTATCCCTTAAAGGATAATAGCAGTACCTTTAACAGCAAAAATATTTATAATTATTGGATTAATTGTAATGATAATATGCTGTGTGGTATATTTGAGCTCGGAGGTTTAAATGTGCCTGAAGCTGAAGTGCCAAGGCTGAATGCCATAATTGATATTTTGAAACCTAATGACAAAAACAGAGAGAATTTCAGATATAAAAGAGTGTATAGAACAAAATCGTATAGTATAGAAAATCTTGAAGATTTCGATAATGATATTGATAAAACAGTAAGGCTTATTGTTAAAGACCTTACAAAAATGGAAACAGAAGTATTAAATAAACTGACAAAGGAGTAAGTTATGAAACTTAAGGACGGAATTGTTACTAATTCAATTGATGGTGAAAGCTTTGCCATTGCCACAGGCAATGCTGCAAAAGAGTTTAACGGACTCATTAAAAACAACAGCAGTGCTGCCTTTATTTTTGAACTGCTCAAAAGCGAGCAGACAGAGGACAGCATTGTAAGTGCAATGCTTGAAAAGTATGATGTAGATGAGGCAACTGTAAAAGCAGATGTTCAAGAGCTTCTGGAGCTTTTAAAATCAAAAAATCTTATTGAGGAATGATTATGGAATATTCATCGGTTGAAAGTGAATATCTTGTTTCATTGCTTTCAAGTGCAATAAATGAAAAGCCTTTGCCCCAGGCCCCTGCCAATATTGACTGGGTACAGCTTGTGGAGCTGTCAAAAAAGCAACAGGTTTACTCTATCATTGCATCGTTGCTTTCGGGTGCTGCTTTGCCGCAGGAGCAGGCACAGGAGCTCAATGTGTATAATCAGAATGAGCTTTTGCGCCTTCTGGCAATGAAAAGTGAATTTGAGGCCCTTGAAAAAGAGCTTGCGGAAAAACAGATTAAATTTATGATGCTCAAGGGCAGCGTTCTGCGCGAGTATTATCCACAGCAGAAAATGCGCCAGATGAGTGATATTGATTTGCTGTATGATTATTCAAAGCGTGAAAGTCTGCTTGAAATTATGAATAAAAGAGGCTTTGATTTAATTTCGTGGAGTGAAAATTCCGACGATTTTACAAAGAAACCTTTTTATACCTTTGAATTTCATCACGAGCTGTTTTTTAATTCTTTAGGCTTTTGCCCTGATTTTTCAAACGTATGGGATAATGCGGTGTGTGATAAAAATAATGCTTATAAATACCATATGAGCAGGGAAGATTTGTATCTGCACACAATTACACATATGTATAAGCATTTTACAATGGGTGGCTTTGGCGTAAGATTTTTATGCGATGTTTACCTGTTTTTGAAAAAAGAGCAGTCAAATCTTGATTGGAAGTATGTGAATGCAAGGCTTGCGGAATTTTCACTTACAGATTTTGAAGCTGTTATGCGGAAAATCAGTTTTGATTTGTTTGAGGGCAGAGTGCCTGACGATAAACAGCTTGATATAATAAATACGATATTCAAATACGGAATTTACGGCAATGCAGATGTGGGCATTGAAATGTATTTTGAAAAGTTCAAGGAAGAGCATGACGGTAAATTTGTTTTGTTCAGATATTATTTATCAAAGCTTTTCCCGAATAAAGAATTTATGAAACGCAATTATACTGTGCTTGAAAGCAAGCCCTATTTGCTGCCCCTTTACTATGTTATCCGTATATTTAACAAGCTTACTTCCAATCGTGATTATATACGAAAAAGCTATAAGCATTTAAAGCAAAAAAATAAAAAAGACAAAACTAACGGAGGATAATCCCTTGGCTGTTGACAAGAAGCATATTAGGAATTTTTCAATAATTGCTCATATAGACCACGGCAAATCAACCCTTGCCGACAGGCTTTTGGAGCTTACAAGTTCTGTTGCCGTGCGTGATATGCAGGCACAGATACTTGATGATATGGATCTCGAAAGAGAGCGTGGAATTACAATTAAGGCACACGCCGTAAAGCTGGATTATACAGCAAAAAACGGAGAGCTTTATGAATTTAATTTGATTGATACACCGGGTCACGTGGACTTTAACTACGAGGTTTCGCGTTCGCTCGCTGCCTGTGAGGGCGCAATTTTAATTGTGGATGCGTCACAGGGTGTTGAGGCACAGACCCTTGCAAATACGTATCTTGCACTCGATCACGATTTGGATATTCTGCCTGTTGTTAATAAGATTGACCTTCCTGCAGCAGACCCTGAAAGAGTTGCACAGGAGGTTGAGGAGGTTATTGGCATACCCTGCCTTGACGCACCTCGTGTAAGTGCTAAAACAGGTGAAAATGTTGAGGAAGTGCTGGAGTATATTGTTAACGAAATTGCACCGCCGCAGGGTGATGATACAAAGCCGCTCAAGGCACTTATATTTGATTCTATATACGATTCATACCGCGGTGTAATTGTTTATGTAAGAATAATGGACGGCACGATTAAAGCAGGCGACACCATGCGAATGATGGCTACGGGCGCAGAATTCACCGTTGTTGAGGTTGGTTATATGCGTGCTACGTCTATGGAAAAGACGGACAGGCTTTGTGCCGGTGAAGTTGGATATATTACGGCATCCATCAAAACGGTTCATGATGCGAATGTGGGTGATACGGTTACTCTTGCAGATCATCCGGCACCGCAGGCACTTCCCGGTTACAGACAGGTTAATCCAATGGTTTTCTGCGGCGTTTATCCTGCAGATGGCGCTGATTATGAAAACCTGCGTGATGCCCTTGAAAAGCTGCAGCTAAACGATGCTTCACTATCCTATGAGCCTGAAACGTCAGGTGCGTTGGGCTTTGGCTTCAGATGTGGCTTTTTGGGACTGCTTCATCTTGAAATTATTGAGGAAAGACTTGAGCGTGAATATAATCTTGACCTTATCACAACCGTTCCGAGTGTTATATACAAAATTCACCTTACTGACGGTTCAATGATTGAAATTGATAATCCTACAAATTATCCCGATCCTGCTCTCATTGATTATTGCGAGGAGCCGTTTTCAAACGCGCATATCTATGTGCCGAGTGAGTTTGTCGGCACGGTTATGGATATGTGCCAGGAGCGCAGGGGTATATTCAAGGATATGAACTATATTACGCCTGACAGAGTGGATATACACTATGAGCTGCCGCTCAACGAAATTATTTATGATTTCTTTGATGCCCTTAAATCAAGAACGCGCGGCTATGCATCCTTTGATTATGAGATTGCTGATTATCGCAGGAGTGATTTATGCAAGGTTGATGTGCTTTTGAATGGTGATATAATTGATGCGCTGTCCTTTATTATTCACAGGGAAAAGGCATATGCCCGTGCAAGAAAAATTGCCGAGAAGCTGAAGGAAAATATTCCACGACAGCTTTTTGAAGTACCGATCCAGGCCGCTATCGGAGGAAAGGTTATTGCGAGAGAAACAGTAAAAGCAATGAGAAAAGATGTTCTTGCAAAGTGCTACGGTGGCGATATCACGAGAAAAAAGAAGCTTCTTGAAAAACAGAAAGAGGGCAAAAAGCGTATGCGTCAGTTCGGCTCTGTAGAGGTTCCGCAGGAGGCATTCCTCGCAGTACTTAAGCTTTCCAGCGATGATGAATAAATAAAAAAGCTGTTCAGGCAAATTTGTTCCTGAACAGCTTTTATTGGAATGGGGGATTAGCAGTGTGTTTGGATTAAAAAAGAATAACAAGCAAGCTTATAAAGCCTTGCAGAATATAAATTTTGACGATTTCAAAAATTATTTGTGCTCATATTCAGATGATGACATTTTGTTAACTCCGACGGGCTGGCAGAAAATCGGCGGCGCCTGGTATTATATGAATAGTTCAGGTGTTATGCAGCATGATCGCTGGGTTGGCAATTATTATGTAAATTCAAGTGGCAAATGGGTTAAGAGCCGATAAATAAATTATTGATTTCATACGATTATATTAAAAATCCCGATGCGTATTTAGATGCATCGGGATTTTTTTGTTGTACAGCACTTTATCAAAATACATTTCCAAAGGTTATTTTTTGATTTTCATAAATGGATTTGATTTGATTTTTTGCAGTTATAAGCTCACTTTCCAAATCATCGCTTTCGCTGTCAGCCAAATCCTCTAAATTACCGATTGTAACGCTTGCCTCATCAAGTGAGCCGTGGTCAATCATAGCTGTCATATACCTTTGCTTTTCGCCCCAGTAGTCATTTAACTGCTTGCAGGCAGCTTTAGCAGCCTGGTAATCGTTTTTATCAAGCTGTGATATTGCGGCGTTTATATATTCGTTTGCTTCTTTGTAGGTGCTGTTAATTGTGTATTGCTCAAATAGGCAGAGCGATATGGATATTGCCAAAAATAGGAAAGCTATATAAAGTCTTTTCAAATGCTTCACGCCTTTCTGACTGTAAGGTTATATTGTTTTAATTGTGTTTGTTCGTTTCTTTTTCAATTAAAAATGTATTGCCGCTGTCGTCAACTGTTAAAAGCATAATTTTTTCAATGTTCATATCAACATTCTGAAGTATAAGCTCTATTTCGCTGTCTTTTATTTTATATTCATTGAAATATTCATTAACAGGCTTACCGTCCATTACAATGGTTATGGGTATGCCTTTTTCTTTTACAGGCAGTTCAACGTCACTTGGTGTTAACGGTTTGTATTGTGCTTTGGGCAGAACGGTTATTGTGCCGTTGGTTTCAATTATTGCATCTTCAATTTCCGATAAATCAAATATATCTTTTTGTCTTAAAGCGTCTACAACATCGTCTATTGTAAATCGCATTTCTTTAAGCTTTTTCTGGTCAAGCTTTCCGTTTCTTATTATAAAAATAGGTCTGCCCTGAATTAAATTACGAAACCAAAGACTTTTCATTGATATTACGGAAACAATAATCTCCATACTTATAAACAGCAAAATCGGTACAAGGCAGTTTGCCAGCGGCATGGAATTATCCTCCAAAGGTATAACAGCAACAGCACTTAAAAGTATTGTTATTACAAGCTCATGTGGCTTCAATTCACCAACCTGTCTTTTACCCATAAGCCTTACTGCAATTATAATAAAAATGTAAATAATGATTGCTCTGATAAAATTTATTGCCATAAAATCTTCACCGATAGTATTGTGTGTTGGTTTTGCGGCAATATTATTTTTTTATGAATAATAAACCTGTGTTTGTCAAAATTAATATTGGTGATATTTATGGAAAAATTATATCCTGATTATGATAGTAATAAAAAACGGTTTGAGGATGATTTTAAGGATTGCTCCGATTTCCTTTTAAGAGAAGCGGTGGCGTGTGGCGAAAAATGCTTTTTTTGCGCTATGGACGGACTTATAGACTCCCTTCAGCTTTCCCAAATGGTTGTGTCACCTATTTTGGGCAGAGAGCTGGAATTTAAGGATAATAATGATTTGCTCAATCAGTTTAAATTAAGTGTTGTAAATTCTGTTGAGCTTAATGAGGCACAAACTTTTGAGGATTGCTATTACTTTCTTATGAGTGGTTTTTGCGTGCTTGTGCTTGACGGCTGCAATAAAGCGCTTGTGTTTGGAATTCAGGGCTGGGCAAGGCGCTCAATTGATGACCCTACAAATGAAAGCAATGTCAAGGGTGCCAAGGAATGCTTTATTGAAGCACTTAATGATAATAAGGCCTTGCTGCGTAAAAGGCTGAAAACACACCATTTAAAATTCAAACAGATTAAGCTTGGAACTGCAGCAGATACACCTGTGGTTATAGCCTATATTGACAACCGTGCTGACAGTGATCTTGTAAAAGATGTTGAACAGAGGCTGAAAGCAGCTCATCTTAATACAGTTGTGGATTACGGTGAGCTCGTCCCGTTTATTGATACAGATATTAAATCCTTTTTTTCGTGTGTAGGTAATACGGAAAGACCTGATGTAGCGGCCTCAAAGCTGCTTGAGGGCAGAGTGCTCGTTATGGTAGAGGGAACGCCGTTTGCCATTTTTGTTCCTTATCTGTTTAGCGACAGCTTCCAGACTGTGGACGATTATGATAACCCGCCGTTTTACAGCGGTTTTATACGTGCATTAAAGTATTTCAGTTTTATTATTTCAATTTTTCTGCCGGGTATTTATGTTGCAATAGGTACCTTTCACCAGGAACTCATACCAACAAATCTTCTCATTTCAATTGCAGCGGAGGAAATAACAACTCCGTTTTCGTTGATGACAGAAGCCATAATGCTTTTGCTGCTCTATGAAATTATGAGAGAGGCGGGACTTCGCCTTCCTAAAAATATCGGTCACGCAGTATCAATCATAGGTGGTATTGTTATTGGTGAAACTACAGTTACAGCCGGACTTATCGGTGCGCCTATGCTGGTTGTTATTGCAATGACCGCGATTTCCTCCTACGTGGTATATTCACTTTATGAAAGTGTTGCTGTTTTGAGGTTCTTGTTTATCATCATCGGAGGGACCTTCGGTATGTATGGTATCGTTCTCGGTGCAGGAGTGGTGTTTATTAATATATGCTCCTTAAATCCGTTTGGCGTGCCGCTGTCATCACCTATTTCGCCGCTTGATAGGCATTCGCTTGGGGATGTTTTTTATAGAGAAACGTGGAAAAAGCTATCAAAACGCAAGGTGCGTGTTAATGAATTGAGAGGTGCAGATATTGACTTTGGCAAAAAGAGATAAAATAGCTCCCGTCAGTATATTTTTTCTGCTTTATATCAGCAGAATGGTTGTCAGTCTTACAAGTATTCAGTCTGTCACTACAGGACTTATGAAAACAGATATTCTTGTCAGTATTGTATTGTCCATGGCTTGTGTTCTTGTGTTGTCAGTTCCTGTTATTTATTGCATAAAAAAGCATAAGAGTCCGCTTGATATCAAATGGCTTGGACTTTTGTATTCTCTTTATTTCATATTTATAGCGAGTGTGAATATAAGCCGATTTTCTTATTTTGCATCAACCATTCTTAATCCTGATTCCAGAGCATGGCTGTTCTGCGTTGTTGTGGCAGCATGTGCGTTTTATGGTGCCTATTTAGGTATTGAGGGCTTGTCAAGATTTTCGGCATTTGTATTTGCACTTCTTGTGCTTGCTGTTGGTACAGCGCTGGCGTTTAATATAAAAAATTTTGAGCCTGTCAATCTGCATCCAGCAATTACCAATGATACGCAGACTGTATTAAAAAATGTTGCATTCATTACCTCGGGAACGCCTGAAATAGCCGCCTATCTGTGCTTGTCAAAAAAAGTGAATGGCTGTGCAAACAGGAGCTTTGCACGTTCGATATGTATGTCATTTCTCACGATTTTTCTTTTATTTTTAGTTCTTATAGGTGTTATGGGTGATGGGGCTTCACTTCAGTCATTCCCGCTTTATACGCTTTTTCAGCTGGCTAAAACAGGCATTTTTCAAAGAATTGATGTTTTGTATATTTCTTTTTGGATTATGGGTATTTTTGTTAAGGCGGTTCTCTTCATTTATTGTGCAAGTATTTCCTTTAAACCAATGAAAAACCGCACCAAATGTGCCGCCGGTGCTGTGCTTGCGGCAATTGCTTCAATAATATTTACTCAATTTGTTCAAATCGGAGAGGCTCCGATTTGGGTTTATGCCGTGCCGTTTTTGGTATTTTGTGTAATTATACCTGTTTTGTGCCTGGCCTTCAAAAAAAGGAATCTGGGAGATGAGCTTGTTGAAAAGTTTTAAAATTATTTCTTGTGTGTTGATAATAGCATTTATGTTTGGCGGTTGTATGTCTACCACGCATTTAAAGGATTTAATGGTGGTTGAGGGCATTGGCGTTGATAAAAATGAGGATAAAATCGGCCTGTCCGTTCAGACCCTGAAAGCAGGTCTTGTATCAGGCGGTGAGGCACCAAGCGGTAATATGACAATGAATACCGATGAAGAGGGAAAAACAATTTTTGACGCGGTTTCAAACCTGTCCCAAAACCTTTCAAAAAGGATTTTTTTTGGTCATAATAAGCTCATCATATTTGGCAAGGAAATATGTGAAAGTGATTTTGAAAACCAGCTTGATTATTTTTTGCGTTCAACCGATTCACGTGTGGATGTGGCTGTTTGTATTTCAAAAACAACAGCGAAGGAAACGATTGAAAGCAAGGAGGATGATTGCAATATACCCTGCGAGCATATTGCAAAGCTTTTGAATAACGGGCAGAATTCGGGAAGTAGTGCTTATGTTACAACAAACGAGCTGCTCAATGTTTATTCAGATAAAACCTCGGATATCTATTTGCCTGTTATTGAAAAACAAAAAGACCGCGATAATGTTACTGCTGTAGGAATCGGGATTTTTCAGGATGACAAGCTGAAATATATTACCAATTCAGAGGAAACAAAGGGCTTGCTTTTTATCAGGGGAAAGCTGAAAAATTGCTCGATTGAATTTGATGATACACAGCTTGGAAAAATCGGTGTGGAAATTTATAATCCTAAAGTTTGCAATCGTGTGGAAATTGTTGATGGTGCTCTGAAATTCAAATCAGAGATTGAAGTGCAAATTATTGTAAATGAAATCGAAAACGGAATTGCAACAGATATGACTACGGATACTATGGATAAGATAGCGGATAAAACGGAAAGAGAAATTGAGGCGATATGCCGCCGTGCTTTTCGGGTGTGCAATGAAAACGGCAGCGACTGCCTGCGTGTTGGTGAATACCTTGCTAAAGATCACCCGAAGTCCTATGAAATGCTTTCGGATGAGTGGGATAAATATTATAAAACCGTAAAATATTCTGTTGATGTTAAATCGTACCTTAAGGAAATCAGTGATAATACACAGGCAGACTGATGCACTGTCTGAATATGTTTACCAGGGCATCGTTTTCTGCAGGATTTTTTACTGCCACGCATACGATTATGGGAATTAGAATTGTAAGTGCAAAAAAAACGGCATAAATGATTAATGCTTTTTTCAAAATCTCATCTCCTTGACTTTATATTAAATAAAATGTATAATAATTTGATATAAATATAATTTTGATTTACTAACTACTCAAAGGAGAAAGAAATGCCAAATAATTATATTTCCCCGATATCAATGGATGCTCTTTCAAGTTTATGCTTGGAACTTGATAAGAATAACTCAATAAAACCAAAGGATTTTGAAAAATATCATGTTAAAAGAGGCCTTAGAAACAGCGACGGTACAGGCGTTATGGCAGGCCTTACACGTATATGCTCTGTTGAGGGCTACTATATTCTCGACGGTGAGCGAATTCCGAAGGACGGCAAGCTTTCCTACAGAGGATATGATATTAACGATATAGTAAACAGCTGTATTAAAGATGACAGATTCGGTTATGAAGAGGTAGTATGGCTTCTGCTCTTCGGCGAGCTTCCCAGCGAAAATCAGCTCGTTTCGCTGCACGAGGTTATTGCAGAATGCCGTGCACTTCCGGATGAGTTTGTTGAAGATATGATTATGAAGCACGCTTCAAGAGATATTATGAATAAAATGGCCAGAAGTGTAATGGTGCTTTATTCATTTGATGAAAATCCTGATGATACTTCAATTCCTAATGTACTTCGCCAGTCTCTTCAGCTGATTGCACAGATGCCTACCATTATGAACAGCGCTTATCAGGTTAAACGCCGTGCTTTTGATGATAAAACAATGTTCCTTCACCCAATCAGAAAGGAACAGTCAACGGCAGAATATATATTGAATCAGTTAAGGGTTGATGAAAAGTTTACCCGTGACGAGGCAAAACTGCTTGATATATGCCTTATGCTTCACGCAGATCACGGCGGCGGTAATAACTCAACCTTTTCAACAAGAGTGCTTACCTCAAGCGGCACCGATACATATTCAGCAATAACTGCAGGCTTCGGTTCGCTTAAGGGTCCGCGTCATGGTGGTGCAAACTTAAGAGTTGCAAATCAGATGAACGAAATTATTGCAGCGCTTCCGGATTCAACAGACCCTGCACAGGTTAAGGATTACCTTGCTAAAATTATGAGAAAAGAAGCCGGTGACGGTTCGGGTCTTGTTTACGGTATGGGTCATGCCGTTTATACGATGAGTGACCCGAGAGCTGTTATTTTGAAGGAAAATGCAAGAAAGCTTGCCTATGAAAAGGGCTTTGAAAAAGAATTTAAAACGCTTGAAAATATTGAGGTTTTAACACCACAGGTGTTTGCTGAAATAAAGGGTGTTGATAAGGTAATGTGTGCAAATGTTGACTTGTATTCAGGCCTTGTTTACAAGGTTTTGGGTATTCCGGAGGATTTGTATACGCCTTTATTTGCCACTTCAAGAATTGCAGGCTGGTGTGCACATAGGCTTGAGGAGCTTACTTCAGGCGGCAAAATTATGCGCCCGGCTTATAAGAGTGTCAGTCATTCCAAAAAGTTTGTGGATATTAATATGCGCAGCGAATAAAAAATAGATATTGTGAAAGGATGCTTTAATGTGTCCTTTCGTTAGGTTTAAGGAGAATTAAAGTGCAAAGAACAAGATCAAAGCTACCTGTTTTATTTATTGTAATTACGGTGATTGCATCTTGTACCTTGCACTTTTTTCAGCTTTTTGAAAACGGCGGTTCAATCGGCGGTATTAAGTTTGAAGTCAGCTCATTAATCACATATTTGCTTGTGTTTTTGAACTTTATTTTTGCAGGTGTATATTCATATAATAAGAGAAATACAGCACAGGTTTTTGCTTTTGATAATACGGGTAAATCGGTTTATGCATCGTCAATAGCTTTGGCAGCAGCTTTTTTTGTTGATTTTATTCATCAATGCTATAATTGCTATGACTATATGCAAAGGGTTTCGTATATTGAGTATAAATATGTGGGTTTGATTGGAATCTCGGGTGTATTTGCACTTATAAGCTGTTTTTATTTTATTGTTTTTTCATTGACGTCAAAGGGCGAAAATTATGATTTTCGTAATTTTACCTGGCTTCATTTTTCTCCGGTTGTGTGGGCGTTTGCCCGACTGTTCACGATGATGATAAAAATTGTTGATGTGAAAATTGAAGTTGATGCATTTTTGGAATTTTTATTCTTAACGATGTTTCTTTGCTTTATGTTCAGCTTTATTTCAGCCGTTGACAGGCGAAACGGCAATGTCAGCAGGGTGTTTCATTTTTCGTCAATATGTGTCAGTTCATTGGCCGCGGTTATTGTAATACCAAGAATGATTATGGCAATAATAGGAAAATCAGAGGTTTTAAACAGTGTGAATTTTTCCGGAATACTTTACATAATGCTGGGTTTGTTTGCACTTGTTTATCAGATTGATTTAAACAATAAAACAGGTAAGGAAAAATAATTTGTTTTTAGAGAATTTAAAAACCATAGCAATGCAGGTGCTTATTTTGTATCTGATTGCAGGTGTAGGGTTTGTTACGGATAAAACAGGAATATTCAAGCAGAATGATGCGAAAAGGTTAATTGATTTATTATTTAACATTATTTTGCCGATAGCGGTTATACATACATTTATGACGATGGAGTATACAGCCGAACATGTAAAGGGTATAGCAGTAGCTTTTGTGTGTGCAATTGCAACGCATGCGTTCGGGTATCTTTTGTCAATGCTCACCTTCAGAAAAAGAAGTCTTAAGGAGCGCGGAATTTATCACTATGCAATGATTTTGTCAAACGCTGCTTTTCTGGCATTGCCGCTTGCTAAAAGCGTTATAGGCGGTGAGGGTATATTTTATTGTTCGGTTTATGTTGCCGTATTTAATATGGTTGCATTTACAATCGGAATTTATGAAATTTCAGGCCGCGAAGCTAAAATTGATATAAAGAAATTAGTGCTCAATCCGGGTACGATATCTGTGCTTATCGGATTGCCGTTGTTCTTTTTACAGCTTGATATTCCGCACTTCATTGAATATCCTATGGAGCTTGTGGGCAACTGTAATTCGCCGCTTGCTATGATTGTATTCGGCACATTCCTTGCAAACTCCAGTTTTAAAAATATGTTTGCAAAAAAAGAAATTTATTTCGTTTCTTTCATAAGGCTTGTTGTTATTCCACTTTGTATGCTGGGCATATTCTACGTTTGCGGTGTAAGGGGGGCGCTTTTATCAGCTATGCTGATTTCTTCCTCTGCACCTACTGCTACAAATACTGCTATGTATGCCGCTAAATACGACAATGATACAGCTTTAGGTTCTGAAATTGCTGCGCAATCATCTGTATTTTCAATAATAACCATGCCGGTTATTGTTGCGCTTGCATCTGTTGTAAGCTGATTTAAGCTGTGTTTAATTGTAAATTTTGTTTTAATATAAATCGACTTAAGTTGAATTACTTGAAGTTTTAATATATAATTATAATTGCAAGAATTTTATTAGTGGTATGATGAATATAATTTAAAGGGTGATAATTTAATGAAACTTGTAATTTTAATTGTGTCTAACAAAGATTTGGCAAAGGTTCTTGCAGCTACGAGTGCCGAGGGCTTTTTTTCAACAAAAATTTCAACTGCCGGCCAGTTTTTACAGGATGGCCAGACTACTATTTTATTCGGCGTTAAGGATGATAGGGTAGAAGCTCTCTTTGAAATTATAGAAAAAAACGTTACCAAACGTGTTCTGCGCCAAAGAGGTGTTGAAAGCACCGTTGAAGGTTCGCTTTTAAAAAAGCCTGTAGATGTTGAGGAATTCGGTGCAGTTGCCTTTGTTATTAATGTGGAAGAATTCAGAAAACTTTAATTTTTAATATGAAAAAAACAGATTTTGTAGGAAATGATAGAGTAATTAATCAGCTTGGGGCCCTTGTGGACTCCGGGCGTTTTCCTCATGCACTTATAATTGAGGGCGACGAAGGTTTAGGTAAAAGGACCCTTGCAAGGCAGCTTGCTGCAGCATTGGTCTGCCGTGAGGATGATGCTGCGTGTATGAATTGCCCACAGTGCCGTAAGGCAATGACAGGTGTTCATCCCGATGTATTTGAACATAGTGCTCCCGGTGGTGCCAATTCTTTTCATATTGATATAATAAGAAATGTTATAAACAGTGCTTATGTATTGCCCAATGAGGCTGATTATAAGGTGTTTATATTGGGTAATGCCGAGTGTATGAGCATACCTGCTCAAAATGCTTTGCTTAAGGTTTTGGAGGAGCCACCAGCTTATGTGGTTTTTATTTTAACGGCAAAATCAAAAAGTATGCTGCTTGAAACTGTGCTGTCCAGATCTGTTGTGGTTACACTTGAAGGTGTTAATGCAGATGACGGTGCAAAATACATTTGCAATAAAAATCCGGATGTTGCTTACAGCAATGCTGTAGCTGCACTTGAAACCTTTAACGGCAATATAGGCAAGGCAATTGAAAGCTTTGGCGATAATAAAACAAATGAGCTTACAGCGGTTTGCTGTGATATATGCAGCGCACTTGCACAGGGAAACGAGTATTTATTGCTGTGCTCCTGTTCTGCTTTTCAGAAAGATAGGCAATCGGTTGTGTTTGCCTGTGATTTTTTGAAAAATATTTTCAGAGATGCATTGTTGTATAATAAGTGTTCGGATAATCTGATATCCGGCCAAAAGGAAGCGGCAAAGCAGCTCAAGGCAAGATTTACCGAAAAAAAACTTATTGACTTAATAGAGGTTTGTGATACACTTAAAAGTACAGCATTGATGAATACAAATAATGCTTTGCTTATTACAAAATTATGTTACAGCCTAATGCGTGCTGCAGGCAGATAGCCAAAATGCAGAATGAAAGGCTGATTTATGGGTGTATTTTTACGGAGGATATATAAATGACAAAGGTTGTTGGTGTTCGTTTTAGGGATACAGGCAAAACCTACTATTTCAATCCTATGGATTTTGATATAGTTAAAGGTCAGCTGCTTGTTGTTGAAACAGCCAAGGGAATAGAGTGCGGTATTGCACAGTCGGAGCCTAAAGAGGTTGATGACAGCGAGGTTGTTGCCCCTCTTAAAGAGGTTAAAAGAATTGCAAATGAAAACGACTTCAAAATTATAGAGCAGAATAAAAAAGACGAAAAAGAAGCGTTGAAGATTTGTGAGGAAAGAATCAAGGCACATAATCTTGATATGTACCTTACAGGTGTTGAGTATGCGTTTGACAGGTCTAAAATTGTTTTCTTCTTTACTGCTGACGGCAGAATTGATTTCAGGGAATTAGTTAAGGACTTGGCGGCTCATTTTCATATGCGTATAGAGTTGAGGCAGATTGGTGTGCGTGATGAAAGCAGGCTTTTGGGCGGACTCGGAATATGCGGCAGACCGTTTTGCTGTTCAACTTTTTTAAATGATTTCCATTCTGTTACAATCAAAATGGCAAAGGATCAGGGCCTTTCACTGGCGCCTACCAAAATCAGCGGAACCTGCGGCAGGCTTATGTGCTGCCTTAAATATGAACAGAATGCCTATGAGCATCTTAATAAAATTACACCGCCAAAGGGTGCTGTGGTTGACTGCCGTGAGGGCAGGGGCACAGTTGTTGATGTTTCACTCATTACAGGTAAATTAAAAATAAGGCTTGATAAAAATCCCGAAGGCTTGCCGATAACCGTTAACCGCGAAGAGGTAAGGGTTGTTAAAAACGGATATAATTATCATAAAGAAAAAGATGTAAAAGAGTAAAAATTACTTGATTTTTTGTCGTGATACTGTTATATTAAGTTTATAAGTTTGATGTAGGAGGTGTATCTATCAATGGCATACGCAATTTCAGATGATTGTATCTCATGCGGCGCTTGCGCTGCTGAATGTCCTGTAAATGCAATTTCAGAAGGTGACGGCAAGTTCGTTATCGATGCTGATACTTGTATCGAATGCGGCGCTTGTGAGGGTGTTTGCCCTGTAAGTGCTCCTGCACAGGCATAATTAGTACTTATTAAAGATAAAGGAACGCTTTTGGCGTTCCTTTTTTCTTTTTATATTTTTGCAGTTTTTGGTCTATAATTTGCAGAAATGTCTATTAATTGTGCAAAATATTCAAAATAAATTTATGCACTATATTGTTTTTATATAAATCAACAAATTTGCTGGAATTTATATGTATTTAGTCAAAAATAATTGACATATGTCAGAAATGATGTATACTGTAAGCATAGTAACCAATATAAAGATTACTTATGAAATGAGGTGCAATATGGCTCGTCCAAGAAAGCATAGGCGCGTATGCTCTGTGCCGGATGTTAAAAGCTATAACGCAAAGGGCAAAAAAAGTGATATCGTTTGTATGACGGTGGATGAATATGAGGTTGTAAGGCTGATTGATTATGTAGGCCTTACACAGCAGGAATGTGCAAAGCAAATGCAGGTGGCACGTTCCACCATAACAGCCGTTTATGAAAATGCACGTTTTAAGATTTCCGATTCAATTGTAAACAGTAAGGAGCTTAATGTAAACGGCGGCGATTTTGAACTTTGCCCGAATGCAAAGCATTGCTGCGGAAAATGCGGAAAAAACAGATGCGGCAGGTGCAAGCATGGTACCTGTGACAGGTGCATAGGTATTTTTCACGAGCCCGGAAGAGAATGTTTTGTCGTTCAGTATAATTAGTCACAAATTCATTATTGTAATATTTTTTTATACAGGAGGAAATTATGGAAGCTTGGAAGAATTTTAGAGAAGGCGTATGGTGTGATGAAATTAATGTTAAAAATTTCATAAAACTCAACTATACCCCTTATGATGGTGATGCATCATTTTTATCCGGCCCTACTCAAAGAACACAGGATGTGCTTAAAAAGGTTCAGGAGCTTTTAATTAAAGAAAACGAAAACGGCGGTGTGCTTGATGTTGATACAAGCAAGGTGCTTTCAATCCTTTCACACGAACCGGGATATATTGATAAGGAAAAGGATATAATTGTAGGTTTGCAGACTGATGAGCCGCTTAAAAGAGGTGTATCGCCTTTTGCCGGTTACAGAAATGCAGTTCAGGCTTGCCGTGCTTACGGTTACGAGATTTCAGATAAAATCAAGGACGAGTTCACCTACAGAACAACACATAACACAGGTGTTTTCCGTGCTTATACAGACACAATGAAAAAAGCACGCCACGCAGGTATTTTAACAGGTCTTCCGGATGCATATGCCCGTGGCAGAATCATTGGCGATTACAGAAGAATTGCTCTTTACGGTATGGATTATCTTATTGAGCAGAAAAAGCTTGATAAGAAAAAAATCGGCGAGGCTGATGTGCTTGATGAGGAAACCATTCATCTTCTTGAGGACCTTTCAAAGCAGCTTGACTTTATGAATCAGCTTAAAGGACTTGCTCTTGATTACGGCTATGATATCTCAAAGCCTGCAACAAATGCAAGAGAGGCAGTTCAGTGGCTCTATTTTGGCTATCTTGGTGCGATTAAGGAGCAGAATGGTGCGGCTAACTCAATCGGCAGAATTGCTGAATTTATTGATTGCTATATTGAAAGAGATTTGGCAGACGGTACTCTTGATGAGCAGGGTGCACAGGAGCTTATTGATGACCTTGTGTTAAAGCTTCGTTTGGTACGTCACCTTCGTACTCCTGAATATAATGACCTGTTTGCCGGCGACCCTGTATGGGTTACTCTTGCACTTGCAGGTGTTACAGGCGAAGGCAAGTCAATGTGCTCAAAAACCTCTTTCCGTGTTCTTCAGACTCTTTATAATCTCGGACCATCAGCAGAGCCTAACATTACTGTTCTCTGGTCAGAGCATTTGCCGCAGGGCTTTAAGGATTTCTGTGCACAGGTTTCAATTGATACAGATTCTATTCAGTATGAAAATGATGATGTAATGAGAAGAATGTACGGCGATGACTATGCAATTGCCTGCTGTGTATCTGCTATGAAAGAAGGCAAGCAGATGCAGTTCTTCGGTGCAAGATGCAACCTTGCCAAGGTTCTTCTTATGGCTCTCAACGGCGGTAAGGATGAAATCGGTGCAGACCAGATTGCTCCTGAAGGTGAAGTATTTGAAGAGGAAGTTCTTGATTACGATAAAGTGCTTGCTGCCTACAAGAAGTATCTTTCATGGATGGCAAAACTTTATGTTAACACAATGAACGTAATCCACTATATGCACGACAAATATGCTTATGAAAGACTTATGATGTCTCTTCATGATACAGATGTTGAAAGACTTATGGCATTTGGTGTATCCGGTATGTCTGTAGCTACAGATTCCCTTTCTGCAATTAAGTATGCAAAGGTTACTCCGGTTAAGGATGAGCGTGGCGTTATCACCGAGTTCAAGGTTGAAGGCGAGTTCCCGAAATATGGTAATGATGATGACAGAGTTGACCTTATCGGCAAGGATATTATTGAATATTTCTACAAAGAGCTTTGCAAAACACCTGCATACCGTGGTGCGAAACATACACTTTCAATCCTCACTATTACTTCAAATGTAATGTACGGCAAAAAGACAGGCTCTACTCCTGACGGAAGAAAAGCAGGTGAGCCATTTGCTCCGGGTGCAAATCCAATGCACGGCAGAGATTCAGAGGGTGCTCTTGCGTCACTCAATTCTGTGGCAAAGCTTGACTATGCTTGCTGCCAGGACGGTATTTCAAATACCTTCTCAATTACTCCGGATACTCTGGGTAAGGATAAGCAGGAACAGATTAATCATCTCACAACTATGCTTGATGGCTATTTTGCACAGGATGCACACCATCTTAATGTTAATGTGCTGAATCGTGAAAAGCTCATTGCAGCTATGAATGATCCAACGCTTTATCCGTCACTCACAATTCGTGTAAGTGGTTATGCAGTTAACTTTAATAAGCTTACAAGAGAAAAGCAGGAAGAAGTTATTGCAAGAACTTTCCATACAGCTATGTAATATTTGATATAATGCAAAAAGCGTTGACTTGAAGTTCAAGTCAACGCTGTATTTTTTATTCTTCAATGTTTTCCTTAATTTCATTAAACAGTTCCAACAGAAAATCACCTAAATCCTGATTGGTCTGCTCGAAAATTATAAATTCATCGGGTGATGGAACGGCATATACGACTGTCGGTTCACCTTCTTTTGTAAGGTTATTGTAATTGAGATAATTGCTCCATTCATCTTCATCAATCAAAGGAACAAACTTCTTATCAACTTTTAAACCATATTTCTTGTTTATTTCTAAATGTGCAATTATATCAAACGACGTTTTATGAGAGTTCTTGAAATTTGCACAAAATTCATACGCCCAAACCTCAAGGGCGCCTTTCCTCAAAAATTCATAATGTTGCTTTGACAAGTCAAAGCCTAAATAATCTTCCAGTTCATCCATAGCCTTGTCACTGCAGCAATCATATATTTTATAATCAGGTAATGTTTTGGCTAATTCCATTGCTTTTTCAAAATTTTCATAGCTCATTATTCCTCATTCTCCTCATATCTGCTTAATCTGTATTTCCAATATGCTCTTCTGTAGCTGTTGAATTTATTTCTGTCTATTTTTGATGGCCGATTTCTGTACGGATGCAGTTCCTTTGTGTTTCTATTGTGCACAGTTTCCAGAATTTCCTCCAAATCTCCATCGGGCTCTTGATTAATATGATGTAAATGAATTGATGAACCATCAGTACCTATAGGAGAGCGATTATCAAGTATTCTTTCTCTGTTGCTTCTCCCTTTATCATCAATATAATCAAAGTCAAGCAGTTCATCATGAATATATATTCGCTGCCCTCTGAATACAATATATATCCTGCCCGCACGGGCACTGCCCATTCCCTTAATATATATAATATCAAACAGCTTTTGTTTAAGTATATCACTTTCACTTTGTTTTGAAAACATCTTATATGATTTTTGTTCGTCATCACGCATATGGCGCCACGAGCTTAAATCATAATCAACTGTAATGATATTACCTTCCATTTCAGGAAAGGGTGTGTTGTAGCATAAGATATATTCGGGTTCAACACGATTAAGCAATTCATTATATCCTTTAAGAAAAAATTCCTTTTGAGCAGGAGTAGTTCCATGTTCCGATACCATATAGGTGGATACTGAAACTGTAGAGTTTTTTTCTATTCCTTCAAAGCAATAGTCAAAAGTATCTTCTCCGCCCCAGCTTACACTTGGTATAACCCTTAATCCTTTTGAAGCGTAATAGGCACCTATCCATCTGTTTCGAAAAACATTGTGCAGTTTTTCAAGTGGGTGCATTTCTAAATACATACTGAAATCGGGAGTCAGAATGGCTTTGAATTTGCTTAATTTTTCGGTAAAGTCCGATGGCTTTTTCCAAACACTCTCAAATTTATAGTCGTATAAATAGAAATGGACGATTCGATGAAAATGTGTTTCATCAGTTTTTGCTTTATCAAAGCCGATCATTCTTAAATTGTCAAAATCATTATTCCGCATTTCAAATTTCGGAATATTAGGTATATTCCATTTGTTATTTCCAATAAAATCATTTCTTAAGAAAAATAAACTGTTTCGATAAGCGTAATTTTCCGGTGTTATATTTATCACATCCCAAAATATTTTTTATCATTTAGAACATTCGTTCTTTGTGATGAGCTTTATATTAGAGATGCTTTTTATATTTGTCAAGTGTTTTCAAAGATTATAGCTTAATAATGAATAATATGCATAAATTATGAATAATGCATGATGCAAAATATTGAGTTGTCATAGGTTTTATGATATTATTTGATTGTAAAAATAGATTGCCGAATAATAAATATGACAGATTAAATTTTAGGTTGAAATTAAAAGATACTTATATTTTTTTGACGGAGAGGGATAAATAATTACGGAGGTCAAAATATGAAAGCTGATATACATTCATTTGAGTCAATGGCGGCACTTGACGGTGACGGAATAAGATATGCTGTGTTTTTTACAGGTTGCCCGCTTCGCTGTGCATACTGCCATAACCCTGATACTTGGCATAAATCCGGTAACGAATGGGACAGCGTGGATTTGGTTAATAAAATTAAACGGTATAAGCCTTATTTCAAAAATGGCGGCGGAGTTACCTTTTCAGGCGGCGAACCGCTTTTGAATGCTGATTTTATTATTGAGGCCGGCAAGTTTTTGGCTGATGAGGGAATAAATTATGCTGTTGATACCTCGGGAAGCGTGAATCTGGACGATAAGGTTAAAACAGTACTTGATCATGCGGATTTGGTTATATTGGATTTGAAATTTTACGAGCCTGAAAGCTATAAAAAATATACCAAGGGCACATTTGATAATTTTGTTGCTATTGGTAGGTACTGTACTGAAAATGCGATTCGGCTGTGGCTTCGTACGGTTATTGTGCCGGGTGTTAATGATGATTTAAAAAGTATTGAAAAATACGCTCGTTTTGCAAAGCAATTCAGATTTGAAAAATATGAGCTGCTGGCATTTCATACGATGGGCTTCTTTAAATATGATAATCTTAAGCTTGAAAACCCGCTGAAGGATACCCCCCCTCTTGATAAAAGCAGGCTTGAGGAGCTCCAGACTGAACTGAATAATATGTTAAAATAATATTGAACCTCTCTGTGTAAATAACACAGGGAGGAATTTTTTTATTATTTTTTGTTACCTTCGACAATTTTCGACACTATATGGTTGGAGTGTTTTATATGGAGGGATTTTATGGATAACGAATCAAGAAATCAGGATGTAAATCAAGATGGAGGACCAGAAGGTGAAGTTTCGCCAATTGTTTTTGTAAATAATCCGATTGACGATTATAGTTTGGATATAGTTGGATTTGATACACAGGTTAAGACGATTGAGCAGGCTTTCACAAGGGAAAATGCAACAATGATTGGAATTGTTGCGGATTATGGCACAGGTAAATCAAGTGTTACAGATATTTTGTGTGAGCGTGTAGTTGATAAACCACTTAAATATCCAAAGCCAATTAAAATAAATATGTGGGACTGCCTTCAAAAGCAAAATAATAGAAGCCATTCAGATGCAAAAGCCGTTATTACAAATGAAATTAATGATTTAACAAAATCGTTTTTGTTTCAATTGGCTAATGGTAAAAATGATAATCTTGCAAGCTATATAAATAAGCGTTTGAGCAATAATTATGGTGTGATTTCTTTTGGTCTTAATTCTGTATGGTCCTGGATTTGGCTGATTATTGCAGGAATATTGTATAGTTTGAGTAAAATTCCTGTTTATACAACTGTGGAAGAATTGCAAGATTTTCCTGAAAAGCTGACTAAAACAATTGTAGCATTTAATTATTTATCACCGGTGCTTTTGACGTTAGCCATTATTTTTGCCGTGATTGGTATATCCTTGTCCTGTATTGCATTTTCGCATTGGAATATGCAAAAGCAAAGCAAGAATGATGTTAATGATATTTTTGACACATATGCATATATAATCAAAAAATTGAAGCCCTTGAAAGCATTGAAAAAAGAAAATCAGAAAAAAAGACTGATAATAGTTGAAGATTTAGATAGAATTAGTGATAAATCAGTAATTATAGGTTTTCTTAAAGAGCTTTACAGATTTCAGACCTCTATGGAAAAGTATAAGAACAGGTTTGTTTTTATTATTTCTATAAAACCCGAGGCTATGCTGAAAAAGGTTGAAGGACATGAATTTGAATTTGATGATGATAAGATTTATTCAAAACTATTTGACCTTGTTATATCGTTGAAACCAATTCATTATGATGATTATGATTCGGTATTGCTTGCACTCATTGAAAGTGAAAATGATAAAAAGGAGCATCTTGGAAAAATAATTGGTGAAGATATTAAAGATTCTTTACCGCAATCATTTAAGTGGATAAAGAAGGGCACTAATTTAACAATCAGAGATTTAAAAGAACGCCTGAATTGTGCAATAACGATGATGGTTGATTTAAAAAACAGGGATTATCAGGTTGAAACAGCTGAAAATTTTGAAGCTTGTGCCGCTGTTTCTTATTTAGAACACCAATTTCCTAATGACTATAATGCATTGGTGAATGATGAGATATTTTTGTCAAAACTAATACAAGAATCTTATACTATAAAGAATGAGTATTTTGAAACTTATGTAATTGTTGACAAAATAAATGCTTTTATTTCCGGTTCGGATAAAAAATTTAATTCTGATTTTATTAAAGATTTAAGTTACTTGATTGGGAATGGAATTTTTGACGAAGATTTCAGAATGTATTTTTATACGTATCCAAAGGGCAGTCATATTAAAACGACTGAAGAAAAATATATTTGTGATTTGCTTAAGGTAACCAGTAGTGTTGATGATAAGGAACTTGAAAAGAACGTTAAACATGTTTATTTTAAGGAGAAAAGGGAGGCCAGCGGAAAAATCGTTGAAGGTGAGGATGAATATCAGGAGAATAATATAGTTACAAAAACGATAGAAGAGATAGAAGAATACTCCAATTTAGTTTTCCATAATGATGTTTTATTTAATCTTGCATTATCACGTGATCCGCATAAAATGGCAGTAGCAATAAATAAATATATTCTTTCACAATATTATGATGATGCGTTTTGTATACAAGCTTTAACAATGGTAAAAGATTCCGTTTCTGAAGGTAAGTATGTTGTTATTGAATCTATAATCGCCTATTTGAAAATAGTTGATGTAAAAAAATATTTCATCTTAAGAGAGCTTATCGTCAAAGCCTTTGGTGAAGAAAGTAATAAGTTTGAAGAACTGTTTTTTGAAAAATTAATTACTGAAACTGAAATTAAATTGTTGAATAATATTGAGCTCTCAATTAAGCTTATAAATCCTAACATTGTGAATAAGGGAAGCTTTAATTATATTCCAGATCTTTTAAACCGTAAAAGACTAAAAAATGAAGGAACAGAAAACGATTTGTTTGATATTGCTGATGCTATATATCATAAATATATGAAAATGATGGATACAACCAGATTAAACAATTTAGGTGAGAAACTCCTCAAATTTATGATGGTAAACGATTATATAGCTTTGGATTATTTTGAAATCGTTGCAAAAGAAACCAATACTATGACCTTCCCTGAAACGACTGCACAATTTCTAAATACTATTTCTATTAGAACTCTAAAAGACGATGGATATTTAAAGTTGATAGATTCAATAGGCTTCAAGAGTGAGTTGAGTATTGATATTGTGAAATTACTGATTGAAAGAGGAATGTTTTATACGCCTCTTATGTATTGTTCTAATAATAACTATATGGGTGATATAGAATTTGACAGATATCCTAAAGAAATTATTGAGGCTATGAAAAAGGTGAAAGTTGCTTCTGATGCTCTATTCAATAAAATTAAATCATATATTTTTGAAAACGGATATTCAAACGATTATGAAGAACTATTTAAGTAAAACTATCTGAAAAGCGAACCGCCGGTATATCATTGTGATATACCGGCGGGGTTATTTTTGCTGGTGGATTTATTTATCAGTTTGCTTTGAAGTTGAATATGGGTTTTATTATTTTAATTATATCGGCGGTTGGTTCGATTTGCTCTATGATTTCGGCAGCGGATTTATATGCCATAGGTGATTCATCAATTGTGCTTTCACAAACAGAGGTAGAGTATATTCCCTCCATAGCTTTTTTGTATTCATCCAGTGATATTGCATCCTTTGCACAGTTTCTGCTCATAAGTCTGCCTGCACCGTGTGGGGCAGAAAAGTTCCAGTCGGCATTGCCTTTTCCGATGCAGATTAAAGCGCCGTCACGCATATTGATTGGTATGAGCAGTTTTTCTCCCTTTTGTGCAGATACGGACCCTTTGCGCAAAATCATATTTTCAATATCAATATAGTTGTGTATTGTTGAGAAAGCTTCAATGGCCTTCCACCCCATATGCTGAAGGATTTTTTCAGCCATAAGCGCTCTGTTTCTCACAGCAAATTTTTGGCATATATCAGCATCAAAAAGATAGTCCTTTGCATATTCACCATACAAAAAGCAGAGCTCCGGCGGAATTGTATTGTCCTTTGCCTCCCATTTGAGCTCTTTGAGTGCAGCCTGTATTTCGGCTCTTCTGCCCTGTGCCTTATAGGTCTCGATTATTTCGGTTCGCTTTTTGAAATATTCCTCCTTGCCCTGATTCAGCTCAATAGCAAGGGTCTGATAGTATTCGGCAACCTGCTTGCCCAAATTACGGCTTCCGGAATGAATTACAAGATATTTGTTGTCATCCTTGTCCTTATCAAGCTCAATAAAATGGTTGCCCCCACCGAGTGTGCCAAGGCTGCGTGCCAGTCTGCGGGTGTCCTTTAAATTTCTGTAGCATTTGAGCTGTTCTAAATCAAAGCGTTCCTGCCTGCCATCCCAAGTGTTTTTGCCGGAAGGGATTATATGGCATATTTCGTCAAGCTTTTCAAAATCAATGTCGATTTTTCCAAGGCATACGGTATGCATTCCACAGCCGATATCTACGCCTACAAGGTTTGGCACAATTTTATCCTTTATGGTCATTGTTGTGCCTATAGTGCAGCCCTTGCCGGCGTGCACGTCAGGCATAATTCGTATTTTACAATCTTTAAATGCTTCCTGATTACAAAGCAATTCAATTTGTTCACGGGCAGTTTCTTCAAGTGTTTTGCAGTAGCAATGTGCTGTATTGTATGCGCCTTTAATTTTAATCATTATATTACATCCTTTTTGATTATTCTTGTTTTATTATGCAGCGATATTTTTATATCGGTCATGGTTTATGATTTCAAGCATATATTCGTATGGCGACAGCTTTCCGCCTGTAACCATTTCAAACAGCTTTGGTGTGCAGCCGCTTACAAGCGCAACACCTTGCTCATTCATTTTTACAGGCTGCTGACAGTTTCTGCTTTCAACATTCCAGAACACAACCTTCGGAAGCGCATATCCTGCATCATTGAAAATCTTTTTTGCATATTCAAAGTTTGTAAGATTTGCATTAATGGTACAGCAGTCAAATTCCATATCCGTTATAAAATAGAGTGTTTTTGGCATATCTTCCTGTGGGAGCTTATTTTTAATTGCCGTTTTCAGAATAAGCTCAAATACCTTTTGGATATTTGTGTTTGCCACTTCGTTATAAGTCTTGCAGAAAGTAAGCTTTTCAACAATATCATTGCCTTTGATTTCAACAAGTCTTGGATTATGTGAAAAAGTAATGAAGTGATTTTTGAATTCACCGCTGTTATGTTCAGCAAAGTAGATGCCAAGTGACATTGCAATAAGAATCGGCTGTGGATTTGCACCGAAATACATAGAGCCGGAGCCGTCAATTACTGCAATTGCATTTTCATCATTTCCAAAATCAGGCAGATTGTTCCACGTAATATCAATATCACGGCGCTCTTGTTTTGTAAGTGCTTTTCCGTCAAAAAACGGCCTGATTATTTCATAAGGCATAAGGGTATCGGTATGCATTTTGGCCTTGCCTTTTTCAACTGCACACAAAAAGTCGTTGTATCTTTGAGTGTCGTTTCTCTCAAAAGCTCTGCGGTATTTGAATCTTGCTTTTGATGCAACTGTGCAATAATTGAAAGAGTAATCCTTTTTTCTCAAATTATTTTCAATAATCTTTATGTAGGCGCGAAGAGCGGTCAGCGTTTTGCGATATTCAGGTTCACGTATACCTAAAAGACAAATCAGCCTTTTTGCGTTGGCAACAGTGTTCCTGTTTGAAGTGTTTGCACTCGGCAGCCACTTGGCAAGTAAAGAAACAGGCTGGTTGTTGTTCATATTTTTAATGTCGTTTTCAAGCTGTGTTTTAATCAGTTGTACGGCTGCATTTTCGCAAGGGGTGCCCAGCAGGCAGATTAAATCGTCATATCTGCCATATTCACCTATAAGATGAAGGTTTTTGATAACGCTGCTGCTTTTGTAATTTGCAAGGTAATTGAGGATTATCCTGAATACCTTACGTTCTCCCAGACCACCTCTTATATCGCGTGCAAAAAACAGAATTTTCATTGCTGTATCGGGGTTTTCCGTATATGCACGTATAAAACGGTTTACTATTTCAGCTTCCTCTGCACCTCTTAATGCACCTATGGCTGAAAATAAATCAAGGCACAGGCTGCCTGTACTTGTGTATGTAACCGCTCCGTTTTCCGTTGTGGCCATATTGCATTCGTTTTTAAGTTCATTTAGCATCATTTTTTCCTCCTGTGCCGATTTTTGTATTTTACAAGACACATTAACTTTTTATCTTTTAAGATTTTTTTATTGCTGTGCGTGTCTTTGATTCAAGATACTGTTTGTAATATATACTATCTTTAATATGTACATTCTTTTATAAAATGTTGCTGGCAGTATCTTTGATTGTGATAAAAACAAGATGCTCGGGGAGTCGGACCCCATTCAAAATGAATTGCCGCATACTTTGCTGTAAGCGTCTTTGTTTATCACTATGTCTGCATTTTAGCACAGGGAATTTTGAAAATCTTGGAAAAAAAGTTGCGAACTAAAATTAATCAGTCCGCAACTTTTGTTTTAATATTCTGTTTTTTAGCTGTTCGAGCAGGCAATCGGGGGATAAAAGTTTTATCGTTGGTCCGAAGGATAAAATTCTGATAAGTATTTCTGTTTCATCGTCTTTGTCATAATGTATGGTAAGCTTATAATGCTTATCATCAATCTTCTCACTTTCCTTTTTGAGGTGTGAAAAGCTCATCATTACACGTTCAAGTGTGTTTCTTTCATCGGTAATAATCATCACGGCACTTTGTGAAAACTCGGTTGGCAGGACTGTTTCGTTATCAAGATTTTTTATTGCTTTGCAGCTTACAATTCGATTTAAGTTAAATGTATTTTTTAATCCTGTGTTTCTGTTAATCGTAACAAGCCTGAATTTATCATCCTTAGATGAATACTCAAGCTTATGGGGCAGTCTGATAAATTCTTTGATTTCCCCATTTCTGCTTCTGTATTTAAAGCAGAGAGCTTTTTTATGATGCAGAGCCTCAAGTATGACCTGAAAATTTTTTATATATTGCTCATCCTCAAAGTTATCGCCGTCGCTGTATCTGTCAAAATATACAAAAGAGTTTTGGTCAAACAATGGCTCTGTATCTTCCAGACCTTCGTCACTTACACCAAAAAGCTTTATTCTTTTGTCATTCAAAATTGCTTTAAGCCATCTTTTCTGAAGTGTTGTAAGGGGCATGGACGGCGGGTTTTGCAGCGGCGTTTTATATTCCTTGGTTATAAGCTGCCAGTCCTTTTCCATAGAACCAGGTATATTCAGCATGCTTTCACCAAATCCGTATTTATGGATTGTGTCGTACAGCTTGTTTTTGTCAAGCGAATCATTTACAGCTTGGTTCAGTATTGCAGCAACTGTGTTAAAGTAGCTGCTGTATATTTCGCTAAAAATCATTGCTTCCTCCATAAATCTTTTTCATTTCTTCCAAATCGCCGTAAAAGGTATTTGTAACATATTTGTTGGTGCATATAAGTTCTTCTATCCTGCCTGTAAATGTTCTGATCCAGGGCAACATTTCAACCGCATCAAAAACATCTGCTGTGAATTTGTAATGGCTGTCATCAAGCTTTTCAACAGTGCCGCAGCGTTTTTCACGTTCCAGCCTGTTGACTATGTAATCTTCACCCTCATTTACCAAAATGGTCATTTCAATATAATCGCATCTCGGCATTTTTCCTGTTGAAACACCCCAAAGCTTGTTTTTTAGCTCATTATTGTAAAAATCAATGTAATAAGAATATTTTTCTTCCTTGCCGATAACAGTTGCTTTTTTGATAGAATCAAGTCTTAAAAATACTGTTTTGCCGCGCTTGTAGTTAAAGCAAAGCAGATATCGTCTTCCGCCTTGGGTGCTGATGTAAATTTTAAGAGGCAGAATGTCAATTGATTTAAGCTCTGTTTTTCGTGATTCATACGTATCTATACGAATTTTCTTTTTTTCATTTATCGCTGAAAGTATGGTGTATAGTATTTCACTTTCCAGCGCATGTAAAATATAATGATGTTTAAATGAAAAATGATTTGCATTTTGATTGTATTTGTCAAGTATATATGAACCTATGACACCCAGCTCGTCCGCTTCACTGAAAAATGAAACCGCATTGTACCATTGCGAAAGCCTAAGGCTGTTTTTTGAAAGACAATACAGCTTTTCTCGGCCTTGCTTTTGGCTGCTTATTATGCCAAGCTTGACATATTCGTTTATCTTTTTTCTTATTGTTGATTCATCCAATACTTTTGCATTGTCAAATACGGATAAATAGTTTTCACTTATCTGATTAATAATATCCGTCACAGAATGCATAGCATTATCAGAAAGAATATCAAGAATGTAAAAATGAAGTGTTATATCATTATCGGTAAAGCTTTTTGCTTTGAAAGCTTTATATAAAGGATTGTGTGCTATGGCACGGCTGTCAACAGATAAAAATACATTTTTTCCGTTTGCACCTTGTCTGAATGCCATATAATCGCCAAGCCAGCTTTCTATTCTTCTTTTTTCATTGTCATAGCTTCTTGTGCTTTTTTGGTTATATTCATTCCTGCTTTTAAAACCATATACATAAAACTGATTCATATAATCGCGTGTTTTTGAAAAGTTTTTTATAAGCTCGCTGTATGCCATAGTTCCGCCTCTTTCCCATCATATTAAATATAACTGTTAAATAGGATTGTGTCAATTGATTGAATGGGGCAAATTTATAAAAACTATTGTAAAAATTTACCAATAATGATATGATTTGTTTATAATATATTTAATAAATATGTATAAAGGTAAAAATATGAAATTTGGGGATAACAGCAGCTTTAAAATAAAATTATGGAAAAAGGTAATGTGTATCATTTTGTCAGTCATTATAGGCTTTGGCACATTGGTCACATTAACTGTTGCATCATCAGACTTGCAGGAGCTTTTAGGCATAAAGGCAATGCTGTCTGCATACGCAGCTGAAATTGTTGATACAAAAGGGGCTGTTGCCGTTAATAAGCAGGCTATGCTTGCTGACAGCAGTATAATTGATTTGGAGAACAGAGACGGGTCAAATACTGTTTATATGTTTTCTGAACCGATTTCCTATACAGATGAAAACGGAAACTTGAAAACAAAGGATATCTCCGTAGAAAAACAGACAGATAAGGAACTTAAAGCAGCCGGATTTGAATATACCAATGGTCAGAATGATTACAGGATTAATTTTTCAAAAGATTCATCTAAAGGTCTGTTTATTGAGCTGGAGGAAAGCAGTTATTCAATCATCCCTATAAGTGATATATCTGTTTTGGGAACTGAAAATACTTCATCTGTTCTTGGTGAAGCATTTGAAGATTTTGAATATAGCGGAATTTACGGTGAAGGAACGAACCTTAAATTTTATCCGCAGCTCAATGGAGTTAAGGATGAAATTGTACTTGAGAAAAACATTAACAAAAATACTTTTTCTTTTGAAATCAAGTCTGATAGCTGCACAGCAAGACTTAATGCAGACGGCACCGTTTCGCTGGTTGATGAGAATGATAATACTGTTCAGACTTTTTCTGCACCATATGCATATGACAATATGTATGTAGACGGGGATTTTGATAATCACAAAACAGATTGCCGGTATTCACTTGAATGTAACGAAGATGGCAACTATGTACTTACTGTAACTGTTCCTTGGGAATGGTTAAATAACCCCGAAACAGCGTATCCTGTAACTATTGACCCTACTACAATAAATGTTGATACATTCAGAGATGCCGGTATCTATTCTAAAAAGGCAGATATATGCTATGGCAGCGAGGAAGCTGCCTGTATCGGCAAATCAAGCGAGTATGGAAACGGCAGAGTATATCTGCAGTTTTTATGGCCGTCGGAAATAGAAAGCCATGCATCTATAAATTCTGCTTTTATCTGGATGAGGGAAACTACGGGAAGAACAACGGATATGTATGTTCAGCCTTATCTGGTTAAGTCTGCCTGGAAGGAGGGCACAATCACCTGGAGCAGCAGAGCCTATATGGATGACACCAGCGATATGCCCACAAAAAACATTAACAGCAAGTCAACCGATTGGGCAAGCAGTCCTTATTGGTACAAAATGTATATTACCTCTGCTGTTCAAAAATGGGCAAATGGTGAAAGAAATAATTATGGTATCGGTTTATACAGTACTGAAGAAGAGAAAAATACATATAATTGGAGAGCTTTTGCCACCATTCAAAATTCTAATTCGTCATTTAAGCCATATACTGTTATTAATTATACAAATGACACAACTGCCCCTACCATTACAAGTGTTACCGGTAATGCAAAGGATTGGACAAATAGCAGCGTAACATTAAAAGTAAATGGTGCTAAGGATAACAGCGGCGGAGCAGGTCTGCACGCACAGCCATATTCTTTCTCAACGGTAAAGGGCAGCTATAATTGGCAGTCTGCAAATTCAAAAACCTTTTCATCAAACGGCACAGTTTATGTATATGTTCGTGATGCGCTGGGCAATATACGTCTTGCCTCAACACAGATAATTGATAAAATTGACAAAACTGCACCGTCTGTACCTGAAGTGACAGGTAATTCGGATAAATGGACCAATTCACAGATTACGCTTACAGCATCATCTGATGACAGCGATTCAGGTATAAAGGATTACAGTTTTTCTACCTCTTTAGGCGTGTATTCCTGGCAGACTTCAAATTGTAAAGCATTTTCGCAAAGCACAAATGTTTATGTTTATGCGCGCGATAATGCCGGCAATATATCATCACCATGCGAGCTTGAGCTTAAAATTGATAGTTCATCACCCACAGGGTCAAGTGTTGTTGAAAAACCCACCGATTGGGTAAGTCAGGTAACAATTACTGCCAATGCCTCGGATGAGCTTTCAGGTTTGCACGATATGCCTTATAGCTTTAGTACGGTTGAGGGCGAATATAGTTGGCAGGAACGCAACACAAAGGTTGTAACTGCAAATTCAACCGTTTATGTTTATGCCAGAGATGCTGCGGAAAATATTGTGCTTCTTGATACGGTGGTTATAGATAAAATTGACCGCACAGCACCTAAAATAAACGATGTCAGCTTTGAGGATACGGATGATAAAACCAAAATTACAATTTCTGCAGCTGATGAGCAGTCGGGTGTGGCACTTTACAGCATTGACGGCGGTGAAACCTGGCAGGAAAACAATGTGTTTGAGGTGGATAAAAATTCCTATAACTATCTTACAATACAGGTTAAGGATAAGCTTGGCAATACTACGTCAAAGAATTATGATTTTTATACACCGCAAATCTATTATGAAAACGGAAGAGTCGGCATTTTCAACCCTAATCCGAACTGTGAATGTGATATTTATTATAAATTGGGAAACGGTACGAAACTCGTTAATGGCAAGGTAACTACCTACAACTGGATTAAGTATGAAAAGCCATTTGTTGTTGACGAAAAAACAAAGAAAATCTATGTGTCCTTCCGTAAGCGTAATACCTCTCAATCGGGCACAGGCGTAAATATTTCTGTGGATTATGATAATAAGTTTGCCTATTCTCAAATCAATACGGACTTGTCATTGTCCTGCTATTCTGCAGGCTTTGATATGAATAGGGCTTATATGGATAACAGCTGGAAATATTCTTTTGAAAGCTGCCTGAATTTTGCCGAAAATAATGTGCTGATTTATGCACAGCTGCCGGGATTTGAAGAGCTTGTCTTTGCACAAAAAGGCAAATACCTTTATTTGAATGAAAGCTGCGGTTATAAAATTTCTGCCGTTTATGATGAAAATGATTTGAGTGTCTGCGAATATGTATTGAAATATAATGGCTTGAATTATCATTATAATGCTGAAGGAATTTTAACCAAAATCAGCGCCTTATTCGGCGATGCATTTGTGTTTGAACGTTCAAAAGATAAGCTGATAATAACAGATGCAGCAGGCCGCGAAACCGTAGTGGATTACGAAAACGGCAATGTTTCATCCATAACCGATATAGCAGGCGGTGTAATCAGCTATGAATATGACGGCGATAACCTTGTAAGTGTGAGCGACCAGACCGGTGTCGTTATCTCTTCTTATGCTTATACGGATGGCGTGATGACCAAATCCTCCTCAACACAAATCAGCCGTGACGAAATAGGCAGGGTAACCTTGCTGCTGAATGATAACGGCTATTTGACAGCGTATGAATATTCAGACGATACCGTTACGATAACCGGTTCAGACGAAACAACAACCTCGGCAACCTATAACTATGCCGGCGTGATTTTGTCATCAACAGATGAATACGGCGATACAAGCGTGTACACCTATGACAAAAACTTCACCAACCTGTTAAAGGTTACCAAAAATGACGAGGTTGTATCAGAATACACTTACGATTCCAACGGCAGATTGGCATCTGAACAAAACAACGCAAGCAGCCTTTACTATACCTATGACGAGCAGGACAGAATCGTAAGAACCCGGGAATATAAAGGCGGGGATGTAAGCAAGGCAAATGTATACACCTATTATATTTATAACGAAGACGGCAGCCTGTCTATGCAGGCTGTGCTGGATGAAGTCTTATGGCCGGAGGATGCTCCGCAGGTGTATACTGCAGACAGGAACTATAAAAATATTGTTAAATACGAATACACCAATGGTATTCTGACCAAAACCGAGGATGTTGATAACAACACGGTCGTAACCTACACCTATGATGAAAACGGCAATGTAGCACAGTCATCAACAGTCGTAACAAACGATGAAGGTGCAAATGTATCTGTAACCAACAGCACCTATGACGCGGCAGGCAGGCTTTTAAGCAGCCGGACGGATGAGGATGTTACAACCTACACCTACGATTTGGCAGGCAGAACTCTGCTGGTAAACGCAAACGGCAAGTGCCGGCGTACTGTATATGATGCAAAGGGCAGAGTTGTACAGGAAATCGGCAGCGATGAATATAAGCCGGAGCTGGATAATCTGCCCAATGCTTACACGGACACAAACGCAGGCCACAGATATGAATATAATTCGGTTGGCAATCTTGTAAAAGAAATAAACGCCAATTCCCTCACTACAGAATATACATACAGTTCTGTCGGCACACTCGCTCAAAAGCATTTCGATATATACGATTACTACTACCTGCCAAACGGCTGCTGTGACAAAATAGAGGTAAACGGCAGCACCATTATTGATTACGATTACCACGTAACGGATTACACCAATCCAAATGTTGAGGAAAATCAATTCGTCAACAGGGCTACCTATGCTGATGGCCATATCGAAGAACAGGTTGTGGATAAGTATTCTAATGTTTATAGAAAAATATCCGACGGTAAGCTGTATTATTCTTTATCAACATCATCGGAAAATAAGTATTCATATTATGATGACGAAATTCAGCGTTCTCATACAATTACATCAGAAGATAATGGATATAGCTATATTAAGCGTTCTTTAACATTAAGGGAAATATTCAGCTACAGCGTAACCAAAAATGATGATTCCTCAACAATAAAAGAAAAGCATTTTGACGGCAAAGAATACCAGACTGTAATAAGCGAAAACACAATCGCATATACAGCACC
>JAAGKN010000638.1_pt1 | contig 67873 bp, 72 predicted proteins | sample 6206371 | NCBI WGS metagenome assembly JAAGKN01 (sample SAMN11533720, study PRJNA540317) | gut metagenome | isolation source: fecal pellets from male and female animal of same cohort | host: Peromyscus leucopus | place: USA:CA | collected 2017
CACGCCCCTAAGAGCTTCGCCGGTGGCTGGTATGTTAGTATAGAAGTAGTCGCAGAAGAAGGTCGTAGACCCGGCGCCGGCTCCTGCTACGGTCGGCATATTCTCTCCGTACTCGCCTAACATCATCGTCTTAACGTAGCCCTCGTTACGTGGAAGGTCGCCGCGCTCCTGGTAGTCGGCCAGGTTGCTTGTAGCGCTTCCGAATTTTGCCGGGTCGTCGCACGTGTAGAAAATAGATCGGCCGCCGTCGTCGTTGCTCTGAATTACGCAGAGGCATCCGTCCGTCCAGCTCCAGGTGTGGCCGAAGGGGTTTTCTATACCTCGGTAACTTGGCACCTTCACGACGAAGGGGGTAGCGTCGTATTCTTCCGGCATCGTAAAATCGACTACGCCGGTAGCGTTGCCCAGGCTTAGGGTGGCGCCGCAGGGGATAAATGGGTAGTAGCCGTTAAACGTGTTCCACTTTGCGGAGGTTAACGTCGTTACTCCTGCACTGAGGCCGCCTTGCTTGAAGCCGTTGGCGTCTGGCTGGGGGTTAAAATCAGCTTGGCAGTTGCGGGTGGCGTATTCTACGACGAAGAGCCAGTAAGTTGTTTTTTGCGCTTCGTAGAGGTCGCAATTCCAGCCCGCGCCGTTCAGTCCGGCGCCGCCGCGGTTGCGGGCGTATGCTCGGAAGTTGGTTAACGACGTCGCCGTAGCTGGCACGCCGAGAAGGCTTCTATAGGTATCATCCCAGGCCGCGTTGTTGTTTCCTCCTCGGAAGGCGGCCGTAGTGTTGACGACGGAGGCCAGCTTCGGGGTTGCGGTTACGGTTCTGTCGATGGTTGCCTCGAAGGCGCTACGGTAGCACTTTCGCACCTTGTGGAAGCCTGGCAGCGGGTATTCGCTGAGAAGTGTCTCGAAGGCCAGGCCGTCAAATTCAAATTTACGGTAGTGCTCCGGAAGCTCTACCATAACCATGCCGTCTGCTCCGGTTAGGTTGGCGGCTGCTCCGGTGTCCTTCTTGGTGCTGTCGGTGGGGTGAAGGTAATAATTTACCTGGCCGTTGTCTTTAAGAAGGCATCGGCGCATTCTCGACTGAATAGGGAGCGACGTGTGAAGCTCGGGGCGGCCGACGCGCTCTACTTTGGGGTCGCTGGTGCTGAGCTGCACCTTGACGCCGTAGTAATAATCGTAAGGGAAAACGGGCTTAGTGTTGCCCGCTGCGATAATAAGTCCCATGGTTGCTTGTGTCGTTTATTAGTTGCCCCACATGAGCCCCTTGGCGCTCGTGGGTTTAATTCTGTGGATAATTTCTGGATTCCAGCCCGTCTCGAAGCGGGTTGTAACGTACTGGTCTGAGGGCATCCCCCAGAGCTGCACCTCTAAGACTACGGCGGCTTCGCCGTCGTTCTTAAGGTTGAAGGGGCGCCCCAGGTTGAAGGGTTGGCCGTCTCCCGGGAAGGTTACGGCGCCCATCTCGCTGATCTGCGCGCTTATTGTGTCGCCTTGTCTGTTGAGCATAGTGTCGTTTATAATTACAAAGTTAATAAAATTACGTAGTATGGCGGTACGTTTGTTAAAAGATTGCTTATAACTTCCGGCCGTGGCGGTATCATCGCCCGGGCGCCGTGATTGCCCGGGCGTTGTTATAAGGTCTTAAGAGCGGGCGTTTAGAAGGTAGGCGTAATAGTTCGTACCGTCGTAGACGAGTAAATATTCCGCGATGTCTCCTTTTGCCATGTTTAATTTGCCGGTTTCTATCCCTGCGTTATTGTTCAGTCGGTAGGGGTATTGCGTCGTATTCATGCCGCTAACGTCAGAATTGCGGCCGCGGAGCCATCCGGTCTGGGTGCTGTCGGAGGCTGCCACTACGGTAAACCTTACGGCGAATTGTGAGCCCTTTGCTATGTTTAAATACTCGCATACCGCGTCGCGTGTCGGGAAGCCTAAGCCAGCGTTAGCGTTCTTGAAGTGTGCCAGAATTTGGAAGGGGTTAGGCTTCGTAGCGTCGCCGGGGATAAATGTCGTATTTTGCGACGGCGTTAGGTTGGTTAATCCGTAGTCGGCTACATAACTACTCGTAACTATTGCCCCTTTGGCGTTCATGGCGAAGGCACGGCCGTAGGTGGGTTCGGTTACGTTGACAATTAGGCCGTAATTATTGCCATAGGTGCCCGTTTGATTATTTTCAAAACGTGCTAAGGCTCGGAGGCCTCCCATCGACGAAGGTAAAACGTTAGTGCCTAATATTACCCAGGCGTTATCATCTGAAAATTTAATAAATTCATTATACAGCGATAAGCCCTTGCCGCTGGAGCTGGTGGCTTGGCTGGTGGTGCCTATGCGCCCCGAGCCTATCTCGAAGCCTCCTATAGATCCGGCGTTGGCGTTTATTGTTCCGGTAATGGTGCCTTTGGTCGCTACAAAACTACCATCTTGAAGCACCCGGAAGGGAGCCGTAAATCGGTTGGCCTTGCTGGCGCCTGCCCAGATTCTTACCTTCCTGGCCTCGGTCTCGCTGGCAGCTTCATTTTCGCCGCCGGTGATTCCGGCTACAATGCTTTTAGAGTTGCCGTTGGCTAATTGTATGGTGCCGGCCGTCACGATCCCGCCGTCGATGGTTGTCTCGGTGTTGTCGTAATAGGTTGCTTCTACCCAGTGGGCTTGGTTGAAGGTGCCTTTAACCTCGTTTTTAGTTATGCACCTCCAGAGCCCTCCGGCGGCTTTGCCGGTGGCGTCTACTCCCTTGAGCCATAAATCTCCGACGTAATAGGGCGCCGTAGGTTGTTTAACAAAAACGGTGCGCTTGCCGTCGGCGGTGTCCTGGGCGTTGGCTGCGGCCTGGGCTGCGGCTATTGCCGCGGCATCTTCAATACGTAGCCAGTACGTAGTTCTTAGGTTAGTAGCGTCTTCGACTACTCCCATAGATTTGTCGCCGTCGGATATAATTCCCGGCTTCGCTATCACTACGCCGGCGGAGGTGCCGGTGTTTACTTGCTGCCATTTTGCGACTACGTAACGGTATAACTTTTTTGTATTGGTGTTATACCACTGATCGCCCTCGTGGCGTGGACGGTCGGCGGCCGGCCAGTTGGTGGCTGGGTCGCTTGCCTGGTAGAAGCATTCTATTTTGCCGTCTATCTGGTTCAGTATGTTGGCGACGTCGGGAGTATACTGGTTTAAAATAAAATCATGTAGCCCGGTGTCGTCGGTGTATTTGCTGGCCTTCTTCCATTCGTCGGCCTTGAAGCTGGGCGTAGCGTTTGCCTCGCGGCTCTTTATAGCTACGAGGATGTCGCCGGTGGTGCCTTGTACCCATAAATCTCCTTCATCATAGGGCGCATAGGGCGTCGTGTAGAATATTCGCGCCTTATCATCAGCGGCGGCGATGGCTTCCTGGGCTAAGGCTAAGGCCTGGGCGAGCTCTGTGTCGGCCAGCTCTACCCATACGTATTTGAAGCCGGGCATAGCTCCTGGGCGTGGCACGACGCGGGCGTAAACGTAGCGCCATACTTTGCCGGTGGCGGTGTTATAGTAAAGGTCGCCGAGGTGCTTCTCCTTCTCGTTGTCATTACCCGCGGCCATGTCGGCGTCTACCCATTCCGAAGTCGGGGCGTTAGGCGTGGCGCTCGGTGCTGTGCTCAGCGGGGAGGGGTCTACGTCGTAAAACCATTGTTCTATTACTCCGTCGAGCTGGCCTTGTATGCCGTCGAGCTCGGTGCGTAGCGTTGTGTTAATAAAGGTCTCGAGGTCTTCATAATCTTTATAAAGATCGGCGACGTCCTTGTAGGTTCCGGAAGGTGTCCGGAAGCGAATAACGCCGCTAATAACGCCGGTGTCGAGGTCGAAGTATGTAGCGCCGCCGCCGCTGCTCTCAATTCTGCCACATCTGACGAAGCGGCCGTTAATTGTGCTGCTTCCGTATGTAAGCGAAATGAGGCGGGCTAAATTGCCGCCGTGGCCGTCATTGTTGACGCTGTTAAGCACGCCGACGAGGAAGTAATAAACGCCGGCGGCCTGCTCGCAGGTGTAGGTTTGCGTAGACAGCTGGAAGTGTCCCGAGCCCCCCTGGCGCGGGCAAACTGCATAAATATAATAGGCCTGGTTAGGGTTTAGCGCTCCGAAGGTAGACGGAATTAACGGCCAGGTGTGGATTTTGTCCTGGTCGATTCCGTAGTGTGCCAGAAGGCCTCCCGAAAATACTACGGTGTTCGGGTCGCCGTTGTAGTTCGGTTGGATGGTTACGTTCTGGAGCGTAAACTGCGTAGACTTGGCGCCTACGCTGAGCATCTGGGTTTCTATGCTCAGCGGCTTTATTTTATCACTGTAGTAGTCGCCTTCGGGGTCGAATACTAAATTTAAAAGCTCCTGCGTAGCCATCCAGCGTCGGCGGGCTTTAGTCGGGTCAGCGAAGCCCGAATTAAAGCCGATAACGTCCTGGATCGTCTGTATGTCGTTAATAACTCTTACGGTCGTGGTCTTGGTTACGGTGTCGCTTAATGTCACTTCGTAGCTATGCGGGCGCAGGAGGTCTCGCTGTAGGTCTATAATCCTAACTTCTTTGTCTACTCCGATTTCTTTGTCGATAACGTGTAGGTAGTCGCCGACGTGTAGCACCTCGACGGCTACGGCCTTCCCCCATAAGGCTGTAAAAAAGCCCTCCGTTAATCCTAACTTGTAACTTACTTGGGGCTGTGTCAGCGGGGCGAAGTCAACGAGCGCGGCTTCCTCCAGCTTGGCCTGGGCTTGCTTTATATAGCTGTCGGGGAGCTGTATGTCGGTAATAATATATTTATCGCCGACGGCGAAGGTAAAGGCGTCTTGTGTGTCGTTGGGTATCTCCAGGCCGTTCTCATCTTTGAAGCGGTTAATTACGAAGGTCTTTGTAGCGTGGTCGTAGCTATGGAGGTCAAACTCGTAGCCCGCTAAATTGCCGGTCTGAAAAATAATCTTAGCGGCGGCGCCGTCTATTAGCCATTTTGTGCCGTTCTCGTCCTTCTCGTTGAGGTCAAACATAGGAAGGTTAGCGGGGTCGTTCTCGTCTCCGCTGGCGTCTATAAAGGTCAGCCGGTCAGCGCCCAGGCCGGTAACGGTGCCTATGCGCTCGGGCTTGATGTCGTCGTAACGTTTTTCGCCCTCCTTCACTCCGTAGGCTGCTATAGATTCTTTGTCCTCCAGGTAGGAAGTTAGGCGGCTGCTATCCGGAAGGCATAGCCGGGTGTGGCCGTAGTTGCGGCCGAGGTTCTCCTGGCTACCGTAGACGTAAAGCCGGTTAGTGATCCCGGCGTTGTTGACGTTGGCGCGGCTCAGCTTGTAAAGGCCTTTACCTCGGCCGTAGCGAAGCGTAAAAGCGTGAGTAATTCCGGCCTTCTTCTTGACGTGCACGCGGCCGCCGGTCGGGGTTTGGGTGATTTCAAACTCGACGCCGAAAAGTGAGCAAAATTCCTGCAATACGGCCAGGGCGTTCTTTTCGCTCGGCGTAATATTTTGGTAGTTGTTTTCGTCGTAGGCGTCCGGGTCTACGGTTACACTCCAGCCGGGGTGAAGGCGTTTAATATTCCATTCTAATATTTCCAGGTGTCGCTGTAAGTTGGCGTAGTATGTTTCGCCGTAGGCGTCTTCGGGGAGGTGATAGTGCACGTCCAGGAGGGCGTATTGTAGCCCCTCCAGGGTTATCTCGTAGCTATAGACGCGCTCGCCCTGCTTGGTCGGCTGGGGTAGCTGGTTAACCGTGTAGCGCTTGCCGAAAAGTGTTATATAGTCGCCGATGGTTATGTCGAGCGGCCTGGCGCTGGCGACGCTCAGCGTTACCGTATCGTCGGCCAGGAGCTGGGTCTTCTGGGTGGCCTTGGCTACGGTAGTCGCCGAAGCTCGGGAGAAGAGGTTAAATTTCTTCTCCCCGGCTCGGTTGTATAATGTTAAATTCTCTCCCATACTACGATGGCGTTAGTTGAAAAATCGGTTATTTCCTCGACTACTCCGGCGACGATTGGGTAATAGGTGCCGTCGCTCTTGTAGGTATGTGTTACGGCGTTCTTGCCGGTGAAGTCTCCGTAGAGGTCGTAGTCTACTTGGCCGTCGCCCCAGTAGATTGTTACCATCTTGTCGCTCTTAAACTCTACCGTTATTTTGCTCGTGGAGGCGCCGCTGCGCTGGTGGCGAAGCACTCTTTTAACGGGATCCGGCTCGCGTAGCTTTAGCGTAAATGTGCCGATCATCTTATCATCATGCCAGCGCTTGTCGTGGGCGATGCCGTCCTGGTTGTAGACTTCGTAAACGAGCGGCTTTGTCGGGTGGATGCTTATCATTAGCCGGGAGGTGCCGTCGCCTATAAAGTGGCGGTAGAAGTTATTTACCTTGGTGGCGAAGTCTATTTTACCGGTGGCACGAAGCCAGCAATTTAGCGTTATTTCGCGCGCCTCGTAGCGCTTGGCTTCGAGGTCTATTACTTCGCCGTGGTAGTCCGGCCAGTCTATGCTGGTCGGGGTCTTCATCTTTGGAAGGTCTAACACTCCGTTAGAGCTGCTTACGCGGATGTCGTAGTCCTTGAAGTTCACGCCGTCTATGTAATATTCGAGCTGGCGTACGTCGTTAAGGGTTTCGGCTATGTCCTCGGACGTGAGGGCTACGCCGTAAATCTTAACTTCGTCGACGTCGCCGTAGGCCATTTCGTGGCTATAAATGTCCTGGAGGATGGCTATGCCGGTCAGCGTTCCGGGGAGGGTTATGCTCTGGCGCTCCTGGGTATCGACGTAAATAGTTACCTTGTTGCCCTTCTTGACGATGGCGTAGTGTGCCCAGTTGTCTGGTATCACGTCGAGCCAAACTTCGCGGGAGCCCTCCAGGGCTGCGGTGTTCAGAAGGAAGCCCAGGCGGTTCGCCGGGTTTTTATCATCGAAGGGCGCCGGCTTAATCCAGGCCAGGATTGTAAAGTCGCCGCTAAGGTTTAAAAAACTGGTGTCTATTGTCGCGCTTCCGTCTCCCTCGAAGTGTATGCAGTTGCCCTGGCGTCCGGCTATGAAGGTGGCGCCCTCTACGTTTGCGTCGTGGCGGTCTTTGGCGTAGTCGAAGGCCTTGGGGGATCCGCTGGCTTCGTCGAAGGGAAGGTTAAGAAGTAGATTAATTTCGTTAGCCATGTGGGTGTGGGGTTAAGCGGGTTTTACTTTTATTGTAGCGCCGTCGGTGGCTTCGGTTACCATGCTGCCTCCGTGTTGGCTTATGGTTACGCGGGCGCTCCCGGTCGCTTTTACTTGTATGGTGGCGCCCGGTTCCAGGGTTGCGTAAACCTTGGCGTAGTCGCCGGCCGTGATTGTCAAAATTGCACCTTTGCAGGCGTAGACTTCGCCGACGCCGAAGCCCTTGTAGCTTATAGCGCCCGCGGCCGTTCCTCTGGCAAAAATGAAGCGCGGGTTAAATGCGTCTACGCCTCGGTTTATATAGATGCCGAAGTGTGGGGCTATGTCGGTAAACTCGGCGGCCAGGCGGTCGCTCGGGAAGTCATGTAATAGTAAGAAGTCGTTACCTTTGACGGCGAGGGCTAATAGCGCTTCGCGGTTGGTTGCGTGCTCTATCTTTTCGAGCCACTCCTTACAAATTCCGGCGGCCTTGGCCTCCTTTGCCAGGGCTTTGCGTAGGTCTTTTAATTCCATGTTGCTTTAGTCGGTTAAGCCCTGGGAGCGAAGGCTCCCGCCTTGCGGGCTGGTTATTGCGTTCAGTATCGAAAGAAGGCGCGCGGCCATCACTCCGGTGTTACTCTCTATATTGCTAAGGGTGAGGAGCTGTTGTCTCATCAGCCCGAGCGATACTACCTGGTTTTGTCTTACGGCGTTGGTCTGTCCGGCCAGGAGGTCGATGCTCTCTTGGTTGGCTCCCTTAATTGCTCCGCTTAGGGTCGTGGGGTCGCTGTCGTCGAGCTGGTCGAATAGGCCTTTATACATATCCATCGCCGCCTGGAAGTTGGCGCCGGCCTTCTCTACGGCGTCCTTAAATCGCCTTTGCTCGGCTTCGGTCAGTCCATCGAAGCTGCCGTTACCTTCTTCGTCGAAGCCCATATCTTTTTGAAGCTGTTTAATAGCTGCCTGGAGGGGCTTCTCCAGAAGTTGCAATTTAAGGGCGTTAATAACGGCCTTCTTAATTACGTCGTCGGCTACTTCTCCGAAGGCCTTAGCGGCGTCCTCGCCTCCCTCGAAGGCTTCTACCAGGGCGTCTGCCAAATTCCCGGCCAGGTCTTTGGCGGTGGTCTGGGTTATACTCTGGGTTATATCCTCCATAATGTCCATAATCTGGCGGCCGAGCTCGGCGTATTGCTCGCCCCATTCCTCGATCTTGCCCTTGTCGGTCTTCTTCTTGCTTTGCTCGGCGGCTATCATGCCGGAGAGCTCGGTCTGTTGTTGGCGAAGGTTGTTAATTAGGGAGGTTTGGTTTTTGTAGACTTCTTCGCCCAGGGCACGGTTAACGGCGTCCTCCAGCTCTTTATATGTATTCTTTAGCTTGGAGAGCGCTTCCTGGTGGCGCTTAATCGCTTTTTCTGCCTTGCGGTCTCGACTATTGAAAAGACTAAACGCCGACGACAATAGGCCGATAGAGCCTTGAATAATCCCCAGGGGGTTGCCGGTGGCTATGCCCTGGGAAAGTTGGGAGGCTCCGTCTAAAATGCCGCCTATGTCGTTTAATATAGCCTCGGTTTCCTCGTCCATGCTTATGCCCATCGTCTTCATGCCGTTCACGACTGAATTAAAACAGCCGGCTACGAAGTCTATACTACTGCCGACGTCGGAGAAGGTGTCTTTAAGCGACTGGCCTACGCTCTTGCCGGTGCCCTGGGTCTTGTTTAGCATGGCGATCAATACGTCGAGCTCATGCTGGCCGGTAAACTCGGCGCCGAGCTTAATCTTTTCGCCCTGGAGGCTGGCTATACGACGCTTTAAGTAGTCTATAAAATCAGCGCCGCCGGATAAGGTGTTGGCAAATTCTACGCTTACTTTGGCCTTGAGCTCATCATCAGCGAGCCAGGCCTTAATCGTGTCGTATTGTTTTTTTACGGCGTCCAGCTCCTTAACTACTTCGTCTTCGGTATTGCCTAACAGCTTCTTCTCCTGCATGGCTTGGCGAAGGTCGGCTAAGCTATCCCGAAGGGCTAAGAAGGGGTTACGCTTGCTTATTTCCTGGCGCGCCCTCTCGAGCTGGTCTTCTATGGCCTTAAGGTCGGCGGGGTTCATCTGGGCGCTTAATGTCAGCTTTTGAGCCTCGACTTCCTTTATAAGCCGGTTTATTGTAGTCGTGGCCAGGCGGCTGGTGTCGCTAAATAGCTGGCTCCAGCTCTCGCTCGCCATCAGTCTCGACGCGGCTAATTTACTGAGTTCGCTCTGCTCCTGGGCGTTAATCATTTGAAGCATGGCGACGTTGCCAGCGGCCTCAGCCTCGCGGCGCTGGCTGCTATATTTTTTTTGAATAGCGGCGATTTGCTCCTCGTGGCTTTTGTAGGTGTCGAGAAGTTCGGCGTATAATGCTGTTTTGGCTCGGCTCCATTTCTGGTTCTCATCTTCGAGCGCTATTAAGGCACGTTCAGCGGCGGCGCGCTGCTCGTCGCTGGTGGCCTCTCTAACTGCCCTTTCCAGGAGCTCGCGCTTGCGGGCGTAGGTAGCGGCGAAGTTAAGGCGCTCGGCTTCATAGCTGGCGTAGTCGCTGAGAAGTTGTTGTAGCTCGTCGGCCATCTGCTTCTTGGTGTCGGTCTCGGCTTCGTTAAGGATGTCGCGTTCTTTGTTGCCTACGTCGGTGGAGTCGGATTCTATTTCCTGGCGACGCTTCGCTATTGCGTCCAACATGGCGCCCAGGGTTTCGCACTGCTGGAGCTCGTCGTTGAGCTCTGTTTGGAAGTTTCTAATAGTCGCGTCCTTGGTGGCCTGGGCTATCTCGTCGTTAAGCGTTGATAGGTTCTTTAGGTCGGTGGCTGTCTTAGTGGCCTTGGTTTGTATGGCGTCGCGCTCCTTCTCCAAATATGCCAGGTAGGTCTCGCCTTCGGCCAGAAGGGGTGCAAACTCCGACGCGGCGGCCTCTCTTACGGTGGCGTCGCTGCTGGTTATCCAGGCTAAATATTTTTCGTAGAGCGCTTTTCTCGTGTCGAGCTCCTTCTTAAAGGGGTCTTCGTTTTGCGTGCCCGTTCCACTACCGGAGCCTCGGCCGCCTCCATTCCCTCCGCTCCCGCCTCCGGTGTTGTGCTTTTTTTGAAGGATGCCGAGCGCTTTAATTTCGTTCTCGGTCAGTGCTAATTGTTGTTTTGTGTAGTCTACTACCTTGTCGAGCTCGGCCTGGGCTTCGTTGTGGATCCTGGTGTTCGTGGCGCGCGCTTGGCTTACTCGGTAGGCGTTAATAGCGTCGATCGCCTTCTGTGTTAGTACGCCTTCGCTTCTGTCCATTGTGTACCAGGAGCCGTCATTATAGGCGGAGCCGTTTCGTGTTGCTCCGGCTGCTATCATAGCGGCTTGGAGGTCTTTGTCGAGCTGGCTGTTGTTGAATTGGATTCGTGATCCTGCCTTGACTGCGTTATAAAATCCGCCGCCGGCTACGCTCTGGTCTGCGGCGATCAGCTTATCGTAATAGGCTTGGTAGGCCTTCATTTGCATATCTTGAAGCGCTAAAGCCTTGGCGCGAAGTTCCAGGGCTTTAATAACGTTCTGCGTGTTCCGAATAAATACGTTATCGGCGTCAGTGACGTTATTAACTGACAGCTCCAGGTTGCTAAATTCGTTTGCGTTGTCTTTAATCCACTGCGTTTTCTCGGCCTCCGACTTAAGCAGGCTATATTCTTGGCGGAGCTTTTGGTATTTGCCTACGAGGTCGGCTGACTTGCTGGCCATACTTTTGTGGTATGCCTCGAAGGCTTCTTTAGCTGCGTTGGTGCTCTCCTTGGCTTCGTCGGCCTTGCTGCTAAATTTGTCCCATAAGGCTATGACGGCCGTAATAGCCACACTTAGCCCGAGCGTTAGTGTGGCCATCAATGCCTTGGCGGCGACGGTGCTAATACCCAGGGCGACGCTGAGGCGGGTATTGGCCGCGGTTAATAGATCCTTGGCCTTCCTTACCGTTGTCAGCATAAAGGCGCTATCTTTGTTAACCGTGTTTAATACCTGCTGGAGCCCGGTGGTTATCGCCATCGCGCTCTGTACTTTGAGCATGGCCTGCTGTACTTTGTCGTTCTCGACGCCGAAAAGATTGAGGGCGCCCTGGGCAGCGCTAACTGCACCCATTAGGCCGTTGAAGCCGGTAATAAGGCCGGTAACTTGGGCGTTATCATCGGAAAAAATTCTTACCTGGGCTTGTGCGTCGGCTAAGGCGTCAGCCAGGCGGCCGGCCTCCTGCTGTAGTTTCCTAAATTGTTCGGTCTGCCTTACGCCTACGCCCTGGGTGGCCTCCATCTGGGCGAGCTGTTCTCTTACCTGGCGAAGCTGGGCGCGGAGGCTCTGTTGGCTGCCGGCGGCGCTCTCGGCGCTCTGTCTTAATCCGTCCAGGCGTTGGCGCTCCTGGTCGAGCACGGTTAAGGCTTCGTAGCAGGCTTCTTTGGCCTCGTTGCGCTTTTGGATCTCTCGCTCCTTAGCCCTTACGACTTCCATAATAGCGGCGCTCGCTCCTACGTCGCCCTTCTCGAAGGCGGCGCCGGCTTCTGAGCGAAGGCTTTTAATTTCGGCCTGGAGCTTAATTATTGCCTGGGTCTGCTGGCTAATTGCTACGTCTGCTTTTTGTGCGCCCTGCTCTATACGGTCGAAGGCATCTTTAAATGCCGCGTCCATCTCCTTGCCGCCTCGTTTGGAAGCGTCAGCCAGGCCGGCGATGTCGTCCTTGCTTTCCTGGACTATTCGCCGTAATTGGTCGTTAGTTGCGGAGAAGTCAAACGACAGCCCGCCGCTGTTTACGTTCATCGTCTATTTATCTGGTTAATCATTTGTAAAACTTGGTCGGCGTTCTGCTCCGTTAATGCGAAGTCGGCGCCGCCTCCCTTGCCGTCGATTTCTTCTACTCCCGGGCTGTCGGCGATCATCCTTTGCACGGTGCCCCAGGGGATCCCGTGTAGAAGGTAGTCTAAAGGCCAGCCGAAGTGCGCGCATACCGAGCCCCGGTGGCCGTGGGGGCTTTTTAAGCCGGTTGTTCTATACGATTGTTCATCGGTTCGCTTGTGCGTGTTGCGCTCATCAATCGCATAGAGCTTATAAAATCCCCTAAGTTGCTAACGTTGGTTATCAGCACGGCCAGCGTTAGAAGCTCCGAAGGCTTTACGGCGTGGTAGAAGGTTTCGGCCAGCTGTGCCAGGCGCTTCTCGTTGGGCTTGTAGCTGTAGACGCCGCGGCGCTCCTTCACGTCGTAAAGGTCTTCGCCCAGGACTGCGACGGCTACGACTTCGGCCAGCGTTTTGGCCTCCTTGCCGGCTATCTGTTTGGCCGTGGCTAAATAGTCGTCGCCGCTGGTTAGCTTGGTTTCGTCTATCTCCATCTTAATCCATAAGGCGCTAAGGCGGTCTAAGGTGGCCAGGGTCGGCTCCTGGATTTTGTAGATCCGTTTTTCCTTTACACTTTCGCGCGGTTGGAAGTAGCCCAGAAGGCCTGGCCGGCGTCGGCGTGTCACTACCTCGACGTCGAAGGTTAAGCCCTCGTTAATCATGTGCCGGAGCTCGCTCTGCTCCCGGTCTAAGGCGTTAAGCCTCTCGTTTAATTCGTCCATTACGTTGGTGGTTAAAAGTAAAGCCCCGTAAATTGTTTTAGCGGGGCTTTACGGTCGGGGTTGGTAATAGGTGCGGGGATCATGCCTTGACGGTCGAGCCATCAATCTTTTTGACGTAGATTTTTTTAACGCCGGTGGTGGTCGGTTTGAGCACGGTAACGTTAACTTCAATCAGCAGGAGCCCCTTCTTGCTAAATTCGCCGTTAATTTTGGCCTTAATGCGGCCGCGGGAAATGTGGAAGCAGAGGCCTTTGCGGCTCTTAATAATTACGCTTTCCTCTACTTCGGCTACGGTGTCGGGGTAGGCATAAATATCGGTCGCAATTTCGCCGCCGAAAAGGCGCTGCAGGGTCTTGAGGCCGGGATCCATAATCGAAAACGCGAAGGTAGTTTTACCCTGCTTCGTGATTTCGTCGATGGCGTCGTCTTCTTCCTCGGCAAAAAATTCGGTTGTTTCGCCGTCCTCCTGGTTCATGTTGGCCGTGTCCTGGTAGGTGAGGCCGAAGCGGGTGTAGTCGGTCTCTTTGAAGGCGTCAGAGCCGGCAGTAAGTTCGCCGGACTTGCCTAAAATGGCGCTAAGGCCTAAAGTTACTTTTGACATGGTGGGGTTGGTTGGGGTTGGTTGTTAATGAATATTCCACTTAATACGCAGATTCCGGTAGTGCTGGCGGGCGCTCTCATCTTTTAGAAGCGTGTCGCTCTCGATCCACATCTCGAAGTCGGCTAAATTCTGGTCTTCTATGAAGCTAACGAGGTCGTCTCCTATTGCCTGGAGTCGGTCTCTGTTGGCCGCTCGCTGTTCCTTGCCGTGCACCTTAACGCGAAGGTCGGCGACGTAAATATTTACATTACTGGTGCCGTCCTGGGGCTTGTCGTGGGTGAGGGCTATCGTGTTAATTACGATGTCCTCCTTCTGGCTATCCTCGGGGCGGTCGCCCTCGGGGTAGACGTCGCCGTTAATCTTTACGGCCTTGGTGTCGACAGCTCGACGGATAAGGCTGTAGAGGATGTCGTCGGTGTCTATGGTGCTGAGCTTCTTCATATCTGTTTCCAATAATCTAAAACGGCCTTCTTAATGTCGTCGAGTTCGGTTTGTAGCCACTCGCCGGCCTTCTGCTCGGCTGTTGTTAGTACGTCACGGCCTCGGCTCTCGACGTAAACGGCGTAGTACATGCCGGCCGTTACGACTAAGGCGTAGCCCTTTGTATTGCTGCCTACGCTATCCGCTAAGGCCTGGCCTTGGTTGGTGCCTTCCGGTTGCCCGTCGTAGCCCGAAGTTACCAGCGTGCCGTCTTTGTAGATGGCGTAGCCTATCGAGCTGCGAAGGTTGGCCGTATGGTCTTTAAAGCCCTTGCCGCCGTGGTCGGGGTCTGGGATGCTCCTGGCGTGCGTTACTGCTCTTTCGCCGACGTAACGGAGCGCTTCTATAGTCTCGTCTTCTATAAAGTCGAGGAGCTTGTCGAATTTCTTCGCTACGTCGTTCATGCTAAAGCGGGGATTTATAGCCATAATCTCGAATGAAGGCGGCCGAGGTCAAACTTTAGGCACGTGCCCGCGGTTCTGACGTCGCCGGTTAAAGCTAAGGCCTTAACGGTCTCCTGGTCGTCCAGGCTTGCCGTGTCGAGCTCGTGGGCGCCTACGATTATTTCTGTCCCCTCGGGTATGCGGTCGCGGTTCTCCTGGGGGATGTAGATCATGTCGGCGAAGGTCGTAAACTTCCCGCCGGCGGTGGCTACGGTTGCCCCTTTGCCGTTGGTCTCTGCCCTGCACTTTCCGAAAAATGCCCAGGCGGCTGGCGTCTCCGTCCATCCTCCGTGGCTGTCCCGGCTGGCTTCCCCGCTGGTTCTCATGTAAAGAAAATGCGGGTAGGGTTCGTTAATAATCTCGGCTATATTTACCATCTGTTAGACTTGTTTCTAACGGTCGGCTTGCCCGCGGGTGTTATCCCGAGTTCGCTGCACATCTGGTTATACCAGAATTTAATGGCCTCCCAGTTCCAGCTGACGCTATAGCCCCCCTCGCTGACGTTGGCCAGCGGTATCGCCGTAGCAAATTCGGCGACGAGGGCGCGCTTTGCGGTCGTGGGGTTTACCTCTGCGTCGGCGTCCGGTATCATGTCGACGCGGTTAACGAGCATTAGCTCTACGTCGTCGGCGCCGATCCCGAAGCGCTTTACGGTGGTGGCCATCCATTCTTTATAGGTCATAGCTTAAAATTTTTTTATCTGCGTTAATGCCTGGGGCGCTCCTGGGTAGGAAGGCGCCCCGGGCGTGCGTTTAATGGCTCCAGACTTCGTGGGTAACGTCCAGGAGGTAGGAGCGGCCGCTGGTACGCCATGCCGGGAAGGCGTTGGCGATGCCCATGGTTACTTCCTCCAGGGGTTCCTCGTTGGCAAACTTTTTAATAAGCGTGTGGCCGTTCATGCTCTTGAGGGCGGCGGTGCCCTTTACGTTCATGTCGGCCGGCTTCTTCCAGTAGGTGTAGCCCAGCGTTTTTGTTTCGCTGAACATAACTACGTCGTCTACGAAGGGGTTGCCACTTATGCGGCTGCCGTCGGCGAGCTCGATGGTAATATCCTGGTCGAGCACGACAATTTGAAGGCCGCGAAGGTAGGGAAGGCGGGAAAGCGCGCTATTAACTTGCTCGACGCTGGGCGTCTGCTGAATTTCGAGCACGTTCTGGGCGAAGCTGGCGCAGATCTTCTGCACTTCTGCCACTTCGGCAAACTTCGAGAAGGTGTCGAGGTTCATGAAGGCAAATTTAACACTAATGCCGTCGGCCTTGGCTGCCTTTACGACGGTCTTAAAGTCGCCGGTAATAGGTTTCGCGGTCTGGGGGTTGTCCCAGCTGAGGGTGGTGCCGAGCTTGCGTTCTGCGGGGATCTGGTAGTCTACGTCGTACTCGGAAATAACGCTAACGTTATTGTCCTTGGTTACGGGTATCTTGCCGAGGCTTATCTCGGTGAGCGCCATCCACTCAATACGGGCGGCTACGGCCGTCCAGCAAAATTCGGTATCTTCTGCCCAAAACTCGACGAGGGCGCGGAGGTCGGGGTTCTGCGAAGTCATGGCTACCAGGATGTCGTACTCGTCGAGCTCCTCGTCGCTCTTGATTCGCTTAACTGAAATTTTGGGGATGTCGCCCTGGATTCGGGCTATCGCTTCGCGGGTCTTTTTGTCAATCGTCACGCCGCGGGCTACGAGGTCGGCCGCAATTTTTAGCCCGGCTTGTCCCTCCAGGGTCTTCCATGTGAGCGTGGGGTTCTCCTTAAGGGGGAAAAGTGTAGGATAATAATAGGGCTTAAGGTCGTAGCTGTTAATAACGGCCGACATGTCGCGCTCATTGAGCCCGCGCATAAGGGTCTGTATCATGTTGCTATTGACGTCTTAGGGGTTATTAAATAAATTTGACGGTGGGCAGGGCGGCTCGAAGCTCAGCCGGGGCGGCGGGGCTGAGGGCTGCCTTGAATTGGCCGAAGGTCACGGCGCTAACGAGGTGGTTGCCGAGCGCCTCTACGTTGTAGCTATCGCCGAGCACGGCCATAGGTTCATACTTGTAGGCGCTGCCGTCGGCTCCTGCCTTAGCGGCTTGCACCAGGGCGGCTCCTTCCTTAAGCTCTACGCCCAGGGTTGTGCTGAGCGTGATAGTGTCCTGGGTGGGGTCGCTGGTGGTGTCGATTGCGGTGATGGCGTAGGCCTTGCCGTCTTTGGCTGCGGTTACTACGTCGCCGGCCTTGAAGTGGTGGCCTTTTGCTACTTTGTAAGCCTTGGCGTTGTCGGCTGCGGCCTCGACGAGGCGGGCGGTCTTAAGAAGGTGCCAGAGCCCGGCTGCGTCGGGGGCAATATAGGCACCCTCGGGGGCTACGCCTCCGGCTACGAGCTCGGCGCTGCAAAGTGTTACGCCGTTGGGAATGTCGGCCAGGTTGTGGGTGCAGGCGTGGGCGGTGCGCTTGTCCTGCTTTTTCTGGATCTGTAGTGCCATTGGGCGGGTTAATTAAGGGGTTAAACTTCTTTGCCCGATAGCGGGTCGGGCATGCTCTGGGCTGCCAAATAGTTAGCGACGCCGGCGCTTACGCCTTCTTTGGTCACGGCTCCAAAAATCGGCTTATCGTGGGCGCCCAGTCCTTTGTCGGCGAGCTCCTGCTGTATTGCGGCGATGTCTCCCTGGGCTTCTTCGAGGTAGGTGTTAAACTCCTCGGCTGTTTTGAAGTTGTTAACGCGGTCGAAGTTGCGCAGCATCATTTCGCGTTGTCTGCCTTCTACTTTGGCCTTGTCGAGCTCGGCCTCGAATTTTGCGCGGTAGCTCTGGGCAGCCTCTTTAGCGTTGAAGGTAGTTACTACGCCCTCCAGGCGCTGGTCTATAAGTTTGCCTATAGCTTCCAGGGTTAATGTCTCGCCCCCGGCTGCCGGCTTGGGGGTGCCTTTATCGTCGCCGCCTTGGTTGCCCTGCTCGCCGGGTTTCTCGACAAAATTATATTTGTCGCGGAGCCCCTTCTCGTGGGTTGCCGTGGCTTTGCTGATTTCGGCATCAGCCTTTCGCCGGTAGTCGGTTATGAAGCCTTTAACCTGGTCTTCTGTTAATTTGTCGATCGCGGCCTCGGCTTCTTCTTTATTGGCACACTGTAGGCACAAAACGGCCGCCAGCTGTTCCAGGCCATCTTTTCGCGCGCCTTTAAACTTGGCTGTAAGTAGCGCTAAAAGTTCTTCTAATTCCATTGTAAATTGTGGGTGTTGGTTAATGTATGCGCAAAGTTAGCGTAATATGGTGGTACGACTACAATTTATAAGGCCGAAGTTATAAGCAATTTATTGAGTACTTTTTGCTATGTCGTGGCGTAGGTTGTAGAAGGTTGTTATAATCATCGTGCCGGGCGAAGCTCGAAGGAGCGGTAAATTGTAACGGTATAAAGCGACGGCCGCAGCGCCTCTCCTGGGGCTGTTTGGAGGGGCGCTATTTTTGCACTATCTTTGTAGAAAGTTAATCTAAAGCGTTATAACTATAATGGGAAATTTATTTAACTATATCGCCGAGCAGGATATGCCGGGGGCGCTTCTGTTCTTCCGGTGTCTCGCGTGGGATCAATGTGTCGCCGAGTTGTTTCCTCCACATCCTACGGCCTTGGCTCCCTCTGTTGCGGCTGGGTTAACGGCGTCCTTGCATCCTATGCTTGTTAACGATATCCTCGACGCCTGGGAGGTAACTAAGCGCTCTTATAATCATCATCAAAATAACGACTATGTACGTACCGAAAATTAACACTACGAAGGGGCGGCAGCCGGTTACTATTCTGCCCGATGCTTATCTGCTCGAAGGCTTCTTATATAGCGACGCCCCGGCCGAAGATAAGGAAGTCGTTAAAATGCTCATGGAGGGCGCCGACGAAGTAACGGGCGCCTTTGCTCTCCGGTCAGCCCTGGAAGGCGGGGAGCTGGTCTTGGTTTATCCTCGACTTAACCAAAAAGCCCCGAAGGGCGCCGAGTTGTTGTGCTCGGTCGCCGATGGTGCTCTCTATCTCGTTAAGGCGCCTTAAGGGTCTTAATGTAGTCGATCATTTCCTGGTATTCTGTCGGCATCAGTAATCTAAAAACGGTATTACCTAAAAATGCGTTCTCGAAGCAGTGAGCCAGGTATTCGTGTTGCTGCATGCCGCTACTTTTAAAGTAACTAACACTATGCCCCCAGCCTACGTCCTGGCGGTTAACTAAGGCGCGAAGGGTATCGGCTAAGGCGCTGAGCTGCTCGATGGCGTCGTGCTTGTTTAGCCCGTAGCGCTTTTTAAACGGTTCCCATTGTTCCTCGGTCTTGCTGTATATTTTGCTATAAATCCGGTCTATTTTGCGGGCGATCGTTACGATACGCATCTGGTTAACCTCTACTTTAACCTTCTTTGTAGTGTGCGTCCATGTGCCGGTGTCGGGGTCGTAGCTGTCTTCGCGCTTATCAGTCCAGTAAAAATCTTTTTCGCGTTTACGAAGCCGGGCGCGTTGCCGATCCATTAGGTCGGCCGTGCCCGTACAATAAAGGAGGTCGCGTTGGTCGGCGATAGCGTGTCCAAATTCGTGATATACTACGCTCTTGCGGTGCCAGGGGCTTTGCTTATTGCGGTGGCTGTCGTCTAATACTACCTTCATGCCGGCATTAGTCTCGTAGCTCCCGCCGTGGTTTGTAATTACCAGGGTGGGCTTCTTCTTTAGAAGGCTAAAAAAGTCCGTGCTAAATTCGTAGCTGTCGTTATGCTTCTTTAGGTAGTCGCCGCCAGGGTGTAGCTCTGGCGGCATGGTGGGGTTCTGGTATGTAAATAGCCACTTCCGGGCGTTGGCTATACGCTCGGCTATTATTGCCATGTCGTCACCTCGGAGCGCCATCTCGACGCCGTAAATAGCGGCCTCCAGCGTTCTTGCCTTGGCTGCGCTCTCAGTCTTAAGGGCGGGAAGGATTTTATTAGCGGCCTTTTGAAGCTCGGCCAGCATCTTCTTGGCTTCGGCCTTGGTGGCAGGTACGCCCGCGGCCGGTGCTGCGGCCTTAGCCTTGGCGGCTTCTATTTTAGCCCATTCCTCCTTCGCCTGCTGTAGTCCGTCGCGGAGCGCCTGGGTGCAGGTCTCGTAATAGTGCGAAGTGTCTAATTTGTAACTATTGGCCTTAAAGATCTGGCCGTATTTCGTCCTAAATTCCGACGGCGCGCCCTTGCATGAATTTACGAAGGTGCGGAGCTCTGTCATGGCGGCGAGCCAGGCGGCGCCGCGGTCGTCGGCTAATTTCCGGAGCCGGTCTACTTCGGCCTTTAGCGGCTCACGCTGGCCGGCGGCGCGTAGACTATCCAGGCGGCTAACGTCGAGGCCGAGGCTATAAGACTGCTTTTTTAAATCATCTATCCAGGCGTCAAACTCCGTGCACGGTTGCGGCGGGATGTTTGGCTTCTGGGGCGTTCCTCCTACGGGCTTGGTATGTGGCACGGCGGGGCTAAGGCCGCCGGCGATGGTGCCTCCCTTAAAGTTATCCCGAATATAATACGGCTGGCTTTTCCAGCCCTGGCTCCTGGTGGCTATGTTGCCTATATGGCGCATAAATGCCTCGGGCACGTCGTTAACCTGGTTCGACGAAGGCAGGGCGCTATATTGTTCGTCGTCCATCAATGCCTTTAACCGTCGGCGGCGCTCGGTGTGCATCTCCTCCTGGGTCTGCATAATCGGGGTAACGGTGCAGCGGCAGTTCGGGTGCCAGCCGACAAATTTAAAGGTTTTGGGGTAGTCGCCGGCCAGCTCGTCGCAAATGTCTATTAGCGTTTCGTCCTCGCCCTTCTTGTTTTTGATGGTGTGGTTATTGCTCAGCCCTATACGTATGCCTACGACGAAGTCTAAACGCTGCCAGCGCTCCCAGTCGGCGGTGCGGTAGGCCATATTTATTTCAGTCCTGGCCAGGCGCATCGCGTTCTGGGCGCTGCTTCGGTAGACGCCGCGGCCTGGGTGGTAGGCGGCGGCCGCCTTGCTGAGCTGTAGGTTTCCGTATTTGTCACGTACACGCCTAAAAAGTCGGTTAGGCTCCTTTAGAAGCCCTCTAACGTCGCGGCTAAGCTCGGCGGCGCTGCGGCCTTCTCCGAGGGCTACGTCCAGGGCGAGCTCGACGTGTCCGTAGAATTGTTCGTTAATCTTCCATACGCGGTCGCTAAGGCTTAGCCCCTGCACCTTTCGCCCCTGGAAGGCGGCCAGCCCCTCGAGGTTACGGTCTTCGTACTGCTTAAGCTCGGCCGGGCTTAGTTTGCTCCGGTCTAATATCGACGCTAAAAAAGCGTCGGCCTTCTGCTGTGCTGCCAGCCACTCCTGGCGCTGTCCTCGCTCGATTATGGCCTGCACGTCCTTAGCCAGGTCGGAAGCTACGCGGGCGGCCTGCTTCTTCGTCTGGGGGTAGTCGGCGAAGGAGAAGGGCTGGTTAGGATCCGGAGCGAATATGGTACCGGCCAGGGCGGCGAGCTCCCTGGTGGCGGTATCATATAAGCGGGCTACTTCCCGGCTGTAGCGGTCAGTAGTTTTATAGTGGGCTTTGTCGTAGCCTTGAAGGCGTATAACTACGCCCTGGCGGTTCGGTTTCGGTCGTGCCATAGTTATTTTGAGCGAATTTGCGATTTAACGGCGATTAGGCGCCGCGGGGTGTAGTTGTTCCATCTCGAAGTTTAGCGCCGTAAAAACGGCCTTAAAATGGCTAATTTTACTTTGCAACAGCCATAATTAGAGAGTGTTAGCCAAAATTAGCCGGTTAAGCCGGTTTAATCATGCTTATTTAACCCAGGGGCGTGTTAGTCCATGCCCTGGGTGCCCGGGAGCCCGGTAAATGTCGGCTCCCCTTCTAAATAGCTGGCGTCGGCTTCCTCTTCGGCCTGGATTGCGGCCTCCTCGGCGTCCGGATCCTCAGCCCAGCCCAGGCGTTGAATTGTGGCGCGGCGGCTCGCTATCTGCTTGCCTCCGTTGGCGGCCTGGAGGATGTTAATCTTGCTGAGGTCGTCTTCAATAATGTAGGGCGTTATAGAAGGCTCGACTATCATAGCGGGCGCGGAGGTGCTCCACTTGGCGACGTTGGCACGGCCGAGGAAGGCCAGAATTAGGTTAACTCGACGCTGTAGGTAGTCGTTAAATATTTCGGCCTTGTCCTGCACTTTTAGATGAGCGTCCATGAAGAGAAGGCGAAGGGCTACGCCGCTAACGGCGCCTATGCCCTTGACGGTATCAAAGGAAATATCGGGCGTTTGCGTAATGGTGTAAATCATGCGCAGGAGCGTGTCTATTTCGAGCTTCACGCTCTCGGGGGCGCTGCTCCAGGATAGGTAGCTGGCTTTAGCTCCGTCCTCGCCTTCAATAATGCCGCCGGCCTCGCCTTTACGGCAGAAGCCTTTAACGGTGCCCTCTACGAAAATTTTGGGGCTGGCATGGTAGTCGTTAGTATCGGCGAAGTTGCTAAGAAGTTTTTCCAGGCGCTCGATCAGCATCTGCACGTCTGCCCATTCTACTTGGGGCTGACTTGCGTAGACTATGGGAATTTTGCCGAGGCCGTGCTTCTTGGGGTAGCCTTCTACCATCTGCCACTCGTTAGCCTTGCTTCCTCCGGCGCCCTCAGCGCTCCAGAGATAGTGCTCGTCGGCGGTGTAGGTCTCGAAGTAGCTACGTGTTACCAGGTCGCCGTCCTTGTGCGTAAATTCTCTACTGAAGGCTATAAGGTCGCGGGCATCATCGAAGTAGGGATAAAGGGTATCGCCGAAGGCTGGCGAAAAGAGCGCGGCCTTAAACTTGAAGCGGCACGGGAAGCCATAAAGGGTGTGGGCTTCCTTCTGCTCGACGGCATACCAGAGCTCGGCTACTTCCTGGGTGCTAAATAGGCTACGGGCTACGCGGCGGTTTAGCGTGCCTTCCTTGACGTCGTGGAAAACTCGCTTTAATGCCTTAAGGATTTCGGCCTCGGTGTCGCCGTCGGTATCGCAGGCGTATGTTACCGGGTTGCCGAAGGTGAAGGCTACGGCGCGCTTTACTATCAGCTTTTGAATAGCCAGGGCGATGCGTGCTACTCGTTCAATACGGTAGCCGCCTTCTACTGGCTGCTCGGCGTTGGGGTTGATGTTTGTTACCTGGCCGTAGTCTTCGCTTTTCTGGTCTACTACTACGAGCTTGTCGGGGCGCTCTAAGGGGTCGTTAATCTTGTGGAGCTTGGGGTCGTACTGGCTGGCCAGGCTCGTGCTGTTGGGTGTCGGCTCGAGGCGTCCCTGGCGAAGCTCGTTAACTATGGCGGCGAAGTTGCCGGCCTGGAGAAGTTCTAATAACTTGGGAGGCATGGTTGTTGGGGGTTAAGTTAAAAATATCTTGCTAAGTTCTGGGGCTGGTCGGTGCGCTTCTCGACGGTTCCGGTTAATGCGTCCGGGGCGTCGTCGTGGGCGTTCTTGCCCTCCTTCTTGTAGTGTACTATAGCACTCCAGAAGGCTGGCCAGCGCTTCTCCCAGCCCTCCGGAAAGTACGTTAAATTTTGCACCTCGTTAGAATGGTTGAAGATTCTAACGTCCTTGTTTTTGGTCTGGGTGAAGTTTATAAAGGCGGTCGTTTTGTTGCCGAGCAGCCTGCAATTCCTTTCGACGGCGCGGGAGAAGCCTCGGCCGCCGTTGTTACTCTCTACGGTGGCCTTCTGTACCTGGTGCAAAGTGAAGCGCCGGGCGGTCTCGCTCTCGGTGGTCTCCATCGGTTCTGTGGTGTAGTAGACGTCTAAAATAAAATTGCCGATCTCGGTATCGACGTAAATAATAGAGCATAGGAAGTCGGCGCCGGTGTCGGCGGTGTCTACGTAGGCCTTTATAGTGTGGCGCTTGGTAACGGGGAGCGTGCTGTATGTCTTAAATTCTCGCTCATACATCAAGCCGGTTACGGGCATCGGGTTCTGCATGTACTGGGTTTCAAATACCCAGGGCGTTAACTCTCGAAGGCGGTTTAACTCCGGCATATCCATCTTAAACGGCCACAGCGCGGCCTCCTGGCCGTTGTCGTCGGTATAAATGGCCGGAAGGCTTAGCACCTCCCAGGCGTCCGGTTCTACTCGTTGAAGGTAGCCGCAAAGGTCGTCAACGTCGAGGCGCTGCATGATAATTATTATCGGGGTGTTACGGCTGTTAACGCGGTTACGGATGGTTGTCTCAAATTTCTGGTTAACCTTGGTACGGATCAGCTCTGAGCGCGCGTCGTCCGGCTTAATTGGGTCGTCTATCACTATCGCCCCGCCGAAGGTTCCGGGGTTGACGCTGTTAAGCTCATCGACGGCCGCCAGGAGCGCTGCCTCGTCGTCTTCCTCCAGGTCTACCAGGCCGGCACCGAAGCCCGTTACCTGGCCGGCGCTGGATACTGCGTAAAGGCCGCCGCCTGCCGTGGTGCTCCATTTCTGGGTGTTTCGGCTGGTCGGCTTAGTTGCCGGGAATAGGCGCGTAAATTCCGGGTCGCGGATTATCTCCTGCACGCCCCGGCTATTATCACGGGCGAGGCCGTCGCTATAACTTAGGTGGATAAACTTGGCGGCGGGGTTTATGCCCATGCCCATCGCTATGAAGTTCTTAACGGCGAGCTCTGTCTTACCGAAGCGCGGCGCGATGTTTATTATCAGCCTGGTAACTTCGCCCCTAAAAACGCGGTCGAGCGCCTGGGCGATTTTGACGTGGTGAGCGCCGACGACAAATTTACGCTTATAAAGCTGCTTAAAAAAGAAGCGCGTAAAATTCAGCGTCGAGGATAATATCCAGGTCTTAATTACGTCTATGTCTCTTATTTCGTTGCTCATCATGCCGGGCGGTTAATAATCTTTTTCGAGCTTGCTAAGGAGGTCGCCTATCTCCTCGCGGGTTAATACCCTCGGGGGCATTAGGTCGGCGCCGTCCTTGCCGGTTAGCTCCATGCGTCTGGTTGGCTCTCCGTGTAGGCGGGCGCTTATGCGGTCGAGCTGGTTTGTCTGTCCCTTCTTCATGTCGTTAAGAATAGCCAGGGCGCGGCCTTTAGCGTAGGCCGGGGCTTCGTCCCATTTTGCTATGAACATCAGCACGTCGGCCGGGGCGCTCTCCAGCATGCTGTCTATGCTATCTTTGTCGGCTTTGCTCAGCCTTATAAACTTCCTGGCGCCCTTCTTGCCCAGGGCGGCCTCGAGCATCTCCTTGGCGGGGTCTCGGGGGCGTCCCTTGGGGTTGCCGGATTGGCCGGGTGCCCAGGGCTTCTTTAGGCCGTCTTTGTTGGGGTTGGGGTTTGCCATCGTTATCGGTGTTTCGCTGGGTTTTTATCGGTGTTTCATTATTTGCCGGGCTGGTCGTTAATGTTGCCTAAATACTGGGCTTCCTCCTGGGTGTACTCCTCCCAGCGTTTAATAATTACGTCTATGTAGTGCGGGTCGAGCTCGACGGTGAAGCAAACGCGGCCTAACTGCTCGCAGGCCATCAGTGTGGAGCCACTCCCGCCGAAGCTGTCTAATACGACTTCGCCCGGGCTGGTGCTGTTCTTGACGCATCGCCCCATTAGTTTGAGGGGTTTCATTGTCGGGTGGTCGGCGCTCCTTAGCGGCTTGTCTTCGTCTATTACGTCCGTGGGAAGCTGGCCTATTTTGGTTAATATCTCGACGAGCTGAGCCTTTGTCATGCTGTTATAATCTACCTGGCCGTCTTCATTCTGGTAAACGGTTAGCTGGCTTCGACTATCGCAGAAGTAATGGCCGGCGCCCGGCTTCCATCCGTAGAGGCATGGCTCGTGCTTCCATTGGTAGTCCTGGCGGCCTAATACCATGTTATTTTTGTTCCAAATAAGCACTTGTTTAAACTCCCAGCCGGTGTCCTTCACGGCGCTAATAAAGTTGTAGCCCTCCGTTCCGGCGTGCCAAATGTAGAAAACGCCGCCGGGCTTTAAATGCGCGTCAGCGGCGGCCAGGGCTTTGGTTAGAAAATCTCTAAATGCCTGGTCGCCCATCTTGTCGTTGGCGATATCCTTCTGCACCCGGTTAGCTTTCTTCTTGCCCGGGTGGTTCTTCTCCCACTCGTTAAGCATCTCGTTCTTGCTGGAATAATCGACGTTGTAGGGGGGGTCGGTAACGATGCAGTCTACTACGGTGCTGCCGCAAAGAATATCAATAACGCGGGGGTCGGTGCTGTCGCCGCAGATCAGTCGGTGACGGCCGAGGGCGTAAATATCCCCTTCTTTTGCCCTGGCTGCTTTTTCGAGCTGGTCGCTGGGGTTGTAGTCGTCTTCTTCGGCCTCGTCCTCGGCTTTAATCTTGTTAAGCTCTGGCACGTCTACAGCCCAGTCTACCAACTGGGCGGCCTCCCACTCGTTGGCTAAGGCGTCCCAGTCCCACTCGCCGAAGCCCGAATTATCCTTTATAACTATGGCCTTCAACTTCTCGGCCGTCATGTCAGCCGGAAGGATTTTAACTATCGCGGTCTTATAGCCCAGGTCTTTTAATGCCTGGAAGCGCATGTTACCTCCGATAATTATGTGCTTGCCCTCGAAGGGAAATAAAAGAATTTCGCGGAGGCCTAACATCTCCGGGTCTTCTTCTATCGACTTCTTAAGTAGCCTAAATTTTTGGTCTCGAATAATACGCGGGTTTCGTGGCACGCCTGGGATCTGCCCTTTATTGGGTGTAATATCCCGCAGGGGCATCTCCTGGGCTTGCACTATTGCCGGGGTCTTTCTTTCGCTGTTCTGGTCTGCCATATCATCATGTTATTAAGCTACGCCGACGCCTGGGTAGACGCCGGCGCGGCCGGTTGTTAAAATGGGAGGTCTTCGTCGGGGATTGTGCCTTGGCCTCCCCATTGGTCGCTGTTGCCGTCTCCGTCGGCGTAAACCAGGAGGCCGAGCTGTTTCTGTAGTTTGTCGGGCGTTATCATCTCGAAGCGGGTTTAAGGGTTATTATTAAATTTTTTGGTCGTCATAATGCGCCATAAGTCATTACACAAAATAGGCTTTTTAATTGTGGCGTATCGCTCCATAACCTTGCTAAAGCAGTCGGCGTAGAAGTCGTAGAGCTCCGGGTTCTCCTCGATCGTAAACTGCTCGACGTTGACGGAGGAGCGAAGGTTGGCCGAGCCGTGAATAACGATCTTTTGCCCCTCGTGGGTTTCAAAGAATATTATTTTAGTGTGGATCCCGGCGATGGCTAACTGGAAGCGGTTATTTATATCCAGGCTTTTGTAAAGGTGCGGTATAAGCTGCCAGCGTTCATGCCCGTAAAAATAAATACTTAATACCATGTCAAGCGTGCCTATATAGCCCTTCTCCATCAGTCGCTTTAAGCTGTCAATATTGCGGCCGCTGAGGCTAAGTGTTGTTATAGTCATGCGCTCGGCGCGGATATGGTGCTGGGTGAGGTAGGCGTGTAGGAAGTCGCCGAAAACAAAATTACCGGATACAATTACGTTATAGCGCTCGCCGTTGGCTACTTTAAGGTCGCGGGCGAGGTCTTTGGCACGGTCGTATAATACCGGCATGCCTCTTACTGGCGGCTTCGGCATAATATACCGGGTTTCCATTGCCGGCGTAGGGTCGGCGGCCTCCTCGCTATCATCGAAGCCGAAGGCCGCTAAATCTACTTCGGGGATCACTATGTCGCCGAAGTCTATTTTTATGTCGGTGAGGTCGTCGGCCTCCTGCTTTTTACTTTTTGCCATTGGTTGAAAATTTAAGAAAAAGGGGGCGGGCTGCTGTGTGCGTCCCGCTCCCTTCTGCGAGCATCAGCTATTGGAATTACTGAGCTACAAATTTAGCGTTATTTGTGTAGTATGGTGGTACGTTTGGCGGTAAAGTTATAAGCAAGTTTTTCACTTTAGCCCCAGGGGTGCTAAATATCCGTTGACGACGTTAATAAACTCCTGGAGCGTTCTTACCACTTCGTAGCGGGCGCCGACGGCCTTAACGAGCTGCTCGTAGGCTCTTTGGTTGGGGCTTTGGTCGCTCCCTCGGTTTAGGGTCTTGAGCTCGACGCAAAGGTAGGGCGCGCCGCCGCTGGGGATCCCGAGCCATAAGTCCGGGAAGCCCGGCCGGGTGCCCATCGCTTTGAAGCGGGCGGCCTCCCGGGCGCTTCGTTTGCCTCCGTTGGGGCTATGGTGCAGAAGGTTCTTTAGCGGCTGGCCGTTTATGCGGCGCGCCCCCCATTGTAGCTCGTACCACTCGAGGCAGGCCTTTTGTAAATCGTCCTCGGGGTGGCTCTTATTGCGACGGGGTTTATTGTCAGCGTTAGCCCTGGCCAGAAGTTCCTCGAAGGTCATTTTACCGGCTCGCCCTCCTGGCGTGTCGTTAGAAGCTCGGCCGGGTCGGTCGTTATGTAAACCGGTTGAAGCGGGAGCCCGAAGGTTAGAAGGCTGAGCCAGATCTGGCCGGTCTCGGCTACTCGTTTCTTCTCCTCCTCGGTCAGCTCCCAGCAGGTTACCACTTCGCCGCCTGGGCTTCTGTATGCCGGCAGGGGTTTATAATCGGGCTGGCCTTCTCCGTAGACGGCGTTACACTCGGGAAATTTTACGGGGTTCATTCTTGCGGGGCTTTTGTGGGTTCGACTTCGGCCGCGGCCTTCTTCTCTAACTCTTGGCGGGCGCTCTGTACTCGCTCGGCCATCATGCCAGCGGCGTCCGTTAAAATCGCCTGCACCAGTCGACGCTGGCCGCTGCTAAGCTCGCTTTTGTGGTCGAAAATGCCGGCGAAGTGACGCAGGCAAAAATCGGCCGTAAGGTTCCCGGCTTTTTCGAGCTGGGTTAGCGGCGAGCTCTTTAGACGTGTGCCGCGGCTGTTGGCGTTTGCCTCGGCGGCCAGGAGGTGGGCTTTTACTTTGCCGATCACGGCCTCGAGGCAGGCCTTATAAACGCGGTCGTTTAAAAGTGGGTAACGGTCGGCGCCTTCATACTGGGCGCCCTGGGTGGTGTTGGTCTCTGTGTTCATGAAAATATTATTTTTTTAAGTGCTTCGATTATGTCTTTGCCCAGGCTCTTGCCGTTCTCGTCCTCTAAGGTCGTGAGCGGGTAGCCGAAGGGGCGGTAGTTATACAGCGGCCGGAAGGTGACGGCGGCCGGGGCTATTGCGTCCATGCCTCCGAAGTCGAAGCCGTAAAAGTCCGCGGCCGTCATTGGGAAGGGTCTATATAAATCAGCCCAGGCGGGTTCAATGCCCAAAAATTTAAGCCCGGCGCTATGCCCGTCGAAGCCTCCGTAGTCGGCCAGCTGTGCGTAGTCGATTTCTATCATGGGTTTTTGATGCCTACGTAGGCGGTGGCGGTTATATACTCGCGGCCTGCCGGGCAGCATTCTACGTCTCGACGGATGGCTATAGCTCCGGCGTTGGCCATCTTGTGGGCTATGGTTTTAATTAGCTGCTCGTAAATGTCGGCTTCCTCGAGCATCAGCGCGTTAGCCTCGTCCTCCGAAAAGCCACAGCCTACGCCGTAGTATGGCGCCGGGTAGACGTGCACGGCGTTAACTTCGAGGGTCTTGTGCCCCGGTGGAAGGGTCGCCGGTGTCTCTGGGTGTATTGCGTAGGCCAGGCGGCGAAGCTGGCGGGCAATAAATTTTTTAATCTTCATTTTGCTGGGGGTTGGGTTTTATAATCATCATCGGCGAAAAGGCGCGGGCTTATAGCCTCGGCGGCCAGCGTTGCCTTTATTTCCTCGGTGCGTTTAATTTCTCGGTCGATCTCTGCCTCCAGGGCTTTGCTCTTGCGTAGGTCGTCGGGCATGCGGCTCTGAAAATAGGCCTTTTGCGCTTTGCGCATCTCCTTGACCTTTTTAAAAAATTGCTCTGCGTTCATTGTTGATCTTGGTTTTTGTAGAATTTTAATAACTCCTCGACTGCACCGGCCGCGGCCTTAAATTCTTTGTTATATTTTAATTCCTGGTTATATTGGCGAAGGTAGTAGCCGGCGTTACTGTATTTCGTCCCGAGCTCCTTGGCTATTGCTACTACGCTGTCGCCGGCTTCGGATGCAAAATGGCAGTAAATCATTCGCGCGTAGACTACGCGGCGGGTGCGGCCTCTGGTGCATAGCTCCTTGAAGGTGACGGCTAAGGCTCCGAGGATTGCCTGCTTGAGCTCCGGGTGCTTGCGCGGTGCCTCGTAGTGTATCAGCATACCCAGCGCCGTGGCCAGGGCGTGCTCGGCGGTGGCGCCTTTGCTTTTCTCCCAGCCCTCGAGCATAAATATCTCGTCGCAATATGTTAATAGCCTTATGTCGGCGCGCATGTGGGCGTGCCAGGTGTCGCCTTCATCGACGCCGTTATTAAGCGGGTTAACTACCTGGTAGCCCATGCGGGCTAAGCTCGAAGCGGCGCGGCCGAAGTGCGCTTTATAGTCGGCCGGCTTGCGGTCGCTGATGCCGCCGCTTATGTAAATTGTTGGGGTTCTGTTTTTGATCATCTCTGAAAGTATTTAATTATTTGCTCTTAAAATCGTCAATAACGGCCGCCGCTGTGTTTGGGTGGGTAGTTTATCCAGGAAGGCCGCAAAATTGAATTTTACGGCGTTTCTGGGCGTTGTAGGGGTATTTTTTTAATCCGGCAATAATCGGCGACGAAGGCCAGCACGCTGTTAAGTTGGTTTATTGCTTCTAAAAATACGATTATGTGGTTTCGGCCAGCCTGCTTCTCGCGTTCCTTCTGCTCCCTGGCGGCGTTGGCTTGGCGTATCAAATGCCCGGCGAGGCCGCCTTCCGGATCAATGCCCTGGGAAGCTGCAAACTCTTCCCAGGTTATTGCGTTCTTGCGGGCTTCCTCGTCGGCGGCCTCTTTTTCGCGCTGCTCCTTCTCGAAGGCTATACGGTTTTCGATGGCCTGCTGCTTGTCGGCGTATTTCCGGAAGGCTTCTAACACTTTGCGGGGTGTTACCTTGCCGTAAATGTCAAATTCGCCGCATTTCAGAAGGTAGAAAAAGCCTATAACACTGGCCAGGGTGAGGGTTTGCGTCCGGTCGCTGTCTACTATCGCTTCGGCTATAAATTGGGTGTCGTTGTCGTCTACGTCTCGGTCTTCACCCAGGCGGATTATCGCCTCGGCTACGTGGGTCTTTATGAAGGCCGTTATACCTTGGTCGCCGTAGGCCTTTTTAATCATCACGAAGGAGGGCGCGCCGGCCTCGACTGCCTTTGTTACGTTGTGGTAACATTGGCGCTGCTTGGCCGGGGTGTACTTGGTCGTAAAGGCCGGAAGCTCGCCGTAGCGCTCGCGTATTGCTACGCATTTGGCATCCTGGCCTGCTACTACGAGCCCGGTTTGTTGTCGGTTGCTATTAATTAATTCCATGCTTGCTCGTTAAAATAATTCATCATCATGCGCGGCCGTGGTCGTCGGGTTCTGGGCGGCCTGGGCTAAATCTCGAAGGGCGCCGGCCATAAGATCCTGGCGTGTCTGCTGTCTGGTCTTGGTTCCACTACGAAGGGCGGCGGCTTTTTTTCTGATTGTGTTCTGTAGGTGGCGGGCGGCTTCCTTGTGGTCGAAGTTCCCTTTAAAATCGTCGTGCACGGTGCCGGCCTGGATCCAGTCGTTTATTACTTCGTTTGCCAGGGCTTGGTATTGCTCCGGTGTTACGCCGTTCTGCATACATTGCACGTCTACCGTGTACGACTGCGAAAAGAAAAATTTAAGAAGGGCGGCGCCCTGGTTTTTTGCCTTCTCTCTTAGTGCTTCCATCTGGGCGGCTATGGCGTCGGGGTCTGTAAGTACTGCGGGCGTTGCGGGTATCATCTCGACGGGCTTTTTATCATCGGCCGAAGGCTCTATTTTTTCAACTTCAAAAAATTCTACTTCTTCGACTTCAACGGCGGCGCCTTTTACGTCTTCGTTGTAGATATTATGGTCTTTATTTGTCTTAGATATACTTATAATAGGTGTCGGCGGCGTTAATTGGCTCCTTTTGGCGCCGTTAATGGTTACTTTTGGCGCCGTTTCCGTTTCTGATTGGTTACTTTTGGCGCCGTTAATGGTTACTTTTGGCGCCGTTTCCGTCGGTAGCTGATAGACGCTGCCGGCTGTCCTCCCTTTGCCTACTATCTCGAAGGAGATAAGGCCGGCGGCCGTTATCTCATCTTTATAGCCCGGAAGGTGCCGACGGCTCACGTTAATAGCGTCGGCCAGCTCGTGGTCGCTAATAAATACCGGTTGCCAGCGGTTTCTGTTTATCCGGTTCAGAAGGTAAAAATATACCATCGACGCTGGCGCGCTGATAGGCTCCTGGGCGCTCTCGTAGTTCGTCCAGAAGTCGTTAATAAGGTTTATATATGTTCGCTTTGGCGCCATGGTGTTTTGGTGTAAAATCGGGAGGGCGCCGTTGGGATCCGCGGGAGCCCTCCCTTGGTTGGGTTAAATGTCCTGGGCGCAGTTGAAGTCCTTGGAAGGCTTAAACACTACTACGCGCTTAGCGGGTACGATTATAGTAGTCCCGGCCGTAATGTTGCGGGCGGTCTTCTCCTTGCGGAGCTTGGTCTTGAAGGTGCCGAAGCCTCGCAGGGTTACTTCCTGGCCGTTGTAGACGGCGTCTACTATGTTGCCCAGGGTGTGGGTTATTACGGTGGCGATGTCCTCCTGGCCGAAGTTTGCGCAGTTCGTGTTCTGGAGGCTCGACTGCACGGCCTTAATTAGTTCTTGCTTTGTCATGTTGAAGCGGTTATTTAGTCGGTTAATACTCGGTAGGCCTCGCAGAAGGTGCGGTTAATTAGCGCGGTGCACGGGAAGGGCGCAGCGGCCGTTAACGTGGTCTTTATGGCCTCGATTTCTCGGTCTTCGTTGCGGCGTTCGTTGGCCTTCATGCGTTGGGAGATCCAGGCGCTGGCGGCGGCCTTGGCGCTGTCTACGTCGGCCGTTTTTACTATGAAGGTAAAATTTACGTCCTCCGGGGCTTCCTCTCCGAAGTAGTTAATTTTAACTTCGGCGTCAGCCTTATAGTAGCGGGTCGTCTCGCCGTCTGCTTCGCCGTCGCCGGCTACTTCCTCTACGTCGCCGGCTTCGTTTATGCGCTCTAAAACGGTGTTAAGAAGCACGACGTTAAGAAGCGCCGAAGCGCCGAGGATAGTGAAGTCGCCGTTATAGTTTAGCTCTATCCAGTCGCGGGCTACTTCTACGGCCAGCTCTACGGTCTGCGCCTCGAGGATAAACTTCTGGCGCTTGCGGTTTATGGAAGCCGTAACGGCGTAGGGTTTTAGGCGGGTGTTATTGTACTCGCGCCCCTGGCGGCGCTGGTCGCTCATCTTAATAGGCAGCTTAATGTCGCCGGCCTGGATGTAGAAGTTTAGCGAGGCGGCCTTGTCGGGGGTTATCAGCGTGCCGCGGCGCTCGATTATGTCCTGGCGCTGTATGCTTAAGACTTCGCCGGTGTCGCCGTCTGTAAAGTCTTCGAGCCATGTCTTGGTTAAGTCCTCAGCCAGGTAGTAGTCTACCATCTCGGCCGGGGTGTTGGCGTCGAAGATTACGGCGTCCTTGCGGGTTGCCGTGGGGTCTTGGGGTTTCTCTGCTTTCATTGTTAGAAGGTGTCGTTATTAAAGTTTACTTTAAGCCCCGGGCGCGCTATGTGCGTGGGGATCCCGATGGTTGTCTCTACGGCCTCCTTGAAGGCCTGGGGGTCGCCGTTGGTGCGTGATACGTGTATCAGCACGACGTTATTAACTTCGGTTAGGTTGTTGGCCTTTAAGGCTCCTAAGCACGTGGGCAGGCTAAGGTGCGAAGCTCTTACGCGCTCGGCTCTCTGCCAGTCCATGCCGTCGCGGCCTATGGCTACGCTCTGGGCTAATATTTCCGGGTCGTAATTACATTCGATCATCACCTGGCCGAGCTCGTCGAAGGTGTTAGGCAAATAGTAGGTATCCGTAGCAAATAAAATGCCTTTGCTCTCCGGGTGCCAAATATAGAAGCCTATGGCCTCGGCGGCGTCGTGCTTGGTGGCGAAGGGCGTTACCTCGAAGTCGCCCAGCCTAACGGTGTAGTATCGGTCGGCGGCTATCTTGCCTATAATTCTGGGCTTGTAGTCGGCGTCGGTCAGCTTTAGCCGGTCGTTAATCGCTTTGGCCGTGCCTGGGCTGGTGTAGACGGTTACGCCGTCCTTCAATACTTCGCCGACGTGTCCGGCATGGTCGCCGTGCTCGTGGGTCATTAAGCAGCCTACTACGTCTATTAGCTTGTAGTCGATTGCCTCCTTCACTTTGCCGAAGCTAACGCCGGCTTCCAGCAGAAGGATCTGCCCGGCGTCGCTAATAAGGGCGTAGGCGTTACCTTCTGAGGAAGATGCTATAACTCTTAATTCCATTCTGGTGCCGGCTTAGTGGTTAAAATTCCATTTCGGGGGCGGCGGGGGCGTCAGCGGCGGGCGAGGCTTTGGGCTGTGGCGCCTCTGCGGGTTGCGGTTTCGGTTCAGCCTCGACGGCGGGCGCTGCTCCCTGGCGGCCTATGCGGCTGCCCTTATTGGCCTGGTCGTGGATTTCCTCTGCTACGACATCTACCGGGGTCGAGCTGTCCTCGTCGGCGTCGCCGAAGTCGCAGCCGGTTATATACTCGTAAAGGCTTTTTTTAGCTCGGCGCTCAGCCTTGCCGCGGAGCTGGTCGGGGCTGCTGTAGTCGTCTTTCTTGACTGTGGCAATGATGCTGAAACTGTTCTTTTCGCCGTTGTACTCATAGCTGATCTTGCACGGTATCTCGGCAAAGCCTTTGCCCTGCGATTTGTCGTAGCTCACGTCGATGAAGTATTTTATGCCCAGACGGCGCAACAGGGCCGTGTAGCCTTCCTTGGTGGGATACATGCGGTCGGCGATGATGTTGAACTGGTTGCCGGTGGGCAGCAGGCCAATTGTCACGGCGTCGATGATAGCGTCGCGCACCACCTCGCGGCTGTACAGCGGAAGGGCCGGACGGTTGCCGCTGCGGGGCTTGCCGTTGTGGTCGGTGAGAAAACCGATTTTAGTATTCATCAGCGGCATAAATACGGCGTCCATAACTTCGTCGGTCAGCGCCTGGCGAAGCAGGCTAACTACGCTTACGGCCTGGAAGGCGGCGCCGAAGTTGTTAAGGGTCTGTAGGCCTTGGGCGCTCTTGCAGGCCAGCTCGAATTGTTTTTGTGCGTCCTGGCACACTGCGGGCAGCATGCTCGCGGGGTTCTGGGTGGCGGGGGTGTTCTTTGTCTCGCTCATTGTTCGATTTGTTTTGTGGCCTCTGTGTCGTCGGCCGGGTTAATAATTTTGTGGTCGGGTTCCTCGACGTAGCCGGAAGCCTCGAGGGCTTCTTCTTTGCCTCGAAGGCATAAAGCGTTGAAGGCGGCGCGGTGTATCACCTCGGGGAGGTGGCGGTAATATACCAGGCGGCCGGCGGCTTCTGCCAGGGCGTGGTCTAAGCCTCTTACGTCGTGCGTTACGTGGCTGTAGCCTTCTTTTAACTCGGCGTCGGTTTCCGGCTGATGCACTTCGGCGGCTATGAATATGGCGGCGCGGTCGGGGTGCTGGTCTACTTCGGCTTCGTCGAGCGCGCGGCTAACGGCGTCGCCTAATTTAGTGAGCCAGTCTGGCTGTGTGGGGTTAGGCATCTTCGCCTCCTTCCTGCTCGGCCTCGTCGGGATCATCATCGCCGCCGACGTTTAGCACTATGGCGCCTTTGCCTTTGCCCTCGTGCATGTGTTTAAGGGCTAACAGCCGGGCGCCCTCGCCGATTATGTCGCCGCTTGTCTTGGGGTTTGTCAGAAGCTCGGCGCCGGCTATGGCCATGGGTGTGCTGCCGCCTCCTACAAAAATGGCGGCTTCGCTTGTGTTGTTGTCTACTGCGACTACGAGCAGGGCTGTCTCGGCGTCCTGGGTCTCGTCCATCTCTGCCTTAATCGTGCTAACGAAGTCGTCTACGCGCTTAATTAAAGCGCTGCGGGAGGTCTTTACTTCTCCCTCGTTCTTTTTGTTTTCTTCCATAATAGCTGATTTTTTTGGAAGGTTAATAAATGGGGTTAATAACTCACTTGGCGCCCGAGCCTGGACTTGCACCAGGCCGCCTCCGTGTTCGGTGCCCTTGCACCTTCCGGAGCGCTCTTGCTGTCTGAGCTACTCGGGCAAAATGGCGGGCGGCTTGCTTACGCCCGCCTAAAAACACTTAAATAGGGTTCTCGCCTCCCGGCGAAGGGTGCCCCCGCTGGGGCTGCCCTTTTTCGTGGCGCCCGGTAGTCGTCCGGGCGGGGTTCCTGGTCGCTATGCTCGCTAACTTCGATTTCTCCTCCCTGGTAGTCGTCGGCGCCTAATACGATGGTCTCGTCGCTGTAAAGCTGTTCGGCGTGTCGCTTAGCCTGCTGTGGGCTGTCGGCCTCGATTCTTATCGACTTGGCCAGGGTTTCAAAAAATGTTACTTCGTAAATCATACTGCGGGGGTAGCGGTTAAGGGTTGGCCGGCGATCATGCGAAGCGTTACAACCTGGGCGCCCGCTGGCTTGCGAAGCTCGGCCACACTTTCGCAGTTGTCGACGAAAATAGGGGCGGTAAATTTGTAGTGCCGTTGGAGGGTGGCTATCGCGTCGAGCCCGGCGTTTACCTGGCCGGCGGTGTTCACGTCCGAATATTTGACGCCGTTAACTACGGCTACGCAGTCGGGCTGCTTGGTGCCGTTTACGAGGGTCTTGTACATCCGGAAGTTTACGGCCTGGAATAGTGCGTTAACGCGCTGCTCTACGGCATCTATCATCGCAATATTAAAGGCGTCGGCCAGGGCGAGCTCCTTCTCTACGTCGGCCTTATCCTGGCCTAACTTGCGGGCTTGTGCCATCAGCTCTTTAACTCGCTTCTCGTTCTGGTCGATTATCATCTTGAGCCCGAGCTTGCGGTTTATCTCGGCCAGCTCGTTTTGTAGACTTAGGCGGCGGCCGTTGTCATACTGGGCGGCGGTTGTCGTCTGCTGCCCGAGGGTGGCTTTAAGTGCGTCTATCTCTTTTTCGGCCGCCTGCCACTCCGGAAGATCAGCGCAGAAAATTGGCGCGGGTTCTCCGGGATCCGGGAGGCTGGCCAGCTTGGTCTCGACGTCTTTAATACGGGCATCTAACTGGGTGAGCTCGGCATCTATCTCTTGGCTTACGCGGTCGGCCGTGGCGCGCTTCTCTGCGGCCTGCTGCCGAAGTTTCGCGGCTTGCTCTTTAAGTCGTCGGCCTTCCTGGTTTATGCGGTTCAGCGCCTCGACTTTGCCGGCGTTGTAGGCGGTTTCGCCCTGGGTGCAGGCGTGGGCGTCGGTGCACTGGTGGCCGAAGCGGGGGCAAATAAGGGCAGCGGGATCGTAGCTGGTATTACGAAGGCGGTTAAACTCCTCGCGCTTGGTGGCCAGGGTGGCTTCTATCTGCTCGGCTGTGGCTTCGGCTTGGCTGGCTACGGTGCGAAGGTTGGCGCAGTGTCGGTGGCCGTCGGCTTTAGCCTGGCGCTCCATGCGTAGATTGTCGAGCTCGCGCTGCTGATCGCGGCGTGCCTGGGTGGCCTCGTAGTGTCGTTGGTCGCGGGCAGTGGTCGCCTGGTGGAGGATTTCCTGCTGACGACGGCGAAGGCCGTTAATTTTGTCCTGGATCTTGGCGTCTTCCTCGAATTGAAGGCGGCGGCGTTCAGCCTCAGAAGTCGCGGCGGCTTGTATCTCGGCCAGCTCGGTCTCTATCTCCTGGCGGCGTGCCTTTAGGCCGTCGTAGTCGGGTATTATCGGCGTGGCTCGGGTTACTTCGTCTATGCGTGTCGGTATCTTTTCGAGCTCGCTGGCTATGCGCTTACGCTGGGCGCCGAGGGTGGTCTTATAGTCGTCGAGGGTGGCCTTCTCGCGTCTCATCGCCTCTAATATCGGGGCAAACTCGGGGCGCTCCTGGGCTATCTGCTCGGGGGTTACTTCCCCGGTCAGTTCTAAAAGTATGGAGCGAAGGGCTTGCCAGGGTAGGTTAAGAAGGGCGTAGACGTCTGTAAATATTTTTATGGGGTCGGCGTTCAGTTTAAGAAGGTCGGAGGGTATCATCCCGGCCAGGAGCTCGAGATACTCGCTTTTCTTAACGGGGCGGTCGTTGTAAAAATAGTCGGTATGGTGTCCGCGGAGCTTGCGCTCTGTCTCCCCTGCCGGGGTAGTCCATTCTTCGACGTAGGCACGGCGCAGCCTTATCTCGCTGGCCTCTCCGGTCTCCTGGTCTACCAGGGTAAAGTCGCCTTCTACGGTGTGCTCTATATCTGGAATAGCGGCGCCGTCCTGGGCTACGGTCTTAATGCTAAATTGCGTGTCGCTCTCGCCGTCGGCGTTCTTGCCGGTCAGAAGCCAGCAGAAGGCGTCGGCCATTGTGCTTTTTCCGGCTCCGTTGCCGCCGGTTATCTCTGCGCCCTGCTCGCTAAATTGGGCTTCGGCCTGGCGTATGCCCTTGAAGTTATGAAGGGCGAGCCGGTTAATTTTTAATTCTCTCATTGCTGATGCTTTTTTGGGGTTGTTTTACTTTGTGCGTGAGCGCTTCGCGTTCTTGGTCTTCTTGTCGTCCTCGTGCTTTTTTATCAGCTCTAAAACGAGGTCGGCGTCGAAGATTAGAAGGTTGCCCAGGCGGGTTAATGCTGCGTCAATTACGCCCGAAGTGTTTACCTTGCAGGCCGTGGTCTCTGAACAGCCTAATAGCTTGGCGAGCCCGGCCAGGCCGTAAACGTGGCGCTTGCTTGTAGGCGCGGGGGCGTCGGCCTTCATGCTGGCCGTTTCTTCCCTTACCCATTGCCGGGTTAGGGTCTCGAGCTGGCCTACGGTGAGGAAGCTGATCGGGGTTGCGTCGGTTATTTGTGCCATCGTATTATGCAGTAAAATCGGGGTTAAAAATATTTTGGTCGGTGCGTCGGCCTCGGCTCGTTCTCATCGTCCGGGCTGCGGTCGGTCGCAGGATGTTGTCGTGCTGTTGCTGGCGGGCGGCTTGCCATTCGTAGTTGCAAATAGCGGTTAATAAAATCATCGCTATAAGTGCCCGCTTTAGGGGGTCGAGGTCGGGGCTTACTCCACACTTGGCGCAAAACCAGTAAACGCATAATTCTGTAGCCTTCTGTATGCCTATTTTTTGGTAAATATTGCGCGCGGTGTTCTCTACGGTGCGGGTGCTTATGCTTAGACGGTCGGCTACTTCCTTCTTGCTGGCTCCCCAGCTCAGAAGTTCGGCTATTTGCGTTTCGCGGCGGCTAAGTATGGCGCCCAGGTTTATGCGTCCCATATTTCGATAATTCCTCGACGGTTAAAAACGGCTTGCACTTTCGCCGCCTGGTCGGCTCTGAGTCTTACCTGGCCGTTACGGTAGGCGCTTAGGCCGCTGCGGCTCGTTATCCCGAGGGCTTCTCGAAGCTCGCCTATTACGTTGCTATAATCGACGTGGAGCACCTGGTTAAGCCCTTTGTTAAAGCCTCTGTATTCGAGGGCGGTTGTCAGCGGCGCGGGCATTACCGGTGCGGTGCTGATCATGCGGTCAATTACTCGGCCGGTGTTCTCTAAATCTATGTCGGCGGAGCCTAAAACTCCGGAAAATTTACGGGTCATCTTACTATTTTATTAGAAGGTTGTTAAAAAGAAGTGAAGGCGCCTAAAGCGTGGGGCGCTCCGGGCGCCTTCTCTCGCTCGAGGTCTTGTTCCCTCGCATCATCGGTTTAAGGGCTTGCGCCGGTGCTGCCGGCTCCGCTGCCTCCTATTTGGTTCATCTGTTTACACTATCCGGAAGGCTCCGGCTTTAATTAGCTGTCCGGCCTTCTGGCGGTTCTTTATGCGCCTGCACTTGTCGCGGGCGGCTACCAGGGCGTCGAATAAAACGCGGGCTATGTAGTCTATGTCGGCGGCTGCTCTACGCTTGTGTTGCTCCTGGTCGCCCGGCTGGCCGTTAAGCCACTTTATTAGGTGGATTCGGCTTTCCTGGGCTTCGCGGCCGCTGCTTACCATGTCGTTAAGGTCGTGGCGTTCCTGGTAGGCGTATAGCATGCCGAGGATCTCGCTTTTTAGTCGGTCGCTTAGCCAGACGAAGTGACGCCAGCGGTTACGGCCGTGGTCGGTGGTGGCCAGTTTTTGCATCTCGACGCCGTGGCCTATCTGGGCGGCTTGTGTGTTGTAGGCTTCCAGCAGGGCGAGCTCTACTATGTCGGGGCGGTTGTTGTGGCGTATCATGGCGGCGGGCTATTTGTTGAGGTTGAAGATTCGGGCGCTCCGGCGGGCGGTGCGTAGTGCCTCGGCTATCTCTGAGGCCGTCATGAAGGAGGGGAGCTCCTGGGTGGCTACGCCGTCGCATGTTATGTAAAGGCGGCCGGTTCGCTCCTCGACGTCGAAAAGGCGGTTAAGTTGGCGCTCTTTTTCGGCTTCCTCTTTGGCCTGGCGGTTGTCGCGGTATTGGGCGACGCGGGCGGCTACGGCCTCTTTAATTCTTTCGACTATGCCGGGGCGGCTGTTAGCTGTTGCGTTGTTGGCGTTCATGGCCATGGCGATTGCTTTAATCATCTTCGTAGGGTGTTAAGTGTTTTTTATTTATGTTCGTCTATATAGTTGGCTATCCAGGCTTCGCGGCTCATGTCGAGGCAGCCGTATTTGTTTAGCTCTCGGCGGTAGGCTTCTAAGGCGTCAGCCTCGAGGCGGCTCAGCCCTTCGGGGCGGCTCCCGTCCAGGCCTACGCTGGCGGCGTAGTCGTCGAGCTCCTTGTAAATATCCGTTTCGCGCGGGGTGGCGTCGATGTTCATTGTTACCGTCTCGAAGCTCATGCCGGCCAGGTCGCAGGGTCTTACGCCGTTGTCGGCGCAAAATTGGCGGGCGTTGTCGCTGTCGCTCCACTGCACCAGGTAGAAGGCGCCGTTAAGAAAATAGAAGGGTTCGTTAAGGGCTACGCAGAAGGCGGCGAAGTGTGCCGGGGCTTTTACTTTTACTACTGGTTTCATGGCTGGGGGGTTAAATAAGTGAATAGCTATTGTTAATAAACTCGGTGCCCTCGAGGATCAGCTCGCAGAGGGCGGCGTCGGTGTAGTTTCCTTCGGCCTGGGTTTCTTCCCAGGCTGCCATAGCAGCCTTGGGGGTGGTAAATACGCGGGTCGTCGAAAGGTCGCCGTTATAAATAGTAAGCTCGTAAAGTGTTACGGCGTCTATTGCGAGGGCTTTCTTGCGCTTGGTGGCAAGCTGCTTGAGTATGTCAGTTTGTTTCATCGTCGGGAAGTTTTTAGGGGTTGTCGAATTAGTGAGCGTAAAAGGTTATTTGAAGGCCGCGGCGCAGCTTGCAAGTAAATTTGTCGAGCATCCGGGCGAAGGCCTTAGCTATGAATTTGCCGGCCAGCTCCAGGCCTATCAGCTTAAGAAGGCCGCTAACGCCTACGAGCTTGTTTACCTTGTTGCCTTCCTGGTCTACGCCGTAGACTTTAATAAGGAAGTTGCGGTTAATCTCTGTTACGCTGTAATTCTTAATCATCTTTGCTCTGTTTAAGTGTTTTTTGTTATTGCGTGCCTCGGTAAATTTTGCTAACTTTGCGCTATCTCCTTGAACACGATGCAAAGTTAGTGCTTATAATCCGCTTATCCAAATATTTTAAGCAGAAAATAAACACTATCCGATTAGTTTTAACAATTATTAACAGTTGCCTATGCAGGAAGCTCCAAAAGATAGGCTAAAGGCCTTTATAAAATCCCTAAAAATCAGTGAACGAGAGTTTTGCTTGTCTGTAGGGGCGTCGCCCGCCTTTGTTCAAAATCTGGGTCAAACGATAAAAAGAGGGAAGCTCGAAGCGATACAGCGTGCTTATCCTCGCTTAAATTTAGACTGGTTACTAAGCGGCCAGGGTACTATGTTATTACCCGAAGGAGAAGAGCCTAAGCGCATCCCGGGGGCTTTATCGAAGCCGGCCGAAGGCTCGAAGGCTCCCGAAGATGCCGCCGTGTCGTCGCGGCTGCTTGCGCTCATCGAAAGCCAACAGCAGACTATAGCACAATTAACCGAAAGTAATAACCGGCTTACGCGCCTGGTAGAAGGTTATAAAAAAGCCTCGACAATAAACGAGCCGGCGGTTGGTGTCCCCTCGGTTGTCGATTAACCGTTATAGGCGATTTAGTCCTTCCCGAAATAAACTATAACTAATATGGAAAAAATTAAGGATCCTTTGTTTGAAGCCTGGCGCCGTGCTCTTCGGTTGGGAGGTGCTGTTAAGGAGTTGTTTGTTCATTGCCCGAAAAAAGGGGAGACGGTTGCCGCTCCTATTGATACGCTCGACGCGGCGCGCTGGCTCCAGGATAAGGGGATAATAGGCATAGAAGCAATAGCCGAAGACGAAGGCAAAATTTATTATTATATTCTTCCCGAAGCCGGCGGCGAAGTATTTACGGAGTGTTATGGTTATTGGGAAGCCGAAGCCGAAAAATTAGACGCCTTGCGCTCATCGTGGCGGCGGTTACGTTTGGCCTCTATAATGGGAGATTATAATTTGGGCGCTCCTCCGGCTGTGGATGCCCCCGCCTCGGATTGGGACGCCTACGTTACAAAATGCAAAAAGAAGGCGGCCGTATCATCAGCCCCGAAGCCCGAAGCGCCTAATAACTCGTCTAACATCTGGCTTGCCCTGGCTTTAATCCTTATCCCGGCGGCCATCTTGCTTTGGCTAATAAATTACTAACTCCCATATATAGAGATAGGTACGCGCACGCGCGAGCAAATAACGCCGATTTATGGTGGTACGCAAAAACGCACAGAAATAGGCCATAAATCGACGCTAAGCCCTCGGGGTAATAAAGACTACCATAAAGTAATTAAAACGCCTCTACGGCGATTTTTGACAAAAATAACTATGAAAGTATTTGTAGCGCCCTTCTATAATCGAAGGGATTTATATAGGTTCATGCCCCGGCCGTTTTTTAACGCCCTGGAGGCCGCCTTCCTCGAAGGTTTAGACGTGGCCGAAGTATCGGCCGAAGTATTTAACACTATGAAGGCGGCGACGCCTCCCGAATTATGGCCAGATACGGTTTGCCCCAGCTCGAAGTCTCCGAAGGCGTGAGCCGGCGCTTCTTTGCCGCCGTGGCTGCTCTGGTTGAGCTCGGCCGCCTTGGCTCCCTCTCGGGCTTCTGTAACGAGCACGGCCTTAGCGCCCCGCGTTATAGGGCTATGCGGCTGGCCTATGGTGTTACGCCGAAGGAGGGCTATAAATGTCCTTACCATAACGTCGAAGTCGCGGCGCTCGTCGCCTTGGCTTCTAATTATCCGGTTTCCGGTGGCTGGCTCCTTACCGGGCGCGGCTCCATGCTTACGATTAGAAAATGAAGCTAAGTATTAAAATAGGTCTGCACGTAAAGCCAAACAATAAAGGCCAGGACGTGGCCGAAGAGGTGGGGATCCGGTTGCGGGTCTCCTGGGCTGGCCGTCGCTGCGATATTCGGTCGGGGTTCGTTATTGCTCCGTCGAAATGGGACGCGGCTAACAGCTGCGTTAAGCTCGGGGCGAAAAATCAGTATAAGCAAACGGCCGGCGAAATTAACCGGGGCGTTATGCGCCTGGCGACGCTGGCCGAGGAGGTGCTTACTCGTTACGAGCTCGATCATGCCGGCGCGGTGCCGGAAGCGAAGGAATTTAAAGAATTATTCGACATTGCCGCCGGGCGTGCCGAAGCGCCGAAGGAAAACGGCGGGGCGCCTGCTCTCGGCTTTTTCCAGGTCTTCGATAAATTTACGGCCGAAATGGGCGCGCAGAATAACTGGACGCCGGCGACGTTCACGAAGTTTAAAGCGATCCGCGGTCATGTCGAAGCGTGGCGCCCTGGGGTCTCCCTCGTGGATTTTGATAAATCAGACTTCGCCAGCTGGGTTGCTTATCTCCAAAACGAAGCGAAGCTATTAAATACTACGGTCGCTAAAAATGTGGCCTTCTTGCGCTGGTTCCTCCGGTGGGCTGCTGGTAACGGTTATTATCCAGGGAAGGCTCACGAAAATTATAGGCCTCGTTTTAAGGGTCTCGACTGCAAAGAGGTTATTTATTTGGATTGGGAGGAGCTCCTGGGGTTCTTAAATTTTGACTTTAGCCAGGCCGACGTGCCGCCATCATCGCAGGCCGCCCTTTCGCAGGTTCGTGATGTGTTCTGCTTCTGCTCCTTTACCGGCCTTCGCTACTCTGACGCTTATAAGCTCCGGCGGTCTGATCTGCACCTGGACGCGAAGCCCCCTTATATGTCAGTCGTAACTAAAAAAACTTCTGACCGGCTACACATCGAATTAAATAAATACGCGCTTAGTCTCCTGGCTAAGTATGAAGGCGCCGGGCTTCCCGATGGTCGTGCTCTGCCGGTGTTAAGTAATCAGAAAATGAACGAGCAACTACATAAGGCGGCCGCCGCTGCCGGTATCGACGAGCCCGTTACTATTGTGGCCTATAACGGAAATTTACGCCAGGAGAGTGTTGTGCCGAAGCATCAAATATTATCCACTCACGCCGGGCGTCGTACCTTTGTCGTTAATGCTCTCCGGCTGGGTGTGCCGCCGGAGGTCGTTATGGAATGGACGGGGCACAGCGATTATAAGGCCATGAAGCCTTATATAAAAATAGTGGACGTCGCTAAGGCTGAAAATATGGAGCGGTTTAATCAGTTCGGCGAAGGCTCCCCGGAATAAGTACCCGAAAACGTACCCGAGAAGCTCAAAAATAATCTAACGGCGGCGTTTCATCTGGCTAAAGGCTTGCCGCTAATAATCGGCCTTCTATGCGGTATATTAAAACGGGCTAAAACGGGCTAAAATCATGTTACGAGAGCCTCTCTCTCCGCCAATAGGCAGACAAAAGTCCTGTAAGTAGCTCACTTACAGGACTTTTTCTTTTTAGGCAATGCCTGAAAATGCCATAAAAATGCCCCGTTTTGACATAGTTGTGCTACAGCCGTGCTACACAAATCTGCTACACAAAAAATGTAGCATGAAATGAGATAACTATTTGATATGGCGTAATTTGTCAGACTTTTGTCTGCTCAATATCTAAAAGTAGTCTATACCTTTGCAGCTACAATCTGCTACACCCAGATGCAAAGGAAAGAAATTAAAAATTTTAGATATGAGCAAAAGCAATTTTAACATTTGACAAATCTCACATTGGAGTAGAGCCTTCATATCTTTTTGAAGTCACATTTTGTGATTTCAAAGTGTATCGAGAATTACAGATGGCGCTATTTCCATTTTTGAGAATGCGAACAGTTTCTTGCCGAGGTCTTTGATTGATGCTCCTATGTGATAGAGGGTATCATCAATAATCAGAAAACGGTCATGGATGTCTGCCACATACTTTATTTCGATTGGAGCATATTGGCGGTTATGACGTTGCAAGTCAAGTCGGATTTGCCTTGAACGGTCAGCATCTGTATATATAATCGCCTTAACGCCGTCTCTACGCTTATCAAACAAGGTAAGAACTGACTCATCAACATAGTTGTCAATCAGCACGATTCTCTTTTTCGCGGACTTTACAAGGTCGCATACAAATTTATATGCGTCGAATATCTGACCGTTGAAGAAAATGCCTTCTACCGGAGGAAGGGATGCTTTGACAAAGAAATCAATCTTATCCGTGAGTTCGTCAAGTCGGCGGTCATGCTCGGACAGACGGTGGTCAATCCGCGACTCCATGTATAGAAGACGCTGGTTCACACTGTATCCCCGAAGCAGATACTCCTTCAACACCTTATTCGCCCATTGACGGAACTGTGTACCTCTCAAGGACTTAACTCTGTATCCAACGGATATTATTACGTCAAGACTATAATATTTAGTGCGATAGCGTTTGCCGTCTGAGGCAGTTGTCAAGTATTCCTTGACAACTGAATTGCGCTGTAATTCGCCTTCTTTGAATATATTATTGATATGAAGGCTGATATTTTGCTTAGTTGATTGAAACAAATCAACCATCTGAGCTTGGTTAAGCCATACAGTCTCATTCTCTACCCTAACGTCTAATGATAGAGTGGAGTCTGGTTGATATAGGATGATTTCATTGCCTTCAGAAGGATATTCTGCTGGCATGGAATCAATATTTAGTTTTTTGTTATCGTTCATGTGCAGTATCAATGAGATTGCAAAATTACGAAAAATAATCGGTATTTCAGCCGATTACGCTGCGATACCGATTATGGTTTTAGTGCGATTGTCTATCGCGTCAATCGTGTTTCGGAAATCTTCAATCTGCTTCTTGTTGGTATCGTCGGCTTTGAAAATGCTATCACGACACAATGCCTCATATTCCTTGCAGATGTTGCGGTCAAGGACCAACATCAGGTCGAAATCATCTTGAACATTGTCTTAAAATGCCATAAAATTTTCTTCGTCTACCTCGAATATGATTCTATCGTAAAGTCGTACCCTCTAATTTGCTCTTCGGGCATACAGGCGTCAGCTTCGGGCTAGGGTACACACATGAGCGAGGCGAGTAAGATTTAACACATATTTTTCTCTTTCGATATCAGCGTTTTACAAAAAAATTGCATGATAAAATTGCACGTGGTGCAATTTTTGCACCATAGCCCCCCTTTTCGTGTAGTAACTTTGCAACAGAATCAAAAAACACACGAAAATGGCAACACGCACAAACTTCTCGTTCCGCTACGAATGGAGCGAAAAAATCGCCCACCTCAGCGAAACCATCCAATACCAAATCTTTATCGGCACTGTGGCCTATGCGAAACACGGCGAATTCCCTGCCGATGCCTCGGCCGAAGCCCGCGCGGCATTCGAGGAATATATTCTCCCCGATTTCATCAAACGGGCCAAAGCGGCCGAGTACCGCGCCCGTGCCAAAGCCCGCAAAGCTGCGGCGCAGACTGCTACCCAAACCGGCAACACCACAGCCCGGGAAACTCCCGCAGCTGAAACACCGGCGACCGAAGCCCCGGCAGCCGTCGGCCTCGCAGTAGCTCCCCCACTCTCCCGCGCCGCCCGTCGCCGCCTCGCCCGCGAGCAAAAGAAACACAAATTACCTGCGAGCCTTCAAAAGCAGTAAGTATATGTCTCAATGCTGTTTACTTAAGATTTGCGCCTCGGAGTCGCGAAGCGACGAGATTGTAGTAAACCCCACATGAGCGCAGCGAGTGTGGGGTAGTCGCCCCCCATAAACAGAGTGTCGGAGACACGATATTATGCTGAAAAACAGCAAATATAGTTTTTCTATCTCAATTCTAAATCTTATTTTTGCAGGGCATATGAGTAAGATTTATGCATATATGTTATTTTCTGCACTAAGGAGATGATGCCACGAATTCTACTATATCGTGTCTCCGACACTCTGTTTACGAGGGTGGCGACTACCCCACACTCGCTGCGCTCATGTGGGGTTAAAATATAATATCGTCGCCCCGCGACTCCGTTGCGTAAACCTTATGTAAACAGCATTGGTATATGTCTCTACGAATATTGTTTAAAACGACAAAATTGCAAGCTCCGGAGTGTCGGCAGACTCGATATTACAGTCTTGACAAAGAGTCAAACTACAATTTCGTATCCACCGACATTTCGGTTCTCGGAAGCTATACACTTGCTCACTTCATCACTTTGAGTTTGTCGCCGGAGAGGTCTATGGGGAAGAAGTGGGGGATTCGGAGATAGTAGCCGTTGATGTCCTTGTGGCTGTGGAGCGCCATTAGCTTGCGGCCCTGGAAGTCGGTGAAAATCATGCCGTGGCCGAAGTCGGGAGGTGTGATAGGATCGGGCTCCTGAATCCAGGGGCCGTCGAGGGTGCCGCTCTCGGAGTAGGCCACACCCTGGGTGTAGACGTTATACACCCAACTTGTCCAGATCATACCCAGGCGACCGGTATCGGTGCGGAAAACGTAGGGGCCGTCGGTCACACGGTTGGGGCAGGTCTTGCCGTTGAGTTTCTCGCGGCTCCAGGGCGAATCGCTTGCGCGGAAAAGTACCTTTCCTTCGCCGAGTGTGGTGCTGAAATCGGGCGCGAGCTCAATTTTCTCTACCGTGCCGTCGTTGTTCTGAATCCATTCGTGGCAATAGAGCATGTAGGGCTTGTTGTCGGTGTCGGTCCACAGAGTTGCATCGAGCGTGGGCTTGTTCGCCGGCAGGTAGTTTGCTTCAGACACCGGACGGTAGGGTCCTTCGGGCGAATCGCTCACGAGAACGTGGCACGCACGGCGTTCTATCTTGCGGTCGTCGACGGTGTCGATAATCACATCGGGATTGGTGAAAGTGGCAAAATAATAATACTTCCCGTTATGGCGGTGAATCTCGGCCGCCCAGATTGCCGGTTTCGGGCCCATCCACGAATTGGGGTCGGTTTCCACCACATCAAACGGGCCGGCCCAGTTCCGGAGGTCGGGGCTCTTCCAGAGTTTGCCACCGGTGCCGGTCATGTAGTACAGACCTGTTTCGGTGTCGGCCAGAACAAAGGGGTCGCTCAAGCGTATTGAATCGGTCGGCACGGGGTAGTCCTGCGCCTGCACGGCAAACGAAGCCGCCCATGCAGCCAGACTGAAGAAAGCTATACGAAGGGTTTTCATAATGTGATTTAGAGGGTTGTTTATATATCACATAAACGGAGCAGAAGGCAAAAATCGTATATCCTCAGAATTTAATGACGAAGCGGGTGATTCCGTCGGGGGCTGTGCCGAGGGAGAAAAGGGCGTTGTGGCGCCGCAGAACATCGGCCACGAAAGTGAGGCCTATTCCCTGGCCGGTGGGTTTGTCGGTGAAGAACGGGGTGAAGAGCTTGTCGGCCTTGTCGGGACTTATTCCGGGGCCATTGTCGGCGATGATGAGCGTGGCCGGCTTTTCGCTCAGCGAAATGCTTATGTTGCCGTCGGCTCCGATGCTTTCGGCCGAGTTTTTCACAATGTTCACAATCACCTGCTCAAGCAAAGCGGCATCGGCCGATATATAGACCGGCCCTTCGGGTAATTCAGCTGTAATCGCTATGCCGCGCGGCATGCACAGGCTTTCAAGGAACGGGGCCAGGTTGCGCAGCAGCGAGCAGAGATCAAGCCGTCGACGGACCGGCGCGGGGGTCTTTACCACCTCGGCGAAGCGGCCTATGAATTCCGAAAGGTTGTAGGCACGGTCGCGCGAGGCATCGAGCAGCTGGCGGTCGAGCTCATCGGTTGTCTGAATATTATCAAGAGCCGTGGCAAGGCCCGTCACGGTGTTGTTTACCTCGTGGGCAATCAGACGGATCAGTTTGCCGTAAGCCTCACGTTCGGCTGCCGCCACCGAGTCGGTCACATTTTCAATTATGAAGAAGTCGCGGCGCATTCCATTCTCGATAAAATGCCTGCGCGAGCATCGGTAGACAAGGCCGCTCTCGGCGCGCAGAGTCATGTCGGCCCCGTCGTCCATGGCCTCGAGAGTGGGTTCGATAGCGCCGCATGCGCCCAACATTCGCGTGGCGGCGGGATTGGTGAGCATATTGCGGCCGCGCTGCCCGCGGATTATTATTCCCACTGGGGCGAGTTCTGAGAGGTATGTAAGGAAGTGGCGGGTTTCCTCGAGGTTTACACGCTGTGAGTGCAGCTCCTGCATCATGCGGTTGAAAACGTCCACGATAGCATCTACGTCGGGTTGCCCCACCTTTCGCATTGCCACATTCCAGTCGCGGCTCTTGAGCATGTTGAGCGCACCCTCCAGATTGCGCAGCGGCAGCATAATCTTGCGGTACATGGCCACGGAGAACACTATATCGGCTACCAGCAGAGCTTCGGCAGCATACATGAGCCACAGCTCGCGGCCGTAGGCAAGATAGATCAGCCCGGCATAGACCGGAAGCTGCAACAGCAGGAATATGAGGAAAAGGTAGCGCAGACGCATGTTACAAACCGTATTTTTCCATTCGGCGGTATAGTGCCGGACGTGATATGCCGAGAGCGGCAGCTGCCTGCGAGATATTTCCGCGGGCATTGGCCAGTGCCTCGGCAATGCGTCGCCGCTCAATCTCGCCGAGGGTGTCGGGGGCCTGTTCGCGGGCGGCCGAGGGCGAGGCCGCAGCTGCGGTGCGGAAATCGTCGGCGCCGAGGGTGGCACCGGCCGACAGGAGCATGGTGCGCTCCACCAAGTTGCGCAGCTCGCGTATGTTTCCGGGGAAAGGCAGACTTTCCAGAAATTTGACAGCGGCAGGGGAGATCTCGGGGGCCGCGATTCCATGACGTGCCGAGAATTCACCGGCGAAGTGGCGTGCGAGAAGGCCTATGTCGCCACGGCGCTCGCGCAGCGGCGGAAGGTGGAGGGTCACGAGGTTTATGCGGTAGTACAGATCCTCGCGGAAACTGTGGTCGGCAACCATGGCCGGGAGGTCGGCATTGGTGGCCGACACCACGCGCACGTCCACCTTCTTGGTACGGCTGCTGCCAAGAGGCTCGAACTGCTGTTCCTGAAGCACACGCAGCATTTTCACCTGCGAGGCAAGGTCGAGCTCGCCTATCTCGTCGAGAAATATAGTGCCTTTGTCGGCCACTTCGAAGCGCCCTCGCGGTCGGCGACAGCTCCGGTGAAGGCGCCGCGTTTGTGGCCGAACATCTCGCTCTCGAAGAGCGAGCGGGAGATGCCGCCAAGGTTCACCTTCACAAAAGCATTGTCGGCGCGGCGGCTGAGACGGTGCAGGGCCATGGCAATCAATTCTTTGCCGGTGCCGCTCTCGCCGGTAATGAGCACCGTGGCATCGGTCTGCGCCACTCGCTCTACCAATTTCAGCACCTCGCGCAGCGCCGGGTCGCGGCCCACAATACCCTCGAAGGCATCTCCGGCCGACTGCGGTGCGGCCTCTGAGGGCGTTGTGAGCTCCACAGCGGTCTTCACCTGCTCCAGCAGGCGGCGGTTGTCCCAGGGTTTGGTAATGAAATCGAAGGCCCCCAGTTTCATGCCCGCCACAGCAAGGTCTATGCTGCCCCAGGCGGTCATGAGAATCACCGGAACATCGGGGCGGAAAATCTTCACCTTGCGCAGGAGCGCCAGGCCTTCCTCGCCGCTTGTGGCGCGGGTGAAATTCATGTCCATGAGCACCAGCTGCGGGGCTGTGGCGCGAACAACATCAACCGCCTCGTCGGGCGTGGTGCATGCGCGAACCTCATAGCCTGCACGGGTCAGAAGCACCCGCAGCGAGGTGAGCAGCGTAATATCATCGTCAACAATCAGAATCATACTGCAAAATTAATAAAAAATCACATATTCAGCGCAGCTTCGATGTCGGCATCAATCGCTTGTCCGGTGGCGAAATCATAGAGAGTGAGCGAGCGGAGCTGATAGAAATAATACCAGTAGGAAAAAAGTTCCTGAAGCTGTTGCACGCGTGCGCGGTCCTTGGCCGTCTGCGAGTCGTTGAGGTCGAGGGTCGAAATCCGGCCCACCATGAAGGTCTCCACGTTTGTCTCGTAGCGTTTCACGGCTATCTCGGCCGAGCGGTCGGCCATTCGCAGCAGTTCGCGCTGGTTGTTGAAGCGCTCCACAAGCACATAAAGGTTAGAGTTGAAGTCCATGGCCTCTTTGCGGAGAGTGCTCTCCACGAGCTGCCGGCGGCTTTCGGCACTCTTCACCGCGCCTCGGCGCTTGCCCCAGTCGAGAATGGGAATCGACACACCGATCTCAACCACCTGGTTGGCCTTCAGGCGGTTGTAGGCACCATTGATGTCGTTGTCGGCACCGGTGTAGCCTATCTGGCCGAAGATTGTCACCTCGCGCATTGCTCCGCGGGCCTTGGCCACTTCGTAGTCGGCCTCGAGCTGGCGACGTTTCAGATTGTTGGCGAATGGATTGTTGGCCTGCGCCAAGGCCTCGGCATAGGCATAGTCCACGCTGATGTCGGGCAGGCGCGTGGGGTCCTCAAGCTGTAGCTCGGTGCCCTCCTCATAGCCCAGGAAGGCCGACAGCTGGAACTGATAACTCTTGAGATTGCTTTCGTTTGTGGAGACCGACGAGCGCGCCTGGAGCAGGGTAAGCTCGATCTGCAGCAGGTCGTTCTCGCTGATCTGCCCCATTTTCCGCTTGGCTTTCGCCACTTCATACAGTTTCTCGGCGTTCTCAAGGTTCTGTCGGGCGTTGGCAAGCTCCTCGCGGGCGATGAGCACGTTGAAATAATACTGAATGGCGGTCATGGCCACCTCCTCGGTGGCGGTGATGAAACGCGCCTTGGCCTCGGCATAGCGCACCGGCTCGATGCGGCGGTTCCACTTGATGTGGTTGGCGGCGAATATGGGCTGGTTGAGGGTCAGCGCCACGGGAATGCTCATGAAGTTGTTTCCTTTGGCTCCCGAGAGCTGCCGCAGATAATCAAGCGAGGTACTCAGGGCCACGGTGCCACCCGTGGGCCAGATGCGTTGCGACAGGCTCAGCTCGCCCGAGAGTTCGAGCACATCGTTGCGCACGAAGGAGTAGGAACCGTCGGACTGCTGGTAGCTGCTGTACTGCTTTCGGTAGGCCGGGAGAGTTGCCTTGAAGGTGACCTCGGGCAGCAGTTCGGCGCGGTAGGAGCGATAGTCCCAATAGGCCGAGCGAAGCTCGTTGAGCGCCGAGGTGGCGTTGACGCTGCGCACGCGGGCAATGTTGATAGCCTGCTGCAAGGTCAAGTCCTCGCCCCGGCACACGAACGCGAGCAACATCAGAATTATTAGAAGCAGTTTTTTCATAGCATTCAGTCTGTTACCTGTCGGCCGTCGAAGAAGTGCACGGTGCGGTCGGTCTCGCGGGCCTGGGCTTCGTTGTGTGTTACCATTACAATAGTGCGGCCGTCCTCGCGGTTAAGTCGGTGGAGGATTTCCATGATTTCGCCGCTCATCTTCGAGTCGAGGTTACCGCAAGGTTCATCGGCGAGGATAATCGAGGGATTACCGACAATGGCTCGGGCGATAGCCACGCGCTGCATCTGACCGCCCGAGAGCTGTGCGGGCATGTGGGAGGTGCGGTGGCTGAGGCCCACTTTCTCGAGCGCCTCGCGGGCCATGGCGGCGGCATCGCCCTTGAAGCCGTGGCGGTAGACAAGGGGAATCATCACATTGTCGAGCACGTTGAGGGTGTTGATAAGGTGGAAGCTCTGGAACACGAAGCCGAGGGTTGCGTTGCGGAATCGCGACAGCTCCTTGTCGCGCAGGCCGGTGGCGAGGCGGCCGTCGATTTCCACGGTGCCCGAGGTGGGGGTGTCGAGCAGGCCCACGATGTTGAGCAGTGTGGACTTTCCGCAGCCCGAGGGGCCCATGATGCTGACAAACTCGCCGGCGGCTACCTCGAGGTTGATTTTATCGAGCGCGGTGGTCTCGATTGTCTTGGTACGGTAAACTTTGCTGATATCGGTGAGGGTGATTATATTGTTCATTGCTGTAAGTTCTTAGAGTGTGTTTGGAATTAACTGATGAAAATAATTAGAGCGTAGAATCGAGCATGTTTCGAGCTTGAATGAACGAGTTATGGGGTTCCATAACGAGCGAATGAAAGCTTGGAACAGGCCGATTATTCGCTCTAAGTATTTCATCAAGTTAAATTCAAACACACTCTTATAGGGTTGTGTTATTATTGTTTGTTGATTATTCGTCGCGGAGAGCGGTCACGGGGTGTACGCGCGAGGCTTCGAGCGAAGGCATGAGGGTGCCGATGATCACGCAGATGATAATTGCGGCATACACCAGAGCCGAAACCACGCCGAAGTGCTGCCAGAAATTGCCCACCCAGTTGTCGATGAGGAAGTACATCTGGTTGTTGTTGAAGCCTGTGTTGAATCCGAATTTCAAGGCATACTGCAGGAAGATAAGATCGCCGACGATAAAGGCCAAGGTGGCCAGCACCACGCCCTCGCCCATGAGCATTCTCACAATCTGCGGGCGGGTGGCACCGAAGGAACGGTGAACGCCTACCTCGGCAATGCGGCGGCGGGTCTGCAGATAGAAGGAACCGACCACTCCGAGCACGAGGTTGATGAGGAAGAAGGCCGTAAGGGCAAGAATGGTGTTGCGGTCGGCGGTCACGCCGGTATTGTATTCGGCTTCGGCGATGATTCCGGAATAGGGGGTAACGGATTTCACGTAGTAGTTTCCGGTTGTCATGTTCTTGGCCGCATAGTCCGCGAACTCGCGGGCGAAGCTTTCGGGGCTTATGCCGGGGGCCAGACGCACCACCATGTCGTAGCTGTATCCGTTCTTTCGCAATGGACCGTAGCAGCTGAATGTAGCGCAATTGGTGCGGTTATATGTCTGGTAGCGCACGTTTTTCACCACGCCCACGACTTTCTGGTAAACGGTGTCTCCGCCGTCTCGTCTGACATAGAAAAAGCATTTGCCCACACCATTCTCGCCCGGCCAGTAGCGTTCTGCAAGATCTTCGGTTATAACTAATTCGTTAAATCTGATATAGCTTCTGGACGACAGTTCCTCAATCGAAGGACTGCCCGGAGCAGCCTCAATGCCGTAGGTCTCGAAGTACTCGGTGCCCGGTGTGAAAGTGATTGAGTTAACGACCTTTCCGAGGGTATCGGCAGCCGAACCGGCGCTCCAGCCGTTGACCACTATGCTCTGCTCATTGAGAATGTTTCCTTCGGTCTGTGGCGACACTCTCTCCACACCGGGATAGCGGCGCAGTTTGCCGATGAAGGTATCGAAGTTTGCAGCAACGGCGGCCGAGTCGAGGTCGGGCACGTAGTTGCGGGCCGAAGAAGGGAGGGTGCTCACTTTCACCACCACCAGGCGGTCGGCCTCGTAGCCCTGGGGCAGGTTCGCATCGGAAATGCTCACGGCGGCGCGGTCGAGCATCCACCAGCTGATTACGGTAACTATTATCAGCTCGATAAACAGCCACGCATATTTGCCGCGGCGGTTCCAGAGGTTTTTGAATATCAGTCGCATAAGATTGTAGTATTATCAGGATTTGAGAGAAGCAACAATAGGTTTGCGCAGCGAACGCCAGGCGGGCATCAAGGCCGAGAACAGGTTGAGCACGCAGCACATGAGGAAGGTGAAAGCGAAAATTGCCGGGGCGAAAATCATTTCGTCGGTCACCACGGATTCCGAGGTGAAGTCGCCCGAGGCGAACAAGCCGGTCATGCCGCTTTTGAGCGCGATATATGCGATAACGAAACCGACCGCACCACCGATTACGGTGAGAATAAGGTTCTCAAGCAGAATCTTGCCTAAAAGTCGGCCGCGGCCTGCGCCGAAAGCCTTCCGCACGCCCATTTCGGCGAGGCGTCCTTCCATTTGGCCCGATATAATGCCGCTGAGGTTCAGGGCCGGTACAAGCATAAGCACCAGGAGCACGCCGCCGAGCATCAGCCAGATCGAACCTTCGCCGGGAGAATCACCGTTGTGGTAGGATTCGCCGGTCAGACCGACGTAGGATTGCTCGGTGGGCTGATTGAAGAAATCCACATTCTTCTCCTCGCCCTCATGCGAATTATTGTATCGAGCCTGCAGATCGCTGACCTCGGCTCGGAGTGCATCGATGTCGTCGGTCAGGTAGGTAATGATATAGTTACCCGGGAAATAGTTATCTTTGTGATCTTTATCGTAATCTTCAACCGAGGTGTAGGGGTAAATGACGTTGGCATAGGAATGAACTTCAGTAGGGGTTCCCTCGCGGAACACGCCACACACGGTGTACTCCTCGAAGTCCAGCGAGAAGGGTCGCCCGATGAGCGACTCGTAGTCATCGGTGGCATAGACGCGGCGGGCGGTCTTGTCGGAAATCACTATTTTTCTCAGGCCGCTGTCGAAGTCGGCTTGCGAGAAGGGGCCTCCGGCCTTGAAATCAAGGTCGTAGATGCGGAAGAAAGCCGGATCGGTCGGTTTTCTGCGCACTTCAAATGAGAGCGAGCCGTCGGCGGGCTGGGCGTATGATGCGTCCCAGGTATCGTAGTAGGCCGAAGCCTCGTCGGCATTCTTGAGTTTTGAGAGATGTTCGTTCCACACGGCCCATGAGAGTCGGCTTTGCATGAGTTGGGCTCCGTTGCGTTCTGCCACACTCTGTATATATGCCATGCGCGGGCGCTGGTACTCGGGATATACCGGCGCTATCTTGTTGTAGAAAATCACGGCACCTATGGTCACGGTGGCCAGTGCCAGCGCCGTGCCGAAGATGTAGATGCCCGAAAAGAGCTTGTTGCGGCTGATCATCTGCCGCACTTGCGATAGTGTTGAGCTCATGTTGTTTATGTATTATAGATTATTTTACTTTTATGGTTTCGTTTCCGTTGACTTTATCGGGGACGTTGAGGGCCACGGTCTCGCCGGGATTCAGGCCCGAGATCACCTCCACATGGTCCATGCTTGCGGCTCCGAGCTCCACATTCTTGCGGCTGAGCGTTGTGCCGTCGGCATTTCGGGTGTAGAGGGCGTAGCGTCCGGGGCCGCGATAGTAGGAACCGTTGGGAATCCGCAGCACATCGGTTTTGAGGCCGTTTATCACATGCACCTCGGGGCGCAGGCCGGGGCGGAGGACTTCGAGGCTGTCGCAGTCCAGGGCCACGGTGAATGTAATCACGCCGCTGTTTGCGGCGGGAGTCACCGAAACGACCGTGCCGTCCATGTCGGTTCGGCCCACACGCACGGTGGCCCGAGCACCGGCCGTTATCGCCGAGGAGTAGGAGTCGGCAATCTCGCCTTCGACCTTGTAGTGGCCGAGGTCGGCCACTGCGGCCACCACCTCGCCCTGGCCGATCTGCGAGCCTATGGTGCTTGAGATCCGCGTTACGGTTCCGCGGCGGGGGGCGCGGATATCGGCATCAGCCAGAGTGCGCTGTGCCAGTTGGGTCTCCTTGGCCAAGACTTCAATTTCGAGTTGTTTCACGGCCTCGGCTGCGCGGCGCACGTCGGCTTCGTTTGTGCGCTGTTTCTTGAGCTGCTCCAGTTCGAGCTCGGCGCTGCGGAGGGCGAACTCGGCCTCGCGCACCTTGTCGGTTGTTCCGCTGCCGATGCTGTCGAGGTAGCGTTCGTTGCTGAGCTCGGCCTCCAGACGGCGCAGTTTCATGGCGCCCACCTTGATGTCCATGTCCAGGCGGCTCATGGCTGTGCGGTCGTTGGCGCGCTGCTGCTCGAGTTCGAGTCGGCGCATGTTGAGTTGGTCCACCATTTTCTGTGTTGCCACGCGGGTGGCCTCCAGGTCGAGCACCAGCAGGGAGGTGCCGGCCTCCACAATGTCGCCGGGCCGGTGGCGCACCTCCACAATCCGGCTTGCCACGGGCGAGTTGATGACTTCCTCGTAGGCCGGAATCACCTTACCGCCGGCACCTATGCTTGCAGCGATATCACCGCGCTCCACGGGTGCGAACTGCAGCTCGCGTGCCGACACCGAAGCACCGCTGAACGATGCGGCGGCCCACCAGGCGATTCCCGCCAGGGCCAGAGCCGGCAGCACGAACTTGGCAGCCCGTATCATCGAGGCCTTACGCTGTTCTTTTGTTGATATTTCGCGATCCATTGTTCAGAGTTTGTAATGTTATGCCAACTATAGCACAATTACCATGCCAAACGGCTATTGTATTGATTTACTGCAAAATGCAAAATCAGGGAGTGTCCGATATCGGACACTCCGTTCACCCCTTGTCCCCCGCAGCGGACAATCCGTCCGGTCACGCAGCAAGAGGACGTGAACTTTTTTGGCATTTTATTTGTTTTGCTTGTTAACATTCATCACACTTGAACGAGATGTCAAAGAATCATGTGACGCGCCTTCATTGGAAACTCTTTTTTCCATTGGTCGGATTGCTATGGCTTGTAATCGGCATAACAATCCCTTATTTTGTTATGCACGAACGTCAACGCCTCAGCCACAACTTAGGAAACCGCCTGATGAATGTGAACAACACGGTTACAGCCGCCTATGACAAGGGTGCCGATCTGCAAAATACGGTGGACTTCATAAAGCTGTTCACCGACAAAACCACACTTGATCCTCTTCGGCTGACTGTCTACGACAACGACGGACGTGTTATAGCCGACAACCGCGAACCGACCATTATCATCACTGATGCGAACGGCAAGCTGCTGCCCGACTTTGAGCGCACGTGGAACATGCGCGGCGGGGCATATCTGCATGATATGACTATCCAAGGCGCCAAATTCATGGTCAGCTCCACCACGAGCAACGACGGCACTATCCACACCTATGCCGCCCTGCCCTACAAAGGCGAGGTGGGCGAGTTCCTGAGTGTGGATTCAATGGTGTGGGTTGTGGTGCTGGGCCTTGGACTGCTGTCGTTCATATTGGCATATTTCGGCTCGAAGGCTATATGCCGCAACGTGTATGCGCTGCGCGATTTCGCCGAGATGATATCGTCAAACAATCTGCCCGACGACATAGAGTCGTGGCGCTTTTCAAAGGATGAGCTCGGCGACGTGTCGAAGCGCCTGCTACTGCTTTATAAGGAGAAAATCAAGGCCGAGCAAGAGAAAATAGTGCACGAGCGGCAGATCGGTATCAACGTCAGCCATGAGCTCAACACACCCGTGGCTATCATAAAGGGCTATCTCGACACAATTCTGACCGATCCCGGCATACCTGATGAGCAAAAGCAGGTATTTATCCTGCGGGCGCGGGACAATACCGACCGCCTGGCCGAACTGATCGAAGATCTGAACACTGTGATGCGACTCCAGGAGAACAGAATGCCGGTTCCGTGCCGTGTGTTCGACTTCCACAATCTTGTGCAGAGAATAGCCAACGATGTGCGACACAACAACATGGCTGCGGGCATGGAAATCATTGTGGAAATTCCGGAGCATTGTTTTGTCGAGGCCAACGAAACTTTAATGACCACCGCGCTGCTGAACCTTATCAAAAACGCGGCACAACACTCAGGGGGCAGCAGGATAGATATCCGCTACACGGGCGAAGATAATGGCCGCGCCTCTTTTTCGTTCTCCGACAACGGCCGTGGAGTCGACGACGAACACCTTGGGCGGCTTTTCGACTTGTTCTACCGAGTGGACTTCGGCCGCAATCGCAAAAACGGCGGTTCGGGGCTCGGATTGCCGCTGGTAAGCCGGATCTTCATGGCTATGAACGGCGAAATCACCGTTCGTAACGCCCCCGGTGGCGGGCTTGAATTCCTCTTCAGCCTCCCCTGCCCCACGGGAATGGAGTAAGGTCATGGGCTTATGAAAAAGCTGAAACCGACCACCCGATATACCGATGCCTGACGTAAGCCCCGGAGGCTCAAACAGTAAATCAGCGTTCTGCGAACGCCATTCCACTACATATCGCTTCCGCACACGCCTGCGCCCCGGAGGGCTCCGGCGTGTGCGGAACCAATAATCTGCGTCCTGACGGACGCCGGTGCGGCAGTGTGGCCCGCATAACGTAGGGACATGCCTTTGGCATGTTGTTTATGCAATATATTGAATATCAAACATATATAGACACAATCACGCACAACATGCCAAAGGCATGTCCCTACAATCGCCACTCGCTGAGGAGGGGCGCGGCGTGTGCGGGAATCAATAATCTGCGTCCTGACGGACGCCCGGTGCGGTAGTGTGGCCCGCATAACGTAGGGACATGCCTTTGGCATGTTGTTTATGCAATATATTGAATATCAAACATATATAGACACAATCACGCACAACATGCCAAAGGCATGTCCCTACAATCGCCACTCGCCGAGGAGGAGCGCGGCGTGTGCGGGAATCAATAATCTGCGTCCTGACGGACGCCGGTGCTGTAATGTGGTCCGCATAATGTAGGGACATGCCTTTGGCATGTTGTTCATGCAATATATTGAATATCAAACACATATAGACACAATCACGCACAACATGCCAAAGGCATGTTGTTCATGCAATATATTAAATATCAAATACATATAGACACAATCACGCACAACATGCCAAAGGCATGTCCCTACAATCGTCACTCGCCGAGGAGGGGCGCGTCCTTGTGCGCGACGATGTGTCGGGGGAATGTCAGAGGCTGTATCCCATCAGTTCGAGGACCGCGGGGGTGAGTAGGGCTGTCAGGAGGCCGTTGAGGGTGAGGCCCAGGGAGGCGAATGCGCCGTAGCGGTCGCTCTGCTCCATGGCCGTGGAGGTGCCTATGGCATGGGCGGCGGTGCCCATGGAAAGTCCGCCGGCAATCGGGCTCTTGACGTGGCTGATTTTCATGATGCGGAACCCTGCCATACCCCCGAATATTCCGGTGCAGACCACCACCGCGGCCGTGAGCGCGGGTATTCCGCCGACAACAGCCGAGACTTCCATGGCAATAGGAGTTGTGACAGCCTTTGGCGCCAGCGACATTACAACCTCTTTTGAGGCTCCCAGGAACTCGGCCACCACAACCACCGAGATAACACCGGCCACACAGCCTGCCATTTCGGCAATAAGCAGCGGCAACATCTGTTTTTTTATCGCGCTCAACTGGCGGTAGAGGGGCACACCGAGGGCCACGACTGCCGGCTTGAGCCAAAGGTCGATGTACTCGCCGGAGGCTTTGTAGGTTGCGTAGTCAATTCCGGCCAGGCTAAGGAGTATGATCAGCAGCGTTATGGAAACAAGAATGGGATTTAGCAGCCGCAGGCCGGTGCGGCGCTGAAGGAATATTGCCGCGCCATAGACCATGAAGGTAAGTGCGAGCAGGAATATTTTGTTCTGCAGGAAATCCATGTCAATCAGTTAATTTACTATTGTGACGGTGGGCGCGCATGTAGCGTCGCACGAGCTGGTGTACGTGGCCGGTGACCATCATTATCACGGCCGTGCTCACCACCATCGCCCCGACTATGGGCTTCCATTGCTCGGCCAGCAGGCCAAGACAGCCCATAAGTCCCACGCCGGCAGGCACGAAGAAAAAGCCGAGGTTATGCACAAGGAAGTCGGAAATACGCCCTACGTGGTGCAGTTTCACAATCCCGAGCTTGAGCGCGAGTGTCAGCAGAAGCATTCCCACGATGCTCGAAGGCACGGTTATCCCTGTGAGCCAGACCACCAGTTCGCCGAGCGCAAGAAAAACGAAGAGCACTCCGCACTGCAATATTATGTTCATAATCAATTATTTACACATTGAATAAAAAAACGGCCGACAGTGAAGCATGTTCATGGTCGGTCGCAGGTTCAGATTCAGAGCGCAAAGGTAAACAAAGTTTTTCTTAACGGAGCAATAAATACTGCAAAACTTTGCATTATCGGCCCGTCTTGCGTAATTTTGTGATTATGAAATCGGATTTCAGCGAAAGAACAGCCCTTGTAGCGGGCGATGAAATGATGCGCCGGCTTGAGGACGCGCGGGTAATAGTATTCGGCGTTGGCGGCGTAGGGTCGTGGTGCGTGGAGGCTCTGGCACGCATGGCCATAGGGCATATAACGATAGTTGACAGCGACACGGTTGCGTTGTCGAACATCAACCGGCAGCTACCGGCCCTCCATTCCACGGTCGGGCGCCCGAAAGTAGAGGTTGTTGCCGAACGCATCCGCGACATCAATCCGCAGGCCGAAGTAAAGGCTGTCTGCGGCCGCTACACTCCGGAGACAGCCGCCGATTTCGATATCGGGAGCTATGATTTCGCGATTGACGCAATTGACTCGCTTGCCGACAAGGCCGACCTTATATTGCGTTGCACCGACCCGGTGACGGCGCCGCGACGGGCATTTTTCTCGTCGATGGGAGCGGCGCGCAAGCTGAATATCGGCAAGATTGATATTGCCGAATTCTGGAAAGTTGACGGTTGCGCGCTCGCGCGGGCTCTGCGCACACGTTTCCGCCGGCAAGGCATCTATCCCAAACGAAAATTCAAATGCGTGTACTCGCCCGAACGGCTTGAGCACCGCAAAGAGAGCGTCGACGGCGCCAACGGCACCTTAGCCCACGCCACAGCCGCCTTCGGCCTTCGCCTGGCCGAATTGGTGTGCACCAACCTGATGGGTTAGCGGTGGAAAATAAGGCTGTTGTTGCCCGAGGGGCTGACTTTCAGGGTTACGGTGGCCGATTCGATCACGGGGATATTGTGGTCCACGTGGCCTATAGGCACATTGAATGCAAGGGGGAAATCATAGCCGGCGGTACGGTCGCGGATCATGGTTTCCATGTCCTTGTAGTTGTCGTCGGGCTTGTATTCGGTGAACTGGCCCACGAGCATACCCTTGATTTTACCGAGCAGACCGCTCATCTGCAACTGATAGAAAATACGTTCGATTTTATAGATAGGCTCCGACACGTCTTCGAGGAAAAGAATGGTGTCGGGGTCCAGAATGTCGTAGGGGGTGTTTATGAGTTCGGCGAGCACGGCTAAGTTGCCGCCCCGCAGTTGTCCGGTGGCAATGCCATAGCGGTCATAGTCGTGGCCGGGGAAAACGTAGGCCGGACGCTCGCCGCGGAGAATTCCCAACAGTGAGGCGTTGTCGGGATCGTCGGGCCCTTTTTTAATCTGGGCGGCCATTGACGAGTGGATACTTGCAATGCCTTTCGACGACATCAGGGCGTGGAGAGCCGAGATGTCGGAAAAACCGATAATCCACTTGGGGTCTTTCTCGACGGGAATTTTATTTAGCCGGTCCATTATATGCACCACGCCATATCCGCCGCGCGAACAAAGAATCGCACGTACCTCGGGGTCGTTAAGAGCCACGGCCAGGTCGTAGTAGCGCTCGTCGGGAGTGCCGCTGTAATGCCCCCATTTTCCCAAGGCATGTGGCATGATCTCCACTTTATAGCCTTCGGCCCGCAGAACATCGGCGGCCTCGTGCACCAGATTTGATTTAATGTTGCCTGCCGGCGATACGATAGCAATTTTGTCGCCGGGTTTGAGCGGCGCGGGATATATAACGGAGTCCATACGGGTTCTTTGACAATTAATGTGTGAAATTAGGCAATAATATTCTTTTTCGGAGTATCGGCCGAAGCGGCGGGGTATGTTTTAAGCATTTTTAACCACCACTATATGATGACCGTGATTGTGAACCGGTATGTGCGCTTTGGCATGGGATAGTTGAGGATAACCTCGTAGTCCTGCGCGAAGAGGTTGTTGACTTCTATCAGCCCGCGCAGGTTCACGGCGCCGAGGCTGAAATCCTTGGAGAGAGAAAGGTCGGAGGTGTACCATGGCCGGGAGTAGTTGTAGCGTATGTTCTCCTGCTGGTTGTAGCGTTCGCCCACGTAAACCCAAGCGTAGTTTGCCTCCCAGCCCCGCCACGAAAGGTTGAGTCCCAGGGTGGCGGAGTGGCGCGGTATATAGGGAATCTGGTGGCGGTAGTAGCTGTCGGCAGGATCGGTGATGTCGATAGCGCGCTGAAAGGTGTACTGTCCGCGCAGAGTCACATCAAAGCCGCGCAGCGGAGTGAGGGTTGCGTGCATGCCTGCATCAAGGCCCCTGATATCCACCAGGCCAAGATTGAGCATGGTCCAGCGGAACTGAAGGCCTTTGGGATAGGCTATAATCTTATCTTTCACACGGTTGTAGTAGGCATCTGCGCTCACCGAAAGGGCTTTCAGCAGTCCCTTGCCGTCCAAGTTGTAGACCAGGCCGAGATTATACTGCGCAACGCGCTCGGGACTGAGCATGGAGTTGCCCATGTCGGCATAATAGAGGTCGTTGAAGGTTGGCATTCTGAAGGATTTCTTGTAGAAAGCCCTCACCGAGAGGTCGACACCGGCCAAGGGGTTTACACTCGCAAATATAGCGGGAGTGAAAACATGCTTGTCGGGCGGAGCCTCGCGGCCCTTCACGTGGTCGTTGATGAAAGTGCCCAGCGCCGAGGCCTGGATTTTGAAACGAGGGTGGACGTAGGCCGTGGCGGCCGCCACGAGGTTGGTGTAGCGGTCGGGGCGGGCGAAGTTGTGAATATCCGAAGCGAGGGTGTTCCACTGAAAGTCGTAGCTGACCGACGCGCTCCAGCCCGGCAGGATATCATAGAGGTTCGCCCATGAAAAATAGAGCTCTTTCTGCCGATAGAGATTGTCGACCTCCAGCAGTTTATCGTCGTTGTTCACATAGTGGGTTCGGTAGGCGCTGAACTTAGCGTTAATCAGAGTGCTCCAGGCCCCGGCAGTCTGTTGCATGGCGGCCTGGAGGAAACAGTTGTTGTCCCAGACTCTCTCGCCTCGGCGCCACACATTGTTCACGATAGCGCCGGGAATGCCTCGCTCGGAGTTGTAGTTGTAGGCTTTGGCGCGCCAGAAACCGCGGCTCATGTTTCCGTGCAGGTTCAGTTCCAGCCGGGTGGCATTTATGTCGCCGTTCTCGCGGGTTGCGGTGGTGTCGTATGCCACCTGGCCCGAGGGGTTCACCCGGCGGTAACGGAACTTGTATTTTCCGGAAGATTTCACCCACTCGGCGCTGAGCGAGGCGTTGACCTTTTCGCCGAGGCGATACTCCACCACAGCCGAGGGGTTGATAAGGTCGGACGAGCCGGTCCGGAACTGCGCGCGCACATTATAGCGCTTGCTGCCGGAGAATTGCGGAGTGCGGGTGCGGATATACACGTCGGCGGCGTTGCCGAAGTCCTTCGCCGGTTGCAGCAGGCGGCTTTTCTGGCCGTTATAGAGTGATATGCTCTCGATGTTGTCCAGGGAGAATTGTCCCAGGTCGATCTGTCCGTTCTGGGCATTGCCGAGCTGCACGCCGTCGTAGCTGACCCCCATGTGGTTCGTGCCCATGGAGCGCACGTTCACGGTCTTTATACCCCCGACACCACCGTAGTCCTTGATCTGCACACCGGCGAAATATCGCATAGCATCGGCCACGCTGTTGCTGTTGAGGTGTTTGAGGTCGTCGCCTGCGAGTTTCTGAACCGGGATAACCTCGGTTCGCGCACGGTTGCCCGTCACCACCACTTCGCCGAGCGAAACGGTGTCGGGACGCTCCTCGGCAACTGCCGGGAACACTGCCACGAGGGCTGTTAGAAAGGGGAAAATACAGTTTTTGAACATTCTGAGAAAGACCCGTCCGCGCAGGCGTTACTTAGAGGGGGTTATATGGCAGGTCTTCTGACTCGTTTCGCTATCGCCACCTTCCCGGCCGGGTTGAAAGCCAGTGGTTCAAGTGCTCAGTATTATTGAAACTCACAGCAGCGGGACTGTCCGGGATTCGCACCCGGTTCCCTATTAAGCGCAAGCGCACCATTTTTCAGCACAAAATTACAAAAAACAAACAACACCCGCAAACCCGGGAGGGGAAGGCTTATAAAGAGTACTGCCACGTCCCCCGGGGAGCGGGAGGCGTGGCAGGCGCTTTGAATTCCTTATATAGTTTTTTCAGGATTGCATCTTGAAAGCGGCGGCATAGGCGCGCATCTGCTTGAGCATCGAAAGCAAACCGTTGGAGCGGCGGGGCGAGAGGTGCTCGCCAAGGCCTATTTCCTTGATGAAATGGAGGTCGGCATTGAGAATCTCGTCGGGGGTATGGTCGGAAAGCACGTCGACGAGCATCGCAATCATGCCCTTTACGAAGCTCGAGTTTGAATCGGCACGGAAAATCACATGTCCTTCATCGTTGAGTTCGGCATCAAGCCACACATCGCTCTGGCAACCCTCGATCAAGCGGTCGGGCGTCTTGAGGTTGTCGGGATAGGCCGGAAGCTCAAGGCCGAGGTCGATAACAAGGGCGTAGCGGTCCATTTGCTCGTCGATATCGGCGAACATTTCGGTCAGTTCCTGCTGGCGTTCTTCTATTGTCATTAGAGGGTTTTAAAATTCTTAGAAAGCTTTTTCTTTATATATCACGTTCAGAACGGTATTACCCACATCGGCCAGGCTGGAGCGGTCGATATTGTCCATATTGTCGTCGTGGGTGTGCCATGTTGGCGGGAAAGAGGTTGTCTGTTCGTTGAGGGTCTCGATAATATCCACCGTGGGTATTCCTGCACGGGTGAGGAACACGTGGTCGTCGGTCACGGCTCCGCCCATTTCGGGGATAAAGCGGTGCGACAGTCCCAGGCGCTGAGCCTCGCTCCACACCCTTGCCGTGGGAGCGGGAGCCGATTCATGGGAGAAGGCCTCGAAGTGGAAGCGCGCGTTGCGTCCGCCGACCATATCGAGGAGAATGCCGTAGGCCGGAAGGGCGTCGGGCGCATAGGGTGTCATATTGGCTGTCCAGTACTGTGTGCCCAGGCACCATGTGTCCTCATTGGCACCGAATCCGTCGGAGTCGCCATAGTCCTCCACATCGGTGAGCAGTACGTCAACACCGACTGTAGGGGCCTTCAGGGCCAGATTACGGGCAATCTCAAGAATTACACCCACGCCGCTTCCACCGTCGTTAGCGCCGACGATCGGCTGCCGGCGGCCCTCCGAAGTGTGGTCGCGGTCGGCCCAGGGGCGGGTATCGTAGTGCGCGGCAAGAAGCACCCGGCGGGGTGCCTTGCGGTTGAACGATGCAAAGATATTTGAAATCGGCAGCACATCGCCCGTAAAGGCTTTGGCACTGCCCTTCTGTACAAACACAGTGTCGGCACCGTGTCGCTTCAGCTCGGCGGCGAGAAAATCGCGGCAGGCATCGTGGGCCTCGGTTCCCGGCACACGTGGCCCGAAAGCCACCTGGCGTGCTATGTAGCTGTATGCGCTATCGGCATTGAAAGCGCCTAAAATCTGGGTAGTGGGTTGTGCCTCACTCTCGGCGGCTTTGCCGTCGGTTTTTCCGGTGCCTGCGCATGCTGTTGCGGCCATGAGCAGGAGCGCCGGCATAAGCGCTCGGGTGATATACATGACTGGAGAATTAGTTAACCCCGCAAAGTTACAAAATAGTTACATACCCGACAAATTTTTGTTGCTTTATTTTTCTTTTAATTTTCCCCGCACTTTATGGTGCATCGGTAAGTTCCGTCGCAGTAACTCCAATAATTCGGCCAAACGGAGCCTGACGCCGTGATTCGGATGAGTATTGTTACTGCGCGAACCGGAAAAAATTCGTAACTTTGCAACGAATAGCAATTATTATATGGAGAATAAATTTGAAATGGTGGCCAAGACCTTCCGCGGACTGGAAGATGTTCTTGCCCAGGAGCTCCGGCAAATCGGAGCCGACGACGTTACACCGGGCAACCGAATGGTGAGTTTCTACGGAGACCTTGCCATGTTGTACAAGGCTAATTTCTGCTGCCGCACGGCCCTGCGTATCCTAAAACCTTTTTTCAAATTCAAGGCCTCAGACCCCGAGGAGCTTTATGCAATGGTTAAAACCTTTGACTGGAGCACGCTGATGAGCGCCGACCAGACCTTTGCTATCGACTCGGTGGTGTTCAGCGAAGATTTCCGCAACTCGCAGTTCGTCACCTACCGTGTGAAGGACGGTATCGTAGACTGGTTCCGCGATCATGAGGACGATGAACGCCGCCCTCGTGTGCGTCTGGACGGTGCCGACATCATGTTCAATGTCCATATTTCGGGCCGCGAGGTGACGCTGTCGCTTGATTCGTCGGGCGAGTCGCTCCACAAGCGCGGCTGGCGCAAGGCCCAGACCGAGGCCCCCATCAACGAGGTGCTTGCCGCCGGCATCATCCTTATGAGCGGCTGGAAGGGCGATGTCCCGTTCGTCGACCCCATGTGCGGCTCGGGCACATTCCTGATAGAGGCAGCCATGATTGCCGCCGGAATTTATCCAGGCGTCTACCGCCGGAATTTCGCCTTCGAGAACTGGCCCGATTTCAACCGCGAGCTATTCGAAGAGATTTACAACGATGATTCAGCCGAGCGCGAGGTGACGGTTCCGATAGTGGGCGCCGATATTTCGCCCAGAGCTATTGAAATAAGCCGTACCAATGCCCGCAATGCGGGTCTGGAGCGCTATATCACGTTTGAACAGCGCTCCATTGCGCAGTGGAGCCAGAACGAGGTTCCGCAGCCGGCAGGTGTGCTGGTGTCGAACCCTCCCTACGGCAAGCGCATCACAGCCGATGACATGAATGCCCTCTACGGCTCGATCGGCACCACACTGAAGCATGCTTTCAAGGGTTACCATGCCTGGATCATAGGCTATGAGGACGTGTACTTCCACGAAATCGGCCTGGCCCCGTCGCAGAAAGTGGCCCTCAACAACGGCGGCCTGGAATGCGAGTTGCGCGAATATGTGATTTTCGAAGGATCGAAGCGCGACTTCCGCTCGGCCGGGGGCAAAATCAAGGACGATCAGCCGCGCGAGAAAAAGGAGCGTCGCCCCGCCAAGGGCGAACGCGGCGAGCGCCCCGCACGCAGCCAACGCAAGGCCGACGGCGATCGCCCCGGTCGCGAACGCCGCGAATTCAAGGACCGTCGCGAGGCAGGCGCCGGAAAAGAGCGCCGCGATTTCAAGGACCGTCGCCCCAAGAACGACGCACGGCCCGAGCGACCCGAACGCAAGCCGCGCCCGGCCGAAACCGGCGAAGCCGGCGAGGAGCGCACACGCCGCCCCCTGGACCTGAAACGCCTGGGCCGCACGCCCTCGATTTCGGCCGACAAGGAAATCGTGATCAACCGCCCGGCATGGCGCCAACGCAAAAAGAAAGATAACAACGAGGAATAATCACCCACACACTCCACTATATACACCCAAGATATGAATGTTCTTCTGCTCGGCAGCGGTGGCCGCGAATGTGCTATCGCATGGAAAATAAGCCAAAGTCCTGTTCTGGATAAACTTTTCATCGCCCCCGGCAACGCCGGCACCGATGCCTTCGGCACCAATATCGCAGTGAAACCCACCGACTTTGCGGCTGTCGCACAGGCCGTGAAGGCCCACGGCATCGACCTTGTGATCGCCGGCAACGAGGATCCGCTGGTGGAAGGTGTGCGCGAATATCTGGCCGAGGCCGCTCCCGGTGTGCTTGTCGTAGGCCCCGGCAAGCTTGGTGCCGCACTCGAAGGCTCCAAGGGCTGCGCCCAAGAA
>JAAGKN010000902.1_pt1 | contig 67685 bp, 64 predicted proteins | sample 6206371 | NCBI WGS metagenome assembly JAAGKN01 (sample SAMN11533720, study PRJNA540317) | gut metagenome | isolation source: fecal pellets from male and female animal of same cohort | host: Peromyscus leucopus | place: USA:CA | collected 2017
TCCCAACTGGATGAGCCAGTGGGGATCCAAAGCACTGGGCGACCAGGGATATAGTGCCATTGAAATTCTCAGGAATTATTATGGCGATTCCATCTACATCAACGAAACCGAGGAAATTTCCGGAGTGCCCTCTTCTTATCCTGGAACAGCACTGCGGTCAGGTTCTTCCGGGGAAAAGGTACTGCAGATGCAGCGGCAGTTAAATGTCATCGCTGGTGCTTATCCTCTCATTCCCAAAATAGCCGAGGATGGAATATTTGGTCCCCGGACAGAGGAAGCAGTGAAAACCTTCCAGAAAATATTTAATCTGACGCAGGATGGTATCGTGGGATTCCGTACCTGGTATAAGATATCACAGATCTATGTCGGGGTAAGCCGGATTGCCGAACTTGTATAAGAACCCTATCGTCAGAAAAGCTGTTGTAAAACCAGATCCTGCCTGGAAATAAAGGATCGTCCTAGTTTTGTAGCAGCTTTTCTTTCCTTTTCTTTAAGCCGAAATATGTTGAACTCTGCCTGTTTTTTCTGTATAATGTAGATGACCTTCATAAAAGGGATTATTACAATATCGAGGTATTTCACGAATGGGAGAATACAGGATTGAATTATTGCTTAAAATAAATAATGAGACATGCTCTTTATTCAACAGTACAAAAAAAATTGTGGAGCTCTTTAAACTAAATGATAAATTTAAAATATACAATGTTGAAAATGAGAGGTATTATAATCTTATTTTCAAGAATAAAACCTTCCGGTTTTTTATATCCATGGAAACACCTGATATCTACTCCATCGCAATCCATACCTTGGATGATCCATTAAATAATCTCGTACTTACAGGAGTTTTGGAGACTCTGACAGAAGTAGTGCGGGAGTTTAAAATCACTATATCATCTAATTTAAAGAATTGTAGTTACGAAGTACTATGGGATGATGTAGGTATTTATTATGCCCAATTAGCCTATCCTAAAATAATCGAAATTGAAAATTTAATGCGTAAACTGATCACAAAATTTATGCTGGTATCTGTTGGAATGGACTTTTTTAATAATATTCCATCAGATATCAATATTCGTAATGATAAGGACACTGATAGCGGATTTTTACACAACATTGATTTTATTGAACTGGCAAAATACCTCTTTACTGCACGTCCATTGAAAAAGCAGGAAGAGCTTATGAAAGTGATCGATTCCCTGACAGAAAATGTACTGCCTCCAGATATCGATTTATTGAATTATAAAAAGGATAGTTACTGGAATCGCTATTTTAAAGAGAAAGTTGGGAATGGAATAGAGGCCGATTCCATAAAAAAGGACTGGGAACAGCTTTATAAATTGCGCTGCAAGGTTGCCCATAGCAGGTTTCTGAAAAAGGAAGACCTGGAAACAATTTACACGATATGCAACAAATTAAGACAGACTTTTTCTGAAGCGCTTGAAAAGTTAAATAATATTCATTTGACGGAAGAGCACAAGGAAACAATAACCGAAGATATTTTTTCTGAAATTGAAGGAAATACCTGGTACGAAAAATTGTATGAACTGATAACAAGAAACTACCATGATGAGTTTACACTAAATGATCTATATGCCTTTGAACCTTTGTTACAGGAACAATATCCAGAGAACAACACCATTCCGGCATCTATACGACGCAACCTGCAAAAACTCAGGGATAATGGGAGAATAGAATTTATTGCTTCCGGACGATATAAACTCATAGAAGAAAACAACGGACAGTTCACTCCCTGAACTGCCCGTTGTTCAATATAAAATCAGCCCGCATATTCAAAATGCTGGTAATCTTTCAGGGAATGCCAGTCACCACCCCACTTAAAACCGTATTTTTTAAATATTTTATAGACCCTGTCATTGCGTTGTATCATATATTTTTTATATTTTCCCTTACACTTTTTCACGCTTCGTTTCTGATAGACTTTGCCATTCACAGGATCTACCTTTCCGTTCCTGACACAGGGGTTAATGCGTGGGTTGATATCAATGGCAAGACCGCGGCTGTGCATGGACAGCTTTGTACTGCCGGCAATCTTTCGATAATTAAACGCCGATGTATTATTCGCCTCCATAGATCGTGTATCATCGGCATTATAAACATCCACAGGCCGGATCCTCTGGATGGGATATTTGATCCGGTACAGTTCATAAAATATTTTCGCAGTCTTTAAGGCAATTTTCTTATTTACGATCAATGTGCCCTTTTTACTCTTTCCGCTAAAATTATAATACCGGACTGTTACCTCCCGAAGTTCAGAAAAAGAGATCCCTGCACCGGATTTTGGATAGGATTTTCCTCTCATCTTAGATTTCATCGTTGACGAAATTTTCTTATATGTAAATCCTTTTTTATATGTCTTTGCCTGAACAGTCGGATCTGAACCAATTGCTCTGACAAACAGCACAATAAAAAGGATCCAAAGCATCACTGCCCTAATACTGATCACACGTTTCATACATGATACTCCTTTATTCCACACCAGTTCTGATCCCGTTCATTGATGGTCAGAGGGGATCCATCCTCCATCTGATAGGCAGCAGCAGAACCAGAGCCCGGATACTCCCCCTTCACCTCCGGCCACTGGATCCCGATTTCCGGATCATTCCAGGCCAGACCACCCTCATCACCGGGATGATAAAAATCGGTACATTTATAACAGAACTCTGCCCAGTCACTGAGTACCAGATAACCGTGGGCAAATCCTTCGGGAACAAGAAACTGTTTTTTATTCTCCTCTGACAGTTCAACACCATACCACTTTCCAAATGTTTCTGAATCTTTCCGCAGATCCACCACCACATCATATACCCGTCCACGGATGACACGTACCAGTTTACCCTGCGGATGTTCCTTCTGGAAATGGAGTCCCCGCAAAACTCCCCTGGAAGAACTCGACTGATTATCCTGTACAAACACCAGATCAATTCCCTCCTCCCGCATATCATTCTGATTGTATGTTTCCATAAAGTAACCACGGCTGTCACCATGTACTGCAGGCTCAATGACGCACAATCCTTCGATGCCACCCACATTTTTCTCAACCTTTATCTGTCCCATAAATTCTCTTCCCTCTTTCTATATTTCAATAATCTGTAAATATCTCTGCAGAGCAGACTGCCATGTGGGTAATGGTTCAAAACCATTTTCCCTCAGCTTACTGCGATCCAGTCTTGAATTAAACGGCCGTTTCGCCTTCGATACACCATATTCCTCTGTTGTAACCGGTTTTACCTGCAAATGCTCTTCATCATATTCTTCATGTCCCAGCGCTGCAGCCTGACGAAAGATCTCCACCGCAAAATCATACCAGCTGATATAATCTCCCTCATTGGTTGCATGATAATATCCATACTTCTCTGTCTCTATCATATCTACAAGAAGTCTCGCCAGATCAAACGTATATGTGGGGGTTCCGATCTGATCCTTTACCACGGTAAGCTGATCATGATCTTTACCAACCTTGAGCATCGTTTTGATAAAGTTATTTCCATTTATCCCAAATACCCAGGCAATCCGGACAATAAAAAACTGAGAAAGCTGTTCGGCTACCGCAAATTCTCCCCCCAGCTTTGTCTTTCCATATACATTGAGAGGAGCATAGTCCTTACAATCCGGCTTCCATGGAATCTCCCCCTCACCATCGAAGACATAATCGGTAGAGAGATATAGCAGCTTACAGCCTTCCCTTTTACAGGCACAGGCGATTTCTTCCGTTCCCTTTACATTGACCTGCTCTACTTTGTCTTTTTTATCCTCATCTTCAGCAAGATCTACGGCAGTCCATGCGGCACAGTGTACCACAGCATCCGGATGAATCTCCGAGAATATAGATTCTACTGTTGTAGCATCCGTGATATCCATGGAGCGATAGGGCATCGTTGTCACCGCAGTACCATCCTGTATCCCGGAGTATGTCTCTGCCAGATCGGAACCAATCCCCTCATGCCCACGCTTTGCCAGCTCATTCATCACATCATGTCCCAGCTGTCCTCCCACACCTGTCACCAGTACCTTCATACCCCATCTCCTTTTCTATTCCATCCTGTCAGCGATTACCATACATCTGTTCATAATAATTCTGATATTCTCCGGAAATGATGGTCTCCCACCACTCTTTATGATCCAGATACCAGCGGATCGTCTTCTGTATGCCGTCCTCAAATTTCGTCTCCGGCAGCCATCCCAGCTCATTGTGGATCTTCGTGGGATCAATGGCATACCGCATATCATGACCTTTGCGGTCCGTGACATATGTGATCAGATCTTCCGGCTTGTCCAGAGCCTTGCATATCATCTTTACGATATCAATATTTTTCATCTCATTATGGCCGCCAACATTGTAGACCTCTCCCACTCTTCCCCTATGAATGATCTGATCAATCGCTTTACAATGATCCTCCACATAGAGCCAGTCACGAACATTTTCACCTTTTCCATACACCGGAAGCGGCTTATCATTCAGGGCATTGGCAATCATCAGCGGAATCAGCTTCTCTGGAAAATGATAGGGACCATAGTTGTTGGAACAGCGGCTGATGGTAACAGGAAGTTCATATGTCCTGTGATAGGCAAGTACAAGAAGGTCAGCGGCTGCCTTACTGGAAGAATAAGGACTCGATGTATGAATCGGTGTATCTTCCGTAAAAAAGAGATCTGGGCGATCCAGCGGCAGGTCTCCATATACTTCATCCGTTGATACCTGATGATATCTTTCGATTCCATATTTTCTGCAGGCATCCATCATGACAGCTGTTCCTTTGATATTTGTATCCAAAAAGATTTCTGGGTTTTCAATAGAACGATCTACATGAGATTCAGCTGCAAAATTTACAACAATATCCGGCTTCTCTTCTTCGAAGAGACGGTAAACGGCTTCTCTGTCTGTAATGCTTTCCTTCACAAAGCGGAAATTAGGCTTCTCCATCACCGACTTCAGGGTGGACAGATTGCCGGCATAGGTCAGACAGTCCAGACAGATGATCCGATAATCCGGATAGGCATCCATCATATGAAAGATAAAATTACTTCCGATAAATCCGGCACCACCTGTTACAATAATAGTCTTACTCATAGTATCCTCCAATCTAATGCAAAGCATCCATATATTTTCCATCCAGTACATCCATCAGATACTGACCATACTGATTTTTCTTCACTTCCTCATAAACCGTAAGCACATCCCCATGGGTGATCCACCCGTTCAGATAGGCGATTTCCTCCAGACAGGCGATCTTGCGGTGCTGGTGTGTTTCAATGGTTTTAACAAAGTTCGTTGCCTCCACAAGGCTCTCATGAGTTCCTGTATCCAGCCATGTAAATCCCTGTCCCAGCAACTCTACATTTAACTTATTGTCTTCCAGATAAATCCGGTTCAGGTCTGTGATCTCCAGCTCACCCCGGGACGAGGGCTTGAGATTTTTTGCATACTCCACCACCTTATTGTCATAAAAATAGAGTCCTGTAACACAATAATTACTCTTGGGCTTATCCGGTTTTTCCTCAATGGACACCGCCTTCCCCTCGCTATCAAATTCCACGATCCCAAAGCGTTCCGGGTCATCTACATAATATCCAAATACGGTAGCCCCTCTGCCACTCTCTGCATTTTCCACTGCTGCCTTCAGTCGCTTTTTCAGACCATGACCGGCAAAAATATTATCTCCCAGTACCATTGCCACGGAATCCTCACCAATGAACTCTTCCCCGATGACGAATGCCTGCGCCAGTCCATCCGGGCTTGGCTGAACTGCATAGGTCAGATTTAGTCCAAACTGTTCTCCTTCTCCCAGCAGGTCCTGAAAACGTGGTGTATCCATCGGTGTGGATATGATCAGAATATCCCGGATACCGGCATTCATCAGAACAGACATAGGATAATAGATCATGGGCTTATCGTAAATCGGCAAAAGCTGTTTGCTGGTAACCTTTGTCAGGGGATATAGCCGGGTTCCCGAACCTCCTGCAAGTATTATTCCCTTCATACATGTATTCCTCACTTTCCCATATGATTTCTTATTATAAAAGGTGACGTTACGTCACCTTCAAGCACTTTTTCATTTATTTATAAATAATTTATGAATTTTATTCACACTTTTCGCTACAGAACACTCCAGCGTCCTTCGTTATCGTCAGACCTCGATAACTCATTTTCTTTGTCACAAAAGAACGAAATTTCGTATAACGGTCAAGAATATACTGATTCTGGTTGCCATGACAGGACAAAATATACTCGATCAGAGGCTCCGGCACATCGATCCTTAAGGAATCCTCATACGGATGCCAGATAATCTCACCAAAACAATCTGCCAGAATCACTTTTCCGTTTTCCTTACCAAAGCGTTCATAAAGATGATCTGCCGAGAGCACGATCCGTTTGTCAAATTCCGAAACAAGCTCACTAATCTCTTTCATATGATCTGCCCCATATGTGCTGCATATAAAATGCCCCCCCTTTTTCAACACTCTCCTTACCTCAGACAGCACCCTCGGGATATCCCCACAATAAAACAGCATATGATTTGCCATCACAAGATCAAAGGTTTCACTTGCATAAGGAATCGCATGACAATCCACTACCTCAAAGGAAAACTGTTTCTCTCCCAGAGCGGCATCACGGCGAAGTTCACGGATCATCCCCTCTGAAATATCTGTCAAAGTAACCGATAACTTCTCTGGGAGCAGCTGCTGGTTCTCCTTCCAGATCTGGGCATTGCCACATCCGACCTCAAGGATCTTCATCCCTTTCCGGATCTGACACTGCTCATAAAGCCAGGGAAACCAACCCTTGGGGTTAGAGGAATATAAGCTGTGCAGCCGGATCCGTGCCGAAATATTGGTGGAATTCTGATACTGGCTCTTGAGACTGTTTTCCATGTTGGTCAGGTGGATCAGATCCAGCATGCGGACCCAGTTCACATCCCCATTCTGACGGATTTCTTTCGTTGTGTCCCCAATCGCCTTTTCCACCATCTGCAGCTGCTCAATCTTATCCTGAATCAGCTTTCTCTGCAGTTCCAGGGAGTTCTGCAGATAACGATAATCCGTGTCCTCGATAAGAAGCTCGCGGATATCCTCCAATGAAAAGCCCAGATACTTCAAAAGCATGATCTGCTGAAGCCGCACAAAATCCTGATCCGTATAAAATCTCGCCCCCGCTTCACTCACATGAGAAGGTTTCAATATATTCTGTTTGTCATAGTATCTCACGGTCCGCACAGAAATATGTGCCATCCTGGCGAATTCACCGGAGGAATAATAATCTGAACGCTTCATAATGATAATCCATACTGCCCTAATGGCTGCTTCTCCCCATGACCGGGATACACTATCGTCTCCTGATCCAGTGACTCCAGAAATGGTATCGTAACGGATTTAAAATCCTTTCTGCTTCCACCTGGAAATCTCAGGATGGTTGGATATCCTGTAACAAGGGAATCACCTGAAAATAGAATGTTCTCATCAAGAAGGATACAAATACTCCCTGCTGAATGTCCCGGTGTCCTCTTTAACCACAGAGAATGCCCTTCCCACAACATCCTGCACTCTTCCTCAAAGGTACGGTCTGCCTCACAGGAATACGATTGAATGTTCATATTTTTCACATACTCCTGTGTATCCTCATCTTTTCCCAGAAATAAGACCTCCCAGAAATCAGAAAAATTTTTAGAAGGTTCCGGCAGCGCCTCTGCACATTTCTCTGAACAGAACACCTCTACAGAAGAAATATGTTCCCGAAACCAGTTGACACCGGATATATGGTCATAGTGCTCATGGGTAAGCAGAACCAGAAGCTCCTCTACATCGTTTTCCCTTAGGAGCTGTAGAGCTTCCTCCGATATGCATGGATCTATCACTAATGCCTTACTATGTTCCAGCAAAATATACATTCTGGAATCAATGGGGTAGAAATCATAAGTATATATCATGGATCATAATTCTCCTTTCCTGTCTGTCATTTTCCTGCTTTCGCAAATGCCAGCTCCACACGGACCATCACATCAGAATCCTCCCACATCTCATCCGATCCCGCTGATGTATCTCCCACAAATCTAAGCTTTCCCATAGCATCCTGCGCCTCTTTTTTCAAACAATACGAGTACACATCCTGATTTTCTCCCTTCCTTAGGAGAATTTTCTCTCCTGTGTCCGGAGCAACCAGATACAGATCACAATCCTTCCTGATCCCTGTATCCGACACTTCATTCCTTACCGATACCTCTACCTTCTTCACCGTAACCTGCACATCAAAATCACTGTCATTTTTCAGTGTGATGTCATCTGAGTAAATCTGTTCTCTCCCCGCCAGCTGCTGCGGATCAATATGGATTGCAAACTTCTCCGGCATAAATACCGATATCAGTTCTGGTTTCGTAACCCGAACTACTTTTTCCTCTGTAGAAGTATTGCCTGCATAATCCGTCACCGTAACCACGACAAAATACTCCCCTTCCTCTGTAAAAGGTAGAGAAAATTCACACTCAGCCGGCACCTCCAACCCCTCATCCAGCATCATTTTTTCCAGCATCGCTAAATCTGTAATTTTATACGGTTTTCCGTTCACCGTACATTTCACATCATGGATACCGGAAACAACATCTCCTGTATCCCCGATATTCACCCATAGGGTATACGGTGCCGTACAAAGGCTGTCCTGTGAAAACCGGATCTGTGGTTCCTGGTTTTCTATAAGGAAACAACCGGACACAGAATCTGACCGATTGCCTGCTGCATCAAAACAGCTTGCCGTGACCAAACCATAAAAATTGTCTGAAATCCGGACCCCCTCATACAGAGATGGGGCAATACAATACATAAGCTTATCTCCATAAGCATAACATATTTTATCTATTCCGGTTCCTCTTGTCTCATCTGCATGATTCAATGCCGTAATCGGTATCCTGCTATCATTACTGCAAAAAATAGTTCTATCCTTTCCCTGAAGCTTTAAATATTTCTCTTCAGCAAAGGCAAGCTTCGGGACTGCTATATCCTTTGTCACTGTATCTTTTGTGTCTTCTGTCTCTGCCTGTATTCCTGCTGGCGATGCACCGGATACAGTGTTTCCTGCCGTCTGTACTCCTGCCGGTGATACTGCTGCTGATGAAATTGCCCCCGACGAGACCGGCTCGCCAATTATTTTATGCCCATTCCCTGTCTTCCTGATATCCCCCTCTGCTGACTGCACTCCCTCATAGTTCTCTTTTACAGTATTACTGATCTCAGCCGGATACTGGTACTGAACCTCCACCGTCCCACTCTGCCGCTGCTCACCATTATTTTCCAGCATCACCTGAACCGGAGAAAGTAACTCCGGCTCACCCACTACTCGATTCGGCTGTCTATCCGATGTTTCCTCTGGCTTATCCGATGCTGCAACATGATTACGATCTCCCTGATCTTCCGTGACCCGGGAGCGATTCAGCTCAATGCTGGCTTCTGTCTGCCCGCCTGTCACACGATTATGATTCCCGGACAGGGTTGTGATCACCGGCAATTCTTTCCCTGCCATCCTTGTTTCCTTCTGCCCGGACAGTGAGAGAACCATCACCACCGCCACAACACAACTGCAAAAGGAAACAGACAGCCATTTCTTCGCCCTGATCGTAAGCCTTCTATTTACAACCATAAAAAATACACATATATACGCAATCAGGCGGATGCACTTTCTACGAAATGCCACGGCATCCCATATCGATCTGTTCTTCATCTCCTGCCTTTTATCGCTCATCATGCATTCCCCCTCATATTTCGCCCATTTTTAACCAAAACATTACCTGATATTATAGCACTGTCCTCCTATATGTGTATATTGAAAAAGCTGTCCCCGACAGTACAACAAACAATATCATCCCGCAGATCACATAGCTTACCGGCAACGTCAGTGCCGGCCGGCTCCAGGTAAGCGGAGACAGGATTGTAAAGATTTCCAGCCGCTGCCCAAGATTTCCCAGCCGTCCTGCTACGATTCCCTCTCTCCCTGTCAGCACAAGCAGCTCAGACAGAAAGCGCATAAATGACGGAACTCTTGACAGCAGCCATGGCAGAATCAGAACTGCCATCACAGTATCTGCCGCCCCCTCTTTTTCTGCCTTACAGGCTGCCATAAACAGAGCGATAGAAAGATACAGCATACACACCAGAAACAATACGGAATAAAAAGCAAAAATATTTTTCACACCTTGTTGCTGCCGCAGCAATGCAGCAAATACCATATGCAGCAATAGCAGGGAAACACAACAGGCAAAGGCCTCTCCCGCCCAGACAAGCAGCTTCGAGCCGAAAACGGTTTTTCTGTCCACTCCTGCATTATGCAGATAAACGATCGTCTCTAACCGCTCCTCCTCTAACAACGCCTCCATCATCTCCGTCATAATAACATAAATGATATAAAAAGGGTAAAACAGCGCAAAAAGCTGCCATACATTCATCCAAAGCTCCCCTGACCATGGTTTCAGGCAGAGAAGATCCTTCACCATCTCCGGCCATCTCATATACATCTGGTTAAACTCAGGAAAAAGCGCATTCACTGCCGTACATATCCCAAATAACACACATGAGAGCACAGCCGGGAGAATGACATATTTTACCATCCTCTTTCTCTTTCTCGTGATTTCAAAGTACAAAATGGTATTCATGACAGCCACCTCTCATAATTATGGAAAAGCTCCTCCTCCATCGATAGCTCTTCGATCGTAACATTATCACAGCCTGCCCTGCCCAGCCGGTCTGCCAGCTCCTGCATATCCTGCTCCCGATAAAGAAATCGGACATACTGCTTTCTCCTGACCAGGAGTTCCATCTTCTCTGGCAGGAAAGAGGAAATCTCTCCGCCCCACATCGTAATAACCTTAGACAGCGGAGGCAGTTGGGTCCTGCTAAAAGATGCCTTCATCCTTCCCGCTTCCAGATACACATATTTATGACACGGCATCACTACATCGGCAAAGCTCTCAGCGGCTATCACAATAGCCGTCCCCTCAAAATACTGCCGGATCATTTCTTTTAATAAAAGCTGATACATCCTCTCTCCCAGCATATCATAAGGGCGATTCATAAGCAGCAGTGACGGTCTTGCCATCATTGCCTGTATAATAGAGACCAGCCGGTTGTGCCCAAATGTCATTTCCAGCAAAAGCTCATCCTCATTAATACCAAAAGCAGTCAGCAGTCTTACTGCCTCTGCCTCCGCTTCTCCATCCCGCCTTGCCATTCCGTGCAGAAATTCCTTTACACGCAGCCCGTCATAACATACAATGTCATCTGGTATATATTGGCATCTTTTTGAAAAATTGGTTTTATCCTGGCCTGTCATATCGGGATAAACGATTTTGCCGTGATCCGGCACATACAAACCGGCTATCAGCTTCAATACATCTCCAGCACTCTCATCCTCAGAAATCAGCGCCACCAGCTCCTTTTTCCTGACGGACAGTGTGAGATCTTCCAAAAGATTTTCCTGTTTTCCCATAACAGAAACATGATGACAGTTACACAAAACATTTTCCGACATGATATCCTCTTCTCTATCAAATATAGCCATTATTATATTTATTGTAATGAATCCGCAGAAAAATAGCAAGAATAAAATATGTTAAAATTTTCTGCTAAAGTTCTTTTATAAAAATTTAATCACCAAAATTTACTATGCAGGGTTAAGATATCAAAAAAATATTTCGATATATTTAAAAGGATAGTGCAAATTACCAAGGAGGGTAGAATATGTCAAATCGGTCTAGTGAAGAGCGGATCTCTCAGAAAATATCACGCGAATCAGTAAAGAATTCCAAGAAAAACACTGCCATCATCGTCATCATCATCGGTATCGTCATCCTTGCTGTCGTGGCACTGATTCTGATCTTTGCCCGTCAAACAGAACCAAAGCGGAATGTTGTGGTAACCCCGGATAATGTCGACGAGATTCTTTCAAACACGAAAGAACAGCCCACAAAGCCAGGTACTTATGAAGTCAAAATGAATACAACCTGGAATTTTGACAAAGGGAATGCCGCATCAGACAATGCTTATGTAGAAAACTCTGCGTCAAATACCAATGCTGTTGACTTTGACATTGTTTTGTCCAAGACCGGAGAGACAATTTTTAAATCTCCTGTAATTCCCGTTGGCAGTCATTTGGAGAGCATTACATTGGATAAGGCTCTGGAAAAAGGTAAACATGCCTGTGTACTCACATATCATCTCCTGGATGACAAGGGTGATGTCACAGGTAAACTAAATCTGAACCTTACCATTAATGTCAAGAGCTAACCATGATCTATGCTACCACGGAATCATCTGTCCCAAAATTCAATTCAAGGAGGAATGATAAAATGAAGAAAAAAAATCTATGCAAAATCATGGCATTTGCTATGGCTGGCACAATGGTATTCTCATCTGCGACTGCATTTGCCGCCACAACAACAAATGAAGTAACGGACGAATCAACTGCAAACGGCAGCACAACTGGTGACAGTACAGTAGAAGGTTATGTTGATCCGGATGTATTCACAGTAGTGCTTCCTGTTGACGACACAACATCCCCAACCTTTAATTTTACACTGGATCCTCAGAAACTGCTCCATGCCACGGACGGCACCAATTATACGGATGAGGATGCAACTGTCCTGTTTGACACAAAGACAGGTACAAGTAATGCTTTGGAAGTAAAGAATAAAGGTAATGTAGTGGTTGATGTTTCGATAACTGCTGCCGCATCCGGTCTGGAGGCTACTGATAGCAGTTATACCATTCCACTGACTGCTGATACTAAATTCACCGGAGATAACTCCACAAGTCTGTACCTGGGACTCAAGGTCGGTGATGATGATGCTGTTGCTCTCGATGCAGCAAACTCAAATGCAGCAACGGTATCCACTTCCCTGCAGGGTGTGGACGAAGATAATTTCGAGATCAAGGTAGATAAGACTGGCGGTAATAAGGTATACTCAAAGGTATTGAAGAGTGGTGTTACTGATTTCCCATCCACCTCATTCTCTCTGACAGGTGCTTGTAATGGAAAAGCAGACTGGTCTGCTGCCACTGCAGCTACACCTTCCGTTTCCGTTACATGGACACTGACAAAGGCTACGGACGTTGCTCCTGTCTTTACTGCGGGTGGACTTGGTACCATCAACTACAAAAAGGGCGTTGGTGATTCCGGTCTGGCTTCTATTAAGACTGTTTCCGTAATGTATGCCGGTAGGGGATATGATTCCTATCACAATGGTACGACCTGGAAGGCAGCTACAGATAATGGAAAATCAATTGTAATGGATCCTACTTTCTTAGCTCCATTTACAACTCCTACTTCAACCGCTACTATCACATATGTAACAAACAGTGGTGCAACAAAAACTGCTACACTTACTGTATCAGTATTGAATGTTGCTCCTACCTTTACTGCAGGCACTGATGTAGGTGTCATTAACTATACGAAGGGTGCCGGGGATGATGGATTAGCATCTATTGAAAAGGTAGAGGTTACCTTTAGTGGCTCAAAATATGATTCCTATCATAATGGTACAACATGGACAGCCGCTACAGATAATGGAAGTGTTATAACACTTTCTCCGGATTTCTTAGCTCCATTCACGACCACTACTGCTCCAGCTACTATTACATATAAGACAAATACAGGAGAGACAAAAACAGCCGATCTCACTGTGGTAACAAAAGCAGCGTAACAAAAACCTGACAAACATAAAATCCATAGTTCTCACACATTGATGAGAACTATGGATTTTTTTCTCTATATTGGGCATCCCTTTACATACCACCCGTTATTCCAATATTCTGTCCCGTTATCGTATCCGCTGCCTCTGATAACAAAAAGTCAAAGGTGGGAACAACATCCTCTACTGTCAAATTTCTCTTTAGCGGACTTCTTTCCGCATTCTGACGGATAATCAGATCAGGAATATCACTCAAAAACCGGGTTCCTATCATATCCGGTGACACTCCATTTACCATAATTCCCTTTTCTGCATATTCCACAGAAAGACTTTTCATCAAACCAAGTAATGCGTACTTAGTTGTCACATAAGGTACCTGATGCTTCGGTGGATTGTTTAATGTACATGAAGTTAGCATAAATACAATCTTACCGTACTTCTCCTTTCTCATATAAGGAAGAAAGCTATTTAAGATTGTAATAATAGACATAAGGGTAGTCTTCATCGCCTTTTCATATTCTTCCCATTCCGTCTTATGAAACCGCTGATTTACTGTGCGCTGCGCTGAAATGTGTACAATATGACTGGGGATATTCCCATCGTTCTGTATCGCTTTCAGCATCCTGTTCACACTGGTTATATCCGTAAAATCCGCCTGATACAACTGTATCCTGTCCCCCAGTCTTTCCTTTAGTTCTAACAATCTCTGCTCCGAATTACAATAATGCGCCAAAATCACATCATACCGATCATATACTCTCTGGATCAGAGAAATTCCTACATCAGAGGAAGCACCTGTTACCAGTAACACCTTATTCATCTAATAACCCTACTTTCATTTTTCCACGGAGAACTTTATCTCCCCTCTGGTTTACAATCATAACCTTTAATACAATCTGCCGGACCGTATCATTTAATGCCTCTACGACTCCTGAAACCGTCAGACAATCTCCCGTTAGAACCGGTCTGACAAATTTAACATCTACCTCCTGGATCAGACTCCTTTCGCCGGGTAAATAGACTCCTGCCAGAGTGGAAAGGAACGAGGCTGTCAGCATTCCGAAAGATACCCTCGTCCCATATCCTTTCTCTTTTGCAAAACTTTCATCATTGTGTAATGGATTGACATCACCCGTTATTTCACAAAACGATTTCATTTTCTGATCGTCTATTGCAACATCAAAGGATTCTGTCATCCCAACCTTTAATTGTTCCCACGTGTAATCATTCATATCTGCATTCTCTCCATAATAATGTCCAGCATCTCACCGACATTCTTCATTTTGTTGACCTCTCCCATGGCAAACTTCATATGAAAGGTATGCTCAATTGCCACTACCAGATTAACATTAGCAAAACTGTCCCAGTCTTCAATATCTTCTGATGTTGTTGTCTCTCCAATGACGAGTTCTTCATCATCAAACTCATCCCGAAAAATATCTGTTAACTCCCGCATCGCATCTTCTCTTGTCATAGCACTATTCCTCCATTCTGATCACCTTATTTTTTTTCTTATATTCTCCGGGAATATCATATTCCCAAATTGTATTACCCTCTTTATCCTCTTCTATTTTGTTAAAATCCATTAACTCATAAAAGTTTTTTACCATCCGGTTTTTTGCTGTTGGATAGTAATATCCCCGGATTATCAAAATTTTCCTGTCAATACAACGGGAAATCAGCTCATCCATCATGGCATATTCCAGATCTCTCTTAAGTACCCGGCAACTCATCAGCCACAGCTCTATATGACAAACCTGCTTCTCCTGTCTCCCAATCACAACGGATACCACCCCGTTGTTGCCAAACCGGTCCTCCAGCTTTCCATACAGGGTAATATAGTTTGAATCCGCTGAAAACTGTTCTAACTGCCTCTGTGTATAACGCTTTGTTGTCAGATTAAACTGATTGCTTTTATTTGTCAATTGTGCGATCCTTGCCATATAGAGGTTATCAAATGAGCGGATCTGGGCACACATATCCAGAGAGAGCAGATACTCCTGGTAATCTGAATACGTCGCAGCCAGCTTCGTTCTCTCACTATTCTCCTTATACATCTGAGCACGTTTCCCATCATCCTCAGAAACGGAAGTGACCTCAAAAAAACCTGAACGGTCCATAATCTGTATATATTCCTGTACTGCTGTCAAGGACGGCGCTGAAACCTCTGGCATCCCCGCTGTGACAATATCGCGTTCTGCCGGATTGTCATCTACAAACACTAAGCTCTCTGGCAATACATTTAACTGATCCGCAATTTCATGGAAATTTTTATCCTTCGGCTCCCAGTTTGCTTTGATCACGATAAAGTCATCCTGACTCAATACTGTGTCCGGATGCTTCAGACCCTCCAAAGCATTTTCTTTTTCGTTTTTAGAATTAATATTTAACACAATGCCTAACTGCATATGCTCTTTAAGATAGTGCTGAAAATCCATATATGCCTGCCCCTCCGGATCCTCTGGACCAAGCCTGATCTGATCAACACCGTCATCCCCGATTACGCCCCCCCATAAGGTATTGTCAAGATCGAGAACCATTCCTTTTTTATTTCTGCCAAATAATGATTTTATGATATTGGCAACATTATAGGAAAGAGATGGAATTGCAGAAATATTCAAGGCATATTTATACATATACCAGGAAAAAGGATCACTCCATTCCCTCAATCCAAAATCCGCCGATATGTAGTTAATATCACAGATATAAAAGTCATCATGTTCATCGGCATATTGGTAAAACTCCAGATTGAGCCGTGTAACAAAATTAACTGCCCCATGTATATCACTTGCCTCTTTATTCCCCAGCAAACGATACATCGGCAGTTCAAAATTGTTCTGAATGATTGGACAATGGTACACCTCAGACAGATGATCCCACATCGCCTGATATCTGTTGCTCTCATCCTTCAGTAAATCATCAATTTCCTCTCTGGAATCATTCAGCTTTGGATAATGCATAACATTGCGGTTGCATGTACAGATATAAATCAGGTCTGGCGAAAACCTCTCCAACTCGGCATTAGGAAACATCGCATCCTGATAAAACCGGTTATACTCCGACTCATAAAAAACCGGTTTAATGCCATAACGAAGCAAAAATAATTCCAAAATCATTTTGATATCATGGGTTGTGTATCCCCCCAATATCGCAATTTTTTTTGGAATGTATTCTCTGTCCATTTCAAGTAATTTTCTTTTTATCTGTTTCTTTTTTTTAAGGATATTATTCGCATCAAACGGATAACTTAAAATATCCAATATATTTTCGCTCTCCATATCCGTCATTCCTATTCCTCTACGATCATAAAATGCATCTCTCCTGTAAAGACAACTTCTCCATCTACCAAAGCCTCCGTAGTACATACAACAATATTATCCGCCTGAGCTTTTTTCGTCGCCTTCAACTCTAAAATACATCCAGGACGGACAGCATTTCTAAAGTTTATCTTTGCCATCTTGGCATAATACAAATACTGTCCCCGATACTCCTCTGCACTCAGAATCATAACATTACACAGCTGAGATAACGCTTCAATGATAATAACTCCCGGGAGAACCGGTTTCTTAGGAAAATGCCCTTGAAAATATGGCTCATTATACGATACTGCCTTATATCCGTGGGCATACTCCATTGTATTCATTTCATCCACTGAATCAATCAGCAACATGGGATAACGCTGTGGGATAATTTCCATAATCTGTTCTGTGTTCATCAATATCACCTCATTTTTACAAATTAGATTCTAACATTTCACAAAAATCCATCTGTCCTAACCTCATTACAACAGCTCCAAACGTCAGACCTGCCCCGAACGCAGACAAACAGCAACGGTATTCATTCGTCACCAACTGGTTCTGTAGATTTAGAACCATATTTAACGGGATAGAAGCTCCATGTGGATTTCCTATCGTTTCCACCAGATTCATAAACACTTTCTCTTCAGGCAACTCCATTTCATCTGCCAGCTTACTCAGGAGAAATTTATTGGGCTGATGGAATAAATAATAATCAATCTGCTCCTTATTCAACCCAAGTTCTCCCAACAAAGAATTCACTATTTGCGGAACATGATCCTTCACAAAGTCAAATACCTTTGCTCCATCCATTTTCAAGTGTTCCAGAGAACGAACATTTCCATCGGTATCTACGCTTTCGACCGAAGTCTGTGCAGATGCCGGCATGGCAAACCCACCGGCAGGGACACACAGCGCATCCCGTTCTGCTCCAATTGTACAAATATCCAAATGTATATCCGCCGCTTTCTCATCCTTTTCAAATATCGTGATTCCCGTTGCGTCTCCTGTCAGGGGATAAGAACTGCGGTCATACCGGGATACTTTTCGGCTAAAAACATCGGTATTAAACAGAATCACTTTTTTTCTTTCCAACTGTTGTAATAACATACATGACTGCATGATCCCATATAAATATCCACAACACGCCTGCGTAATATCAATGCAGATCACATCTGTACCCAATCCACATTCACCATGTATAATATTACTGATGTTAGGAATCAAATAATCCTGGGACATGGTCACAACAACAATCGCACCGATTTCTTCTCTCTTTACTTTTCCTGAATTTATAAGATGATTTAATCCATAGACACAAAAATCAGATGCCGTGCTCGTTATTTTTGCAATTCTATGACGATCAAATCCCATTATTTTTTTTAGCTTCCTCGTCTGTCTTTCAGGGAATGAGTCGTAATTTCCTATCTCCTCATCAAAATGGCACACCGTCTCAGGCAAAATACCTAGCACACCGGATATCTTCATCTCTTTAAAGCGCAGTCTCATTTTCCCTCCTAAATGAACATCTCTTTAGCACATAACATCCAATAAATCTTTCACGGACTGATATGTCTTAATCTCTGATGCAGCAACCTTCTTGTCAAACTCATCACTCAGCAACACACTAAAAGATAAATATGCCAGGGAGTTCCATTCATCAATTTCCTCTAACATCATATCTTCTGTGAGCGTTCCTTCATCCACCTCCAGCATATCCTCCAACAATGCGATTTTTTCCTGTACTGACATTTTCTTTTCCTCCTTGAATTGAATTTTATAAAAACATAATAACTTTACTTATTATATTATTACCCTTTTATTTTTGATGGTGCTGGCTGTTCATCGGGATATCCATCATCAAAATACTCATCTGTCAGGATCAGTGGAAGAATATCCTTTTTATTCATTTCCATTGAAACTGCTCCCCATGATAAACCAATTCCATACCCACATAACATGGCGCGAATTCTTCCATCCTCATCTTCTCCATAATGTTTCGTCAATGCTGTTGCAATCGAAGCAGATGTCGTATTTCCAAACTGATCAATAGCAATCAGATTCTGTTCTCTTGAAAATCCGGCATATTTTGCGATCTGTTTCATAATCAGTTTATTTGCCTGATGAAGTGCCAGACAATCATACTCCTCAGGAGTCGTTTTGATATCAGCCATCAGATCCCTGATCAATTCAGGCGCACGGCTGATCGAAAAGTCAAAAATAGCGGTTCCATCCATATAGGAAACATCAGAACCATAATGATGCCGATACTGCCCATATGGCTGAATCAATGCTTTATACCCAGACCCATCGGTACACATTCCCATATAAATCGGATCCGCAGTCTCTTTCTTTTGTAATAAAACAGCAGCTCCTGCATCTCCGAATAACCTTGCCTCGCTATCATCTTTATCGAGCTCACCCATAGCAATATTCCTGCGATACTTCTTTCCTGTTATGTCTCCCAGTAAAAGTAATGCATTATCTGTGCCCGCATTTGTCAAAAGGGAACAGGCAATATTCAAGCCATACACCATACCACTGCATCCCTGATTGACATCAAATGCCATACACGAATGAGACAATCCCAATCTCTTATGCAGGACACAGGCTGTTGCCGGAGTACGATAATCGGGTGACTGCGTCACAAAAATCAGTAGTCCGACATCCTCCGGTCTTACTTTTTTATGATCTAACACTGCCTTTGCCGCAACATAAGCAAGATCCGATGTTGTCTGTTTTGCAACAGCGTCATAGCGTCCCTCTACCCCGACACCTTTCTTGAAGATTTTTATCTCACCCGGATCTGCATCCGGATCAAACTCCTCAATCGGTGTCCATTTAGTGGGTACCGCTGTTGCCAAGGCACTGATTTCAATATCATTAAATGTACTCGTAATCATGTTTTCTCTCCATAATAAAGTATAATAATATATCAATAACTAACTTCAGATTTATTATATACTATATCTAAATTTTTAGCAAGACACCTTACTTTCTCTTTCTTTGTGTTTCTGATAATATACCCTATAAAGTGTCTTTAATCGTTTGCAACGTGTCCCATCAATATCGATGTGCCATTAATTCCGGAAGATGTATCTGACAGCAAAAAGGCAACGGTACCCGCCACCTCAGATGGCTCAAGTGCATTTGTCACAACACTCAGCGTCTGACTATTATTACTATCCGCATTTTCCAAATATTCCGTCATGATTTTCGTCTTAACCCAGGCCGGCTGCACGGCATTTACACGGATATTTTTTTCAGATAACTCCTTTGCAGCAACCTTCACAATCGCATCCATTCCCGCTTTTGATGCAGAATAAGCGGCAACACCCTTTGCCGGAACAACACTTTGCACTGAAGATATGCCTACTACTGCCCCAGAGCCAGTATTATATTTTTTTAAAGAAAAAACTCTAAGTAATTCTATAAAAGCAAAAGTATTAATTCTAAATACTTCCTGTACAAACTCATACTTTGTATTCTTCAACGGTCTGGTTGGCCCCACACCTGCACTGTGAACAAAACCATCCAGCTTACCATTTTCCTCAACAATATTTTTGACCAGACTCTCAATGCCCTCCACATTACTCAGATCAAAGCAATAGAATTTGTGATTTTCCCCGTCCAACTCATTCATACATTCCTTCAAACGCATCTCATCCCTTGCAACCAAAATCACAGTTGCACCAAATCGTGCCAGATTTTTACATATTTCTCTTCCGATCCCGGAGGATGCTCCTGTAACAATATACTTTTTTCCTGTCATATTTAAAGCATTTTCCATTTTCACTCACTCCTTATCTCTGTCATTTTCCCACAATAAGAATAACCGCACCATTCATACCCACAGATACATCTGACAACAAAACGCAATCACACTTGCAACTTCTATCGGATCCATCCGTTCTGTTTTTACCTATCCCGGCCGCACACAATTGATACGGATATTTTTCGCAAGAAATTCTTTCGCCGCTGTTCTCACTAATGACTCGACTCCCGCTTTGAAGATAGATCCTGATCCCGTGTTATATTTCTTCAATGAAAAAATCCTGACCATTTCTAAAAAGGCAAAAAGATAATACCTGTGACCTTCCCTCTCCATTGCTGCTATGCATTCCTTTAAGCGCACTTCATTCCTTGCAATCAGGATTACAATTGCACCTATTTTTGCCAGATATTTGCATGTCTCTCTTCCTATACCTGAGGAAGCATCTGTAACAATATATCTTTTCCCTGTCAGATCTAAAACATACTCCATTCCTTCACCTCAAATCATCCCTGCATTTCCACTATTCTATTTAATAGCTTTTCTGTTTTTCTCAGGCCCCGGATAACTCTCTCATCACAGACAGAGTACTCAAAATAAGCGCATTCCACCCCGTTCCTTGTAATAATGTCAGTAGGCTCTATCCCCTGTTTCGCGATATGTTTATGATTATGCGTATATACAACAGCAGTATATTTCTTGAGACCAAGCGTTTCAAAAGCAAATTTACAATTAAGCAATTCCGCTTCCATACTTTCCTCCGGAGTGCCATTATTTACCTGACGCCCCACTTCTCCCACTCCATCATGAATATCGTACACACCAATCAGACCAACCCGTTCTCCCTGATTATTGAGTACAACAAAGTAATAATCATCCGGCTCATTCATCTGCCATTTTATAAATTCTTTCTGGGCTTCCAGCGAAGGTGCCAGCTGTCCTACTGTCTCCCTATTCTTTGGCTGTGATCGAATTGCATAGGAAAATTCAGCATCCTCCAGTGTTATGCTTCGAAGCGTCACAAAATTGCCCTTGATTTCCTGATCATATACCATAGAAGATAACATTCCTTTCCATAAACCATACTACATGTTTTATATCGGCCAAAGCCATAATTTTCTTTAATCAACCAATGCTGTTACAATTCTCACTGTTTCCTGAACAATCTGTTCCAGATCCTCCTGTTGTAGATTATAAAATAAGGGGAAACGAACTAATCTCTCGCTCTCTCTTGTTGTATACTGATCCTGTCCGTAAAAGCTTCCATATTTCTTCCCGGCTTCTGCACTATGTAGTGGCACATAATGAAAAACACAGCCGATCTCCTTATTCTTCATATACTGTATAAATTCTGTCCTCTGCTGCAGATCTCTTAGCTTTATGTAAAACATATGAGCATTGTGTTTACATTCGTTAGGAACAAAGGGTAACTCTATCCTGTCCTTTACGTCCTGCAGGCTCATATAATAAGATTCCCATGTCGCCAACCGGTTATTATTGATCTCTTCTGCTTTTAACAGCTGTCCATACAGATAGGATACATTAAATTCACTTGGCAGGAAAGAGGACCCCATGTCTACCCAGCTATATTTATCAATTTCCCCCCTGTAAAATTTAGTACGGTTCGTTCCCTTTTCTCTTATGATCTCTGCCCGCTCAATATAGTTCTCATTATTGATAATAAGAGCTCCACCCTCCCCCATGGTATAGTTCTTTGTCTCGTGAAAACTGTAGCAGCCAAAATCACCGATCGTTCCAAGCGCCTTTCCCTTATACGCTGACATGACCCCCTGTGCCGCATCCTCCACTACCGGCAGATCATACCTGTGGGCAATATCCATGATGGAATCCATCTCACAGGAAACTCCCGCATAATGTACAACCACGATTGCTTTTGTTTTATCTGTAATTGCCCCTTCAATCAATTTTTCGTCAATATTCATTGTATCCGGGCGGATATCCACAAATACAATCTTCGCCCCCCGCAATACGAAAGCATTCGCCGTCGACACAAAGGTATAGGATGGCATGATCACCTCATCCCCCGCCTTGATATCCAAGAGAATCGCTGTCATCTCCAGGGCCGCTGTACAGGAAGTGGTTAAGAGCACCTTAGCCGCATTAAATTTCTCTTCCATCCAGGCACTACACAATTTTGTGTACTTGCCATCCCCTGCGATTTTACTGGATTTCACAACATCTCCAACAAACTCAAATGCCTCTGGCAGATATACTGCCCTGTTAAATGGTATCATAAGTACGCCCTCCTCCTACCTTTTATTGACAAGATACTCACTTTATGTAAAACAATACCAAATATACTTTTTTATATATTCTTCGAATCCAACCAGTAAATCCGGTTCTATATAACGGTTCATATAATAACTGGTATCATACACTTTCATACCCAGTCTTTTTATTACAGAGGGGTATATCGGTATATCCTGACCTTTTAGACACCCCGCTTTCATATAAACGATATCTTCTCCTATCGTACTATCTGTTAATCCCATATACCGTATAAGTCTTCTGGCGTATTCTATCAAAACTATATTTACCGGATGATTGGGAGAATAGAATAACTGTCTTTCTTTATATTTCTGTTCAATATAATCAGATATTACCACATCAGCTTCCTTTTCCCGTTTCTTTAACTCCAATAATGACTGATTTACCGCCTGGTCTATGATTTCCGAAGCAATAAAATTCTCATCTAGAACCTGCTCTAGAATATCCTCTTTCTTAAATCCTCTCTTTAGCAATTCATCTACAAATATATCCCCATAAGGGAACAGTCCGGATTGCTGTATCTCTTCCATAATATTGTTCTTATTTTCTGTCCGTTGAATAAAATATCCATCAAAATAAATATTTATCATCGAAATCACCTGGCATTTAGAAGATAACTTTTTCACTAAATTATCTGTCGCCAGTTCACTGCAAAATCGATTTGCCCCATTCACCTTCTGGCATAAAAACAAATCAATCTGTTTCCAAAACTCGTCATTTGCCAATAATGTATTCCATAATTCTCTCATTTCTTCTCCTGCATTATAGTCACATACTGTAGGAATGACGATAAAAAAATATTTATCCTCAAAAGAAGGATTTAATAACAAAATTTCTCTTAGCATCGCAGTCTGACAATTTCCATAAATAACTGCTATTTTTTTTGAGGCTTTCAGCTTCTTCATCAAAGACAGAATATCTGTCCCCCCCCCCCCGATATTTTATTTAACACACCATATTCTATGCTTTTGCAGTGCAGAAAATAAAATGGTATTACATCATATAATAACCGCAACCCCTGCTCAAGAAGCTGTTTCAGAATTTCCTCCCAGTATGAACTCGCAATAATAATCTTAACATTATCCTGCCTGTTCCATTTTTTCACTGGAATACCATAAAGCCTTTTCCCCCACTTTTCCTTATCATTTTCATAAAAACACACTACTTCATAATTATTGCACTCCAGTTTATACAATTTTTTTGCATACAGTCCTGTTCCCCAAATTGCAATCTTAGTCCCCTTATTCAACAGCATCATTACTTTCCCCCTGTTCAAAGGATTGCTCCGTTTCATCTAAAATATCACATAGTACGGAAATCCACCTTTCTGTACTACATTTTTCATGGATAATCTTTCGCATCCTCTTTTTCTTTTCCGCTAAGAACTCAGGAAATTCATATAACTTTTCAACATATTCACATAATTCTTTATAATGCCCCTCAATTGCTTCGTCCTCACCTAACCACGTTACACCACCAGAACCTCCATAGAAGTTCTTCTTAAGGGCAGCAACCACCACCCTTTGCTGCATGGCAAACAGCATGGAAAAACCTCCTCCTATTCTGTCTGGATTTAAGTAAACATCACAAAGACGATACAGTGCCGACAGATCTTCCTCATATGGTATGATCCGAATCCTGTTATCCGTTTCTATCCTGTTAAAATACTTTTCTACTTCTGTATTTCCAACTAAAAGCCAGTACATTTTACGATTTCTTTTTAACATCCTAACAACACAATCTACCAGCTCTTGATCCATCTCTGAATATAACCTTCGCCCAACTGTAACAATTACAAAGCTGTCTTCCGGTATCCCCAACCGCTCGCCCTTGCTGTAACATGCTGATTCCTCTTTCGTCATAAGAAAATATGGAAGTGTTACATGATAAGGTGCAATTTCTTCATTATATTCAAATATCGTTGATGTCGTTTTTGTGAAAAATGTCCCTAATGTACCTGCTGTTGTTGCGTAATTCAAAACAGGAAAATACCGATACAATATTCCTGATATTGGGCTTCTTTCATTCATAGCATCAATAATATACTGTGGAGAAAATTCACAAACTTCATGGGCTGCCTTACTTAATAATTCAGAAATACTATTCTCTGTTATATACTGAATTTCAATATCTTTATACAGCCATCCCCTGTTAAATTCATCCCATGCTCTTAGCTCTTCCTCGGAAAGCCGTTTCTGTAAAGACAAAAAGCCAAAGCTTTTCTCTCCTGCGTATTCTGAAATAACAAATATCTTAACCTGTTTTCCTTTATATCTCAGATTATTTGCCATCATTCGGTAAATCATAGCCGGTGCATGATCCGGACCCAGAAAATTAGGAATCAGGATAGCAACTTTTTCCTTTGTCCTTTTCACTACTTCTGATCTCGATATATAATCTGGAACATAGTAGTCCAGAATTCTCTTCCACAAAGCCTTTCTGTCTGCACCAAGCCCCTTATAGAGAAGTTTATTTTGATTCAGCTCCATACTATAAATCTGAATCGTCAAATAGTACATCCAGTCATAATGATCCTCCTGAAGTTCAGAGATATATTTCACAAGACGCTGCATTCCCGCCACATCCAGTTCATTCAGTTGAAACAAATATAATCCCAGCATAATTCTGGTTTCATTGGAATGATTATTATAAAACTCATGCCTCACTCTATCTTTAAAACAATTCTTATCTGTCAGACTGTCATAATATATCCTCATCCAGATTTCAAATTCTTCCGTTGCCGTCACGTTTCCCTTTATATTCTCATTCGCTTGAATTAATTGGTGCAAAAGCTTTTCTGGATCATCCTTCATCTGATATTCTCTGATCCCATCACAAAAATTTTCTTCCAGATATAAAACAGCTTTTTCATCTACATCATTTTGCACCAGATATTCCCTGATTTCCTTTTTTGAAGCTGGTGATGCATTCGCAATAAAAATATAATCATAGGAATATTGTGAAAAATGGTTATAAAAAAAAGACTCAGGTGTAATCAAAGGACAAACAAATGTATTTTCTATAGAATCTGCATTCTTGTCCACAACAGCTGCTACATCAATCCTTTCATCTACAAGTTGATTATAGAGTTTTCGTCCGGTAGCACCTGCTCCATATATGACAATTTTCTTATTCTGCAAATAATCATCAAGAATAAATATCCGTCCCGGTTCCCGCATCACCATATCCCTTCTTTCTATCATCGTCTTATTCTACCCCATACTCTTCGTTTAACAGCGAAAGTATATATGCTCCCCACCATCTTCTTTCATAAAAATATTGTTTTCTCAAAAATCCATCTTCCTGAAAACCAAGTTTTTTGTATAAATCTATCTTCTTATAATCAAATTCATAAAGCTCCGTCCAGATTTTATTCAGACCAAGTTCATGAAATCCATAGTCAAACAGTAGTTTGCAGCTTTCTTCAGCAATTCCTTCATCATCAATATATATTTCATCTTTCCCAATATAGAGCGATAGATCAGAATGCCTGTGTACCCAGTTTATATAGCATAAACCGCAGCATCCGGCAAGTTCATCTGTATCAGACATACGGATAGCAAACATAATGGTGGAAGGATCACCATTTACAATATGATCAAACCAGTTTTTCTGCATCATTCTGCTTATTTCCCGGTATTCCCGAAAGTGCTTCCGGTAATCCGGTAAATTTCGCCAGTTACGAAGCTGTTCCAGATCCTCCTCTTCTATTGCTGTCAGATACACTTTATCCCCTTTGATCATTTTCTAATACCTCCCAGGTAAGACATTCATCTGCTTTCATATCATGTTTTAGGCATTTACCAAGCACTTTATCCATATCATAGGGATAAATACAATTCTTCTTTAGCGGTCTCAGCGGAAATATATCCTGTCTGGATATACTTTCTCCTGCCTTTATATCTCTTGTCAGGTATATGGCACGCTGCTGAACAATAACAGAGTCTTTCTCATTTTCTTCTATTTTCTTTATGCCATCTCCTAATGCCTCATATAACTCCATGGCAGCATCCACCATCTCCCGCCAGGTTTTCGGGTTCATGGCAAATTTATGATCCGGTCCCTCTCTGTCATTATCATCGGTAAAATGTTTCTCAAATACACGGGCACCCAATGCCATTGCTCCCAATACTGTTGTGTGACCATAGGTATGGTCCGAAAGACCTAAGATACACTCCGGATACCTGTCAGCATAGGTTTTCAATACATTTAGGTTTACCGATGCAAAATTTTCCCTCTTTGCCGTATAGTTTGTATTACATTGCATTAAAACTATATCTTTTGTATATTGATTTAATGTATTCATTGCCCTGTCAACATCTGCCAGGCCGGATGCACCGGTTGCCAGCAATACCGGTTTGTTTTTCCGGGCAATATAAGCTAACATCTCTGTCCATGTAATATCTCCGGAACCAATCTTATATGCATTCACATAGGAATCCGCATGATCCACAGAGCCAAAATCATATGGACTTGTCATATATTCAATGCCAACCTCATCACATTTCTCTTTTAACCGGGGGGTCCACTCATCCTCCACACTGGCATCCTCATAAACCTCATAAACTGATTTCTTCCAGCTTGCCTGATGTGATATCTGTGCCATAGAGTCAAAACCATTACGGCTTACAATGGTTTCCGCCTTAAAATTTTGAAATTTTGCCACATCCGCACCCGCATCCTTTGCCAGGTCGATCAAGTGAAATGCCCGTTTCAGATCGCCATCATGATTTGCTGCAATATCTGCGATAAAATAAGGTTTTCCCTTTTTCGATATTTCTCTATTTCCGATCTTCACTGCAAACAGCCCCCCAATCCTTTAATGCCCGGTCATATCCTTCTCTGTACAATTTATAAAAGCGTTCAATACTTTCTTTCGGTGCAGGGATTTCAATACTCAACTCTTTTTTTACCTTTTTGTTATCCAATCCCATATGTTTGGATCGTTTTGCCTTAAATGGAAAATTATCACTTACAGATTCATGAATCAGTCCATCCGGCAAAGCAAATACTGACTGCAGATGTTTTCCAAAATCGTATTTAGAAATAGCCCCACTGGCACAGACATGGTACAGACCATGCAGATCTTCTTCCAATAGCCTCACTATAACTTCCGTCAGATCATTTACTAAAATCGGGGAAAAATCAATATCCGTAAACATATTCAGTATTTCCCCTTTTTGCAATGATTTGAATATCCATTCCCCAAAGCTGGTTTTGTCCTGTACATTAAATCCATATATATTCGTTCTGACAACAAGATGGTTTTTTTTCAACACCTCATCCTCACCAAGCAGTTTCGTTTTTCCATACACATTTACCGGGCAGGTAATATCCTGTTCTGCATATAGCTTTTCGTCCTCTCCGTCAAAAACAGCATCCGTCGAAATATACACCATTTTGCAGGAAATTTCCTCACATATCTTCGCCAGAAAAGCGGTTAATTCACTATTCAGCTGTTGCGCCAGCTCTTCCTTCTCCTCACACAGATCAACATTGATCAGTGCTGCTGTGTGGATCAGATAATCCGGAGCAGATTGCACAATACTTTCCTGCAATTTTATGTAATCCAGCAGATCAAACTGTTCGCATTTTACTCCATCTGCCATAAAAGGCACTTTGTCCACTCCGGTAATCTGATATTGATCCTTTAACAGATATGCAATATTTGCACCAAGCATGCCAGCAATTCCTGTTATATAAATTCGTTTCATATTCAATCCACCTGTCTGTTAAGTCAATCTCTGAAAACCTGACTGACAAACATCACCCTCTAATAATGAAAAAATATTGTTTGCATCAATCCCGGCCTTTATAACCGAAAAACATTCATCCACCATATTTAGGTAAAGTTCTACCTCTGTATCGGTATGTGCATAAGAGATATAAAAGGCATTCGTTGCCAAAAATCCTCTCTTTAACATCTCCTGTGTAAATAAGGTTTTAAGTGCTAACGGATTTTCATATTCAAATTCAAAATGAGACATTGGGTATATCCCTGTAACAGCTATATTCAATTGATATTTTCCGGCAAGCTCTTTCCAGCCTGCCTGTACCCTTTTCCCAAGATCCTCCAGATGTTCAGCAACGTGATTCTTCTGATATTTCTGTATTGTTGCAATAGCAGCTGCCAAACCTGTCCTTTCTGTCCAGTATGTACTGCTGATAAATGACTCCTGCGCAGCCTCCATAACCTCTTTTTTTCCTATGATCGCCGCCATGGGATAACCGTTACTGATTGCCTTTGCAAACACCGCCATATCCGGTTCAATTCCAAACGTAATATGTGCACCACCGCAATTCAGACGAAAACCTGCAGAGACCTCATCCATGATCAGGACAATATGCTCCTTTTTTGTACTTTCTCTGATCTCCTCAAGAAAACCCTGTTCCGGATAATAATTTCTGATCGGTTCCATTATTACCGCCGCAATCTTCCCCTGATACATCTGTATCAGATTTCTAAAATTATGTATATCATTATAGCGAAACGGTATTATCGTATTTTTTAGCCCATTTGGGATCCCGATCGTACTCAGCCCCGCAATATGCTGACCATCAAGTGCTTTATTATCACCCAGATTCGCTGCGATATACCAGTCGCTCCATCCATGATATCCGCAAAACAAAACAATATCTTTTCCTGTCGCTGCTCTGGCGATCCGAACTGCAACCGCTAATGATTCTCCCCCCGTTTTTGCATACCTCACCTGCTCTGCCCAAGGATGCAGTTCCAACAACAATTCTGCCAGCTCCACCTCCTCAGGTGCATTCAATGTACACATACTGCCACACGAGATTGCTTCCCTCACGGCACTGTCCACATCCTCATCAGCATACCCCAGCACATTTGCTCCAACTCCCATCAGGGACGTATCAATATATTCCCTCCCATCCAGATCCCATACCTTACAACCTTTTGCCTTACTATAATAAGCAGGCCACTGTCCCGGCAGAAACATTTCCGGACGTTTTGATAATAATTGTGTTCCCCCGGGAATTATTTTTTTAGCTTGATCATATAATGTCTGGGTCTTGCTCATTTCACTTCACCTCTACTCTGTCATAAGCTTGTCATTCTCTAAGGATTTTAAATATCCTTCATTTCGTACAATACCTTTATTCAGTTCCATAATATCCGGACACCGTTCCAACAGATCATAGATATCATCCTTGTCAAAATCGGGATCATCCGAATATAACTCTTCAAATATCCTTACTATAAAAACAAAATCTCTGTCCGTATCCAATGTCCACCGATACTGGCTGTGATCAACAGAATCTTTTATGGAATATTTTTTAAATTGTTTTCCTTTTTTAAGATAAGGAGTTACATGCTCCCTCTCTGACGCAAGCTTTGCATTCTTCCACGCCTGCTCTAACGCAGAGAATTTAAAAACCTCACAATCCAGTCCGTCTGGAAAGGTTTCTTCCAGTGTATTTGACGTATAATCATTGTCCAGATCCAGATGTTTTTGAATCACCATATCGATCACAGCCGGATCATGCAGTGGACAATCCGCCGTGATGCGGACGATATGATCCGGTCTGAGCAATTTTGCCACCTGATAATACCGGTCAAGTACATCATTATCGGAACCGGCAAAAACCCGTATTCCCCTTGAGGCACAATATTCTACAATCGCAAGGTCTTCTCTCTGGTATGTTGTAGCTACAATCACCTCATTGATCAGCCTGCTTTTGCTTACCCGATCAATTACGTGCCACAATACCGGTTTTTCCATTATTTTTTTTAAAACCTTGTCTGGCAGACGGGATGAGCCCATCCTCGCCTGGATAATCGCAAGAATTTCCAATTTACCTACCTCCTGGCTTATTACTTTCTAACTTCTGATATATACCTTATCAACATTATCCTTATATAATACATTAAAAGAAATCCTTTCCTGTATGTCTTCACAAAAAAACAACTGCGAATGCGTAAAACTCTTCTTTTCTACCAGATAATATTGCGGATTTGCTAAAAACAGAGCTGAATACTGCATTTTATATGTCCATGCATCCGGATTATGGGTATTATCTCTCTTATAAGGAGTCTCCGTATCAAAGTCTATTATTATCAAATATCCATTTTGTTTCAATACTCTGTCCGCCTCTGATACTGTTCGCATTAGATACCTTCTGTCAACCCAAAACATACAAAAACCTAAAATCACTACATCAAACATTTCATCTCCATATGGCAGATTGTCAGAGGTTCCCTGTTGCAAATTAACCTTTTCTTTATATTTTGCATTTCCAAAATTTACAGCTTCCATAGAGGGCTCCAAACCATAGCATTTCACATTAAACTCATCTGCTAAATACTTCAGATTATATCCATAGCAAGCCCCAACCTCTAATATCTGCCCCCCCCCCAGAACAAATATTCGATTTCCTGAAGAACTCTGCCGACATCTTCGTTCCGGTCGATATTTCTCCATTTGCAATTATCGCATTCTTATTTCTATAAAAATACGCATCTGCTTCTCCATCCAAAAAAACTTTTTTTTCATTCATTCCTTCTCTACCTTTCTTTCATTTGCCCACAAACTGGGAAAAATAATAGATTGTGAAACATTATTGATCTGTTCTTTTAACTGCTGTATGCATTCATCTGGAACATGATTCTTCTCTGCCTTCCATATATCCTCTTCCAACTGCTGTTTTGTCTCAACACCAAAAACCAGGTAGTCAATATCTGCTTCATTTTTCACGAACTGAAGAATAACGGAAACCATATCCGTATCATACTGACTTACTATCTTTTTCATTATGTCCAGATAAGGAACTGCTCTCTGCAGATGATCAGGAATTGTTTCCCTCTCCATCATAAATAATCCTTGCAAAAATGCGCTTCTTGTAAATACTTTTATGCCTGCCTTTTTTGCTTTGGAGATAAATCCCTCTTTCATCCCTCTCTGGTCCAGTATGCTGTACGGAAGCTGAATATAATCGACCACACCTGTGTCAATCGCGGCATACCCTTCCTTTAAATCATAAATGGAAACACCAATATTCTCGACATATCCTTCCTTCTTTAACCGCAATAATGCACGAAGGATATCCTCATTATAGATATATTCCGGTGTATGTAGCAGATAACCATTCAGTCTCTCTAAACCCAGTTTTTGTAATGAACCTTTACATTCATCCATTACTGTTCTTTCTACCTGGACACCTGGCTCAACTACATTGGGACGAAGCTTTGAGATTACTTTAATGTCATTCCGTCCTGCACACATTTTTAAGTAGGAACCGAGAAGTGACTCTGCTTCACCATATGCACTTGCCGTATCTATTGTATCAATTCCGTGATCCAAAGCATAATCCAGCATTTCAAAGCTTTCTTCCCATGCCGGCTGCCTTCCGATCTGATTATTCACTCCATACTTCATTCCAAATTGAACCGTTCCCAAGCATAACTTTGGCATTTCGCATGATCCTTTCGTACTACATTCCTATTTTACTTCTTCATCGCCGCAAGCAGGTTTTTGAGCATATCTACTGACAGCCATTCTTTATTTGTCCCCGAACTGTACTCAAAACCTTCCTGTACCTTCCTGCCCCCGGTAATAATCTTTTTCTGATCCCACCAGCTATAATGTGGATAGATAATATAGTATTTATCATATTCATAGGTAGTAGCAGAATCCTCCTGCGTGATCATTACCTCATGAAGCTTCTCACCCTCACGGATCCCCACCTCCGGCATCTCACAGTCCGGCAGGATTGCCTGTGCCAGATCCGTAATCTTAAATGATGGGATCTTTGATATAAAGGTCTCTCCTCCCTCTGCATCACTCAATGCTTTCAGTACAAGCTGGACTCCCTGTTCCAGACTGATCCAGAATCTGGTCATACGATAATCCGTTATCGGCAGTTCTGTACCTCCATTTTCCACAATATTCTTGAAAAATGGAATCACAGATCCTCTGCTTCCAGCAACATTTCCATACCTCACCACAGAAAAAGACAAGTCTCTCGTCCCCACATAGGAGTTCGCTGCAGTAAACAATTTATCAGAAACTAATTTTGTCCCTCCATACAGATTTACCGGATTCACTGCTTTATCCGTGGAAAGAGCGACTACTTTTTTGACACACGGAGTATCTAAAACAGCATCGACAATATTAATGGCTCCATTTACATTTGTTTTCACTGCCTCAATCGGATTGTATTCACATGCGGGAACCTGTTTTAATGCTGCCGCATGAACTACATAATCCACACCATTTAAAGCCCTTCTGAAACGATCCTTGTCCCTTACATCACCGATGAAAAACCGCAGAATATCTTCATGTTCTTTAAACTTATTCGCCATATTAAATTGCTTAAATTCATCACGGGAATAAATAATGATCTTCTTTGGCCTATAATGAGCCAGGATATATTCAGTAAAATGATTCCCAAATGATCCTGTACCACCAGTGATTAATATAACCTTTCCATTTAACATTCTTTTTCCCCTTCTCTGATTATTTTTTCTATTTCTGTATTGATATTATTAATTGCGTTTTCAGCGTAAAAATTACAATCTACTATGTTCTCTTTATTCTGACCATTCATAATACCGGAATACAATTCCCTGCTATCCCGTATTAGCGATGCACGTCCTGCATTTAGTAAGATATGCATACTATGCCAGCTTTCCTCTGCCAGAATATAAATCTGGACCGGATATACCGCCGCCTCAAATAGTGCCGTTGATGTTATTCCGGCAACAAAATCTGAATTAGCCAGATAGTAATGTATATCCTTGTTGTTATGATCTATTACCTTAATATGCTCTGGCAAATCCTGATAAACGGTCTTCCAGGAAGCATATTCTTCCGGATGAAGCTTAAAAACTATTTCAAAATTATCCTGATCAATGCAATCTGCCAGATGAACCAGATACTTTTCGATTGCCGGATTCGCACTTGAAATAAATGTGATTCTCTTTTTATTTCTTTTTTCTCCTCTCTCAGCCAAAAACTTTTTACTTCTTTTTTCCAGCCATGGATTCCCCACTACTCTAATATGATCCCTGGGAATCCCCCAATTCAACGTATCTTTCTGCACCCGGCTATAAGCAAAGATATAATCTGGCAATGAATCATTCACACCGGTTCCTGAATAGTTATAGGCAATGCAATTATCATCCACATATCCATGTAATATCTCAATCCCTGGAACCCTCATTTCTTTCAATACCTCAGTCAAAATGATCCACTCGCTTATATACGACATGGTATATAATACTACTTTAGGATTAACTCTGGTGATAAGTTTTTTATATCTCATCATTAGCTCATCACGGTACATTATAAAATAGTTGACGTTTGTTAATATAATGTTCTTCTCATTTGTTGTAAATTGTATATCCATTTCCTGTTCAAAGACACTTAATATCTGTTTTCGTAGTTGTCCACGGTTAATCGGAACACCACTTTTCCCACTCCCTATTCCTTCCCATACATCAAAATATTTGATTCCCCTGATTGGGCAGGGGCGATAATAACCGCCATAATAAGTAGTTTCAACAATACACGCACTTCGATTTAAATGCAGAGCAATCTCATCTGTTACAGGCGAAATAAATTTCTTTTTATCCTTTACTCTTCTCGGAAAAGTAAACATTAAAATATCTTTATTGAATCCTATATCAGGATTATGAAAAACTGCATCTGTTATTCTTTGATATCCATATCTATACTTTGAATTCTCTGACCCGTTACTGCTGTCAAACCATGCAGGAACAACAAGATTATAAAGCTTTTCCTGTAAAAGATTATACACAAAATATCTTGCATACTTCCAGTATTCAATGCCATTAAATTCTACTTTAAACAAATTATATTTATTTTCAATCTCACAGAATTCCTTACAGAAATCAACATATTTTACCATCCAATCACCCCGGCAGATCAATCATTATAATGAAGATCACTTTCCCTGACCTGCATTATATGCCTTGTATCCATATCAAAAATCGTACTTCCCCAGGAAAGCCCAACCCCGAAACCGCACAAGTATAGACGAACTCTTTCCTTCTGTTGCAGTTTTTTTGCTTCATTACATATAGATAAGGGAATAGACGCACTGGAAGTATTTCCATAATCCCTTAAGGAATACAGCATTTTATCTAAGGGAATCTCACAAATATCTGCAAGATTGTCAATGATCATTTTCTGCCCCTGATGAAACGCAAAATAATCGATCGCTGTTTCATCCAGCGAAAAATGCTCCATCGTCTGTTTAATACTGTCCGACACATCATTTATCGTAAACGCAAAAACGGCATTACCATTCATTTCAGTAGCGCCCCCTAATTTACGATGAATCGTCTGCCATCTGGCACCATCCGACTCATATTGATATAACAACGTATTATGATCCACTGCCTCAATCGCAGTTGCCGTTCCCGCAAAGCCAAATAACAAATAATCCGCGGCATTTTTCCTTTTGCCGTCACGTCTTCCATCTGATGCCAGCAAAAGTGCACGTCCACCCATTTGATGTATCAGACCTGCAACGATCTGTATTCCACCAACATAGCCAGAACAGCCTAAATTGACATCAAATGCCAGACAATCTGTCCCGATTCCCAAACGATTCTGAATCAAAAGTGCTGTTGACGGGATTTCAATATCTGGTGCCTGTGTCACATAAACAATTACTTTTATTGTGTCTCTTTCCCAATTCAGCTCATCCAACAACTCTTCTGCTGCTCTGGTAGCCAGATCAGATGCTGTCTGCTCACCACTAAAAATCCGCCTTCTTTCAACTCCTGTGAGCCTGATCTGTTTCTCTATCTTTTTGAGACTTAATTCCTCACTGACACAATCCCGGTTCTCCACATTTTTTGTTGGAACCACAGATGTGATGCCGCAGATTTTGATATTGGGATATTTTCCAAACATACTAACCTCCATTTATGCTGCAATATATAAGTAATTTTCACGGAAGGGCAGCGTAATCGACCTTTCCTGACTGTGTTCTGGGAATTTCCTCCACGAATTTCACTTTGTATGCATTTTTATGAAATCCCATCACTCCACTGATATAATCTAGAATCTCTTCGTCTTTTCCCTGCTCTACTGTATATATGATGAGACAATCATCTTTTCCTCCACAAACACAGGAATACTGTCTTTTTATCAGTAATTGTTCTACCTCATCAAGATTCACCCTGTTTCCAAACAACTTGATAAAGCGCTTGTTTCTACCAATAATATAATAGTAACCATCGGAATCCTGTTTCGCAAGATCTCCTGTATGGAGAACTCCATTAAATTCATCTCCCTTACATAAATCCACATAACTCTCTGCGTATCCAAGTGTTACATTCGGACCATAATACACCAATTCTCCTGCATGATCCGTTTCTATTATTTCATTTCCATCCTCATCTTCCAATGTAAACTTTCCATCCGGTATGGCGATTCCGATACTCGCACTTTTTTCCCTGATCCTCTCCCAGGGCAGATAAGACATCCGGGCGGTTGCCTCGGTCTGCCCATACATAATGATAAACCGTATTCCCTTTTTCTCACAGACATCAATCATTTTTTTCACCTTATCTTCATGTAGTTTACCGCCTGCCTGCGTGACATATCGCAATGAGGGAACCTGTATCTGCTCAAATCCGATTGTCTGTAAGATATCATACGAATAAGGAACACCACCAAAATTAGTAACATGAGCTGTATTGCATAACTTCCAGAAATCTTTATCAAAAAAATTCTTACTTGTAACTGCAATAGCTGCTCCTCTCTCAATATGGCTGTTTATGATGGATAAGCCGTATGTATAATTGAGTGGAAGAGTAGTGACCGCTGTATCGCTTTCCTGAATATCCAGATATCCGGCGATGGAGCTGGCATTACTCTGTATATTTTTGTAAGACTGCCGAACCAGCTTCGGACTGCCAGTACTTCCTGATGTTGTCAGCAAAAGTGCCAGGTCATCACTGACTGGATATTTTTCAATCTCGTCCGCCTGAAAAAGCTGGTAGCCGGAAATTTCACGAATACAATGACATTGCGTGAAGAAATCCCTGCCACCCTTTTTCATAAACACATATGCCGGTTTATATTTTTCATAAATAGCCAGGAGTAATTCATCTGACATGGCTGAATTAACCATCAGAGGTATAACACCTCTCTCTAAAGCGCCGATATAGGTACTTACAGCCTCCACAGAATTTTCACATAGAAACATCAATATCTGTCTTTTTCCTACTCCAGACAATATCTGGTCACCCAGGGCAGACATTTGTCCATATGTATAGCTTTGATTGTTCTCATCAATTAAAGCTATATTATTTTCGGATACGTGATCCCTATCATAAAAAGCCAATATTATCTCCCCTTTTCTGATATTTTTTCTCCTGCTATCTCCTTAATCTTTCCTAATGTATCCATAGACAGGATTTCATCATATAAAAAACTGATATCAAATTCCTTTTTCAACTGAATGATAATCGTCATCTGTGCCAGAGAATCCCATTCCGGAGTATTCTCCATACACATATCATCCGGCACCGCAACAGATTCAGGAATATCCAATGCATCCTTAAATATTTCTTCTATTATTTCTTCACTCATCAAAACACTCCTTACTTTCTGTTTTACTTACCACAAACTACTCACCTTAAATGATACCGCCTGCCGACACCGGAATCCAGGCCCCTGTTATACAAGAGGACTTGTCTGAAAGCAAAAACTCCACAAGATATGCAATCTGCCTTGGTTCAATCAGTCCAAGTGGCTGATTTGCAACCTTGGTTTCCAGGTCATTCAAAGCGTCATCCATACGTGCTGCCATTGGGGTATCCACAAATGTTGGTAAAATTGCATTCACCCGCTGCTTCCTTTTCAAAAACTCTTTTCCCATTACTTTGACCGCAGCATTTAATGCTGCTTTGGAAGACGCATAAGTGCACATTCCTTTTCCACATGAATTTGCTGCAGAAGAGGAGATGGCAACGATGGATGCTTTGTCATTGGAATACTTCTTTTTATTAAAATATTTTCCCAGCTCAACAAAAGAATAGTAGTTGATGGTCGTCACTTCTTTCATGATGTCCACATCGTTTGCGCGGATGGGAATATCATTATTAATCCCTGCACAGTGTACCAGACCATCCAGCCTGATCCCACTCTCCCTGCATCTGGCAAAAATACTCTCTATATTTTCCAGATCTGATAAGTCATATGATATACTTAAACTGTCTCCACCAAGCTCCTGTTCGACTTTGTTCAGCTTATCCTTGTTTCTGGCAACCAGAACAACAGAATATCCCTGTTCTGACAGATACTTACTGACATCTGCTCCAATTCCTGAAGATGCCCCTGTTACTAATATTGATTTCTTCATTTTTTCTCTCTCTTAATTGTTAAATGTAATTACGGTTCCTGTCGTATAACGAAAAACTTTTTCAAGCAGAAGCCTCTGCATCTGAGCTATATTAATCGGTTTTTTCATATATTCCGGGCATCCCCTATCTAAATACAGTTCAACCCACTCTTTGCCGCTCCCAACAACTTGAACAATATCAACCTGATCACGGACATATACTATGCCGTTTACACATACACACCGATCTTCTTTTTTGCAGCCAGTTCCTTTTAGTTTTGCTTCCAAAAAGTTTTTTCTGTCTTCCAGTTCCTCTACGGATGTCACAGTTTCCAAAACAACAATAGATACATATTCATTTCCATAACCAGAACTAAGCTCACTGCTAAGATAAGATAATAGGTCAGAAGATACTTCAGCCGGAATTACAACTCCGTCTAATATTTTACCGCTTTCCCTGCAGTATTCCAATGTATCATGAATCGTTTCCTCGCTAATCTCATCCATGACAAAGGAATCTGAATCCATAAATAAATCATCCCGGATATTTTTCAATTTATCTGAATCTTTCCCTGCCAGAATGACCATTGCTGACTTATCATTATCATAGCGGCTCAACCATTCGCCCATTTCAGTATCTGCACCCAGCACAAGAATATTTTTATCACGTAGCTCTTCTGACGGTTTTTTATCTTCGTCATAATGCTCATTTGTCTCAATAATAGGCAAAATATTTTCTGTATCCATTTCTGTATAAATGCATCCCCAGGAAAGTCCAACTCCAAATCCACAAAGTAACAGATTAACACTTTCCTTCGTCTGAATTTCTTTTCTATTTGCACACACCGTTACAGGAACGGAGGTCCCGGAAGTATTGCCATAGTGGCATAACGACCGCAGTTCTTTTTGAGGCGGCACATTACATGAATCTATAATATTATCCAAAATCAAATCCTGAGCCTGATGAAATATATAATAATCAATCTCATCCTCAGAAAGTTCAAAACTGTCCCGAAAATGTACAACACCATCGGAAACATCATTGATGGCAAAAGAAAATACCGCAGCACCATTCATTTGAGACGGTCTCTTTTTATATCCGATTATCGCATCAAATCGATTGCCATCGGACATATTCATAAAGTATAAAGGATGATTTTCAACTTTCTCAATAGCGATTGCTGCACCGGCAGAACCAAACAACATAGCATGGGCTATCTCATCCGCATTCAAACTTGAATCAAAGTTTTTTAACCGACCTGCCGTGTCTCCTATCAACAACAAAGCCTTGTCATGCATCTCACACGTCTGGAGCAATGCAGAAACGGTATGCACCCCAACATTAAAACTGGAGCATCCAAGGTTCATATCATAAACCAGGCAATCTTTCTCCAGACCAAGTCTTTTATGTAGAAAAAAAGCTGTAGAAGGATGATCATAATTGGGGCCTTGCGTGATAAACAGCAAAACCTTTATCTCTTCACGCTTCCACTGCAGCTTTTCCAGTAATGGAAGCGTAGCAGCATAACACAAATCAGAAGTTCTCTGATGCTTTCCGGATACATGCCGTTCTTCAACACCCGTTACCTTAATTTGTTTTTTGGCTCTCCGTTTACCAATTACATCCGCATACTTTAAATTATTCTCCACATATTCTGGAACCGCTGCACTCATTCCCTGGATTTTAATATTATCAAACTTTCCAATCATAACCCGTGAACTCCTTAATTTTGCAAATAATCGATAATATCCTGTACGGTAACAAAACTATTTATTTCATCAGCTGATAACTTTTTTCCATAATTTTTCTTTGCTTCTGCCATAAGAGATAGAGCACTTAGGGAATCCCATTCTTCCAAATCTTCCAGAACAGTAGTAGTCTCCAGGGTTCCTTCATCCAAATCCATAATATCCTCAAGCATTTCTAATAATTCTTTCATTTTTATTCTCCTTTATTTTTTATTTTTTATTCAGCTCAAAAAACTGTCCCCCACGCATCAGGCACAGCTATGCTCCCTATATTTCGTGCCTCCATGCAACCTTTTATATGCTATCCTTGCAAAACAGATTCCCTTAGAAAAGATTCTAAGAATATACTCAGATTTTATATCGGTTAAAAATTGTCTTTTCTTAACTGGTCTCAAGTATTTTTGTATCCTTTTCCATAAATTACTATTGTGTAAACTGGTAAGCATTACCATAATTTAACACGGCCGGTCCTGATCTCCATCCCCCCGGAATAATCTCACCCCTTCTATCATTGAATCTACCATCTTTAGCGGGATATTTTCCTGTACAAAGGGATGAAAGTAGTTTGGAATTATATTCTCACTATTCTTATGGCACCGGACAAATCCTCCCTGCTCATAAATCTCCACCGGGATTCCAAACGAATACACATCTATAAACTCATATTCTTTCTCCTCCATCAAACGATCAACTGCTGCTGCGATTTTTCCCAAATCGTTCATCTCTCCATAATGATCTATCACTTTACACATCTTTCGATCCTGCAGTTCCTCCTCTCTGGTAACAAGGACAGAATGAGAGTTCTTCTCTTTATCAACAATCTTCCAGATATCATACTGATATATAGGATGTTTAAAATATCTCTTTTCTATATAATTATAATCTTTACTCAAAATCCCCGCTGTCAAAATATCTTCCGGAATAATTTCTTTCATTTCCTCGATCGAATATATCTGTTCCAAAGAGTAACCAGTCTCTTCTGCGGCTGGAATTATTTTGTCTGTCACCCTGGCAATCTTATAGTCCCTTCTGTCTGCCAGGCGATAATAATGATCCAATTCAACAATCACATTTCCCAATACTTCATTGATCCTTACGGCTTTTTTACTGAGTCCGGCCGCATAGCTATATCTCACATTTAATTGTTCATACATATATTCCAATAACTCGAGGCCAAGGATTGGATTACTATTTTTGATCACCTGCCATGTACAACCGGAAACATCCGGATTAGAACTTTTATTATACACGATAACTCCTATCATTCCATATATCCCGCCATCCTCTTCATCTATCCCGAGAAACATATTCAGTTTATCTCCATCCACAAACTGCCACTCAAAAAATTCCCGATTTTTAGCAAGAATATTCCCCGGCTTCCAATGCTCATCCATAAATCGCATAATATCCGGAATATCTTCATACACAGCTCTTCTTATTGTGACCATATCATCTTCTGCCTCCTATCCGTACTATCGTACTAATTTTAACATGATAACCCGGTTCTGACAACTTTCTTTTTTGGCATTATACCTTGACAACCTGCCGATATAAAAGTAAAATCAAACTATAAAAATAATCAGAAAAGGACTGTTTTAATGAAAAATAATACAATGGATCTATTAGCGTACACAGGTGCATTCTGGAAAGGGAAGCTATACTGTCTGTCAAGAGAATGTAACCTTTTATTTTCTGTAAACCCCGAGGATGGAAAAACAGAATTTGTTGATACTATTCCAGAGGAAGATACTCTTACTACTTTTATATGTGGCATCATGACTGTCTGGAATGACAAATTAATATTCACTCCCAACAAGACAAAAAAAATATGGATCTATGACCTAATTTCCGGACAATGGGATAATGTGGCTATAAAAGAATGTGATGACCACTGCCTGGATGCCGGATCCTTTTATCAGATATATATATATAATGATAAAATATTTCTGGTGGGAAGCGGTTATCCCGCTATCCTCTGTGTCGATTTAGAAAATAAATCCTGTGATTACATAGAAGGACCATATAAAGATATGCTTACCAGACATCCAGATCCGGATCATATATATTTTTGGTACTATGGAGTTCAGTTAGAAAATGACCTTTATCTTGCCAGCTGTCTGGATAATCAGGTTTTAAGGTTTGATATGGATACACAGGAATATCACTGGATCAAGATGGGAGACGATGGTCCAGGCTATCAAGGTATAGCCTGGGATGGAAGCAATTTCTGGCTTTCCCCCCGGTCAGGTGGTGATATCACGAAATGGGATGGCAAAAAAGAGGTGACGACGCTTTCTCTTCCCGGTGAATTAAAGCAACATGCAGAATATATATGGGGCGTCTGCTATGACGGAAAACAGATTGTCCTGCCCGCCACCACCCATACAAACACTATTTTGGTCAATGTACAAAATGATACCTTACAAATCCAGAAACAACAATACTCCATGTATGGTCAGCTGGATAATGGTATGATAATAAATCAGACCATAAACGGTGATTTGTCCATAATCACAGATGGTTCATCCTGGAAAACTTGTCATACCGCCATTCACACTGACCAGCTGCAACAATTTTATAAAGAAAAACATTTACCTGTCTTTAAAGAAAAGACCCTGTATCATGAAGATTCCTGGAACTCCATGCTGTCTCTGGACAGTTTCCTGACCTTTACAAAATCACAGTCAGAAACTAACGTATCTTCCACGGGACAGGTGGGAAAACAGATCTGGGAACAGATCCGCTAAAACCCGAAATTTCCTATACAGTAAAAACAGGGAGCCGACACTACAGGCTCCCTGTTTCACATTATCCACGTTCTCCTATCCAAATTCTTCTACAGCTCATCGATCAGTGTGATTGCCTCACTGATGGGCATCAGTCTCTCATCCACTTCTTTCGCCCGGTGATACTTCAGAATATCCTTTGCTGTCTGTACCATGGCAGGAAAAGCGCTCCGCATCAGCTGGTTGGCATAGATCACGATATTGACCCCGTGTTTCTTTAACTCCTCCTCCGTAACCACGTTGAAAGAAGAGGGAACCACTACGATCGGTGTCTCCTTATTTTCTTTTCGGAATCTGTCACAGAATTCGATGATCTCATCCGGCTCTTTTCTCCTGCTGTGGATCATGATACCATCCGCCCCGGCAGCTACATAGGCACGTGCCCTGTTCATGGCATCCTCCATCCCCTGCTCCAGGATCAGGCTCTCGACCCGGGCAATGATCATAAAGTCGTCTGTCAGCTGTACCTTTTTTCCTGCTGCTATCTTCTCACTGAATTCTTCTATCGTCGCCTGTGTCTGTTCCACCTCCGTGCCAAACAGGGAATTTTTCTTGAGACCGGTTTTATCCTCAATAATAACAGCAGACACACCCATCCGCTCCAGCGTCCTTACCATATAGACGAAATGCTCTGCCAGTCCGCCGGTATCGCCATCAAAGATAACCGGCTTTGTCGTAACCTCCATCACATCGTCGATGGTCTGGTAACGAGAGGTGGCATCCACCAGCTCAATATCCGGTTTTCCTTTCGCTGTGGAGTCACACAGGGAAGAAACCCACATGGCATCAAACTGGTCAAACTCTCCTTCATTTTCTACAATTGTCTTCTCTGCAATCAGTCCCGTGAGACCATTGTGTACTTCAATCGCCTTTACCAGAGAACGGATCTCTATCATCTGCCTCAGCCGCTTCCGGCGGAATTCCGGCATAGCAAGCTTTTCTCTCACTTTATCATCGAGCCTCTTCACCGAATCATTGTAGGTGTACGCCGGTTCGATCAACTCACCGCCATTTTTTTCAAGAAGCTTTCGTACATTATTTCGGATCGAAACAGTGGGTCCCGATTTCCAGTTATCACCATGGATCACATAATCCGGATGAATTTCCTGAAAAACCTGATCATACATAATATCATGCTGGACGATAACCCGGTCTACCTCCGGTATATCTTTTACAATCTGAAGCCTCTGTTCAAAATCTACCGTAGGGAAACGGTTATACCGGATCATCGCCTGGTCACTCAGCACACCGACGACAACCTCTCCATATTTTTTAGCACAGTGGATGATCTTCATATGCCCCTCATGGATGATATCAGTACAAAAGCAAGTGTAAACTGTCTTCACAAATCATTTCTCCTTTCAGTGGTGTGCATCTATCGCAGGTATTTCATAAAATTCACCTTATTTTCAACCGGTGCCGAGGTGGGTCTTCCCAGATCGCTTCTTGCTCCCACCGCCGCTTTTATTTCGATAAAGGATAATTCATTCCTTTTCGCCGCCGCTTCCAGTTCCCTATCCAGCTCACGCAGGGAATCTACGCAGACCGTATAGGGATATCCGCATGCCTTCGCCACACCGGAAAGATCTGTCCTGTCTGCCACCGTAGGCATCCCGCCAACGCTTTCATGAGCCTCGTTATTTATGACAATGTGTATCATGTTAGGCGGTCTGTGCCGTCCCAGGACAGCCATGGCACCCATATGCATGAGCGCAGCACCATCCCCGTCAATGCACCACACCTTACGCTCCGGTTTGTTCAGGGCTATGCCAAGGGCAATAGAGGAGCTATGCCCCATAGAGCCCACTGTCAGAAAATCCGTTTCATGACTCTGCCCGTTTCTCTCCCGAATCTCAAACAGCTCCCTGCCTGCCTTGCCAGTGGTAGCTACCATCACATCCGCTCCGCCAGCTCTCACAATATGTTCGATGATCTCCTCTCTGGTCAATGTATAGGAGTTCCCATATTCCACTTCACAGTCATATGTGAGTGCTCCCTTTCGAATGACAAAAGCCACACTCTTTCCCTGATCCAGATACTTTCTGAAATCTGCCATGACAGAACGCAGCTGCTCCTCTGTCACCTCCCGGTCCATGACAAAGGAGGTGATATCCATATCCTCTAACAATTTCAGTGTCACCTTCCCCTGATAACTGTGCTGGGGCTCGTCCTTCACCCCCGGCTCCCCCCGCCAGCCAATGACAAATACCGCCGGAATAGCGTACACTTCATCACTGAGAAGAGATGCCACCGGATTGATCACATTCCCTTCCCCGGAATTCTGCAGATAAACCAACGGGATTTTGCCAGTGGCAAGATGATAGCCGGCAGCAAGCGCTGCAGCATTCCCCTCATTGGCACATATGATATGCCATTTTCCATCGATCCCATACTGGTCTATCAGATAATCACACAGGGCCTTCAGCTGTGAGTCCGGAACACCAGTATAAAATTCAGAACCAATCACACGTAAGAATGTTTCTACTTTCATCCCTGTTTCCTCCATATAGCACCGGTAACCCGGATCAATCCCACACAATTCCTCCACCGAATCGATTTCTACGATCTGTCCCTGTGACACAGGATATATCTTTAACTGAAGTTTGTCAAGATTATCATTTACCACCTCGTCCCAGAACAACTCCGCATACTCCCCTCTTTCGTATGTCCGCCGGATCGCATCAGAAAGAATGGCAGCATCCTTTTTTTTGAAATAGGACAGCCCGACCATATTCCATGTATCCGAACCACCCTTTCCCACACGTGAGATCGTTTCTCCCGTCAATTCAAATACCCAGTCATCCGAGTACCCGGAAACCATCTTTCCATAATACACAGAGGTATCATGAGAGGCTTCCAGCACACTGGCATCGGAAAGCACCAGATCTGCTTCACAGATAAAACAATCTGCACTTCCCAGGATATCTCCCACTGCATGAAGAGATGAGATGTTATTTACCGTCTGATATTCCCTGTTTTCTATAATGGCAATATTGTCATATTTCTCTGTCAGATAAAAAAACTGCTCCCCCAGATATCCAACTACAATATAGATCCGGTCCACTCCTCTCTTTCGCAGACCCTGTATCACCGTCTCGATCATGGGGACACCATTCACTGGCACCAGTGGTTTGGGGATCTTATCTGTCACCGGGCGCATCCGGGTTCCCATACCTGCTGCCATCAATATCGCTATCTCCATCGCTGCCTCCCTGTTTTAATACTGAATCGGGATCGCCGCCCCTGTCTGTCTCAGTGCCTCTTCCAATACCACAAAAAACTCTTCGATATCCTGCTCATCAATCGCCCCCAGGGCACATAGCCGAAATGTATTTTGATCTGCGATCTTCCCGGGATAGATCGTATATCCCCGTTCGTAGCAATAATCATGAACCCTTTCAAAATCCCAGTTCTTATCCTTCGGGTAAAGTACAGAGACCACCAGACCTGCCTGCCATTCCCGCCGGATCAGATCCCTGAAACCAAGCCGGTCAAGCCCTCTGTGGATTGCCTCGAACACCCGTGTATGACGTGCCCATTTTTCCTTCTCACCCTCCTGAAAGTATTCCTCCAATGCCTGTATGGCTGCATAAACAGTCTGAACAGGTGGTGTAAAATGCATTTCCCCTGTTGTCTCAAAAAAATGATACTGCATATACAGATTGCAATAATAAGAGCGTTTGGGATATTCTGCCGACTTTTCGATCATTTCTCTGTTTCCAATGACAAAGGAAAGTCCTGTCATCGCCATCAGCCCTTTCTGTGCAGATGCCATACAGAAATCAATATTGTCACGCTCTATATCAATGGGCCGCATTGCCAGGGTCGATGTAGTATCCACAGTGAACACGGCATTATGCCTGTGTACCAGCTCCCCAATCTCACGAACCGGATTCAGTATTCCTGTTCCTGTCTCATTGTGCGTGGTATGTACCAGCGCTATATCCGGATTTTCTGTAAGAACCTGTTCGATCACCGTCAGATCCGGTAACTGATCCTCTGGAAACTTCAGATCAATATAAGGCAGTCCGTAATATTCACAAATCTCCACTGCCCGGGCACTGTATGCCCCATTGTTGATCACCAGGACCTTTCTGCCCTCTGGAAGAAGGGAGTTCAGGCAGACATCGATATTGATGGTACCGGAGCCGCAAAACAGTACAGAGGTATATTTCTGTGGATCGGCATGGACGACACGCAGCAGGTCCTCTCTCAGTTTTTTCATAAGCTCTGTAAATTCTTTTTCCCTTGGACATATATCCGAAACAATCTGTGCCAGCTTCACGGTATCCGTCGTAGTAGAGGGTCCCGGATTCAGCAAAATATTCCGTTTTATCCCCGATAACAATTCTTTATCCATAATTTCCTCCAATCAATCCTCTCTCATTCCCGCTGTCATACAGCGGCGAACCAAGCCCAAGTATCTTTTCTTCCCAGATCTCCCTTGTCTCCTCTCCTGCAAACTCAGTCAGCAGTTCAACATACACCTCTTTCATCTGTTCCGACTGCAGGATCACCCTGTCCGCATGAACTACCCCCGGCATATTGCAAAAGGATTTTAACATTTTTTTCGCCCTGTCATCCTCCGGACCAATCTCATCCATGATGAATGGCGGAATATATACCAGTTTCTCTGTATATTGCTTCAAATTCCTGGCATAGAAAAATGGATGAATCGTGAATCCATAATTATATTCATCATAGGGGCACTGAATCACAATGATATCCGGATGGCGGCTTTCAAAATTATATTCCTCATAGGATGTCACCGTCACACCTGCCGGGTACTCCGTCTCATAATGCAATTCCTCTGATTTTGCCTTTCCATAGGCATCTTTATAATAATAGGGCGCCGGAATGACATATACCTCTGCTTCCGTGTCCTCCATCGCCGCCTGCCATATCCCTTCCATGGTCTCCCAGAGAGAAGTCTTATACGGCACAAACACAACTTCTTTCTTCCTCTTCAATTCCTTATCAGCACTATTAACAAGGCGTTCTACAAAAGTAGAGAGCACTTCCAGGCATTCCTCCCCGGAGACACCCGTTTTCTGCCCTTCTGACTGCTCCTGTAATGTTTGGTGAATCTGAAATATTGTCTCACAGTACTTCTCCAGCACACCGACGATAGTCGTTCCCCCGCCCTTTTCTTTCTCGATCATCGTACCAAGTTCAATGGCTGCATTCTGACATTCGCCAAGAATCTCCATTGCCTGATCCAAAGCTCCCTTTCTCACAGATTTCCAAATCTCCTCATGTGCCTCCTGAAGAAGGGGAAGAAAAACCATTACCCTGTCCTGTAAGGTCTCTTTTGGCAGACGTGCCGCTTCTGTGTCTTCCATTTCTTTCCTTGAAAACTGATACTCAAACAGCAGCCCGGCATTCTCCTGTTCCAAAAAAATCTGCTGTTCCTCATAGGATGGATATTCATGGGAACTTCCGGACCGGACCGGAATCATCCAGTCCACCCCATATTTTCTCTTAAGCAGATCTTCATAGCCCACAGGCACTACAATCTCAGTATTTTCAAAGGGAATTCTCACTCCCTCCGCATAACATTTCTTTGGCACACGACAGCCCCTGTTTTTGCGCCACCAGGGCAGACTTACAAGCTCCTTTGCCCCGGTTCCGGCATATTTGGGAGATACCTCTTTCTCAAAAAACTCATATAACTGCTGTTTCACTGGTCTGCCTCTGTCAAAGGATACCTGACAAAGCTCTTCCAGCCGACGGATATGACTTTCCAATTCTTCTGCATCCACTGGCAGAACTCCTTCTTTATCCAGTCTTATCTCATTAATAAGAGTGAGAAGATACCAGACAAGATCAAAGTACCTGTCCTCTTCCTCCTGATCGGTTGGCAGCTCATCCAGACAGAAAATATCAATTCCTGCTACATAAGGAAAACCATGATACTTCTCCAGCACCTCTCCCTCCACTACAAGAACCTTTGAATTTATAATCCGTCCAATGGTATGATCAAAGTCATCCGACCACCGATAGTCCATAAACCAGCATTCTGCCGGAAGCTCTTTATCCACCAATGCATGGAACCGGTCATAGTCTCCCCGCAGCATACAGATGTCAATATCATCATCCCACGGAATCCTGCCGCCATGCCGGATGGCCCCGAGCAGGGTTCCCCACTCAGCAAAATACTGTATCTTGTGTTTATCACAGATCCTCCGGACTGCCTCCAGCACCTCCATCTGTGCGGCCCATGCCCGCTTCATCAGACTGGATACATAAAAGCCATCCCTTACTTCATCCTCAAAATAGGAGTCTGGAAATTCCATATCGTCCCTCCTGCCCAGCCTGGCGGCATGTCCAGGCTTCTCTCACTTATTGTATCAGAGGCATTCCTTTTATTCAACCTTTTCTACACTGTCACGTTCTGAAACATAACGGGCTTTTTCTGACTCCAACACAAATTTGCTGTTCTTCCGGTATCTCCATAATAGGCATCACATAATCTGACAGCACGATCCATATCTGCAGAGTCGTCATAGATGCCCCAGCCGGCATTTCTGTATTCCTGCAGGAGATCGCGGTATTTCTGAAACACCCCCGGCTTTGTCTTCCTCAATACCTCTCTCACCCTTGGATCCGGACGCCACCACAGCACAATCTCCTCCTGATTCTCATGGAACAGCTCAAATACCTCCCGCATCTTATCGACCGCCTGATCACCATTGCTAAAGAGCGCACTTACATTCGTAGCGTAGAGAATCACCTTTTTTCTTGTTCCATCCGAACGCCATATCCTGCTGCGCCATTCCTCCGGGATACGGCCAGAAACCGTCTCCTGATCCTGCACAGGAGAACCGGATCCCAGTATCTTGTCTTCCCACATCTCTCTCGTCTCCTCTCCTGCAAATTCTGTCAAAAGCTCTACATAGACATCCTTCATCTGCTCTGACTGTACGATCACCTGATCGGCGTACACCACCCCCGGCATATTGCAGAAATGCCGCAGAGTCACACGACCGCGCTCATCCCCTTCCCGGATCTCATCCATAATAAAGGGTGGGATGTAAACAAGCCTGTCTGTATACTTTTTCAGATTTTTGGAATAAAAAAACGGGTGGATCGTCATACCATAGCTATATTCATCATAGGGACACTGGATCACGATCCTGTCGGGATGATGGATCTCAAAATTATATTCCTCATATGAGGTGATCAGAACCCCCTCCGGATAATCTGTCTCATAATGCGGTTCATTTTTTTTCGTATTTCCCAGATCATCCTTATAATAATAGGGCGCCGGGATGACATATACTCTGGTATCCTCATCCGCCATCGCCGCCTGCCATACACTTTCCATCGCACCCCAATAGGCACTTTTGTACGGCACGAACACAACCTCTTTTTTTTCCTTTATATCATTTCGGATACTCCCGGCCAGAGTCTCTTCAAATCCAGCTAATCTGTGAAGCCTGTCCCACATCCCTATTTCTCCAATAGAACCTGCCACAGCATTGATCTCCTCATACAACCGGAACAAGGCCTCACAATATTGTTCCAGCACATGGACAGTCGCATGCCCCCCGCCACATTCATCCTCGATCATCGTGCCAAGCTGAATTGCCACATTCTGACATTCCCCAAGGATCCCGAGAGCAGACTCTCTATTTCCATCCCGGATCATCTGTCCGATCTCCTCATGTGCCTCCTGAAGCAGAGGAAGAAAATCAGAGACTTTTTTCTGCAGCGTCTCTTTGGGAAGGCGCGCTTTCTCTGCCTTCTCCATCTCCACCCATGAAAACTTATACTGATATGGCTCAATACTCACCTGTGCCTTCATATCCTCCTGCAGTTTTTTGTAAGCAGGGTACTGGTGGCTGTCAAACTGACGGACCGGAGTCATAAAATCTCCATATTTTTCGGTAAGCATTTTTTCATACTCCACCGGAACTGGAATCTCCATATTCTCAAAAGGCAGCTGGAATGTCTGTGCATAGTACGCTTTGGGGAAACGGTATTCCTTGGATTTCATATAGTAATTCAGCCCTGTGATCTCCTCACAGTCCTCTTCGCGAAAACGGGCTGCCAGATCCTCCAGCGCCCTGAAGATCTGCTGCTTCATAGGCTTTTTTCTGTCAAATACTACCCCGCACAGCCTCGCAACAGAGGTAAGGGCGGACTGTACCTCATCCGAATCCGCATCGTCAGGATCTGTATAATAGATCAGCCGTACCACTGTATTGACAAGCTTCCATAACGTATCCTGATCTGCCTCACTGTTCGGCAGGAAGTCCAAAACAAACACATCAATGCACACAACATAGGGACAGCCGTGAAACCGTGGCAGATCCTCCTCCGAAACCAGCACCCCCGGATAACTGAACACCTTGGTCAATAAATTATCTGTATTGCCATCCATCCGGTAACACTTGATCCAGTAGCCTTCCGGAAGCTCATCCTCTGCCACCGCAAGAAATCTCTCATAGTCTTCCCGTTTCATGCAGATGTCAATATCATCGTCCCATGGGATCACTCCGCCATGCCGGACTGCCCCCAGCAACGTCCCCCACTCCGCAAAATATGCAATCTGGTGTTTCTCACACACCCTTTTGATGGCATTCAAAACCTCAAGCTGAGCCGCCCAGGACCGTTTCATTAGCCCTGGTACATAAAAACCATCGCACACCTCATCCTCAAAATAAGAATCCGGGAAATTCATGACTGCCTCCTGACCGCTTCCATATTCTGGAACATCACTGGTTTCCTCTGTACCCAGCACCTATTCGCTATGCTTCCGGAATCACCATAATAAGCATCACACAGCCTGACAGCACGATCGGCATCGATGGAATCATCATAGATCCCCCAGCCGGCTTCCTTATATTCCTGCAGAAGATCACGATATTTCTGCAGCACTCCCGGCTTTGTCTTCCTCAGCACATCCCGCACCCGGGGATCCGGACGCCACCAAAGCAGCAGCTCCTCCTGATTTTCCCGGAACAGCTCGAATACTTCCCTCATCTTATCCACTGCCTGTTCCCCGTGACTGAAAAGCACACTTACATTCGTGGCATAGAGGATTACCTTTTTCCGCGTTCCATCCGGATGGCATACCTTCTGATACCATTCCTCCGGAATACTGTCAGCGGATACCGCTGTAAATGGATCTCTGTCCTGTCTATCCTGTACAGGAGATCCGGTCCCCAGAATCTTATCCTCCCACAGCACCTTTGTATCCTCTCCGGCAAATTCTGTCAAAAGCTCTATATACACATCCCGCATCCGCTCTGACTGCACGATGACCTGATCGGCGAATACGACCCCCGGCGTATTGCAAAAATACCGCAGAGTCACACGACCGCGCTCATCCTCTTTCTCAATTTCATCCATCACAAGAGGCGGGATATAGATCAGCTTATCTGTATATTTCTTCAGGTTTCTGGCATAAAAGAAGGGATGGATCGTCAGACCATAGCTGTATTCATCATAGGGACACTGAATGACAATACTATCCGGATGGTGAACCTCAAAATTGTACTCCTCATAGGAAGTGATCGTAACCCCCTCCGGATAGTCTGTCTCATAATGCGGCTCGTCCTTTTTTGTATTTCCAAAATCATCCTTATAAAAATAGGGAGCCGGAATGACATACACTTCTGTATCCTCATCCTCCATCGCTGCCTGCCATACACTCTCCATGGCATCCCAGTAAGCGGTTTTGTATGGCACAAAAACAATCTCTCTTTTCTCCCTCAGATCTTTCCGAACACTCTCTTCCAGGCTCTTTTCAAATCCGATCAATTCGTTACATACCTTCTGTGACTCCTCTGCGTCAGCCGCTCCCTCTTCTCCATTGATTTTCTCATGCAGACGGAATACCGTCTCGCAATACTGCTCCAGCACACGGACTGTGGCATGTCCCTCTCCACATACATCCTCGATCATCGTACCGATCTGGATCGCCACATTCTGGCATTCGCCAAGGATCTCGGCAGCAGAGTTAATGTCTCCTGTCTCCATCGTCTGCCGGATCTGATCGTGCGCCTCGTGGAACAGCGGCAGGAAATCCCTCACCTTCTTCTGCAAGGTCTCCTTGGGAAGCCGCTCCCTCTCTGCCTCCTCCATCTCCTCTTTCGAAAATTTATACTGATAGGGTTCCAGTCTCCCTTTTTCCTTTACCCCTTCGTGGACAGTCTTATAGCTTGGATATTCATGACTGTCAAAAGCGCGGACCGGCTTCATATAATCTCCATATTTAATCCACAGCGCCTTGTCATACTCCACCGGGACTGTAATTTCCGTAATCTCAAAGGGCACCCTGATGGTATTTGTATAACAGGATTTCGGGAAACGATATGACTTTGACTCATGAAAATAAGTAAGGATTGAAATTTCGTCACAATTCTCTTCCTGATAGCGGGCTGCCACATCATCCATGGCTCTGACCAGCTGGCGTTTCAACGGCTTCTCTTTATCCAGGACGGCACCACTCAGCTTCACTACCTCCCGAAGGACCTCCTGAATGTCCCTTGAATCCATGGCATTCACATTGATACGATAATTCAACTGTGATACCAGCTGTGTGAGCTGCCAGATCGCCTCCTGCTCCTCTTTATCCCGCGGCAGGAAATCCATGACAAAGAGATCAATACTCGATACATACGGATATCCATGAAACCTTGGCAGATCCTCCTCTGCGATCAGATACGTTGGATAGCTCAGTATCTTGGTCACCATATTATCGGTATCGCTATTTCTGTAATTGATGATCCAGTATCCCTCTGGCAGCTCCTTTTCCGCAACCTCAAGAAACTTCTCATAATCCCTTCTCTTCATGGAAATATCAATATCATCATCCCAGGAAACCATCCCCCCGTGGCGGATCGCCCCCAACAGGGTCCCCCATTCCGCAAAGCAGGAAAGACCATGCCTTTCACATATCGTCCTGACAGTATCAAACACCTCCAGCTGTGCCGCCCAGGCACGTTTCATCATACCCGGGACATAAAACCCGTCACGTACCTCATCTTCAAAATAAGAATCCGGAAAATTCATGCCAACCTCCATTTCAATAGAAAACAATGGTCAGTACGCTTCGCGAACTGCCCTTATATTCAAGAAAAAAGGATACCCCGATATAAATACCGGGATATCCTTTCTATTATGCATTGTACAACTTTGTTTTCCCTCATGCACTCAGAGCGATTACCCGAGAAGTGAAAGTACTCCCTGATTTGCCTGATTTGCCTGAGCCAGCATGGATGTAGCTGCCTGCTGAAGGATGCTCTCTTTGGAGAATCTTGTCATCTCGTCTGCCATATCTGTATCACGGATACGGGACTCTGCTGCGGACATGTTCTCAGCTGTGTTGTCATCCACTTTTACTGTGTACTCAAGACGGTTCTGGATAGCACCCAGTTTGCTTCGTACAGTAGAAACACTCTGAAGCATGCTGTCAACAATCGCAATCTGGCTTCCGTCTGCTCCGGCTGCACCAGACAATACGCTAACACTTGCCCAAGCTGTCTGGCTGATAGTTACTTTGATACCCTCGCCATCGTTAGCACCAATCTGAAGCCACTGGCTTGTGTAAGTACCATTCAGCAACTGTTTCTTATTGAACTGAGTCTGGCTGTTAATTCTCTCGAATTCCTTTTTCAGCTCGTTGATCTCATCCTGGATCTTCTGGTAATCATCCTCAGCTGTGGACTCCAGAACAGCGCTGTTACCGCCCTGAACTACCAGCTCACGAGCTCTCTGAAGGATCGCATGTTTCTGATCCAAAGCACCCTCTGCTGTCTGGATAAGAGAGATACCATCCTGTGCGTTGTCAGAAGCTCTGTTCAGACCACGAACCTGTGCTCTCATTTTCTCGGAAATTGCAAGTCCTGCTGCATCATCTGCTGCACGGTTTACTCTGTATCCACTGGAAAGTTTCTCTGTGGATTTTGCAAGGTTTCCTCCTACGATTCCCAACTGTCTGTTGGCGTTCATTGATGTAATATTGTGCTGTACTATCATAATTCATTCCTCCTTGAATTTAAACCGGCTTCCATGCCGATATATTTTTTAGTTTATAATATCTAAAGCAATGGCAGATCTTTCTGCGGGCCCGGCGGCAAAACCTGCCATCCGCTTTAGTTATTATCTTTCTGACATTATATATATCGGAGCATTCGTTTAAAACTTTACCCTGTTTTAGAAATTTTTTTAAAAATTATTTTATCTCATTCAGGTAGTACGACTGATCGGGTTTATGGGCATTTGTCATGTTCTGATAATAGCTGGATGCCGTCCTGCCATTCATCCTGGCTCCCCTGATCTCACCCTTCTTCTTTGCCAGAAACCCCTTTAGCCGTTCACTGTTCTGCCGTTCCAGCACCTGGATCTTCATACCAAGATCAGATACCCTGCGGATCTGATCCTGCATCTCCAGAATCTCTTCCTTATAATTATCCCGGTTCTCCTGAATTTCCTTTTCCACCAGCCGGAACAAGGTGTCAAAACCCTGATCCAGCTGTTCCAGCTGCGTGATCTGACTCCCCTTTTCATCGATCGTCTGCTGAAATCGGTCAAGATCTGGCTCTTCTGATTTCAGTATCGTCTCCTGTTCTGCTGTTTTTTTGTATAAAAACTCCAGTATATGCTCTTTTTTTTTCAGCGAATCCGCCATCATGCGGACATAAACACTGTTTTCAAATTCCTTTTCCAACTGACCACATCCCATCTTTTCTGCAAATATTACAGAGCTCCTGGTCCAACCCTATTGAGGCGCATAACCTCTTTCCATGTATCCCGCATCTCACGGATACGATTAAGTGCCTCTGTCAGAGGTTCTGCTTCCTTCCTCATATTAGCCTCTATAAGCTGCTTATAAATATATTCATATACACGCTCAAAATCCTCCCAGACCGGATATTTCCGGTCAAGGGAGGCACGCAATTCTGTTATGATCGCTTCCGCTTTCTTAATATTTTCATGAGCTCTCTGTACATTTCCTTTTTCTATCGCATCCAATGCAATATTGCAGAATTTAATCGCTCCGTCATAAAGCATAAGGGTAAGTTCTGCCGGGGAGGCAGTCATTATGGCATTTTTCTGGTAGGCATTCATCGCCCTTTGGTCCATCTGTCATTCCCCTCCGTTCTTATTATCAGACAACAGCTTTCGCGATCAGCCGCCAAAGAGACTGGACAACGAGCTCTGCTGCGACTGCAGCTTCGCCATTGCTGTTTCCATCGCTGTAAACTTCTTATAGTAGGAATCCTCTATCTCAGCCAGTTTTTCCTCCCAGCTCTTGATATCCTTTTCGTACTGCTTGAGATCATCTTTCATTTTGATATCTTCATAAAAGGTCAGTGCACTGCTGGTCTTGCTGCCCGCCATTTTCTGTGACATCACTTTACGCAGATTACCAAACACACCTGTCAGGGTAGCAATCAGAGCTTCCGGATCATCTTCTATGGCTTTTCTTAATTTATCATCCTTACCTGAATAAGTGGAATCATCCTTATCGCCATATATATGAAGCAGTCCGCCCTCCTGATAGTTGGTAGAAGTCATGATACCAAAGCTGGAAAGAGCATAACGCTTACCATTATAGTTGACTGTACTCATCATGGCATCCCGCATTCCCTGCATGATTCCTCTCAGTGTGGTATCACTCCGGAGAAGGGACCCCTTGATCTTGTCTTCCCACAGCTTGACATCTTCCTCTGTCATAGCTTCCTTTTCTTCACTGGTAAGAGGCTCATATCCTTTCGATGACTCTGCATTGTATAAACTGTTCATCTCTTTCATTACTTCATTATACTCTTTCAGGAAACCTTTGACTGAGTCGTAGATACCATCTACATCGTTTAATACCGAGAAGGTGATAGGTTCATCTTCCTTTGTCTTTCCGATCAGCTCTACACTCAGTCCATTGGCAGAAACTGTCGATGAAGAAGATGTAAGGGTTGCCCCGTTCAGAATAATCTCACTGTCTGAAGCTGCAATGAGTTCCATACCGGCAGGAGCCCCCAGGGCTGCTTTATCTACCTTGCCATCAACATCCAACGGAACATCGATCGGGATATCAGTAAGTCCCAGCGCCTTGAGAGCCTTACTTCCACCAGCGGTAATATCTGCCTGGTCGGAAGCAGATGCATAATCACTTGCCGCCGTTTCCAGAGCTGCCCGAATCGTCGTCTGATCCACACCATCCATAGCATCCGATAAAACATCTCCATTGGGATAATATTTGGTCTTTGCCTCAGTTCCCAGAGCTGCCATTTCAGTTGTGCCAATACCATTAAATGCATATGTCTTGATATCCGTCTGGGAAGATTCCTCACCAATCTGCTGATTTGCCCACTTTTCCGCCTCTTTTTCCGCCTGCTCTGTATCCGTTCCCGCGCTTACCAGTTCCTGATATTTCTCATCATAGAGCTTCGCCTTCACATATGTGGTCGCCGCCTGTGTAGCCGCACTGTTTTTATGTGCATAGGAAACCTGGGCAAGAGAATCCAGTGCTGCATTATATTTGTCTGTACCAACACCTTCCGTCTGCAGGCTTGTCATTGCCTGATCAACAATTTTTTTGTTGTCCTTGCTCATATTGGCATAATCAAGGGAATTCAGCAAAACACTCTTTTTTGCATAGGCATCACCAGACCCCGTAATAGAAAACGCATTGCTGAGTCCGGTCTCCTTACTGCTGATAAAGAGACGTTTCTGATCCGTATCATAGTTTGCATTCAACCCGGCACTCTGGAGAGCCTTCGTAAAATCATTAATGGTTGTATTCTGGTCAATAGCAAACTTCGTCGTCCCGGAAGCCGTCTTGATGGTAAGCTCCTCTCCCACGAGATTCGGATCCAGTTCTGACAGCTTTGCGCTTCCTGATTTGGCACTGAGAACAGCTCCCGTCAGATACTGGGTAGTAGCAACATTCTTCACTTCCATTGTATAATTTCCGTTAACGGCACTGAGACCGGCTGTCACCTTCGCCTTGGAATCATCCGATACATTGGCTTTCTTTGTCTTATACGCCGTAGATAACTGCATTTTTGACACAAAGTTATTGTACAGATTGGTAAGCTTTGTATTCAGATCTGCCCACTTTGTCTGTTTCCATTCCAGCTTTGTCTTTGCTTTCACTACTTTTGTCTTCTTCAGACTCTGGGCCGACATCAGTTCTTTTACAATCCCCTCTGTATCCATACCCGTTATAAGACCACTCATACGAATTGGCATAATTAACCCTCCTATCTTTTCTCATCCACCAGGATTCCGGCCATCTCCCACATTTTCTGGAGCATCTTCAGGGATTTCTCCGGCGGAATCTCGCGAATCACCTCATCGGTGTCATCATTGATCACTTTAATGGATACCCGTTTTGTCTCCTTGTGATAAGAATATTCACAACGGGTATGCTCCATTTTGCGGTTTGCACTTTTCACAGCATCATCAATGGATGCCTCACTCGCCCCCCGCTCTTTCTGCTCTGCATCCTGTCCTTCCTTCTGCTGCCCTGTCATCCCTGACTCGGCAACTCTCTGAGCAGCATGCTCTGCTACCTTCTGTGAAGATGCTGCCATAACCTCTGGCTGTTCCTTCTCCACAGACACTTTCGCCGTCTCCTGCGTACTGTTAAAACCCGCATTCGCTCTTGAAATCGATTCTAATTCCATATCTAGCACCTCCATGTGTCTCTTTTATCAAGATATTTTGTTGCTTTACAATGAATATCGGCATTTCTTCCGGCAAAGTTAACCCTTTGCCGGAAAATACACTCCCTATGAATTCATAAGCCGGGAAAGTGCTTCCGGACTCACTGTATTGGCAGCCTCTGTATTCGCATCCTTAATCTGTGTATAAATTTCCTTCCGGTAAATCGGCACAGATTTCGGTGCCTCAATACCTATCTTGATCTGATCCCCCTTGATCTCAAGCACAGTAACCTCTATATCATCATTAATAATAATGGATTGGTTCATTTTCCTCGATAAAGCCAACATATGATCATCCCTCCTGTTTCTTATTGAGGATCTCATATACTTTATATTTCACCTCATAGTCCTGATTCTCAGCAATGATCTGTGTCCCTTTTCTTGTATCTGCATTGATCACAACCGGCGCTTTCAGATTTACTGACATCTGTTTGACATCCTCTGGAACAGTCATAGTCAGAAGAATCACAAGATTTTCCTCTGTCAGCTCTCCCAGGCAAGTTAAAAGTTCGTCCTCTACGGTAGGATTATAGTCCTCTCTTACAAGCCATGGCTTGATCACCGGCAGTGCCAGGGCAGGCTCTTCCACACTCTGCAGCCATGAAATATTGGTTTCCTCTTTATCACAGTCATACAAAATCGTAAACTTCTTATAATCCGGCAGACCGATCAGACCGCGGTCAAATGTCAGAATCTTTTCCTCCGGCAGATCCACTTCCCCAAAAAACTTTGTTTCCACTAACATACTCTTCCTCCTTATTTCAGACAGGCATTAGATAAAATTCAATAATGACTGGCCCAGAATCTTCGATGTCGCGCCAAGCGTTGCCTGGTACAAAAGATCTGCTTCTGTAAAGTGAACATACGCTTCTCCCAGATCGGCATTTTCATTTTCTGACTTTGCCTCGTCTGTATCAATTCTCTGTGTCTCCAGCTTATTTTTCGTCATCTCCATACGGTTATCACGGGCACCATGCTCTGCCCATGCTACGTTCAGAAACTTCTGCGCCTCCTGACAGGTCGTGATCCCCGCCGACAGCGCATTGGTCAGAACCGTCTTCTGCAGCGTGATCTGGGTAGAGATCTGCTCCTTTAATTCATTTAAATTGGCAAGAGTTGTCGTATCTCCCTCATCACAATCCGAAATCCGTTTCTCTACAGAAGCCAGATTTTTCTCCATAATATCAATCTCATTACACAGATTTGTAATATCATTGATACAACGTTTCGTAGATAAACTAATGGCATTGCACCCCTCTGTGTTGACGGTCAGCGTCTGACTGAAATTAATCTGATAATTCAGCTTCTGACTGCCTGCATTGGTGTACTTCGCTGTCTCCCCTGTGTTATTATCCTTTGTCTCACAGGAAAAATAATGCTGCGGACGGACATCCTTTTCCGCAAAACTCGTCTTGTCATAAACAGCAGTCAGATCAGAACCCGCTCTTACATCATCATAGACCTTATCACCAAAAATCAGCTCACCCGTCTCCGGAATATAGAATACCTCATCCTCCTCGGGATGAAGATGCTCATTGTAAACGGTATCGTCCTCGATCTTTTTTGTGATCGGCGTAAGCGTCTTATCATTTCCATCTTTATCCTTATATGTCAGCACAATATCTTTTTCGTCGCAATTGTCATAAGAGATCATGATACGGTGCGTCGTTTGAAAATTGGACGCATCCTGGGCATAATCGTCTGCCGTACTGTCCGGATCATATTCTGCCCCGCCATATACATATTGATATCTCCTTATGTTACCCACATCAAGATTTTCTGTGATCGTATAAGTGATATGATCCTGTGCCTCGTCAAAAAGCATCGGCACATCCGTACGATATCCTGTAAAAAGATACCTGCCGGCATAGTCACTGTTGGCATCCTGCTCGTAAATATAGTAAGAATACTGTTTCAGATTCGATACAATATCCGCACGGTCCTTCGACTCATACGTACCATTTGCCGCCTGTGTAAAATAATCGATCATATTCTGAAGTACACCGTCCACATCCTTCAGGATCGTCTCTGTTGCGTCCATCCATGAAGTCGCATCTTTAATATTTGCCAGATACTGGTCAATTTCCACAAGTGTCGTGCGGTATTTCAAAGCCCGCACCGCAATCGTCGGATCATCTGACGGACGCTGGATTTTTTTCTGCGTATTGTACTGCTGCAGATATTTATTGTACGCAATTTTATTTTTCTGCATATTCAGCAGAGAATTGTTGCGCATCATCGTATTCGTCACTCTCATATCAAGTCCTCCTCTTATTCACTCTCTAAGATGTCATTACAGGGCCGTTCCATTAATCAGTTTATCCAAAATTTCGTTTAATACTGATAATACTTTATACTGGTTTGAAAGCATATTATTGAAAATGATCAAATTTGCTCCCTCCTCATCCTCATCTACTCCTGAAACAGATTTACGATTTGTATCAATGGCATAGAGAAGGTTACTCTGACTCTCTGACAGGCTGATTGCCTTTTTGGCATTCACACCAAGAGAAGCCGTCAGGGAACGGATAAAGTTATCCGGGGCACCATGTAAAAACATTTTTGCATTGTCCTTTAGCTCCGTCAGCCGCTGGATATTATTTCCCTGATCACTTCCTGTATCGCTGCCATCCGGATAGGGCAGCTTGCCTGCGATCTTACTTGGATCTGACAGGACCTCGGTTGTCACACAGAAATTAAGTGCTGTCATATAATAATAAGAGCCTTTATATTTCCCTGTCGCCGCATCCTTCTCCGGTGCAACAGAGGAAAAGGACGGATCATTGCCATCGGCATCATGCTCTTCCATCACATAATTCTCATCAGAAGTAGGCAGGGTAGCATTGAAGAAATCCAGACCCTTTTCATCATTCTGATCCAGCCCCTCATTATGAATGGCGTTGAACTCTTGTGCAAAAGTACGGACAAATTCATTCAGCTGTGCCATATAATAGGGAATCCCCTTCGCATTTACCGAGTCCCCAACATTGATGGTATATCCTTTTGCCATAGCATTCTGAAGCACCTTGGAATCTTCCGTCTTCATCTTTGAGCTCAATGTAAACTCATAGGTAAATTTCCCGTCTGCATCCACAGACACCTCAAAACTGTCATATGCGTAGGTCCGCCCCCGGACAATGATCTCACCGTCATGCGCCGGAATATTAAGAAGCTGTACATCATTGCAATTGGTACCTTCCAGAACCAGCTTCAGATTTCCTGTATCAGGATCATTGCTCAAACCGCCATCCTGCTTGATCGTCCCCTGCAGAACAGTTGCGTTGTTACCATCCCTCATCTCAAACAATGCCTGCAGTCTGCCGCCCAGCCGGCCACTGTGTTCATTAAAATCAGAGCCGTCACTCCATGTGACCTTATAGCAGCCATCAATGTCATTGATATTTCCATAGGTAGTCTTCTGCTCAACCTGCAGCGGATTAACACGGTACGTATCTACCAGCGTCCCGCCATTTACATAAACACAGTACTGGGGAGCTCCTACTCCGTCCGGCGCTTCCGCTTCCACCACCTCTACATTGCAGAACTGCGACAGCTCATCGATCAAAAGACTCCTCTGATCTCTCAGATCATTGGCAACCGCACCATATATCTCCAGTGTATTGATCTGTTTGTTAAGGGACACGATCCTCTCCGCATAGGAATTGATCTGCTGAATGCTGGTCTTGATATTCGTATTTGCTTCATCCTGCAGCTGCCGCATCTTCTCTGCCATATTATTGACGAAGGTAGTAAATGTCTGTGCCACCGTCACTGCCTGTTTACGGATTGTATCATCATTGGGACTTCCTTTCAGATTACTCAGAACAGCATAGAAGTCATCGAAAGCATCCAGTATACGCGATTTATTGTCTGCCGTCACCTCTCCACATATTGCATCCTGCAGGGAATTCAGATAATAGCTCTCTGTTTCATACCTGCTGAGGGCCGACTGTGTCATCTGATATTTCGTATCATAATACTCATCCCGGGAACGGGTGATGCTTACCGCCTCAACACCATACCCCTGTACGGCATAGGACTTTTTGCCTCCCACGACAGAGGTTACATTGGTAACCTGTCTTGAATACCCTTTTGTCTCAATATTCGCCACATTATGTGCTGTCGTCTGTATTGCTGCGTTATAAGTCATCATACCTGATTTTGCAATTTCAAAATTTCCAAATGTTGATGCCATATCATCTGCCTCCTAACCTAACCGTTCTATCAAATATTCCAGCATCTCTGCCACTGTCGTAATGTACCGGGAAGACGCATCATAGCACCGCTGGAACTTGATCAGATCTGCCAGCTCTTCCTCCGAGGATACTCCCATCACATTCTGGCGTTCTGTATCCACACTGGTCACTGTCGCCTCCTGATTGGTAATGATCCCGTTCCAGACACTTCCCCTGACACTGAGATCTCCCACCATTTCCCTGTAATAATCAAGCGGACCATAGGTTGTGAGCGAATTCGGGCTCAATGTGCCGATATTCCCGGCAGCGAAAGCATTCGAAATAGCATAGATCTCATCTTTCAGATAACCATCTCTCTTGCCGCTCTTTTCATTATACATCGTACCCAGCGTGGAAGAATCTTTCATTACTACCGGATTGATCACCAGCTGACTGATGGTATACAGGGAATATATATCCGACGGATCCTCTTCCTGATAGACCTTTACTGTCAGTGGTTTCCCGTCTGCATCCACCAGTGGATTTCCTTCACTGTCCTTCAGCGGATTCCCCGCATCATCTGTCAGTGTCATTTCCTTATAGCGTTCCACACCACGACGGGAGAACAGTTCTGCACCAACCGTTTTATTGATATCATCACCCTGGAAAGCATTCTCTTCATCCAGGATCTTCATGGTAGTACCATCTTCCAGAGTCAGTTCTTTATTAGGACAAAAGGCATCATTGATCATTGTAACAATCCCGTGTACCAGTATATCCAGCTGACTCTGTACTGTCATGACCACAGAGGCACCCGTACTGTCATTGTACTTCTTCACATCATCCTCATACTGATTCATGGCGATCTGATAATCCTTGGGATCCTCATAGTCCTCTTCCTTCGGCTTCACCGGGGTGTCCGTATAGATCGTTGTGCGATTCCCCCTCGCCACCATAAGTCCCCGGAGCGATCCCACATCCGTCTGTGCCTTACTGGAATAGGCAAGACTCTCGTTCCGAAAATATCTGCCGCCATTCTCCCATTTTGGCACCAGCAGCTGGGAGTCAAGGCTTTCATACTCGACACCGAGGAAATTCTGGCGGGATGGTTCCAGCAGGAATGCCCCCTCTGAATAAATAGTGATCGTGCCATCCTTTTCCTCGTTTGTCTCAAAATTTATGTAATAGCTCAGTTCGTCCAGATACTGATTTCTCTTGTCACGGTAATCGTTCGCAGACTCTCCCATGGCCTCATAACGCTGAATCAGCTTATTCATCTCCCGGATATCTGTCACCAGATCATTAATGGCATTGACCTGTCTGAGAACCTCTGAATTCAGACTCGTCTGATACGCCATCAGCTCTTTTCTGACTTCCTGTGACCTCTGGATAAACAGAGATGCCATAGACACCAGCTCATCCCGGTAAACAACGTCACTGGAATCCTCTGCCAGAGAATTAAAGGCATCCTGCAGATCCGTAATACTGCCCAGGAAGGACTCACCTTCCAGCTCTCCCAGCATATCCTCAATCTCCTGGACAGTCTTCCGGTTTATTTCATAAAATCCCTGACGACCAAATTCAAGCCGGTAACGGGCATCCAGAAACGTATTTCTGATCTGCCTCGTCCGCACGATCACCGTTCCGGTTCCCACCTGCATCAGGTTGCTGTGCTGTCCCAGACTATTCTGATAAAAAGAATCTGTTATGAGAACCTGCTGTCTCGTATAACCCGGCGTATGTGCATTCGCAAGATTATGTGCTGTTGTCGTGATCGAAGCCTGCGCCGACTGCAAACCCGACACGCCAGCGTTAAAACTTGCCATTAAGTTCGACATATCTGTAACCCCTTCCTTTTCTATAACACAAAGATACACGTATGTCTATCTCTGTTACTGCTTTGCATCAAATATCCCATGCTGCGGTGCCATCCCTTCCACTTCTGAGGCATTGCTGGAATAATTACTGCTTCCCGAAGACATCCGTGTACTTCTTATCACATTCATATTATATTCTACCATTTCCATGGCCTCTTCCAATAAAACTTTATTTTTTTCGTTTAACTCCTGAAGCCGCTCTACCGTCCTTTTCAGGCGGTCATGAATCGTCTGCAGCTTTTTCCGATCCTCCGGCTGATTTTTCAGCGCCTCCGTAATCTGCTCCAGCGTGATCGTCTTTGGATCCATCCCAAGGACAGTTGCAATATCAATCGCAATCTGTTCCCTCCTGTGTTCCTGGGCAGATGTCCGATCTACCAGATCATGTTCCTGATCCGTGATCGCCTGAAGAGATTCCAGGTCATTAGCAATGATCGCCCTTGTCTTTTCCTCCTCGACAGGAATCAGCTGCCTGTAAAGAACCTCCTCAGCTTCCAGTGTCGTAATCAGCTCTTCCATCAAACTAGCCAAAAGAAATTCCTCCTAGTCTTAAGCAAGCAGCTGGTCAGCCATCTTATCCGCAACATCCTCAATCGAGACATTGTAGGTTCCCGCTGCCATCTGTGCCTGAATCTCTTTTACGCGCTCTGCGCGCACAGGCTCCGCCTCACTGGCTGCCTGCTTCGCCACCTGATAAGCGTTTCCAAAATCAGAGATCTCTAACGAATCTCTGTCGCCTGCTTTTCCAGACCTTTTATCACCTTTGGTCTTATTGGTTTTATAAAGTTGATTTACCTGCATGTAAGCATCAATTCTCATAGTCCTTCCTCCATTCTCCCACGCAGAATATATTTCATAATAGAACCATCATGTCATACACAACATTCTATTCTCAATATATTTATCGGACATTTACACAGATATCTTAGTCTTTTTTTATTTTCTTTCCGTGAAAGTTTCATCCTTCCGCATCCAGCACTGCTTTCTGCCCTTTGGCAGCACGTTTTCGGTTGCGGACTCTTTTTGCATTTAATGTTTTTCCATCATACATAAAGGTCTCCTCTGTCTGTGCCACCACAGTGGCATATACAAGAAAATCATCCTTCTCCAGGGTAATCGCTTTTACTCCACGACTGGTCTTCTTAAATTCGCTGACCTCACTGACCGGAAATCCCAGAGACAGCCCCTGATCCGTCAAAAGGATCACTTTTCGATCCGCAGAAAGGATCTCCGCTGCGCTCAGGAGAGTTACCCCCGCCAGGGCATCTCCCTCATCCAGCTTTGTGGACACCACCTGGAGGCGCGAGGTTTCAAATTCCACTCCCGACACAAGTTTAATATACCCGCTTTTCGTTGTAAACATCAGCATAGATTCAAAAAGGTCCTCAAAACTGACATACAACAGTGCTTCATCCTGATTATCCATCTTGCAAAGTGTATGGATCAGGGTTCCTTTATCTTTCATTTTACACCGTGGGATCTTATCCGCCTTTACCTGGTACATCACACCGGCTTTCGTAAAAATACAGAGTTTGTCCGTATTCTTTATTTTCACGATCCGCGAAAATTCCCTCCTCGCCTCTTCAGAAGATCTTCCAAACGCTGCCGCATCCACCGCCTTTGTATATCCAAAACGATCGATACAGATATACAGATCCTCTATCACAACCTTTTCCACATAAGCCTTTGCCGCTGCATCTGTCAGCATCGTCCTGCGGGCTGTGGCAAACTGCTTTTTATATTCACGAAGCCTTGCCTTGATCACCTTATACAGTTCCCTGACATCCGAAAGAATTTTTTCATATTCTGCTATATTGGCAAGCAGCGTCTCATTTTCCTCATGCAGCTTCAAAATCTCCAACCCGATCAGCTTACTCAGCTGCATGGCAAGTATCGCATCTGCCTGCGCTTCGGTAAACAATAATGTCTTCGCCTGTTTTTCAGAGGCAGCGCTCTTGAAACGGATCCCCTCTGTCTCCCCCTCGATCAGACAGGTTTTTGCCTGTTTTACAGACGAGGATCCTCGCAGGATCTCAATGATCAGGTCAATGACATCGGTCGCCTTCATCAGTCCTTCGACGATCTCCAGACGTTTTTTTGCCTTTTCTAACAGGAAACGATACTCTCTGGTATATAAGTCCTCTTGAAACAGGATAAATTCCTCGATCATAGACTTAAGATTGAATACCTTCGGCTCTTCCCTGCCATCGGCTGTCGTCTTGATCGCCAGAAGATTCACGCCATAGGTATCCTCCATCTGCGTCTTTTTGTACAGGCCATTCAGTAAATTTTCAATATCACGGTCCTTTTTCACCTCGATCACGATCCGAATGCCTTCTTTGGAGGACTCATCCCTGACATCATAGATCTCATCAAACACCTTTTCTCTCGCCAGGGATGCCAGATTCTCCACCAGCTTTGCCTTATTGCCGGATATGGTATAAGGGATCTCTGTAATAATGATATTTTTCCTGCCATATTCCCCTTTTTCAATTTCTGTTTTTGCCCGCAGACGAATTCTTCCTTCTCCCGTGGCATATATATCCCGCATATCCGATTCATTTATGATCGTGCCCCCCGTAGGAAAATCCGGGGCGGGTACATAATCCATCAGCTTGTCAATAGAAATCCCCGGCCGGTCCATACAGGCAATCACAGCATCGATGATCTCCCCTGCATTATGGGGAGGAATATTGGTCGCCATGCCAACTGCAATTCCCGTGGTTCCGTTGATGAGAAGATTGGGGATCATCGCTGGAAGCACCACCGGTTCCTTTTCACTGTCATCAAAATTGGGCACAAAATCCACCAGACCCTTATCCAGATTATCCAGCATGGTCATGGCAGCGGCAGAAAGCCGTGCCTCTGTGTATCGCATCGCCGCCGCACCGTCACCATCGATGGAACCAAAATTACCATGTCCATCCACCAGTGGAACATTGAGCGAATATGCCTCTGTCATATGTACCAGCGCATCATAGATCGAGCTGTCGCCATGAGGATGATACTTACCCATGGTATCGCCGACGATACG
>JAAGKN010000899.1_pt1 | contig 67628 bp, 53 predicted proteins | sample 6206371 | NCBI WGS metagenome assembly JAAGKN01 (sample SAMN11533720, study PRJNA540317) | gut metagenome | isolation source: fecal pellets from male and female animal of same cohort | host: Peromyscus leucopus | place: USA:CA | collected 2017
CGGTGTACTGTGACGGCAGGGTGATTGATTCCGTTATCCTTCGTATTCCACCCCCTAAAATACATTGTACAACCAGATGCGTCCCTACTATATTTCCAATTTTCAGACGTATCATAAAACGAAAAAAAGATGAAGAAGATGAGACGCTTAGCCGCACTCATATATGTCATTATAATGACATATACTATAGTATTCGCGGCGCCAATTTCATTTCACGACTCAGAGCCTACGAATGGAACCGAGATTTCAACTTTTAATATCCAGTTGAAATTTGATGTATCTGAAACTATACAAAAGCAAGGAACAGATAATTTGGGTATCAGGTATGTAGGTGATTCGTATGGTTGTACATATCTCTATGAAGGAAATGATGAAAATGGGAAACTTCTGGCAAAATTTTGGGAGGATTCACAAACTATTGAAACTTCCCTATCTGGCTCCAATCTTATTATTTCTTTGCCGATTCCCTCTTCTTTGATTCCAGAACCTGACAAAAATTATACAATCATTTGTAGAAATGAATTTGACGTTAAAAATTTAGAAACGGGTAAAGTTATTTCGGGTGCATTGATTGACTATTATGATGCTCCTTTAATTTTAACTTTTAAAGGGATTGCACCATCATCAGGAGAATTGATATATCAGAAATCTTCGATTGAAGAGGATCAAAATTTAGAAAAGATTTCTAACATTGATTTTGAATTCAACGAGGAATTTGAAATCTTGGATCAATATGGAGTGCAAATTCTCTATGATAACGAGGTTGTTTATACTGCTACTAATCTTCAGGTAGATCCTGAAAATCTAAAAACGCTTAAAGTCTCATTTGATGATGCTATTCTATATTTAGCAAATCATCAGTATACATTGACTTTATACCCAGGAACGATATGTCTTAAAGGTAATACCTCAGAGACAAATCGATTGGTGGAAATAAATATAAATGGACTCTCAACAAAAACTTTAACCACCAAATCTGCTGAACTTAAAAGTAATTCTTTTAATATCCCTGAAGTTGCAGAAATTAGATTTAATTTAGAGAATGGACAAACTCTAACTCCTCCTGGAAGTATCAGCCATAAACGTGAAATAGATCTATTCAAGGGAGAAATTTTGGAAAATAATTTCATTAAGACAATTTATGGAATAGCAAAAGATGACGGCATTACATGGGATTTGTCTTCTATAAGTTTTGAACCTAATACCCAATACACTCTATTAAAAAAGGCTAATGACATTACTGTGTGGATAAATGGAAAAGATTCACCCGCCTTTGGTAATGAAGAAGTCGTAATCAAATTTTCTACACCATCTATTGAAGATTCGAATCTACTGCCAATAACAGTTGGGGTAGCAAAAATTGGTCGCTATGACAACCCGACATCTACTGATTTTATTGATGAAGAAACGTATGCTCATATTAGTACTCTTGAAATTAAAAGAGAAGATTACAACCTTAATGGAAAAGTCGTTAAGCCTAATCTTAATACTACTGATAACCATAACGCATACGTATATGATGTTACTGTAGGTTCGCGTAAATTAGTCAAATGCATTGAGATGTTTATTGACGGACGAGGAGGAGATGATGACGGTGGTCTGAGGATCCCTGAATATAGCGTTTTCGGTATTAATCTGAATATGGATTTCTTGCAAGATCATTTATATGAAATTGTCATTCCGAAAGGTGCTTTGCGATTAAATAGTGTTCAATATCCTTCTTGGTACAACTATGTTGTAAACGATGAAATAGTTTATAAGGTTAAGGGTGCTACTCCCTCAGAATTCAAAGTTGAGTCATGCAGCGTTATAAACAATGCAGAAGTGAGCAAGCTTCCCGGCGCTATTATTTGGACCATAAATGGAACTTACGCACTAAAGAATAACAATGTATTTGCCGACTGTAAATCTTCAGGAAATGTTTGGGGCAATTCAAAATGTCCGCTAACTATTCAAGTTGAAGGTAATAAATCATATGTTGCTGTTCAACTTTTTGATCGCAAGACTGGTAATATAGGCTCTCTTGTGAAAGGTCAGATTTACACTGTAACCATTCCTGCCGGCTCAATCGTCTATCCTGGCGATGAATCGTTGACTAATCCTGAGCTCACCGTTACTCTTAATGGTATCGAAGCAGAGAAACCCAAAGCCGAGATGGTTAATGTTACCCTAACTATTAATGGCCTACACACGACAATACATCAATCTCCAAAGGGTGAAGCATATTCCTTCAACTTCAAACCCGCATCAGAATGGGTGGTAGAGTCCGTTAAGTACGGCAACAAAGTTCTTGATGAAAATGCTGATGGAATGTTTGTTACCGAACCGCTTAACCAGGATGCTGAAATGACCGCAGAACTCAAATATGACGGCCCTTGGATGATTGATCACTCCTCAGGTGTATATACGATTGAGGATTCCAATATCCAAGTCTTCACTGAGCAAGGGATGATTGTAGTTGATGGCGTTTCCGCATCAGATATTATCCATGTCTATAACGTTGGAGGTATTTTGATTGACTATGTCGTTCCGCAGCAAGACCGCGTATATATTACGGTTGCTCCTAATCAAATCTATATCGTCACGGTTAATAACCATGCCGCAAAGATTCAATTGTAAACATATCAATTCAAAACATTGTTTCAAAGCATAATCCTAATGAAAAGGAGGTCCTCGGACCTCCTTTTTTAATTCTCAGCTTTTGCAACGTGAGATGATAAATAGCTTCGATTTACCCCTACACCACCGCGCAGGGAGAGCGGCATGGTGTACTCCTTTCTTCAGACACAAGAAGGATAGAACCGTTCTGTAACGTGTCTTTAACAGGGAGTAGTGACAGTTCCAATTCTATTCAGACGGCAGATAAGTGAGATGTGAATTAATGCGCAGACATTCAGGACACCAGTGTCCTCCTAGATATACCAATGCAGGGGAAGCAGAGAATTTATGTCCTTCCTTGCATTCCCAGTCTAATTTTGAAGATACATCTCCCCTATCCATATATGCACTTAAACATTTACCTTGATATTCCTCCGCTTTTATTATCATATCATGGAGTGTCAGTTCTTCAATTTTTATTTCTTTGACACTGACATCCGGAATCTTGGACAGATTCATTTTCAATTCCGGCAGTAATTCATCCCAATCGGGAATGCTGTCCCATTCGCCTAAAGATCCGAAATGATCTCTGATTCTGTCTTTGTCAGAGATTTTACGCCAATATAAAGGACCCAAAGGCTTTTTAGATGCAATATATTTCATTCCTAATCTGAGGATTTGAGCAGGAACCAAAGATGCCAATTTCACATACCACGGCAGTTTTGCCTTGAGTTCTCTGAAATATTCCTCTACAGATTTGTTTCCCCTGAAATGAAACATCTGTTCAAGGGAATCGGAATCCCTCCACCATTGTCCATGAAAGTTATACAGCGCGAACCATTCCGGACGAAATATTTTTTCAGGCTCAGGACAATTGAGCGTTTTCATGAATAGTGATATGAATTCATAATTAGTAAGCCGATATGATTCACCACTACCAATATTATGAAATCTGTTCCAGAATCCTGATTCAGGTGTATGCTCACAAATATCAGACATCAGACGACCTGTATCTTCCGCTGTGGTCCATTCCAAAACACCTTTCAACGGCACATGAAATGTAATCGGGTCGGACCCTTTATTGATAATCTCAGGACAAAGGATTCCGGTCTGTCTGAGTGAGACCCAATGTTTGACCCCTCCATCCACTATCTCTCTTTCCGCTTCAATCTTGCTTACTGCATAGGGGTCATTGACAGCCGGAATGCAAGGAGAACCTGAAGCGCCCCAATGATTCGGAGGACGATTGTCACCAAATTGTGCTATCGAACCGATATATACTACATATATTTCATCATTTCTACCCGACATTCTCACACATTCGGCTATCAGCCTTGCACTTGCAACATTAACGTGCAATGTTTTCTTTGGATTATAATCCGCGGCAGGAGATACCAAGCCACCAAAATGATAAATAATGTCGGCTTCCCTGACAGCGTTCATCATCAACTCCCTGTCCAGCATATCACCCCAGATGATACGAAACCCCGGGATGGTTGAGAATTCCTTTAATTTTCTGTGATTCCTCTTTGTATCCCTTGATATGACTGTAATAACCAAATCATCAATGTTACGTTTCTTTAATTCCCGCAACGTAGCCATCCCCATTGTTCCGGTAGCACCGGTAATAAAGAGACGCTTAACGCGCGAGGGACACATTGACCGAGATTCCATAATTGGAGTTGGATGTGGGATAAGATGTATTTGAGACGAGAGGAGTGTTGACCTGATGATCAAAGAATGCCGACAAGGTCACTCTGCGGGACATTGTATATGAGGCCATAAAATTAATTGAGAATGTCCTCGTGCCGGAAGTTGCCTGCGTGAATGCAGTCTCTATTTTGCGAATCAGACTTTGATTGTTGGCGAGCGACAAATCAAGTTTCAGTGAGAGGTCGTTATTGACACCACCTTGTTTTGATCCTATCTTGAGAATCTTATTAAAGTTTGCAATTTTATATCCGGCACCGAGAGTGAACTGTTTACTGGTAGTCTCGACAATCTGACCTGCGGAGGGATTGAGATTAAGTGTCCGGGAATCCCTGTACTCAGTATTAAGGCTGAGGTCATTGGTAAATGTAACATTCAAACCCACAAGCGGTGCGAATTTTTCAGTAATCGCCACAGAGGAGATATTATATGGAGATGACGGAATTGGATCTTGGGTCAATTCATCCTGAGTGAATCCAAGATCACCGCCAATACTTATCCAGTTTAAGAAACTTGAGTATGAGCCCACAGAGTATGTACACTGATAGGCATGGGAGATAGTGAATGACTTGAATATCTTTCTCATATTGCCCATATACAAGAATCCATCATAAGTCACTCTCCAATTCGGACGCATAGAGGAAAGTCCGGGGAAATGTTTTAATGTTATGGTATTGACATCCATGCCGGAATATGCTGCAAGGAATGCGGGAACAAGAACATCCGCACTTGTTTGCGACACTGAGCCTAATTCCGGATTATATATCGTACCACCCAATGGGCTACCTTCCATGAAACCGTTCGACGGATATCTTACGCCATGATATTGACCCTGAACGCGATTTGACACCACAGGTATATAAGAGAGGAATTTGGCAAACGCCTCGGAAGCGTAACCATCAGTAGCGGACGAATTCTTCAATGCCGTGTTAAATGCCCAGAAAGTCCTTGTGTATGACCCACTGCGGGAAGTCGGCATATCGGAATACATGAATTGCACCTGTTGTGTCCTGTTATCAGTATGATTGGATGTGAGAAGAATCTTCAGACCTCTGATAGGCTCAAGAGTAAGTTCAAAGTTAAATTCCTGTGTCTTGTTCCATATAGCCGGAGATGTCTGCTCACTGTCGGTCATCAACCATCCTCTGTCAAGAGCCTTGTCCAGATATGATTCATCAAAGAAACCAAATGCAAAATCAAGACCCGGGGCCATTGGTCCATAGTTCTTGCTTTGCCCGAAGATATCACCTACATTTGGAGCGAACAAGGGCAAGGTCATGGAATGAGACCTTCTCCACCTGAATGAGGCCGACCGTGGCATCATTAAGAATCTTACAGCGTGGGCCGTAATATCTTTGAATATGGTGTTCTTGGGTTCTTTCTTATCTTCACGCACTATAATTTTGACGTTGCTCTTACCTTTGGAGAGAATCTCTATATTGTTCTCATCTATTATTTTATATTCAAGTCTTGCCGGAGCACCATTGATGACGGCATTGAATTTCACTTTCTTTGTCTTTAAATTGTGGGTTACCATTGTAGTGGTATCCATCGACAAAGTATATGCCCTTTCAAACTTCTTTATGTTTGATTTCTGTTTCAAGGATTTAGAGTTCTTCTTTGCATTGCTGTTTCTTGAAGAAGAAGATGTAGAGAACCGCTTGTTGATGTCCTGCAAATACTTCCATTTATTGAACAGAGTCTCAAAATTGATTCTCGCATCGGCATTTATTGTAGTCTGATTCTGGATTGAGTTCCCGAGATTAATATCATCTACCACTGCCCCCTTATCCCAACGATATGTGGAATTGTAAGATGCAGAACCTGACAGATAATCAAGCACAGGCATCTTATTGAAGGGAGCCCTGTAAGTGGCAGTGAAAGTCTGGTTATAATTCCACGGAGTTCCAAGTCCTTTGATGGAACTCATGACGGTGTCTTTCCAATCCCTGTATTCATCAGGGAAGAGACGTTTGTTAACGGCACCTACAGTTTCTTCAATCCTTGCCTGGGTGTTGGACGCAAATGAGAAATTCAATTGAGGTGTAAGACTCCACGTAAGATTCAACGAGCGGTTCCAAAGGAAATTCTTGCTTACCTGTACAGGCAACTGGAAATATTGGTCTACTTCAGAACGTGTCTGTTGCTCATAATAATATCGGGAAATATTGGTAAGGAATGTCAACGAGTTGAATAACCAGTGAATCTCCCATTCACGAAGGAATTTAAGATGTCTGCTTTTACTTTTTATCCAACCGAATGGCTTAAGAGGCTTGATATACGGTGAATATGAATATTGGAATGATCCTCTATAGTCATTGGTATTCTCGTACAGAGTGTTCGGATCCATATTCTTTTGTTTGTTATAGGAGAAAGAGATTGTAAAGTTGGCGGGATCCCAGGGCATTGGAGTTTTGCTCTGGACATTGAAACGGAAATTTGACAATGAGAAACTTTCAACAGTCTTTGTGGTTATTGCATAACCTTTGATTGAATCTTTCTCGGCTTTTGTAGTGGCGGCATCGAGAGCATCCTTGAGAAGGATATCCTGGTCAAGTGGATTATAACGTGGGGTGGTTTTCTCGTTGGAACGGGAAAAATACACTGGAGCCGAAAGTTTTGCTTTCTCCGGTAATAATTTACCGACATCACCCTGCACCGCAATATTATATTGCTCATATTTATCCATACGCCTTGAGGAAAGGCCTTGATCCACACTCCCAAATCCATCTGTTTCAATATGCCCTGAGAAATTAACCGTAGCAATATCAGAAATCGCAAGATTTACGTTTCCATTTGCAGCCCAACCACCTGATTCATTGAAATCAGTCACTTTAAGTTCATTAACCCATATTGTTCCATCCTTAGTTGAGTTTGAACGGTTACGGATACCGATAAGCATTACCCTTACATCTGATAATGACGGATTTCCAAGCACCGCTACAGTATTGTGCTCATTATTTGGATCACGTTGCGAGAATACTTCAGTATAACCGACACCGGGTGTGTTCATGCTGCGTTGATGATTACGCTCGGTCTTTATATCGGTGAAGACATCAAACGGGACATTCAGGTAATTTGATATAGGCCATACGAGAGCTCTGTCGGCAGATGATCTGTTGTTATAAGAGCCCGGTTGAGTCAATTCCAAAGGAATTTCGTATTCATAATAGTTACTTTTGACATCAGAACCAAGCCTGACGAATATTGAAAAGTCACCATTACGCAGATTCGTCGTATTGTCGGTAAGGGCCTCTGCATGAACCCACATCTGCATACGTTTGTATATGCGGAGGTCAAGTTGTGTATTCTTATAAATACCACGCGCATCACCTGGTTGCAATCCGGTAAGTTTCATGGATAATGACTGTTCATTCAGTTGCGTTGCCTGACTTTGTCCGGGATCCTGAATACGGGTAACACCGGGAGGAAGGACGTAATTGACAGGTGTCCTTGCAGAGTTTTCCTCGATGTTGACGACACTCATATCCAATTGACCTTCAGCCGGAGAATCATCACGCGAGTTGAGATTGAAGTTATACCCTCTCCATTCGCCACGCACAAGTTCAAGAGTAGCGAAACGAAGATGAGTCACTGCACGGAAGTTAGTCATAAACATACGTGCGAAACGGATGGTGGAGAAATCAGAAATTCCACCAACCACCTTATCAGGATCACTCAAAGGAATTTTAAACTGATACCACACCACTTCCTGTGACCCTTCCCGTGTTGGCACACGGCTGACTTGTTTGTCTGTAATATAGTTTTTACCTACTTCAAGATCTTCCGGTCTGATTGATACTTTATATTGAAAATATCTTTCGTATTCATTAAGGGTGTTATCCTGATTTATGTCTTCAACGTCAGGCACACTTCTTGAGGATTGATATTGAGGATTGTCACTTTGGTCGGGCGACAGAGAGTTCCCTTCAACTCCATTATATCTTTTGTATCTGTCAAGGATCCCAATCTGATTTATGTCGTACCATTCAGACCTATAGAAATGGTAATTGTCACCGGCAGGGTCGTTCATGGGAGAGAATGGATTATTCTGCATTTCCTGAATTGTGGAAGCAGGAAGTTTTGCTCTCAACCTATCAAGATATTCTGAATACGATGAGAAAGTGAACTCCTCATCATTAGGAAGACCATCGAGACCAACATCTTGACGCGGTCTCGAATTCTCACCATTCTCGAAAGCATAAGTAAGTGAATTTTGTGTAGAGACCCTGCCCCATACAGTATTGGACAGGAATTGATCGTTACCATCTACGGGAATTCCATTCTCGTAGCTTTTCATACCGTCCTTGAGGATATCCTCGCTGATCTCTCCGAAGTTGAAATACAGGTCGCCACCCTCTGTGTTGGGATTCTCCGGGTCAAGGAATGGATCAAGCATCCAGAACTGAATGTACTCCACATTGGACGTTTCGAAGTTGGTGTTGTCCATCTTACGCATGATACCTCCCCATCGTTTTTCCGGATTAAGGAGATTTCCGTCAGAGTCTATATTGTCGGCATCGAGGTTATAAGGTCCTCTTTCCGAAGGATAATAGGAAAGGTTTAATGTTTGGATTGTATTGGATTCGCCATATACCGGTTCTCTGTATGGGAATATCTCGCTGACAGTAACCTCCCGGACGTATGGATTTGACAGTTGATGAAGGTCATTCTTCAAATATCCGGGGAGCATGGATGAATTACGTTGTGTGAATATCCTATCAATATAGTACCACGCAAGAAGAGCGCGGTTTTTACCATATTCCACATTGTTGCTTAACGAAGCCTCCGGGAACAGTGCATCAGAAGATCCATCCCAGGGTGTTGACGCAAGGAACCATGAATAGGGAGACCTCATGTCGACACCTGTCTGAGTGCTCTCGAAGTCATCAATATATGAAGAGCCTTGATTGGTGCCTGATTTTTGTTTATGAGGCACAAGTTGGGCAAATTCAGCATTTACCGATAATGAAGAGGGAGCGCTTGCATTGATCGTCGGAATCTTATTCAGGAGATTGGTAAGCCAATTGAACTGTGTGGTATAATTCAGGTTAAGCCCCCACATGGTATTGTTTATAATCTCATCACCTATGTTCACTTTCTCCGTCAGGGCCTTTTCTGAGAAATGCATGAGTGTACCACCCAATGTAAAATTCTTATTGAATTTATATTGGGCGTCCAGACCTACCAGCGTCTTCCTCTGCATTGAATATAAGGATTGATTTTCCAATCTGACACTGACGTTTGTTCCTGAATCAATGATTGACTGGTTAGTGATTGTAACAATACCCATAGCATAATCTACGGTATAATCACTGTTTTCAGTCAATGTGGCACCGCCGGCCATGACAACAACAGAGCCACGTGGCACGTTCATTGCATTAAGTCGGATTGTAGCACCATTGGATGCCTGATATTCACCTTCTATTGAAAATTTATTCTTGTCGGCAAATTGCTTTGCAACAACTAATGTGCTGTCATAAAGTTCCTTATATACGTAAGGTTCGGCTAAACGTGGATCTCCAATTTTTTTCTCAAGGTTTGAACCGAATGGTTCTGCGACAGGAAAGATAATTTTACCTTGTTGGGATAATACCGTATATCCTTCAATATAGTCAAAAAATCCGTCCGGATTAGACTCCTGATTGGAATCAAGACGGTCAAGGTTCATTACCTGCAACAATGGTTTGTCAGCAATGGTGCCGACAGGGATGTAAACAATCTCAGTACCTGTGGTATCACTCAGGTACTTAATGTTCATTTTGAAGTTCTTGTTTGACAATTGATATGCTCCAAGTGAATAGACGTTTTTCATCATCAATTTCCACATTGGCAATTTGGGCGAAATAGTTGTTCCCCGAAGCATCTTAAGATAAAGTGACTCCGTAGTGTTGGCAACATCTGAAGAGAACTCACCTACCTGGTACACTTTCCCTTGATAGGTATATTCATAAGCGACAGCCAATACTTCATCACTTGACAGTGCAGATTTCAGAGATATATAACCTAAAGTCTCATTAAGGGTGTATTCAGTTGACTTCAGAAGACGGGCAGATTCCACTTTTTCGTAATCTTTGCCACCGTCAATGCCGAAGGCGGAAAGCGGTTGCAACACTTGGGTTACTTCGTTGATATTTCTTGCTCCGGGATAATCCGTCTTTATTACATTAAGAAGATTGTTCGACTGATTATTGGGGACATTGACAGATGTATTCGGGATCCAGTAATTTGAGCCCAGTCTTGTATTTTCTCCTAGATCCTGAAACCCGACAAAGTTCCGGGTCTCGTTATAATTACCGGTTTTATTTGTCACCCACACTTCTATGCGTGTTATGTTAATTCCTGAGGACACATAAGGGAGTTTTGATGCGAATGCATCGTAATTGTCATAGAAGTATTGGGAGAGGAAGAAGTGGCGGTTGGCATCATATTCATCTGCCTTGATTGCATATTTGGTGGACTGCACTCCGCCTGTAGTATTGATGGTCTTGGATTCCGAGTTCTGTTGTGACACCAAACCGGTAAGGGTCAGTTTCCCGAACTGGAATTTACCCTTGACACCGAAAAGAGCAGTACCACCTCTTATAAGACTTGACCCCGTGGACATACTGACATTTCCGGCTTCTATATTTTTAATTATCTCATCTTCTTTACCTTCATAAGCAAGTTTAAGATTTTTGGAGTCGAAATCAAATGTCGCATCTGTATTATAAGACATATTGAATTTCATCTTATCACCAACAGATGCCTGAATTGTTGCTTGGATTTTGTTATCCAGATCAAAATACGTTTTCCGTCTTGAACGTAGAGATAATGCAGGGTTATCGGTTTTATTGCTTTTGATACCCAATGAAAGTTGTATGGAACCGGATGTGGTGAGCCTAACTCCACCGGGGCCGAAGATTTTCTCAAGCGGGCCAAGAGCAAAATTCATATCCAGAATATTGAATGGCTGCTTTTCTTTCTTTTCGTAAGACTCAGAGTTTCTTTGTCGGAAATAGTTGAACATTTCCTCCCTGTTTATAACAGAGTTATATTCATCACTTGACATCATATAAGGTGTCACAATATCTCTGTCACCTAATTTAGTATGTATGACATACATACCTGCCTCCGAATCATAAACCACTTCAGTGGTTATATTGGAGGGTGTGCGCAGATCGGCAGCATGTTCGGGATTGTTATAATCGTCAAAAGACAATGGGATTGTCTTTTTTACCGGATAATGAATCTTTACCGTGTCGATGCTTGCATCCCTATTTGATGTTAAAGCGGGAGGATTTGTTGGAGGAGGCGTAATTTTGGATTTGGAATATTGAGCGTAAGAAAATACAGATGCCAGCAACGCTATAACAAGCGCTGCTGAACACAATATCAGGAATCGTCTAAAAGTCTTACGCATCAATAATAACTGACGCATCCGTGATGGAATCACAATCTATCCCGGGAATATGTCAGAGCAATTTAATAGATTGTTTAACTGCATCTTCAGTTGATAATGCCGGATTTGAGCCCAACAATTTTGTAAGTGCTTTCTTACTCATTGACGGATTAAAACCAAGCATCGTTAAAGCAGCCAATGCTTCTTCGAAGACTTCCGAAGCAATGGGACGACTATCTAATAACGATGTTTCAGATACTTTTATTTTATCCTTTAAATCAACAATAATACGTTGAGCGGTTTTTGCACCTATCCCTTTAACCCCTTTAAGTAATGAATCATTACCTGAAGCAATTGCCGATTCTATTTGCTCTGCAGTCATTGCCGAGAGTATAAGGCGTGCCGTATTTGGCCCCACTCCGCTTACTCCTATAAGGAGTCTGAAAAGTTCACGGGTTCTTTTAGTAAGAAATCCAAACAGGATATGTGCATCTTCACGAATTGATTCATGAATATAAAGTTTGGCATTATCACTGCCCTCGATTTGCGGGTAATCAATTAGTGTGATATTTATCTCATAACCCACCCCGTTACAGTCAATCACAGCGACAGCAGGCTGAACTTCCGCTACTTTCCCTTGTATATAGTCAAACATAGGATTTATTTATTACCTGCCTTCTCCAGTTCTTTAGCAAGTTCCGGTCGGACAGTACGTAAAGTAGAGATAAATGCTGAATCATATGCCTGTGCCATTTCCGGTTGGTTTCTCATTTCATATTTGCTTTTCTTTGCCCTTGATGCCATCAGTTGACTCTGAAGTTCAAGTGTATCACTCCACGGACGATTAAGAAATCTGCGTGCTTCTTCCCTCCCCTCCATCTGTGCGGCAGTGACATCGGCTGTTTCTGCTTCTGACCTTTCAACACCTCCACATGATGAAAGTAATGCAATCATTAAAATAAGACAAGTGAAAATATGCTTCATCTGTAAAATCTTTAATAAATTATTGCTTTATGGAAACATTATGCGTTATATGAATTGCATGACACAGAATCATAAGCAGATTCCATAAACATATATATTCTATATTATGAATATTAGAGAAATTATAATGCGAAGTTAATACAAAAAAGTGACATAAGCAACAAGACATTCAAGATTTATTATGTATCTTTGCAAGAGAATAAAAAGCAATTGTGAGTATGAATGTCATTAACCCTGATGTAGCAACTCTCCTGAATGAAGAAGCCGAACGTATCAATTCCAGAAATTTCATCAATTCAGATCCGGTGCAGTTTCCAAGACAATTTTCTGACAAGAGAGACATTGAAATTGCATCGTTTATAAGCGCAATTATGGCTTGGGGAAACCGTAAGATGATATGTAAAGACATTGAAAAGACATTGACCCTGATGGATCGCCAGCCTTATAATTTCGTTATGGAAGGAGCGTATGAGGCTATTAATCCCGAATTAAACATTCATCGGACCTTATTTGCCTCACATCTGTCTCATTTTCTTCGTGGACTGAGATTTATCTACAGTAAATATGAAACATTGGATGAATTCGCAAAGAAAATCCATATAGCAGAAAACCCATTACCTTCATGGAAACTTGTTGAGGAAATGCAAAAGGTCATGACTTCATGTAATGATGGAGTGACGTGTTCAAGATGCCTTCCGCTGAATATGCAGACCACGGCATTGAAGCGCGTAAATATGGCTCTGAGATGGTTGGTCCGCGATGACGGTATCGTTGATATGGGTATATGGGATTGTATTGATAAAAGTCAGTTATATATTCCTTTGGACGTGCATGTAGGTAATGTTTCCCGAGAACTTGGAATTCTCGAGCGTAAAGCGAATGATAAGAAAAGTGTCGTATTGCTGACTGAAACATTACGGACTCTTCGTCCGGAAGATCCTTGCATTTATGACTACGCTCTCTTTGGAATAGGTGCTAAGGTTTGAATATCAGAATTGGAAATAGATAAAAGGGGCAACCTCTTCTGTCATAAACTCTATCACTAATTGCACTACAATCAGGAACGTCAGAAGTTTCACAATCCAGGGTGCCTTTATAAAATATAGTTGAAGTTTATCCGACCAGGTTTGTGGCACAAAGTGCATTATAATAATGGCCAGCATCATAAGACACCATGTGAGACGGTAATCAAAGAATTGAGGTAATTGCTGCCATTGCCAGTCAGTGAAGATATTCTTTATTATCAGCACAGAGTCAGAGAAATCCGCTGCCCTGAAAAACACCCATAACAGTGACACATAAACAAATGTCACCAACCAGCCTAAAAACTTGACATACCATACGTCAGGTATCTTAACCAGTATAGGCTTGCAGGCTTTGTGAACTGCCAATCCTATACCGTGGACAGCACCCCAGAATACAAATTTCCATGCCGCACCGTGCCATAACCCACCGATTAGCATAGTAAGGAAGTTATTTACATACGTCCGTATTGTGCCCTTTCTGTTACCACCAAGTGGTATATAGACATAATCTCTGAGCCATGATGATAAAGAGATATGCCATCTCCGCCAGAATTCTGTCAGGTTTTTACTTTGATAAGGAGAGTCAAAATTAAGCCCGAGATGGAACCCCATGATGAGTGCAAGACCTATCGCCATGTCGGAATAACCGGAAAAATCACAATAAATCTGCATTGTATATCCTATGACCCCCATAAATGCCTGAACACCTGTATAAGTGGCAGGATCATTAAATATCAAGTCATTGTATTGAGATATATAATCTGCTATTATAGCCTTTTTTACAATTCCTATAATAATGAGCCATAGACCTCCATAGATGTTATTGGGAGTTGCAGATTCATTCTTCTGTAACTGTGGCAGAAAATTATCTGCCCTTACTATCGGACCCGCCACTAACGCAGGAAAGAATGATAGATAAAACAGATAGTCAAGCCATGATTCTGTAGGCTTTATTCTGTTTTTATAAACATCTACCACATAACTGATACTTTGAAAAGTATAAAATGATATTCCGACTGGAAGAATTACATCGAGCGGTTGGAAATTTCCTTCAACCATCTGATTCCAGTTCCATAGGAAGAAATTGGCATATTTGAAATATCCGAGTATAGACAATGAGAGAACAATTGATGTCCACATGAGCACCAGACGTTCACGTCTGGTGTCATATTTCGTCATCCATCTGGATATCAGCCAGTCGACCACTGATGTTGCAAGAAGCATAACGACAAAAATGCCTGATGATTTGTAGTAGAAGTATAATGAAAAACCTACCACAAATACCACCATCTTTGTCCGGCTCCTTTTTATCAGAGCGTAAACAGGAAGGAATAATATAAATAAAAGCCAGAACAAACCGGAAGAGAATAACATTGGTGCCTCCTTGTCATAGACAAGAAGATTTAGAATGTTAATTATTCCTTCTGATAACGTGTGTCCTTCCATGTCAAAATTAAATCTTAGGCTTATTTATTCTTTGCTTTAAGGAATATGAGATTAGGCTGCGCATTCTTTACTGAATCCGCAGGGAAGTCTGCAATGAAAGGATGACAAGAATTAGGAAGCCACCTCATGATAGAGTCAATCCAAAGTGCGGAGGCATCTCGCGTTGGGTGTACGCGGTCACGCTTTCTTGCCAATTCCAAGCCTGACGAGCGGAAGAATGACTTCGGTGCCAGATTCTTTTCCAATACATCATTTAATCCTCCATCAACTTTTAATGAAGGTGGTCCAATCCATATATATGGAACATTTCCTATTTTCTCAACTATTGACTTTATTTCCGGCAAACGTATTTCAGGTTTCTGGAGATAAAGTTCATTAGCGCCTAATGCAATAAAGACAATCGAAGGCTTGTATTCACGCATAAAATGCTGGATTGTATCACATCCGGCCCAAGTTTTGGTGTTGGATGAGTCCCAATTGACTGCATATACGGTGTGTCCGTTCTGTTTTCCATATGCCGCAAGACGTTGAGCAAGATGCATTGTCATTGAATCTCCGAATATGAAAATGGTTTGCGGCGTTGAGTCTGTCTTGACTACTTTTGATTCTGCTTCAGCCTTTGCCTGCGCTTCAAGTATTGCTGTAGAATCATTCTCTTCTTTGTTATTGAAAATAGTTTCGGCAAACGGTGCCTTCTTGAGAGACCATCCAGCGATAGTTATATCATTGGATGCAAATGAAATCAGCATTATAACGATTAATGCCAGAACAAGCAGGAGCCACAGCCATAGATAGGCTCTCCCTTTCGATTTTTTCTTAAAATTAAACTTCATCTGTTTTAAAACTGCCGTTATATTTGAACAACAAATATGGAGAGGCTATGCGCCTGAAGAGGTGCGGCGGCAAAATTTCGTGCAAAGTTATATAGAAACTGTGGTACTCACAAATTTTCAGACTATAAATTTTCAGACGGAATAAACCAAATCACATAGCCATTCGGGTAACACAAAAAGCGTGAACGCATTATGCCGTCAACTGTTTTTTTCTATATTTATGTATTATATGATCTATTCCAATGTCACTACAGTTATTCCTGCTCCACCGAATCTTACATCTTCATCTTCCGCACGTTTAACGCTTGGATTTGATGACAGGTATTGACGAATCAATTGGCGTAAGATGCCATGTCCGGTGCCATGAAGGATTCTTACTCTTCCAATAGAAAATTGCACAGCATCGTCAATAAAGTATGTAACTGCTTGTATAGCCTCATCTGCCCTCATTCCTCTCACGTCAATCTCCTGTTTGAAATTCAATTGTCTTCGTCTGATATCATCTCCGGTGTCTTTAGATATTGTGGGATTGGCTGCCAGTGGTTTCTCCTTCGGCTTTACCGCAGACTTTAATTTATCCAGTGCCACAAAAGTTCTAAGAGAGCCGAAAGCCACTTCTGCTTTATTACCTTTTATGGAAAGTATCTGTCCTGTTACGCCTCCATCCGACATCTTGACATAGTCACCTGACATCAGTTCTTTTTCTGACGATATCCCGGTATCCTTATTTTTTTGCGCTCCCCTCTTCTTCTTTTGTGGATTCAGTGGCTTAAGTATATTGGGTACAGAAGAATTATCTTCTGTACCTTTATCTTCCAATTCACGCTTGTATCGTTCAAGTTCTGCTCTGATTGCCTTGGTTTTCTCTTTGTCTGCCTGCACCTTTCTAATATCATGTATGGCATTCTCAAGACGTGCATTTGCGCCGGACATAATCTCTTTGGCTTCTCTTCGCGCCTCACGTATTATTTCCGCGCGCTGTTTTCTTAAATCACCCGCTTTATTCTCATAATCTTCAAGTAGAGAATTTAATTTTCTTTCCTTCTCTTTGACAGAGGTGCGTTTATTAGCCCAGTATCGTCGGTCTCGGGCAATATCAAGCATATATTTGTCAGTATTTACGTAATCTGAACCGACAATATTTTTCGCTTCCTCAATTACCTCGGAATCCAATCCTGTATTTCTTGCGATTTCGAGAGCGAAGGATGAACCCGGAGAACCTACTGCAAGTTGAAACAGTGGTTTGAGGTGTTGACGGTCATACAGCATGGCACCGTTTATAAAACCGTCCTCGTTATCGGCAAACGATTTGAGATTCTGATAATGTGTTGTTACAACTCCAAAACTTCTTTTCTTATTTATGGCATTCAATATTGCCTGTGCAAGCGCACCACCTATCTGAGGTTCGGTGCCTGACCCCATCTCATCGGCAAGAAAAAGTGTTTTATCATTGGAATAACGCAAGAAATGTTTCATATTCTTCAAATGAGAAGAATATGTTGACAAATCGTTTTCAAATGATTGTTCATCACCTATGTCTATAAAAAGATTTCGGAACACCCCCACATGAGAATTGGAATACAATGTCGGGAGAAGTCCGCATTGAAGCATATATTGAATTATACCTACTGTCTTGAGGCAAACAGATTTTCCACCGGCATTAGGTCCGGATATTATCAGTATACGGTTCTTGTTATCAAGATTTATATTTAAAGGCACCACTTCTCTCCCCTGGGCTTCAAGCGTTAATTTTAAGGATGGATGAACAGCATGAAACCAATCCAGTTCAGGCTTCCTTTCGACTGTAGGCAATTCGCCTCCCACTTTTTGTGCCAAAAGAGCCTTTGCACGAATAAAATCAAAATGTCCTACAATTTCCCCTCCTAAAAGAATACCATCAATATTCGGTCTGATAAAATCTGCGGTTGAAATTAGAATTGAAGTCACTTCTCTCATCTCATCCATCTGCAATTCCCGCAAACGGTTTGATGTCTGGACCACTTCCATAGGTTCAATGAAGAATGTTTTACCTGTAGCACTTTCATCATGCACAATACCGGTAATCATCTTTTTATTCCCTGCTGAAACCGGAATGACAAGTCGCCCGTCGCGGACTGACGGGGTGGTATCTTTATCAATAATACCTTGAGATACAGCCTTGTCAATGACCCGCCGCATTACAGAAGTCATTGAAGATTGTACTCTGCGCATTTCCATCCTTATATCATGGAGCAATGGAGATGCATCATCCTTTATCTCGCCGTATTTGTTTACGACTCTATCAATCTCTTTAATAATGTCAGGATAAGTCTCAATATTGGCAAACCGGGATGCCAATAACGGCCATTGAGGGGTAGTATCCTCTTTTTCTCTTGAAAAAAACAGCCTAATGTCATTGAGTTGATTTAGAAGACATGACAATTTATATAGATGTTCAGCACTCAACCATGAGCCTGATAATCTTATTTCAGTCAATTGACGTCCCATATCATACATACCGTTCAACGGGATATCAGAACCGGACTCTATTATCCGTTTCATTTCATCAACCTCTGCCAAAGAATCAACCACGCATTTATATTCTGTCTGGAATGATAGCGCTTCGACCCATTTCCGACCCATCGGGCTAAGGCATAATTCAAGTAGGATTCGTCTTATATGACTGAATCCCACCTTATTCTCAAAATCGTCAGGATATATCATTATTTACACTGGTAAAGCCAACAATGGCATATCTCGTTCAAATAAAATTCTATGAGCAATACCCGGATTAAAAAATCTTCGGAATGCATTCATTTTTTTGTTAGGTACAATCAGCAGTTCCAACCCTTTTGCCGTGCTATAATCTTCCATTTCCTCACGGAATGATTTTGCTTTAAAAACCTTATATGAGAATCTGGCAGTTGGATAATTTTTGGCAAGATACTCCTGCAATGCCTTCACTTTAGTTTCACATTTTTCACTACCTAATTCATTAACCGGCACAAGGGTAATGTCCACCTCCGGAAAATCAAACATTCTCATTAATGTGTCAACTGACAGTATATCTCTTTGTGTCAATGTACAAAAGAATGCTAAGCGACGTATATCTGCTACTCCCGGGAAGTCATAATGCTCAGGAACGGCGAATACCGGAACCCTGCAGGAATCAAGGACTTCGGCTGTTACACTGCCAATCATCTCCTCCTCCTTCTTATCTTTCCCTCTTGTGGCCATAACAATTAGAGCGGGAGGTGTATTTTTGGAATAATTAATAATGACTTCCTCAGGCAATCCTTCTTCAAGAATTTGAGAGAATTTAATATCGGGCAATAATCCTTTATGCTGTGCTTCGTATATGTTCCTTATGAAACGCTTCATTGATTTTTCTGCCTCATCCTTAACACTTAGTGATATCTCTGCCTCGTTTATATTCATGAATTCAGAATCGGGTGAATCTGAATATGGCAATGGTCCTCCCAGATATGGTGTGACATAAGTATGCAACAGCACAGGCGTTAATCCCAAACGTTCTGCCATTGAAAAACCTACCATACAAGAGAGAGAACTATAATCAGAGAAATCCACAGGAATAAGAATATTTCCATTCACACCATCAGCAATCTGCAATGATTCCGGAATTATTTCAGTACCGCTTTCCACAATTTTTAAAGCCAACGGGAGGTCTCCAATCCTTATCTTTACTCTCAATCCGTAATTCACACTTGCCGAATCAAGAGTAATTTTCTCAAAGTGCGACTCTATGGAATGTGATTCAAGGACCTTTTTCAATGCCACGGCATGATCATAGGTATGAATCGCCAGTGTTACATAATTATCCATAATCCAAACAATTACATTTACTTTATAATGAAAAAATATAAATAACCTACAACGGCCGCAGACTTTCATATTGACAAGTCCGCGGCCGAGTTAATCTTCTGTTAGCCTTTTTCAGGCCTCCTTGTTTGACTCTTCAAGGATTTTAACAGCCATATCATAAATTGTGGTGTCGTCGAGCACGACAATTCCTCCATCGGGACCCGGTTCGATATGCAGACCCGCTGCATTTTTGCCAAACTGATAGTTGACACCTCCGAAATAATTTCTCACTGTCTGAACTGTAACATTAAGTTCATCCGCAATGCGATGGGTTGAACCATCAGGCAAACTGTCTTTCAGGCGACGGAGTTCGTTAAAGGTGATCGTCTTGCTCATATTCTGTAGGTATTTATGGTTATTTATTTTTCGTACCGCTAATTTACAAAGATTTTTTCATTCTGCAAATATTTTGTCAATATTATTTTTATGTTATATAACATATTTTTAATCTTCATACATTAGCAATACTGATTATCAATATTTTAATATTACAATTTATCGTATGCAGAGATTGCTTCATCAAATCTTGCAAGTAAGTCCGAAAGCTTATATAAGCCGTCAGCATTCTTCTCTAATCCCTTAAAAGACAGAGGGAATACCATAGGTGGATTATCGATGTCAAGAAGAGATAGATTGCGTAACTGGTCAGTACTTTGATACACAATATTCACGCGTGCATATTGTTCTCCATCTGTACCTTTCCATTTCTCAATAACGAGTTTTGACCCTATAGGTGTCTTCTTCTCTATTGTATTCGGCAATTCATAATCCTCGACGCCGAGGGCTGCATTTACACTTGCTATGTTGCTGTCATGACCACATAAGAATGTAAATTTACGATTCGGAGCCTCTAACTCATCGCGCATATATATCAATAATGGATGTGCTACATTGACGGCTACAGATGGTGCTGTGAACAAAACATCGCCATATACATCCTTTATTTTGGCAATTTTAGCCCATTCATCTCGACCGATTTTATGTCCGAAAGCAGACTCTATTGTATCAGGCACTTCATAATACTGAAGAATAAATGCATCTGATGCTGAGTTCGCATCTTTCAATGCGCCTTTCATCCCAGGTTCTTTCCCAACCTCCAAAGTGATTACCGTATTATAATCTTTAAAAGGTTCAGGTTCTGACTTGGCGGCCTCAGACTTATCGTAATCAAGAACATCGGCTATGAGGGCATAATTTTCTGCGAGATTCTCATTTATTCCTGTCATACCTTTCTTTCCACCCATTGCCTCAATCTCTTCAATTGCTTGTTTGCGAAAACCATCACTCGCTTTAGTAATCTGAGGGCAGAAAACGGGATCCATCTTCGAGGGAACAAATCTGTGATTGATTCTTACATTGGCAACAGGGAGGAAACCGGATGTAAAATACTGTGCCGTTGCTATTGTACGTTGCATTGAATTGGCATAGATATTGACATCATCTGCTGTAGGAACATAATTTTCCGGAAATAATCCCTGCGATACAACCCATTTACGGAAATATTGCCCCATTATAGTTTCCAACGCACCACCTCTTGATGTCAATTCACTCGGCGCAGAACTCCACGAAGTCCACTCATGGGGAGTCAATTTAGATAATGTACTTCCATTACCGCTCAATGGAGAACGTATGTTATGCCGACTCAATACCACTAATTCCTCAAGTGTGTATTTATCGTTTAATTCTTGAGGACGGATTTCTTGTGCGATAAGACAAAATCCGGCCAACGACAGGAACAGAAATAATGCTAATCGAATGTTTTTCATATAATGCCAGATAAAGATATAGTGTATAGTTAATTGTTATGTATGATCCTGCCAAAACAAACAAGACATCGGATCATACCTTATTTCAACAAATTAATAATCACATCATATTTATAGATTATTGATATGATATACCGTAAACATTATAAATTCAATTATAGTTGAGAAATATGTTATAAAACATAAACATTCCATCGGAGACTCCAATGGAATGTCTATTTAGGATTCTAAGATCCCTTTACACAAAAAACTTTATATTTAAATAAGTTCAAAATCCTCTGATTTAATCCATCCTAAAAATTCAGAATTTAATCTCACCTTATACCATAGATTTCCACCTTTACCGTCATCCTTCTTGTCAAGAACGGATAACTTGGTGCCGCAATTCAACGGCGTTGTTGATGGCTTGGCATCCTTTGATGGCTCAGTTCGCAACTCTATCTTATATGCTGTTACAATTCCATCATCCTTACTATAATAAGCTTTTGATGCTGCAAAAGCAAATATCAGGAATATTAATGTGAAGGCAACAAACAATAATGATCCGAAAAAGCCACACTTCCTTGCATTGACATTACGGGTGAAAATATATAATGAAAGAAATGCCACAAATAATACAAATGAGAATGCTGCGAATAATGCCCAATAATTGGATGATGTTTCCTTAGTTATATTTGAGTATACTCCGGCTATAAACGAAGGGGCATCAGGTGTGATTGATATATTCCTCCCTTTTGTCTCCTCCTTGTTCAAATCATCCACTTTTGTGCGTAGATACTCGAGATTATTTCTGATCTGTTCATTTGAGGGATCTAGTTTCAACGCTCTTTCATAACATAAGATTGCCTTACCAATTTCATTTGCCTTATAGCAGGCGTTCCCTGTATTATATAGAATTGGAGCAGACACCCCATTTATTTGCATTATCTCTTCATAGACTGTTATTGCCTCATCATACCTGTTTTCTGCATACAATTTATCTGCCTCGGCTAATCCCGTTGCTGTAGGGTCAGGATCAGACGTAACTTGAGATGCTGCAACGTTTGATAAAATTATAATGAAAACAAATGTAATTATAAATTTGATGCCATTCATTTCTCACCCCCCTTCTCATATTCGTTATTTCCTGAATCATTCATTTCATAACCGTCTATAGAACTATTGTTTTTTTCATCTTGATTGACATTCTGGTCATTGACATAATTTACAGATGGTTCCACAGATTCATAATCATGAATCTGTGGATCATTATAGACTCCACTCTCGTTTATCTTCTTTGCGTTTATTTCACTTTCAAGATGTTCGATTGTATCCGTTGCTTTGTCATAAACCACAGCCATATTCTTGGATTGGTTGACAGGCGAGAATTTGGCAAATTCACATTCATCAAGCAAATCAATGACTTCAAGTATTGCTTCTGAGTCCTCCGCAACCACAGCAAGTTTACCGGAAATATTATCGCGCGTAAGTTCAGATGTAGGCATTTTTAGTTTATCGCCCAAATACCCCCACAATGCCTTGAGAATCTCATCATAAAAGCGATTATAATCACCCTTCTTCATGCATATTTCAGCATTCTTAAGACGTTTCCGCGCCATCTTGCTTGCCTTCCTTGACCTTAGTGATGTAATGTCTGACATATCACTCAGATGCTTACGATAGACAATCAGAGAAACTATAAACATGAAAACCGGAACAATATACCAAAGCCAATATAAGAATGTATTTACATACGGGATATGGCTATGACTTAGATCCTGCAATACCGGCATCAACTGAGGATTGAACCTGAGACCAAGACGTGTCTGCGACTTCGCGGATGCCTCCCCTTTATTAACCTGAATAGTATAACCTTTCGCTACACTCCTTTCGTACTGACCGGTGGATGGGTTAAAATAAACAAGAGTGACATCAGGAATTGTAAAACTGCCTTCTTCAAGTGGCATAAACGAATAGTCGAATTTCACATCACCACTCACATTTCCTACACCGACATTTGAATTTACAGCAGTTTCCGGAGAATAAACTTCCAATTCCTTAGGATAGACATTATTTAAATCAGGAATCTTTACATACTTCAAGTTACCGCTTCCCGACACTGTGTAAACAATTGAGGCTGCCTGATTTGACAGAAACTTCTGAGCCGGCAAAGTCGAAGTAATCTTGAACTGACCCACTCCACCTGAGAAATCAGCAGGTTGTGGCTGAGGCAACGCCTTGACATTGATGGTAAGATCATTCGGCTTTACGTTTAACTGAACCGGTGCTGAAGTTGAAAGTGAACCAAAAATCGGATCATTATAATACTGACGTTCATCAGCAGCAACAGTATACGTATTACCTATGATTTTCAATGAACCTTTCATCTGTGGGAATATAATGTAACGCGCTATTATCGCGGTTGCATATTGTTTCCCGTTATAGGATTCAAAATGTAGACTCTTGTCCGTATTTGGAGATTCCTCAACTACAAATCCCTCAAACTTCGGTGCGGCTGTAGCACCAATGAACCTGATGGCAGAAAAACTGCAATAAAGTTTTACTGTATAGACCAATGCCTCTTTTTCATAAGCATCTGTCTTGCTTACACTGGCACGGAGAAAAAGATTCCCATTTCCGGTTCCAACAAATTTGGGACCGGAACTCTGAGAATTCGGATCCATATAGGCCGATTGCTGAGCTTGTCGGGCTGAATTATCCTGCTCCTTACCTATTGTATAACTGACAGCATTACTCTTTACACCTCCTACATTTACAGGTCCGAAAGTAAATTTACCCTCTTGTGTTGCCCTCAATGTCAAAGTATATTCACCTGTAAATGACTCCTGCGATGTAACCTTCCCATTCACTATCGATGTTGATGAATATGAACTTCCGGAAGTCATATCGAAATAAAGCACCTTTGCTCCGGGAACACTCGACGGTCTCCCCGGTTTCTCATTAAGATCCTTTACAATATATGTAATATAAAATGTATCACCCTTGTGAATTGAACCTCCATGCATCCCGCTTACCCGTAATGTAACACTGGACGCATGAACGATGAATACTGCAAATAATGGCAGTAAAAATAATAATAAACTTCGTTTGAATGGAAATTTCATCGGTGTGGATATTGATTTATATTTCCTGAATTATTGTTGGATTGATTTTTCTCGATGATGATGATTTCACCATAATCTCCACGGGTGCAGACTGTGCTGTCCTGAACTTCTTCTTTATCGGGTCAAAATATTTGAAAGACAATGCCGGAATGGTCAGTTCTCCTTCTTCCAGTGGGCTGAATCCACATTCAAATGTCAAATCAGACCTAACAACACCATCATCCAGATATGTGCGACAATCCTGCGACATGGATCTGACACCGATTGTAGATGGGAATTGAGTCATTAAATCCGGCCATTCAATATCTGAGAGATCACCTTGACCCGTAATATGAACTGTAAGAATTTCATCTTCTCCTTTTAAGACATCGGTATTTACCCTAACACGAATTGAATATTCCCCTACTGCTCCCGTATAACCCTCAGGAAGATTCTTGGGCAACTGTGATACCTTAACCTTTATCTCATCACCTTTTACAGGATATTCTTCAGGAACAGCCCTTCTGACTGTGCCCCAGAAGGGGTCTGTAAACACCTCATACTCGTTTATACCGGCAATGAAATCCTCACCTTTAAGCAAATATGTTCCTATGGATTTCGGGATAAGAACAACATCTTCAAGCCATACTGTATAATATATCTTACCCTTAAATTCTTCTTTTATAATACGATTATAACGGTCAGTACGAACAACGGGATATTTCGTGACATCAAATCCATTGAACTCAGGTTGGGAAACCGGACGAACAAAGTCAATTGACGGATTTGTGGAATATAATTTGACTGAATAACAAACCGGCACTCCGACATACAGATTGTCAGACGAAAGTGATGTTACTGTGAACACTTCAGTATTCTCATAAACAGCGTCACCTTGAGCATAAACCTCCGTTTGCATATACGTTAAAGAGATAATAACTAATGCAAAAATAGTACCTATATGTCGTAATTTATTCATAATACAATTGATTAACTAATATATTCAACAATCCTGAATAACAAATTGCATATTAGATTACCAATTTTTACGGGAGCGAGACGCATTTGGAGATTTGGGCGGATTCATTACACGCGCTCTTGTCTGCGATTCTTTATTCTCCATCGCTTTCAATATTTGATCTGCTGTCTGCTCGCTGATCTGATTATCAGGAGTTTGAGACTGCGGCTTTTGCTGTTGCTTGTTTTTCTCTTCCTGATTTTGATTCTGATTTTGATTCTGCTGCTTGTCTTGCTTATCCTTATCCTTCTGATTATCTTTATTATCCTTATTCTGATCTTTATTTTTATCTTTGTTCCTATTCTGCAATTTTAATTGCGTGATACGCAAATTGCGTCGAGCGTCATTATCATTTGGATTCAACCTTAACGCTTGCTTATACATTTGTAATGCAGACTGATAATCCTCTGCATTAAATGCCATATTCCCCAGATTATAAGCGGAACGAGAAGCAAGTTCAGGATTAAGCATTGCCGACTGCATCACTCCAGTAAGGAGTTTACTCCCTTCTGATTCATATTTCTTCTTCTCATCCTCTTTTACATCTTTTGAAGATGCCAGCCGAAGATTAGTCAACCCCAAATTATATGCACCCACCAAACTTGATGGATTCTCTTTCAGGGCATTCTGATAATCTGACAACGCTTCCTTATATTTCGACTGCTTATATGATTTATTCCCGCTACGAATGAAGTTTCTTTCAGTACGGGTGCTTCGGGACTTTTGTTCATCTGCCGCATATACATTTATTGTAATACAACATAATGTAAGGAGCAAAATCAAAATTGACTTTCTCATTTCTTCTCTTCCTTTTTAAAGAATGTGATTTTATCAAGCCACGATATCTTTCTATCGAGCAAAAATATGTCAATTACCATCAGGACAATAGCAATCCAGACAAAAATTGGGAATAATTCATCATGAACTGAATTAAAACTTGTCTGTAATGCAGTTTTCTTCACAGTACCTAATTGACGCTGTAATTCGTTTAACGCCCCCCGGTTGGCGGCATTGACATATATTCCCTTTCCGGCTTTCGCTATCTTCATTGCCAAATCCTCATTAAGGGCTGTCGCAACCGGTGCGCCGGTATCCGGGTCGGTAATATAAGCGCCATTCACAGGAACCTGAACTGGTGTCGAAGAACCCACACCCAGAACATTTACCTGTATATTATTCTTCACAGCATTTTTTACTGCATCCATTACCGCGTCCTCATCTTCCAATTCTTCTGCATCGGTAATTAATACAATTGCTTTACCGGCCTTCTTATCCTCACCAAATGCACGAATTGACTGATCAATGGCTGCGGCTATATTGGTGCCTTGATTGGGATACTGGGAGGGATCTATCGAATTAAGGAACATCTTGGCAGATACATAATCCCCTGTCACCGGAATCAACATATAACCCTCTCCGGCAAAAACCACAAGGCCCACACGGTCATTATCCATTGAATTAATCAACTTCTCAAGCATCAGTTTTGACGTCCGGAGTCTTGGGGCACCTTCAGGATCACTTGTAGCGGATGCATACATTGAATTTGAAGCATCGACGGCTATTACAACCTCTATGCCCTCTTTCTCCGTCTTCTGATCTTTTATGCCACCCCACGGACGGGCAACGGCAAGTATCAGAAACCCAAGTGCAACCATTCTGATTGTAATTTTCAAAGGTGGCTTATATGGTGACACGTCGGGCATTAACCCTGCAATGACTGACGGCTTGCCGAACTTCTTGAGATTGGCACGTCTTTTATGCCTGTTCCATAAATACACCAGCACCAGTGCAGGTATAATCAATAAAAACAGTAATAGATGTGGATATGCAAATGTAAACATTTCTATCTTTTAAATCATCTTATTAAATACAGGACTCAATCAGGGAATTCGTCTCAGATAGCAATACCTTAGAATAAGCATAATTAAATAGCATCCTGAAGCAACTAACACCCAGGGCATAAAATTCTCATCTAGACGGCTATAACGATCAACATCGAGAACTGTTTTCTCAAGTCTGTCTATCTCTTCAAATACTTCTTTAAGCGTATTCTTGTTTTTAGCACGGAAATATTTCCCTCCCGTGCTTGTTGCAATTTGCTTAAGGCTCTCTTCATCTATCTTGGTTTCTACTGTGGTTGCAGCAAAACCGTAAGGATCCTTGACCGATACACTTCCATCCGTTCCGGCTCCTATGGTATATACCCTGATACCTTTCTTTCTTGCTATCTCGGCAGCAGTTGATGGTGCTACATCTCCAGCGTTATTCGTTCCGTCTGTCAACAAAATAATGCTTTTTGACTTTGCTTTCCCACTTGATATTCTATTTATTGCCACAGCAAGTCCATCACCTAAGGCTGTTCCATCTTCCAATGCTCCCATACGGATGTTTCTCAAACTGTTGACCAAAGCACCTCGGTCATTGGTCAATGGCATCATTGACAACGCTTCACCCGAGAATATTACCAGACCCATATTATCATTGTCACGGCCTATGATAAATTTCTCTGCCACCTCTTTGGATGCCTGGAATCGGTTAGGCGTTATATCAGTGGCAGTCATCGAGCCGGAAATATCAAGTGCAAGAACAATATCTGTTCCTTCAATGCGGGACTTGCTCATACCTTCATAAGTCATAGGTCGTGCCAGCGCCACAATCAGACAACTTATACATATCAAATCAAGTGCGAAACAGAAGTGCATCAGCATCGGACGCCAACTTCTCACACTCGCCAATCCCTCAATAGTAGAGAGTGATATCGAGGGGGCAGCATTATGTTGCTTCTTTATATACCAATATATCAATGGGATGTTAATCAGAAGCAACCACAATAGACCGGGATGTTGAAAATTCATCGTTCCCCCCCCTTCTTTTTTATTTTAGATGGTTTCTTTGACAATTTAATTGCGCTTGATTTATCAATACCATGCTTTCCTTTCGTTTTATTTGCCTTACTTACGTTTTCAACTGCTTCCAACTGAGACCTATAGGCCGCAATCTCCTCTTCAGAAGGCTTAGTTTCTTCCACAAATTTCCTCGCCTTATCAAAGGCTGCCATATTATCTTCAGGAAGAGGTCTGACCTTTGCAAATTTTACAAAATCTGCTGTATCGAGTATACTTTGTATGTACTCTTTTTTATCTTTAATTGTATTGTTTTCTGATAATTTCTCAAGAATCTCAGGTGTCGTCATCTCTATTGCATTGATAGAAAATCTTCTGTCAAGATATACACGGAGAATATCTGTCAATCTGGTAAAATACTCCTTATCCATGCCTTGCTCCCATAGGTTCATCGCTTTCAGTCTGCGCAATTCATTTATTGCAACGTCGTATGGAAGTGGCGCAGGCTTATGCGGAAGGATAAATCCTTTGTCCTTATATCTCTTGTAGCCATAAATTATAATTGCTACAAGAAGAATCAGAATTACCACTATATACCAATAATTCACAAGCCAATCAGGTAGATAATCAAGTACCGATCCCCCTTCCGGGTCAGCAGGAGGAGCAAAGTCAGAAATATTGGCATCTGCAGTTACTGCCACCGGTATTACCTTTAACGATACAGTATTGCTTTTTGCAGAATCCGACCCACAGATATAAACAAACTGCGGCAATTGATAAAAACCGGAATCGAATGACTGAACAGGCACATGATAATCTATTCTGATCTTACCACTGCCTATTTCTACAGTGTCACGTTTATAATCGGTGCGCAACTCAATACTGTCGCCACACACTCCAACGTAGCCATTTTCATTACGTCCTGCAAAAATTGGGAATCCACCCGATTTCCCCTTATCTTGAGTAACCTCAAGATGCAGTGTAGTCAAATTTCCCATCAGAACGCTGGTGCTGTCAAGCCTTGCTTTAACAGAGGGTGCACCCAATGTAGGGATTATACCCAAGACTCCCAGAATCAGCGTCAGATATATATATCTAATATTGATTTTCATTTATGTCTCTTTAATGCATTCTCAGAGATCGACGTCTAAATAAACCAAGCAACGATTTAACGAAATCTTCGTCTGTGGTGACTGAAGCAATATCAACACCACATCTTTTCATTATATCCGACATCTTTTGCTGCCTGTCATACCAATATTTTTTGTATGCGGACCGCACTTTCCCGGATGATGTATCCACCCACTGGTCTCTTCCGGTTTCCATATCGCGCACTCTCATTAAACCTACATCCGGCAACTCGGCATCACGTTTATCATAAACCTGTATGGCCGCAACGTCGTGCTTCTTATTTGCTATGGTAAGGCTTTGCTTATAATCATGATTATCGATAAAATCGCTCATAAGGAACACTGTTGCACGTTTTTTCAATGCATTTGTAAGGAAGATGAGTGCAGAATCAATATCAGTTCCTTTGTCGGAAGGTGTAAAATCAATGATCTCCCTTATTATAAGCAAGATATGTTTACGTCCTTTTTGTGGAGGTATGAATTTTTCCACCTTGTCGCTAAAAAAAATCACACCCACCTTGTCATTATTCTGAATTGAGGAGAAAGCGAGAGTTGCGGCAATCTCGGCCATCATCTGTTTCTTCTGTTCCCCTACAGCACCGAAATCTCGTGAACCACTTACATCTATCAGCAACATGACAGTAAGTTCACGTTCCTCTTCATAAACCTTTATATACGGCTTATTATGACGTGCTGTAACATTCCAGTCAATATCTCTCACATCATCGCCAAACTGATACTCTCTCACTTCGGCAAATGTCATACCTCTTCCTTTAAATGCCGTATGATACTCCCCTGCGAAGATATTTTGACTCAGACCACGCGTCTTAATCTCGATTTTCCTGACTTTCTTTAATAATTCTTTGGCATCCATTAATTCTGATTTTCGTAATTCAAATTTCAGAGGCTTCTATAATCAATTTTAACCTCTCATTCGAAAATCATTATTACGGCACAGGAATTGTGTCAATAATTCTGGTAATAATTTCGTCTGCCGTAATATTATTAGCCTCAGCCTCATACGTAAGACCTATACGATGTCTCATCACATCATGACAAACGGCACGTACATCTTCCGGAATGACATATCCTCTGCCACGCAGGAAAGCATAAGCACGAGCAGCAAGTGCAAGAGATATTGACGCTCTCGGTGATGCGCCATAGGCTATGATATCCTTTAAATCGTCAAGACGGTATTTGACAGGTTGACGTGTGGCAAATACAATATCCACTATATAATTTTCAATTTTCTCATCAATATATATCTGCTGCACGAGTTTCTGGATTTCAGTCACATCCCTTGAGTCAACGACAGGCATGACAGGGGACTGGGCACCTCTGATATTCTGACGGATAATTACTTTCTCCTCTTCCTGAGTTGGATATCCTATTATGACCTTAAGAAGGAAACGGTCTGTCTGTGCTTCCGGAAGTGGATAAGTACCTTCTTGTTCAATGGGGTTCTGTGTGGCCATGACAAGAAACGGATGATCGAGAGGGAATGTTTCATCACCAATTGTCACCTGTCTCTCCTGCATTGCCTCAAGCAGCGCACTTTGAACTTTCGCAGGGGCACGGTTTATTTCATCTGCAAGAACAAAATTTGCAAAAACCGGACCCTTCTTCACTACAAATTCCTCTTTCTTGATACTATAAATCATCGTTCCGATGACATCAGCGGGAAGAAGGTCAGGAGTAAACTGGATACGATTGTATTTCGCATTGACAAGTTGTGCAAGTGTCTTAATGGCCAATGTCTTAGCCAGTCCGGGAACGCCCTCAAGAAGAACGTGACCATTACAAAGAAGTGCTATTAGAAGAGAGTCTACGAGATGTTTCTGACCCACAATCCGTTGATTCATACCTGCACGTATAACATTCAGGAAATCGCTCTTGGATGCTATAAGGTCATTCAGTTCTCTGATATTGACAGTTTCGTTCATAGTGTACTGTATTCTATTGTAATTCTATGCTTTAATTCTATAATTATGATAAAATTCATGGAATCCATATTTAGATTCCTGTATTATCTCACTGCAAAAATACAATTTTATACTCAATCGTGTGCTATATTCGTTGTTAAATAAGTTTAAGAGAATCATCCAATACTTTATCATGATGATTCTCTTATACTCTGTTTATTTCCCTTCTTCGAATGCGTTCCAGCCTTGTGCCCTTATCTGGAATTCATTACCATCAGCGGATATCAGTTCACATCCCAATTCAGGTTTAGTCATATACCCGATCATAGCAACCCCTTTCAGTCTCTCAATTTTATCTTTATCTGTAAGTGGTACAGTGAAAAGGAGTTCATAATCTTCACCACCATTCATTGCTGCGGTCACAAGATTCATGTTGAACTCTTCTGCCATAATGGCTGTCTGGTAATCAATTGGAATCTTCTCCTCATAAATTCTGCACCCGGTTCCGGAATCCTTGCAGATATGAAGCAGTTCGGAAGAAAGACCGTCGCTGACATCCATCATTGCCGTGGGTTTGATGCCGTTGTCTCTGAGCATCTCGACAATATCTCTGCGGGCCTCGGGCTTCAACTGACGCTCGAGGATATATTCCTTACCGGCAAAATCGGGTTGAAAACCCTCTCCATGGCGTGCAGCCACGCTGTTTTCACGTTCGAGCAACTGCAGACCCATGTAGGCCGCTCCCAGGTCGCCGCTCACACAAATCAAATCAGTAGGTTTCGCACCGTTTCTGTAAACCACATCATCCTTTGAAGCCTCTCCAATACATGTTATGCTTATGACAAGTCCTGTAACCGATGCGCTGGTATCACCCCCTACAAGATCTACACCGTAAATCTCACATGCAAGTTTGATTCCGGAATAAAGATCCTCAATATGTTCGACAGTGAAACGTGATGAAATTCCCAAACTCACAGTTATCTGCTTGGGGGTTCCGTTCATTGCATATACATCACTGAAATTTACCACGGCTGCCTTATAACCAAGATGTTTCAGAGGCACATATCTCAAATCAAAATGAATCCCCTCAAGAAGAAGATCTGTTGTCACAAGAACCTCTTTCTCGCCAAATTCCAGAACAGCGGCATCATCTCCGATTCCTTTTTTCGTCTCCGGGTTTTTTATCTCTATTGACTTGGCCAATCTGTCGATCAACCCGAATTCTCCCAATTGTGATATTTCGGTTTCCTTATTCATCATTACATTATATCTTGAAGAAACAGAAGAAACTATTATTCATTATCATTCTATAAAATACAAGTTTATAAATCATTTATAAACAATTAAAAAGTATAGTTCCTCTGCAGCACATCATTTTTATAAACAGAGGGTGCGATAGCATATATATCGCACCCTCTTTGTATCTTTTATTTAAGATCAGATTCTTGCAAGAAGATTTTTGATAAGTGCAGTCATTACAGGTTGTGCTGTTATTGCTGCCTTCTGCACCTCTTCATGTGAAGGCACTTCAGTTATATCTTTACCACCTAAGTCAGTAATGACTGAAACACCAAACACCTCATGCCGGCATGATTGGCAACTATTACTTCTGGCACAGTTGACATACCGACTGCATCACCTCCTATAATTCGGAAATACTCATATTCGGCAGGAGTCTCAAATGTAGGACCTGGTGTGCCTACATATACACCATGCATTAGACGAATATTTTTGTCTTTTGCAATGGCATCAGCCATTGCAATGAGTCGATGTGAATAAGCCTCAGTCATGGCAGGGAAACGGTCGCCCAGTTCATTATAATTCTTTCCGCGCAATGGATTTTCTGGGAAAAGATTGATATGATCTGTAATAATCATAACGTCCCCGACATTGAATTCTTTGTTCATACCTCCTGCCGCATTGCTGACGAAGAGTGTATTCACGCCCACTTCCTTCATGACGCGCACTGGGAAAGTCACCTGCTTCATGTCGTAGCCTTCATAATAGTGGAAACGTCCCTGCATGGCCATGATATACTTGCCGCCGAGATTACCGAAAATGAGTTTTCCGCTGTGTCCCTCCACGGTGGAAACCGGGAAGTTCGGAATATTTTTGTAATCAATCTCTTTCTTAACTTCGATATGGTTCACCAGATCGCCAAGACCGGTACCGAGTATAATGCCAATCTTCGGAAGATCAACAACCTGCGTACGAATAAACGAGGCTGTTTCCTTAATCACTTCAAGCATGTTTTTTTCCATTGTCTTTCGATTTTAGGTTCGATTTATTTGAGGAGCCTGTCATTTTAAAGACTCAACTGTTTTAGTAACATTATTCAGGGCAAAAAGTTTACACTGTTGATGAATTACCATCACTTATATCTGAATCATATTCATCCACACGCTCAAACTCCGGATTACCAATCATTTTACGTATTTCTGATATTAAATCATCATCACCGGTATTACTGTCAATCATGGATACTTTTACAGGAATATAAAATGTCAGCGGCTTTAATTCTTCCGGATAATACGGATTGTTAAGAAGCCGTACAGCATCTTTTTCTGTAGTTATGATGACCTTTCTTTCTCCCTTCATTTTATCAAACATATTCTCAATTTTCAATAAATCGGAACGGGAAAAATCATGGTGGTCTGGGAAATGGTTGACCTTTACTTTGAAGGGATAATCTTTAAAATGACGGATAAATGTGCGTGGATGAGCAATCCCGGTCAAAATAAGAGCGGAATCTTTTGAAGTCAAAGAATGCAATGACACGTTATATGGACGATCATCAGGGAAAACAGGCCGGATGCCTTCATATTCAAATCTGCTGAAATAGTATTTTTGAAATGCCAAAAGATCCAATCCTTTCTCAACAAGCCTATACTGAAGAGGAGACATCTGATCAGGACATTTTGTAACGATAACTATATCTGCCCTGTCTGTAGCATGTCTGCTTTCTCTGAGGCGTCCCAAAGGCAGAAGTCTGTCTTCCCATGTAGGACGGTTATAATCAATCAGTAATACAGACACCGTAGGTTTAACATATCTATGCTGAAATGCATCATCCATAATAATGAGGTTAATCTCCGGATGTATTGACGTCAGCGTTTCAATTCCGGTTCTCCGATTCTCGCACACAGCGACTTGCACACGGTGACCGAATTTCTGGTATATCTGATATGGCTCATCACCTATTGAATCCGGTGTACTTTTAGAGTTTGCCAAGAGAAAACCTTTTGTCTTCCTTTTATATCCTCTGCTTATAACCCCAATTTTATATTCAAGAGCCAATTTGCTTATGAGCAACTCTACGTGTGGTGTCTTACCGGTTCCACCCACTGTGATATTGCCTACACAAATTATCGGAATATCATATTCCTTCTCCTTTATTAATCCTAAATCAAAGAACTTGTTTCGCACAGATGTGACAGCACCATACATCCATGAAAGGGGTGTAAGTGCATAAGTCACTATTGTGTCAATTGTGCTAAGTTCTTTCATTTACACTGAAAAGTGAATCTAAATTAACTCAAAATCTTAAATTCAAGCATACGGGCTTGAATCTTATTGCGGGATAAAATCTGCGATACCTTGATTATAGTCTCGGAATCAACCTCAGGATATGCGGCACGCAATTTCATAACCAGGCCCATCATCTGTGAATCTGGCATAAAATCCCATATACCGGGTTCAATTACGGGATAGATTCCCACATTATATTTATCAGAAATGTTTGCTTTCCTAGCAGCAAATTCTATTGCCGTCTGAAGCGAGCCCAGTTCATTTACAAGCCCGATGTTTTTGGCAGTTTTCCCATCCCATACTCTACCTTCCGCTATACTGCGGACTTTAGATTCCGGGATGCCTCTTCCTTTTGACACACGGCTTATAAATTGATTGTAGCCCTCTTCTATATGACGTTGCATCGCCATTTTCTGCTGTTCCGTCATCGGAGTGAACAAAGAGGGGAAGACTGCTTGCGGATTTGTTCCGACTGTTTCAACATTAAGACCCAATTTATTCATTAATCCGCTTGCTTCCGGCATAAGCCCGAAGATACCAATAGAACCGGTTATAGTCATCGGATCAGCAAATATGTAATCTGCACCGGAAGAGATCCAATAACCACCTGATGCAGCATAATCTCCCATTGAAACTATAAATGGTTTCCCCTTTTTCTTGAAATATTGCAAAGCATCCCAGATTTGTTCTGTTCCGAATACAGACCCTCCCGGAGAATTGACCCTAAGCACGAGAGATTTCACATCATCATTGTCTGCAAGTTCCAATATAACCGGGACTAATGATTCATAGTTGATGCCGGCATCACTGTTTTCGGCTATTTCACCTGTTGCATACAGTACCGCAACCTGATTGCCGGAATTGCGGAATTGCTCCCAATTTGTCTGAGAAGCCAGCAGACTGCCGGAGACATAATTGACATCTTTACCGTCCATACCAACGATACGTCCAAAAATATCGTTCATCTCACGCTCATAGACTACACGATCAACAAGTTTGTTTTTAACGGCAAAATCAGGATTTCTGAATGTTATAAAATCTTTGTCAATCAAAGTGTCTATCGCATTGGCATTCACTCCCCTTGTCTGGGATATGTCTTTACGCATCTGCGTCCAGATGTTATTATACAATGTATCAAGTTGGGCACGGGCAGGCTCACTCATTGATTCACTGATGTAAGGCTCGACTGCGCTCTTATATGTACCAACTTTAAACACTTGGAATGACACTCCGAGTTTATCAAACAACCCTTTATAAAACATTACCTGGCCATTAATTCCATGTAAGGCCAATTCTCCCTGAGGATTCAGAAAGATACTGTCGGCAACACTGGCAACATAATAATCACCCTGTCCATAAACATCACCGTATGCATAAACAGGTTTGCCACTTTTTTTAAACTTTAAGATTTCATCTCTTAACGCATGCAAAGTGGCAGGAGCAGCCTCAACACCGGCACATTTAAGGTATATACCTTCTATATTCTTATTCTCAGCACCTTCCTGAATTGCTTTTACTATAACATTAAGTGTTTGTGGTTTGTCTATATCACCTCTGAGAAGCATATTCAAATCCAATCCGCGTGATTTTTCAACTTCCTCAATTGTGCCTCTGAGATTTATCACCAAAATGGATTTCTTCTTAAGTTGTTCTGTGTCACTTGATGAAACAGCAACCTTGCCTATCATTCCGAAAAAAAACAGTATTCCGCCGAGAACACAGATGCCAATTGCAATCCATGCCCCCACAAATGAAGACAATGTATTAAGGACGAATCTTTTAAGCATTTTATCTCAAATTATTCCTTTGCTGTATCATTTAATGTTTGTTGCCGGTTATCTCATCAACAACCGCCTTAATTTTATCAGCAAGCATATCTGCCTCTTCCATGGAAGAGGCCTCGGAATAAATCCTGATTATGGGTTCTGTATTTGATTTGCGGAGGTGCACCCATGAATCAGTGAAATCAATTTTCACTCCATCAATATCTGTTATTTTCTCGTTACTGAATCTTTCTTTAAGTGTTTCCAGAATTGAATCAACATCTATATCGGGAGTCAATTGTATTTTATTCTTTGCAATCTGATATGCAGGATAGTCCTTCTTCAATTCACTGACCTTTTTCCCACTTTTAGCAAGAAGAGTCAGGAAAAGGGCAACTCCAACAAGTGCATCACGGCCATAATGAAGTTCCGGATATATAACACCTCCGTTACCTTCGCCACCTATTACCGCATTTGTCTCTTTCATTTTGGCAACAACGTTGACCTCCCCTACTGCAGCGGCATTATATTCACAACCCGGATGACTGACAGTTACATCGCGCAATGCTCTGGAGGAACTGAGATTGCTGACAGTGTTACCCGGTGTGTTGGAGAGAACATAATCAGCAACAGCGACAAGAGTATACTCTTCCACAAACATCTCACCATTCTCCATTACAATGGCAAGACGATCCACATCGGGGTCAACGACAAACCCGACGTCAGCCTTTCCCTCTTTCATTAATCCTGCAATCTGTGTAAGATTCTCAGGAATCGGTTCCGGTGTATGAGCAAACTTACCGGTTGCCTCACAGTTCAACTCAATTACATTTTTCACACCCAGTGACCTTAACAGTTGAGGTATTACAATACCACCAACTGAATTTACCGCATCAACGGCAACGGTGAAACCGGCTTTCTTTATTGCATCTACATCTACAAGTTTAAGGTTTTTCACCATTTCTATGTGGCGGCGATTGTATGTATCGTTCTTGAGTTCCAGTCCAAGACTGTGGACATCACTGTATGTATAATTTTTATCTTCAGCTATCTTCAGAACTTCTTTCCCTTCAGAGTCATTAAGGAATTCTCCCCGTTCATTAAGAAGTTTGAGAGCATTCCACTGAATTGGATTATGACTTGCAGTGATAATAATACCACCATCAGCGCCTTCGGATGTCACGGCTATTTCGGTAGTCGGTGTAGTGGCAAGACCTATATTAACTACATCAAATCCCATTGACATCAATGCTCCGACAACGAGTTTCTCCACCATTGCACCCGATATCCGCGCATCACGTCCAACTACAATAAGCCCTTTCCCTTCGCTTTTTTTATTTCTGCGGATGAACTCTCCGTAAGCGGATACTATGTTTACAACTTCTACGCTGCTTAAACCGTCAGTGGCACTTCCACCGATAGTTCCCCGTATTCCTGATATGGATTTTATAAGTGACATAGTTATATACTTTTAATACTCTGCTTTATAATATTTTACATTGTATACATAAGGTATACATTGACTTTGGTCTGTTGTAAATCCTTGATATGACCGTACTACCATCATAACCTCTGAGTTATATCCGAGATAATCAAGCGGCACTTGTATTCCGGTACCGTAAAGTGCAGTTCCCTCAAGTCTAAGATTTCCGTAAATAAGACTTGTACTTCCCAACGGATTATTCATATCATTTGAATTACCTTCCCATTTTGCACTCCCTGTGGCATAAAGTGTATTAATATTTTGTCTGAGAAAACGGAAATACACCATATCACCCTTTACCGGTCGGTTATTCCTATCCCCAGGATTCAACACCTTCATATAGAGATAGCCATCCTCATCCATTTTATAGAATGGTGCGTTCTCCCCGTATTCCAGTATTGAATCCGATGGAATGTCCAATTCTATTTTCTGGTTGGCCATATACCAGTTTGTGGCTTTCTCTTCATCTCTCAACAGTTCAGAATAACTCTTGGTGTCGCTACATGAATTACACCAGATTCCTAATACTGACATTGTAAGAATTGAGAAACCAATATTTTTTATGCTTAATTTTCTCATGTACTTTTATTTTCCTGTTTTCCTTTCCCCTTTCATTAACAGTTGCCTTTATGATAAGCCGCCTCAAGTGCCTTATCATACTCCGGCAACGATTTGATCAGCAAATTGAGGCAGTCTTCAAGAGAGCCTTCAGTGTACTCTCCACCGGCAGCCATTACATGACCGCCACCGCCATATAATTTTTTACATATTTCATTAACCGGAAAATCTCCGACACTCCTTGCTGACACCTTAATGCAGTCTGAATCTTCACGCAAGAAGAAACTTGCAACTACAGTTCTGATATCAAGTGGACGGTCCACAATCCCTTCCGAATCTCCTTTGACATAATTGAAGCGCTCCAGTTCCTCTTTATCCAAAGTAACAATTGAGACTCTGTCATTTCTATGAAGAGTCATATTATTGGACAGTGCATAAACCTGAAGATTAAAACAATCCAATGTTTTGACACGTAATGCTTCTCTTACAATCTTGGGTTTGTCCACACCTTTGTCAAGAAGTTTCATCAACACTTCATAAATTTCAGGATTATTGCAATTTACAGAAAAGTTCTGAGTGTCGGTAATAATACCTGTACAAAGCGATGTGGCAGCATTTATATCCATTTCAGCATAATATCCTAGCGCGGCAATTATACGAAATGAAAGTTCGCAGGTAGATGACATCTCAGGGAATGAGAATGTCAAATCACAAAAATATTCCGGATCAACATGATGGTCTATCAATACCTTCTTGCTATCACTGTTCGCAACAAGATTTCCGAGATTGTCAATGCGTTTGAGACAATTGAAATCGCAACATATAATCAAATCACTTTCGTTCAAAAGTCTGCTGCCGTAATCCGGATATCTGGCAAATGACACCAGTTCATCATAACCTTTGAGAAATGACAGTGAGCGGGGAGCCTGATCCGGAGTCAATACCTTGACATCTTTACCCAAACCTTTCAATAAATGATAAAAACCAAGTGTACTGCCTATGGCATCTCCATCAGGACGGACATGACATATAAGCAATATACGCTCGGATTTACGTATAAATTCTTTAAAACGCTTTATATCAGATTCTTTTAATATCTTGCTTAACATTCTCGTGTATTTCAACTGACAAAGATAATAAGATTCTCAAAATAAATCACTATCTTTGCATAGAAATTTTATCAATTCATATCTTCGTATTATATTATGTGCAATTCAAGAAAAGAGAAACTTGCCGCTTTCGAACGTGTACTTGACGTCCTTGACACACTTAGAGTTAAATGTCCGTGGGATGCAAAACAGACCAATGAATCGCTCAGACCTAATACGATAGAGGAGACATTTGAACTCTGCGATGCCCTTATTGCCGATGATATCCCCAATATTAAAAAGGAACTTGGTGATGTCTTGCTTCATATTGCCTTTTATTCTAAAATTGCAGAAGAACAAAAACGTTTTGATATTGGTGATGTATGCAATGCACTTGCAGATAAATTGATTTTCCGCCATCCACATATATATGGCAATGTAAAGGCTGACGATGCTGACACTGTAATACAAAATTGGGAACAGATAAAACTTAAAGAGAAGGGAGGAAACAGAACGGTTCTTGCCGGTGTCCCCAATGCACTCCCCGCTCTTATAAAAGCGAATAGGATTCAGGAAAAAGCACGCAATGTAGGATTTGACTGGGAGGAACGGGAGCAGGTATGGTGCAAGGTAAAGGAGGAAATAAATGAAGTGGAGACTGAGATAAATTCCGGCAACCATAATAATCTTGAAGCCGAATTCGGCGACTTGCTGTTTGCCATTGTAAATGCAGCACGGTTATACGGTGTCGATCCTGAAAATGCTCTTGAGAAAACCAACCGTAAATTTATCCGTCGCTTCAATTACATTGAAGCGAAAGCGAAAGATAATGGAAAATCGCTTAAAGAGATTTCTCTTGAAGAGATGGATAAATATTGGGATGAAGCAAAATCCAACGGTCTCTAAATCACACTTTTCATGATTTTATGTATCACGGAGAAACCCTCCGTCGCTAAGGATATTGCCTCAATTATTGGGGCCAGGACTTCTCGGTCAGGATATTTTGAGGGGAACGGATATTGGGTCACATGGACTTATGGACATTTGTGTACCCTTAAAGACCCTTCCGATTATTGTGATGGATGGAAGCAATGGTCTTTCACATCGTTGCCTATGATTCCTCATCGTTTCGGAATCAAATTAAAGCAAGATAAAGGGATTGAGAAACAATTCAATGTAATAAAATCACTAATTGCGCAAGCAGATGAAATAATCAACTGCGGTGACGCCGGGCAGGAAGGTGAATTGATTCAGAGATGGGTAATGCAAAAGGCTGAATGCAAGATTCCGGTAAAACGTTTATGGATCTCATCGCTCACTGACGATGCCATTCGTGATGGATTTAAGAATCTGCGTCCTGAAAAAGAACTTGAATCTCTATATCTTGCCGGACTTTGTCGTGCCATAGGGGACTGGATGCTCGGGATAAATGCCACACGCCTTTATACGCTTAAATATGGAATCAACCGGCAAGTATTGTCCGTCGGTCGTGTTCAGACTCCTACTCTGGCACTTGTTGTAAACCGTCAACAAGAAATCCGCAATTTTATTCCCAAGAATTATTGGGAATTAAAAACTATGTTCAACAATACGACATTTTCGGCTCAGAACAAAGGGTATAAGTCTGAAGAAGATGCAGAAAACATTAAAAATGAAATATCTCAACTTCCATTCACTGTAAAGGATGTGACGAAGAAAAAAGGGAAGGAATTACCACCTAAACTTTTTGATCTGACTTCTCTGCAAGTGGAATGTAACAAATTATTTGACCTTTCCGCTGACGAAACACTTAAAACTATTCAATCCCTTTATGAAAAAAAGGTGACAACATATCCCCGTGTTGATACGCAATGTCTTCCGGAGGATATTTATCCCAAATGTCCCCAGATTCTTAATAGTCTGACTTATCTGCATCCCTTGATGAATCCAATCAAAGGGACAAAATTATTAAAACGCAAGAAAGTATTTGACAATTCCAAAATCACAGACCATCATGCAATAATACCAACCGGACAACAGATTCCCCCATCTTTATCCGCTATTGAAAAGAAGGTTTTTGATATAATTGCCAGACGCTTTCTAGCAATTTTTTTCCCTGATTGTGAGTTTGAGAATACTGTTGTTATAGGTGAAGCGGGGAAAATCAAATTCAAAGCCTCAGGAAAAGTAATAACTGACAAAGGGTGGCGTGTGCTTTTTGAGAAAGAGAATAAGAACAGTCCGGAGCCCAATAAAAACTCAAATGAGGATGAATTAAAGATTCTTCCACCATTTTCAAAAGGTCAGAGCGGACCCCATACCCCATCTGTAATAAAAAGAACCACAACTCCACCCAAACCATATACCGAAGGGACTCTTCTTAAGGCGATGGAAACCGCAGGCGCACATGTGGACGATGAGGAGTTGCGTGAATCTCTTAAAGCAAACGGAATCGGAAGACCCTCCACAAGAGCGGCTATTATAGAAATTCTATATAAGAGAGGATATATTGAGAAAGTTAAAAAGTCAATACGCGCAACCCAGACCGGAATAAATCTAATATCCATCATCAATGAAGAATTATTGAAATCTCCCAAATTAACCGGCATCTGGGAAGGGAGACTCAGAATGATAGAAAGAGGGAATTATTCTCCTGCGGAATTTATTGATTCATTGAAAAAAATGGTATATGAAATCACTGATTCTGTAATGACAGACAACTCAAACAGACGTATTCAATCTAATCAAAACAGTTAGTTATTGGCAAAATTAAACTTAACTGACTTCCTTATTGTTAAAAAGATGATTAATTTATTCGTTTCAAGATAGCCTGAAGAATAAAGTAAATATACATCTATATATAACATTTCCAATCATTTGCCCAATGAAAAATGAACAATAATTTAATAATACAATACACCGTTGTTGCAATAATTATTCTCATTGCTTTAATCTGGATAATAATCAAGATTATATCGGCAAATAAGAGAAAGAATTCAGGATGCTCAGGTTGCCCCCTGTCAAAAGCATGTCCTCCTCAAAAAAAAAGAGAAGAAGCCTTAATATAACAACTTCTCCTCTTACATATATTTAAGATTCAACTCTCTTGATAAATTCCATTATAATGCCGCGAGAACTTTTTGCAATGCATGGAAAGTCTCGGCTGGAGCATCACTCCAGAAATTTTCATATTGGCTTATATTCTCCTCACTTCCGGGAGTATCGCTTATAACTCTGATGATATTGAACGGCACACCCTTCATAATGCACACCTGACCGATTGATGCCGATTCCATATCCACAGCAAGTGCATCGGGGAAAAAATTCTTGATTTCGGAAATTTCAGAAGCCTTGCAAATAAACTTGTCTCCGGAACATATCAGACCGTATTTCAGTTTTTCACCGCCTAAAACCTTCCTGCATACATCAACTACCTCTTTATCTGTCTTCATTATTACGTCAAAACCGGCTGCTGCTCCATAGTCTGTGCCAGGTCCACACCATACATCATGATATGCAACACCTTCGGCTATAAATATATCAAGCACATGGACAGATTTGTCAGCGCCACCTGCAACACCGGTATTTATAATAAGTTCCGGTTGAAAATTTTCAATCAATGACAATGTTCTGATCGCCGAATTTACCTTGCCTATACCACACTGACACACCACGACCTGATGTCCGCTTAATTCACCCTTGATATATCCGATGCCACCAATCTCCTCTTCATTCTTATCTGCTATCATAGGAGTCAGCAAATTCAACTCCTTCTCCATAGCCACAATAATTCCTATTCTCATAATTGATAACTGATTTTCCATGCAAATTTAATAATAAACGATTATAATGTCAAATATATTTATTACTTTTGTACCATGTAGTTGACCGGATTCAGAATATTCTGAATCCGCAATATTGAATATCATCACACTTTCAACAAAATACAATTTGTGATGATTGTAAACAATGTCAAAACATAACATATTCAAACTGAAACCACTAATTGGGGAATCAGTCATTATTGAGTAAATTCTGATGAGATTACAAAAAACAACTGTCGCACATCTGGTCTTATTCTTTATTTCGGCCATTTCATTCTGGATTCTTGACACTCAAGCAATATCCATAGGAGACGACTTGGGATATTTCTTCTCTGATTCCTCAATACATATTGCTGATGGCAAACAGATTTCGAATCCAATTGAAATCTTTTCAACTCAAGCAAACCATTGGAATAATTGTAACGGACGATTTATCATCCACACTATTGTGATGTTTTTCCTTAATTTCATCGGATATAAATGGTTTGCCGTCTGCAATTCCATTTTTTTCGGTCTATTATGCATTTTGACACATAAATTGATACTGCCGGAAAAGAAACCGACAATTATTTCATCTTTTATCGTTTTGCTGTTATTATGGCTTTGTATTCCTCGTCCGGGTATAACCATGCTGTCACTGGCAGCATATTCAATAAATTATCTCTGGACATCCGTTGCTATATTATACTTCTTTATTCTATGGGAACAACTTAAGGGGAAAAGTACCGATAAATTCAAATATTTTATACCATGCTATGCGCTATTTGCCGCCGCACTTCAGGAATCATTCTCCATTCCGGTCTCCGCCGCATTACTGTTCGTATGGTGTATCAACGGAAGAAAAATCTCAAATATAAAAATTGCCACCATATTGTGTTTCTTTATAGGTACTGCAATAGTGTTTCTGGCACCCGGCAATATATCCCATGCAGAACAAGGGGGGGCATTCACAATATCCGGTCTTATTGCGAAGAACTCCGCACTGGCTAAAGATCTCATGTTCTCATCAATTAATCTTCTGGCTATTGTTTTAATAATCATTGCGGTATGCATACCGTCTCAATGTGCTGTTTTTTTCAAACGAAACACCATTCTGCTGGTCTCAATAATAACTGCAATACTCCTTGCCACATTAAGTTATACTGCAATTCGACAACTGTTTGCTCCCTCAATTTTCTCCGCAATACTACTTGGACGAATATTCTTCTCCTATAAGCCCAAAGGTATAAACAATATCGAACGAAGCATATTTACCTCCGGCCTTGCGCTTATATATACTGGAATGATTGCAGGAGCCTATATCATCCGCCAATTTCCAGTTATGGCAATGGAGTCAATAATAAGTCAAATTAAAAACGGCAACTCGGTCATATCCATACCGGAAAACAAGACCGAGGAATCTGCACTGTTCAATTTCCTGTTCTCCCGTTTTAATGATGATCCGACTGTAAATGCAGATTTGAAACTAATGTTCGACCATTACACAAAACAAGGATTAGGACGTCTTTATTCACCACGCAAATCAAGTAACTCTGTCAATACATTTCTTCCTGCCCCCAAAGAAAAAATATTATCATTGACAAGTAACCTTGACACTACATATTCCGACAAAACCATCAATACCGTTCCACTCAACAAATATTATAATATTGCCATTATACCGACTGACACATCAGGAAAACCAAAATATAAATTGGCATCTCCCGATGGACATCTGGTATTTGAACGAATCAAGACAAATGACTCAATTATATATATTTTCCCTCACAATATAAAAATATTAAAACTAAAGACCCAATGATAACAATAAATATCCCCACCGACCAACCCTCTGACAGGCAGTTGCAGCAATTGTCAGATGCCATTGACAATGGACAGTTAATCATCATCCCTACAGATTCAATATACGCAATATGCTGTGATGCCCTGAACCCAAAGGCAATAGAAAGATTGTGCAGAATTAAAAATATAAATCCCGATAAAACCAATCTTTCAATAATCTGCCACGACATTGCACAGGCGGCTGAATATGCACGGATTGACAATAAATCATTTAAGATTTTAAAACAATATACTCCGGGGCCATTTACCTTTCTTCTACCCTCGGCATCATCTCTTCCTAAAGTTTTCAAGGGCCGAAAAACTGTGGGTATACGCATCCCTGATGCCAATATACCACTTAGATTGGTGAAATTGCTTAATAAACCACTTCTTACCACTTCGGTTGATTTTGATGATGACGATTATGCAATATCACCAAGTCTCATCGCAGAAAATTATAAGAATCAGGTAGATCTAATGATTGAAGGCAGAGACGGGGACACCACACCATCCACCATAGTTGACCTAAGATCCGCAACGCCCGAAATTAAAAGGCAAGGGAAAGGAATTTTATAGAAATTTTTCTTTAATTACCTATTGCCAACATAGAATTTTTTCACTAACTTTGTGCAATAATCCCTCCTCAAGCGTTATAGTAGTATTATAACCCTATTAAATTATTCATTATAATGTCTAAAGTAACCGTTGTAGGTGCCGGTAATGTAGGTGCCACCGCAGCAAACGTAATCGCTCTCCGTGAAGTGGCAGACGAAGTTGTAATGATCGACATCAAGGAAGGTGTATCCGAAGGTAAAGCCATGGATATGATGCAGACTGCAAACCTTCTTGATATGAACACCTGTATCAAAGGTGTTACAAATGATTATGCTGCAACAGCAAATTCTGATGTTGTGGTCATCACATCCGGTATTCCCCGTAAACCCGGTATGACCCGTGAAGAACTCATCGGTGTGAATGCAGGTATCGTCAAGCAGGTAACTGAATCGTACTGGCACATTCACCCAACGCCATCATCGTTTGCGTTTCCAATCCTATGGATACAATGACCTATCTTATCCACAAGGTATCAGGTCTTCCCAAAAACCGCATCATCGGTATGGGTGGTGCGCTCGACAGCAGCCGTTTCAAATATTACCTCAGCAAAGCTCTCAATGCTAACCCCAACGAGGTTGAAGGTTTTGTTATCGGTGGCCACGGTGACACTACAATGATTCCTATGAAACGTTTCGCAACTTTGCGCGGTATCCCCGTATGCAATTGGCTGAACGAAGAAACCATTGCAAAAGTCGTTGCTGACACTATGGTTGGCGGTGCTACTCTCACAAAACTTCTCGGCACATCAGCATGGTATGCTCCCGGTGCTGCAACTGCTGAAGTCGTTGAGGCTATTATCCACGACCAGGATGCAATCATCCCCTGCTCTGCTCTTCTCGAAGGCGAATACGGCGAGAAAGATCTCTGCATCGGTGTTCCCTGTGTTCTCGGCAAGGGTGGTATCGAAAGAATCATTGAACTCGATCTCAACGACGAAGAGAAAGAACTGTTTGCCAAGAGTGCCGACGCTGTTCGCAAGACTAACGGTGCGCTCCCTTGCTAATTATTTTGACATAGGCTATAAAAAAGAGTATGTTGCCTGCAACATACTCTTTTTTTATCTATTCCCCTTCTATTTTCACAGGATATATATATACGTAACAGACCAGTGATTGTCTTATGGTACCATTAATTTATATCCGTTGAGTTGATTTGCAATTTCAGTCAGGCCAATAGGTATATCAACGTGTTGGGAATTGATAGTGAGAGTAACGGACGTATTATTAAACACGGTCATTTTCTTGAATGTCATTGTTATTGACATCTTGCTGTCCTCCTTTGTAGATACCATGGATTTAGCATCGTATGTTTTTCCATCGTTATTAAACTTGGCACAGCATATTGTTGAGCCTGTTTTATAACTGTCATCGACAATCACAATTGTAGTCTTGCCATCATTGTTATCCAGACTTTTGAATTTGAATTGAGCATCTGCATTGATTGCAACGAGAGCGCAGACAAAAAATAATGATAATTTATTCATATATAGAATATCTGTTTTATTTATTAGACAAATAACATATACACTTTGTTACAATTATAGGTAACAAACATAAGGAAAATGTTTGGTCCAATAAGATTTTTGTAACATTGCATTACGATTAAAGTATATTAATCAATACAAGGGATTAGAAACATAAACTCAAGTGGGATATGCTCATTTAATCTCTAATATTTCACCTTTTTCAGTTTCGACCGGGAATGCAAATAAATCGTTTATGCAACGGTTACTAAGGTATAATCCCGATATCGCACACCTACCGCTTAAAATCTCAGAGTTGACTTTTGGGCACATTACAATTTTATCGTTGAGTTCACAAATAACGAATCTTCCGATATTTCTTCTTGTAAATTCCGCCCATCTCAAAGCGTCCTCTTTTCGAGTTAAGTCATTACCGAAATGAAATTCTATAAGACGATTTGGTTTTAAGATGGCTCCGGATATTTTAGAAAGGAAAACATCCGATGTGTCAGACACTCCAAAAACAGTTCTCCCTTCACCGTCTTTACCACAAAAGAACATACAAAAACTTGGTTTCTGAGAATACCATTCATTCGCAATCCTGAAAATCGCTTGTTCCGTGATTGTATAATTTGTAGGATTATCGTCGTCTATTGTATACATCACCTGAGTGAGATCGTATGGTTCCACCTTTATACCAAAATTTTGTAAATTGACTGCTATTGATTGTATCGCATCAAGTATATCTTTATTACAATCTTCATATAACATCGGAGCATAAGCCTCAAATGACCAATCTACTTCAAAAGGCTCATCAGGCTGAATGACAAGTGGTATCTTATCTCCATCTTCATCATTGCCGACTATTGATTCCGAGACTACTGCCGGCTCAACTGAGGCATAATAGTGTGACATAACGCAATCTATTTCATCAACAGACAATTTTGGAGGTTCCAATTGCAAAGCGGCACGAATACCTGAAAGGAAGTCGGGGGATTTTACATCAGGGATTTGTTCAACGGGTAAATTTTCTACCATTGTATGTTGCAGAAATGCAAACGCTATCTTCTTCCCATAATCATAGGCGTTCCGGGGAACTTCCATTATCTCAAGCAGATCAGCAAACCCTTGTGCATAAGATTTATAGTCCGGTTCACAGTTATTTATATTGTACTCAACCAGCAATTTCTCCAACCCATGCGGAAAACCTTTAAATATACCAAATGATGTAAAATATCTGCATCGTTCATCAGGAGGGAGTAATACAGGATTGATTGAGTCCGTAACACTTGCAATATAATTCCGGGCATCTATTGTGTCTTGTGGCAAGTTTAATTTATTCTCTGAGACTTTTCTTAATCCGGCAATAATGCAACTTAACGGTGGACGATTTTCTTCCGGAATATGTTCCCATGAATCTGAAAAGAATACGCCTTGAACATAACCTATAGAGTAATTGACAATATAAGCGGAATCATTGGTTACTTGGAATCTTTGGACATTCTCCTGAATACCTCTGTATAATTCCTTAATGTCGTTATCCGTTTCAATGAATGGGAAATTCCCTGCAAGCATGGCAAGTATGGTTTGATGACCTGCTGCATAACTGAGGGAGTCAATCTGCGCATTTGCACGAATTGAAAAGATCAGGAATAAAATAAAAATCAGTTTCTTCATATATAAAAGCCTTGTATTGGCAAAGATAAGTATTTATAGTGTGAAATACAAATTCCGGTATAATTCCTATGCAGGATTTATGGGAATGCACCGGTTCAGCAGGAGTCATTATTCGGATTGACTTAAAGAATAAATTTTATAAATATAATAAGTATGTATTCAGTGGAATGATTTATGTTATAAGAAAAAATCGCCCCAAAAGTAACATATACCTTTGGGGCTAATTGGACTTTTATAATAACAAGTCTATTTTTTTATGTTAGTAAGATCGTTGCGCAGACTTTTGACCTCTTTTTTCAGTGAGTTGATTTCTCCCGCTTGATTTTTAATTGTAAGGAGAAGAGAGTTTAACTCTTCGTTATCAATATCTTCAGGGAATTGTTCTTCTACTCTTACAAGGAAGTCTGCAAGTACGTTCATGTAATTTGTAAATGCAGAGAATGGTGAGTCGTATGGACTGAAGAGAGCATGAGATGCACCGTCAGAAAGGTTTTTTGTACTCATATAGTAGAAATGGTCACTGCTTTGGAGTCTGTTCCAGTCAAGTTTTAACCGGCGGTCACTTGCAAGATTGACCCTCTGCGCCACAGCATACAGTTTTCCAAGAGCTTCTTTCTGCAATTGATTCCCGCACCATGCTGACACATCTTTTGCTTCGTCAACCGAAGATATCGGAAATGGAATCGAAAGTTCGTCAACCGGTTTGTATTGTTCAATTATTTCTGAAGGAAGTGAGAATTTAATGCCATGCTGGTTTGCAAAAGATGGGAGCGCTTTAAGGAAGTTGAAAATTCCGGATTCCTCGGGGAGGAATGAGCCGAAAGTTTCCATACTGAAGAACAGATTCAGACACTGCTCATTTTCAGGGAGTTCATTAATCCAATTTATGTATTTTTCGGCTGTCAACGGGTACTGGTCCCAATTTGTATTGTTAAAATTCCTTGATATGTCGTCGGAGAGTTTTCTATTGATAATAATGAGTGGCAATTTTGGAGCGACTGCTGATTTATATAAGAAATCAGGAGATTTCCATCCCAGTATGTGTTTTGCACCTTCAGTTATCATCGCTTTGAAACCCATAGATTCGACAATTGTAGATATGTCGTCATCGTATATGAGTTCAGTGTTCTGAAATATTGCAGGCGTCTGACCGAACAGTTCTTTGATAAGGTCATCATGTGCCTTTACCTGCCTGATGAATTCCTCAGGTTCCTGCAGTGATGCGAGCGAGTGGGCATAAGTTTCGCTTAGGAATTCCACCTTTCCGGTATCAGCGAGTTTTTTCAGAAGCTCAATGAATTCGGGTGCTGCAATCTGTAGTTGTTCAATTGCAGTTCCGGATATTGATATTGAACATTTAAAATTATTGTCTTTGCTGTTTATAATATCGAGTAATGTTCTTGCAGTAGGTATATATGATGTTTCTGCTATACGCGTAATGATATCATCATTAGCAAAATCATCGTAATAATAGTGGTCATTACCTATGTCAAAGAATCTGTATTTTTTGAGTCGGTATGGCTGGTGTATCTTGAAGTAGATCGCTACGTTTTTCATTTCGGAAGATTAATTAGTTGTTTTGATTATTAATGACTTTATTATAAATGTCAATTACTTTTTTTCCTGCTTTCTCCCAAGTAATTCCGTGAATTTCCTGGATTCCGTTTTGGCGGAGTGTTTCGTGGAGTGCCTTGTTGGAAATAATTGAGTGGATAGCGTCAGCCATTGCATCAATGTCCCAATAATCAACTTTGATCACATTATTAAGAATCTCAGCACATCCACTTTGCTTGGATATTATTGATGGGACTCCCATTTCCATTGCTTCAAGTGGAGAGATACCGAATGGTTCAGAAACTGAAGGCATTATGTAGACATCGGAGTCTCTGAGCATTTCGTAAACTTCTTTCCCTTTCAAGAATCCTGTGAAATGAAATTTATCTGCAATATCCCGTTTAGCCGCGAGTGTTATCATTTTCTGCATCATATCGCCACTACCGGCCATAACAAATCTTACATTTTGATTTTTCTGCAATACTTTTGCAGCCGCCTCCACGAAGTATTCAGGCCCTTTCTGCATAGTGATTCGTCCGAGAAAAGTCACTATCTTTTCGTTTTTTGTTCTTCGCGGGAGGTTAAGGATATCATCGGTAAGCGGAATAACAGCATTATGAACTGTAGTGACTTTATCGGGATTGATGCCATATTTTTCAATTACAGTTTTCCTTGTCAGATTAGAGACGGTTATTATGTGGTCAGCATTTTCCATACCGTCTTTTTCTATATTGAATACTGTAGGATTAACATTCCCACGTGATCTGTCGAAATCGGTTGCGTGGACGTGAATAACAAGCGGCTTTCCTGTCACTTTTTTTGCGTGTATTCCTGCAGGGTAAGTCAGCCAGTCATGAGAATGAATAACATCACACGGTATTGTTCTGGCAATCACTCCGGCCACTATCGAGTAGTTGTTAATCTCTTCAAGCAGGTTGTCGGGGTAGCGACCGGAGAATTCGATGCAACCGAGGTCGTTGGTGCGCATGTAGTTGAAGTCGGCATAAATATGGTCACGAAGTCGGAAGTAAAGTTGAGGGTTCATAAATTTCCCGATTCTGGAGTTTACATATTCCCAGTTTACATCTCTCCATGCCACAGGAGTGTTACATGCACCGATTATATTGGCAAATCCTTTTTCTTCGTCACCCCACGGTTTAGGGATTACAAAAGTTATATCTATATCACCGTTTGCGTGCATACCTTTTGTAAGACCATAACTTGCTGTGCCTAATCCGCCGAGTATATGGGGAGGGAATTCCCATCCGAACATTAGTGCTTTCATAATGAATCAGGTTATTGGAGCGATTTTTTTATTCAATTCGATAATAGTGCGTATAGTGCGTAGAATTTCACCAACATTCTTGGCGGTGCTGACTGCGCCGTGTCCGGAATAAGGGGGATTGCCGTCATAGAGTTCTGAGAGAGACCCTATGCAACCCTCAGTCATTTCTTCTTCGTATCCAATGAGCATTCTTTCAATGAACCCGATTCCTGATTGCCCGAACACATTAAGATAGGCGTGCGCATAAAATCCGAATAGCCATGGTCTGGCAGGCCCTTGATGAACTGCATATTCCCTTTCCATTGGGCCTCCAACGTATGAAGGCCTGTATGCGTAACTTTTCGGACTAAGAGATCTTACTCCTTTAGGTGTGAGAAGTTCTCTTGTAACGAAATCGAGAACTTTTCTTTTTTGTTTTCTATCGAGAGGAGAGTATGTCATTCCTGCAGCAATGGCAAGATTTGGCCTTACTTCAAGATTCTTTTCATTGCCATCTACATAGTCATAAAGGTAACCGGCCTCATTAAGGAATGTATCTTTAAACGATTCCGCACAATCTTCCATTATTGTGGAGATTGACTGGTAAAATAATTTATGTTCTGATTTATCTCTGAAAAGTTCAGATGCAAAACCCAATGCATTATACCATAAAGCATTGAATTCCAAAATATATCCTGAACGAGGAATAATGGGTTTTCCATTTAAAGAAGCGGACATCCACGTTACCGGTGTATGCTCACCATTCGAAGAAAGCAGACCTGATTGGTTAAGTTTCTGGTTTGGGATTTTGTGGTTGATAATAGCATTTATAAGGAATTTTATTGTTTCTCCATATTTATTGAAACAATTGTTTCTTCCTTCTGATTCCTCATATTGCTGAATTGCCCAGAGTGTCCAGAGTGGAATGTCCGGTAAATCTATTTCTTGGATTGTTTTGTTAATTCTTCCGTTTGTGATGAATTCTTTTAATGCAGAAATGAATGTATGCATAATTGAGTTGAAGTCATCCGGGCGGTGAATGGAAAGCGTACAGCCGGGCAGTCCTATAAGTTCGTCTCTTGCTCTGACGTTATACCAGGGGTATCCTGCCATAAGATACATCCCTGATTTATTTTTCAGATAGAATTGCGTGGCTGAATTTTTCAGGCAGTTATAGAATGATGTTCTAGATGTTCTTGTATCTATTTCTGATTCATATATTTGCTCAAAATCCTCAGTATCGCATTCAAATGTAGATGCAGAAAAAATGATAGATTCCCCTTTTTCTATTGGGATTTCAAAATATCCGGGAACCCAAAGGTCTTCTGAGTATGGTATTCCGCGGTCTCTGTCTTTGAAATATTCGATGCCATTATACCAGAATCCGTCATTAATCCATCTGACAGGTTTATTGAATTGCATGAATAATTCAGGGTAACCGTGATAGAGGCAAGTTGCAATTCCATTCTCAACACTTCTGCATTCTTTGTTGATAACATTGTTTTCTATACAGAGGTCGTTGGCATTCCGGAATGCAAGGAACGGACGGAATTGAAGTTTTGTAGGTGAATGAGCCTCTATTAGGGTGTACTTTATAAGTATTCTGTTCTGATGTGAAATAAATACTTTCTCTTTTGACAATATGACTCCACCGACCCGGAATGTAACTTTAGGGACCTTGTCACAGTTGAATTCACGGATGTATTTATGTCCGTTCGGGCTGAAGACATTGTTTTTATACTCGTGAATCCCGAGATTGAAAGGAGCATTGTGCTGTATTACGGTTTCATCCAGAGATGACAGCAAAACATGAGCGTTGTTATCCATATCTGGGATAGGGATAACAAGCAGTCCGTGCTGCTTTCTTGTATTACAACCGACAATTGATGTGCAATGGTAAGCGCCTGATTTATTTGTTCTGAGCATCTCTTTATGAAGAGATTGTTCAAGATTGATCATCAGGCTTTTGTCAAAATTTAGGTAACTCATCTGAGCAGAAGAATGAAAAGGTTATGTTATGTGGCAGTTTTGGAGAGTTTTCGAATATTACTATACAGTTATAACATTGGAAAGTATTAAATGTTTCCAAATTTTGGGATTGTTTTTGATGCCGGTTAATAATCTGCTTTTAACCGGTAATTTTTATTAAATATTCGCTTAATTGAGATTCTATTTATGTTCCTGTTTTGAAATGATGTTTGAATAAAATCATATTAATTCCTCACATTATTTATGATGTTCTCCACCTCTTTCAACGTTGGAATTTCAAGGTTTTTTATAAGGAATCTGTCAGCATTGTCAAATGCATCCCGGTCAATTTTATCTGTAGTATCAATGATGGAGGAGTATAATGTTTTAAAATGAGGGATGAAATCTTTATCACCGTAGTTATTTATTGCCTGATAAAGGTCTGCAATTGTAATTGAGTCGGTTTTTTTTGCCGGAGTCATTCCAATTACCTGTTTGTCTTCATAGACGAAATATATAAGTCCGGCACCACGCAGTTTTTCCGCAATTCTGTTCAGTACTCTGATGGGGAGGTCATAACCCGTTGATATCTGATTTGTGGACATAGGTTTTAGCCCCATATCAAAACGTTTAACTATTATGGTCATCATGATCAGAGCAATCTTTTTCATATAATCATGTGATACGGTTGTCAAATCCCCGAGGAAATTGAAAGTAAAAACGTTTTGCATCGAATACGTAAGAACACACCCGAACAGAAGAATAAGCCATGATAGTTGAAGCCAAATCAAAAGGAGTGGCAGAAATGCGAATGAACCGTATATTGCATTATATTTGGATACATATATCTGGCCGTTGACAAAAAGCAATTGTAGAATCTGAAATGCTATTGCGCAAATCGCACCGGATATTGCAGCATATTTAAATTCTACCTTAGTGTTTGGTATAAGGCAAAAGGATAGAGAAAATGCCAACCAGACAAGAACAAGTGGGGATAATTCAAGCAGAGTGTTTACCACGGGTGTAAGAATTTGCGCCCCCGGCCCGTCCTGAACAATCGCAGACATGAAGATTGACACCCCTGACGAACACATCATCAGCAATGGGATAATCAGGCATATAGCAATATAGTCGGTGATTTGTTGTATTATGCTTCTGTTTCTCTTAATATCCCAGATAGAATTGAATGATTCTTCTATATAAGACAGCAATGAAATCAGTGTCCACAGAAGGACAATGATTCCTACACCCACGAAGACACCCTGAGTGGCTTGCGTAAGATATCTGTCCACAAATCCGAGTGCTGTTTTGATTGCCTCGGATTGAGAAGGGAAATATATGTATAGTTCCTGTGTTATTATGTTTTGAAGACCAAAACCTCGTCCGATAGCGACGAGAAGAGCAAAAGCAGGAACGATTGCAAGGACAGTGGAATAAGTCAATGCCATTGACTTGTATTGCAATCCACGGTCCAAGAAGGACCTTACTGACAGGTTGAGAGTTTTTATTAGTCTGACAGACAGAGTGTTTTTCGGTGAATCCCATACCCCCTCACTCCAGTATTTATATATGGATTGACCTTTTGCCAGGATACGTGGTATGATAGAAGTCTTTTTCTGTTTCATAGTATACAGTGGAGTAAGGAATTGAGTTTATATGTCACAGTGGGTAAAGAGGAGAAAGAAAGACAGAAGCGCGATAAGCCGGGTTATGTGCAGGAAAAAATCCTGTGTCTGTCATTTATCTACGCACTGAGATTGCTCACAGTGCTTCAGCAGCCTACCCCCCGATCTAAAAAAGACGAGCAATCTTTGGAGATCGGTATATTTGGCCTTGCAACACATCGGATGTACTGTCCTCATGGATTCCGCCATGAGCGGTGGGCTCTTACTCCACCTTTTCACCCTTACCTTCAAGACTTAATCCTGAGGGCGGTTATTTTCTGTTACATTGTCCTTGCCGTTGCCGACAACTTTCCGTTAGAAAGGATGTCGCTCTATGTTGCCCGGACTTTCCTCTTCACGCCTCCATTCAAGCATAGCCGAAATGTCGTGAAGCGACAGACTGCGCTTCTGTCTTAATAGAAGACAATGTAATTGAAAAAAAGTTTAAGAGGGATTGTTGATTTTGATTTTTTTTGTTTGCCTGTTTTTTATGCAAGCCCAGAATCCATTGACAGAGAACAAAATCAAAGCAATGCCTGAAATAATGGCGGCCGCGTGGTCAAGAAGTCTTGGACGTCCGAGTATAATTATAATGATTCCTGTTATAGTTGCAAGGGCAGGAATGATGTATAATAAGATTGACTTCCCTGCACCGTCCCGGGCGTTTACAAGAAAACCTATTCCGGCAAGTCCGGCAATTATAAGAATAGCACCAAGTGTGTATATTATTGCTGCGGCGAAGAATGACGGAACTGCCACAAGACAAATACCAAATGCCAGTCCGAGTGCCGTTGCGAACACCGTGAACCAGTTTACAGTTCGCGTTCCGTCAGGGTTCTTTGGTGGTAGTATCGTGACAATGAATGCTATTGCAGATGGAACGATAAATAGAATTCCTATTATTGAAACGATTGATGTGAACAATGTGGATTCGTTTGCGAAAACGAGCAGTAAAATTCCGGCCGCAAGTGCAAAAAGATTAATCCAGATATTATTAGTGGTTTTCATAGTGGTGAAATATTATTTGGTTAAGAGATATAGTATGTCACGAGCCGGATTTGCAGGCTCTTATATATAAGACAATGTCTGAAGATGTAAAAATGTTGAATTGAAGTGCTATAATTTTTTTGATAGTGCGTCAAGCAGAAGCATTATCTGGTCGGCAATATCGTTTGTCGTCAAATTTGATGAATCTATTGAGAAATGGTAGGTTGAGCACACGCCCCATTCCCTTCCGGAGAAGTAGTTGTAATATTCTTTGCGGAGTTTATCGTTGCGTTGTGCCAATTCAACAGCATCCTCTACGGATTGGGCATCTCCTCTTTCAATAATGTGGCGTGCCCTTATCTCCGGGTCAGCATGAAGGAAAATAGAGACCATGTTATCCCTGTCCCTGAGAATATAATCGGCCGTTCTTCCTACAATAATGCATGGTCCCTCTTGAGCAATCTGACGGATTACTTTGCTTTGGAGCGCATAGAGATCTTCTGCATTCATTGATGATGTGGAGAAATGACCTGTAGGTGAGAAATAATTGAAATTTAGAAGTGCGTGTAAAAGAGATGGTTTTTTTTCGTCGGCCTTATCAAATACTTTTTGCATTATGCCCAAGCGCTTTGCGGCTTCTGACAGAAGTTCTTTATCGTAATACGGTATATTTAGGCGATTTGACAATTCCTTGCCTAATTTTCGGCCTCCAGCCCCGAACTGGCGTCCAATTACAAGAACAAAATCGTTAGGTTTCATCTCCGGAACAACTAAAATAAGATTTATTAGGTACAAAATTACAAAAAATATATCGTAAGATGAAATATTTTTGTTAAATTTGCCCCAAATTTATTCATGTATGAAAGACGAACTCAAAGAACTGGAGGGAGACGTGGACGGAATGCTCACGTATGAATACATTGTAAATCATGTTGACGATGTGGAGTCAAGTCTGGATCGTCTGTGTGATATAATGAAATCCTGCGACAGCACCGGTCAGTTTCTTGCCAGCACTGCCCGCTTCCTGAGTGCTGTGGATAAGTCAAGATTCGGAAAATATGTAGGGGGATTCATAGAGGGTGCGCTGGAACGTGACCGAGAACATAAATATATCGGGTCATTACTGGAGGCAATATGGGGGGTGGATTATAAAGAGCATATTGAGGAACTGAATCAGTCGGATGATAATTTCCGAAGAATTTATAAACGAATATATACACCGGGTATAATATGAAAAAATATCTTTTAGCGACATTGGCATTGATTTTAATAAGTTTTGGAAGTGTAGCGCAAGGTAATGAGTTAAAGAAGAATCACAATATCGATAATAATGCTAATATGAATAAAGAGGAAGGGACAGTAGTTGATATTAAAACATCATTAGGCGATATCAAAATATTGCTCTATAACGATACACCAAAACACCGGGATAATTTTCTTAAACTTGTAAAGGAAGGTTACTATGATGGTGTGCTGTTTCATCGCGTTATCAAGGACTTTATGGTTCAGACCGGAGACCCTAAGAGTAAAAATGCCGCTCCGGGTGAACAATTAGGTGCCGGAGATCCCGGTTATACCATCGAGGCAGAGATTGATTATCCGAAGCACTGGCACAAATATGGAGCGTTGGCAGCCGCACGCACCGGAGATGCAGTCAATCCGGAGAAGCGTTCTTCAGGATCACAGTTTTATATTGTCACCGGCAATAAATATTCGTCATCCCAGATAGAGACAATGGCGCAAAGGAAGGCAATGGGGCCACGTCAGAATTATTTCCGCAAATTGGTTAATGATCATCGGGATGAGATTCAGGCAATGCAGAAATCAGGTGATACACAGGCCTTGAAAGCATTGGAATCAAAATTAATACAAGAGACTGAGGCTAATGTTCCGTTGGCAGTTCCTGACCCTCAGATGGCAACAGATTATTCCACTATAGGTGGAACGCCGCATCTGGATGGTGATTACACTGTATTTGGAGAAGTTATATCCGGTATGGACGTTGTGGAAAAAATTCAGAATGTTGAAACCGGTGCCGGTGACCGTCCCAAAGATGACGTCAAGATAATATCAATGTCAGTATGCGAGTGAATATCTGAAATTAGATTCGAAACGATTTTTTATTTTTAAAATCCTTGTGTCAGATTCAAAAAAAAATATTAATTTTGAATTCTGAAAGAATAGTAATATTTCAATGCGTAAACGGATTGAGTTCCGTTAAGGCAAAACAGTATATAAATAAGTATCCTGCTAATGAATGAGAATGACAAAGCAATGTCTTCAGAAGACATTGTAACCTCCGCGGCATCAAATGCTGAGGCAAACGTTGTATGTAACAAAGATTCTGTTACAGAAAATGTATGTGAAGAAAAAACATCACCTTCTGAAAGTATCTCAGAAATGACAGACAAAATTTCATCTGAACAGTTATCAGACCCTGAATCATGTGAGGAAGATATGTCACCTGTTCAGGAGATCTCGGATGCAACTGACAGGATTGAAGGAATTTCAGAAGCATCAGGAAATGAAGATATACCATCTTCACGTCGTTTCCATTCAATGAATAAACAGGAACTTATAGACGCATTAAAAGAAATTGTAAACGAAGAAAAAGTAGAGGCTTATAAAGAAGTTGGAGTTATCAAGCAATGCTTCTATACGATTCATAATCGCGAAATTGAAGATGCTCTGATGGCTCATATTGATGCCGGCAACGCTCCCGAGACATTTGTGTCTCAATCTGATCCATTGGAAGCGGAATTAAAGGATCTTAATGCGGAATTCAAGAAGAAAAGAACATTGCATCTTGAGCAAATTGAGGCGCAACTGCTTGCGAATAAAACAAAATGTGAGGAGATATTGAATCAGATGCATATTATTGCAGAAGATATTGATAATATCAATCTTAACTACAATCAGTTCAGAACTCTTCAACAACAATTCCGTGACATTAAAGAAGTGCCGGCAACTGATGAGACACTTTTATGGAAACAATTCCAGAAAGTGGGTGAGGAATTCTATGACAGATTAAAAGTAAACAGAGAATTGCGAGATCTTGATTTCAAGAAGAATCTTGAGATAAAAGAAATGCTCGTATCTGAAGCAGAAAAATTACAAGACTGTAATGATGTGCTTGATGCGTTCAATAAAATGCGCGTCCTGAAAGAACAATGGAGAGAAGTCGGTCCTGTTGCAAAAGAATATCGTGAACCGATATGGGACAAATTCCGTGAAGCGTGCAGTGTGATATCTAAGCGCCATCAAGATTATTTCACAGCACGAAAGGCTGAAGAAATGGCTGCACAATCAAGGAAAATGGACCTGTGCGAAAAGATGGAGAACATTGATTTGGAAGCCATTGACTCTTACAGTAAATGGGACGAGGCAACAAAGAAAGTTCTTGAGATCCAGTCTGAATGGAAAAATGCTGGCTTTGCATCAAGAAAGGTTAACAACCAGTTATTCAGCAGATTCCGCACAGTATGCGACAAATTTTTCGAAGCCAAGACTCAATTCTATAAATCGGCAAAGGCTTTGCAAAATGAAAATCTTTCAAAAAAGATTGCATTGTGTGAGAAGATTGAGAAATTGAAAGAAACTGTAAATCTTGACAATCTGAGCGAATTACGCAATGCCTGTGATATTGTTGCAACTACCCAGCAAGAATGGCGGAAGATTGGTATTGTGCCACGCAAACATAATGATTCTCTATGGAATCGGTTCAATGAAGTTTGCCATTTCTTCTACAATGAGCGTAAAGCGCGTACTGCAGACCAAAGAAAACAGGAAAGTGCGAATCTGGTCAAGAAAAGAGAGATTCTTGCTGAACTGAAATCTATAGATACAACTGGTGATCGTAAGGATAATATTGCAAAACTTCGTGAATTGCAGAAAGACTGGCAGTCCGTAGGGTTTGTACCTATAAAAGTAAAGGATACTATTCAGGATGAATATCGTCAGGTAATCAAAGATTTATCAGAGAAACTGGATGTTCGTGGAAAAAGAGAACATCTTACAAACTTCGGTGATAAACTTGAAAAAATCATGGATGATGATTCGCAGATGAAACGTGAAAGAGACAGACTGTACCGTGCTCTTGACGCTAAACGTAATGAATTGAAGACTGCTGAAAATAATCTGGGATTCTTTAATGTGAAATCCTCATCCGGAAATTCACTCTTGAAAGAAGCCGAAAGAAAATTGACAAGAATTAAAGAAGATATGTCAATGATTCAAGAAAAAATCAATTTGTTAAACAACAAGTTGAAATAAATTGATTAAGAATCATTGTGTTGCAGGAGCGACAACTTCTGCAACACAATGATTCTTGATAAATACATCTCAGAATCAAAACTTAAAGGCAATCGTTTGCAATCAATTTTCCGGTCATAATGAAGCAAGGGTTCAGATTTGGACGCTATCTAAGAGGTGCATTAGTAGCCGGTGACTTTATAGTCCTTAATTTAGCATATTTCATTACAGGTTTATTGGCCATATCTCATGTTGGTTGGGCAACACGATGGGTATGGCTGATAGTCAATGTGTCCTTCATTGTTCCTGAACTTCTCTTTTCCGATATACACCTTAAAAGAATACATTTCGCTGATAAAGTTGTGCTTGGAGCATTCAAAAGCACTGTCGTACAGGTGACTGTAATGATGACATTGCTTTACGTTTTTGACATCTTCGATGTGAGTGCTAGGGCAGGTTGCTTTTTCACGTTCCTTTTATTTATTTTTCTCTCTTTATGGTGGCTGTCTTCCCGTAAAATATTAAAACGGATACGCCGGATGGGGTTCAATTATCGCAGAACAGTGGTAATTGGAGGTGGCACAACAGGTAGAGAAGTTATTCGTGAATTGGAAAGCGATGAGGGGTATGGCTACAGAATAATGGGGGTATTTGATGAAAAGCCTGAGGGATTAAATGATATTGACAGTATTGGTAAAGTCGGTTCTCTTTCAGAGGTTTCGCAGTTTGTGAAGGAGAACAAGATTGATATCATATATTATACTCTTGATGCTGAGGACGAAGAACAGGTGCGTAAATTGATCTTACTGGCTGAAGAGGAAGGTGCGGACTTAATATATGTCCCAAAATTTCATAGGATATTATCAGGACAATTCGAGCCATCATCTGTTGGAACGCTTCCCTCACTTGCCAATAGAACAACTCCACTGAATCTATGGAGAAATCGTTGTGTCAAACGTATTTTTGATCTTTGCGTCTCAATACCATTCTTGTTGATATCTCCAATAATCTTCATCCCAATCGCCATTGCGATAAAGATTAGTTCCAAAGGACCTGTCTTCTTCAAGCAGAAAAGAACTGGATTTCATGGTGCGGAATTTGTTTGCTATAAATTTAGAACCATGAAGTTAAACGCAGATAGTGATAAAGTACAGGCTACTCAAGATGACCCGCGAAAAACCAAAATCGGAGACTTCCTGCGCAGATCATCACTCGATGAATTACCTCAATTCTTTAACGTATTATTAGGTAATATGAGTGTGGTCGGTCCCAGACCACACATGGTCAGCCATACAGAGGAATATTCAGCATTAATTGAAAAATATATGGTTAGACATAGTGTCAAACCGGGTATTACTGGGTGGGCACAAGTAAACGGATACAGAGGTGGTACCAAACATTTGTGGCAGATGGAGAAACGGGTGGAATATGATGTTTGGTATATAAGAAATTGGAATGTCTTTCTTGATGTAAAGATTGTACTTCTAACAATTATTAACGGCTTCCGTGGCGAAAAAAACGCCTACTGATAAAATTAAACAATACGTCTTAGCGTTATAATTATAAAACGTTATAATTATAACCTAAAAATATAAGAATGATGAAATTCACACATTTATTCGTATTCCTTGCAGCATTGTCAGTATCATTATCGGTCAGCGCAACAGAAAAAAATGATAGCGTTAGAATAATCACGCGATCTGATTTCAACAACTATTTTGTAAAGGCTGAACAAGGTGACAGCGAGGCAATGAGAATTGTTGGAATTTGTTATCAATATGGCACCGGAGTTCCTAAGGATGAATTCAGAGCATTGAAATGGTATGGAAAAGCCGCAAAAGAAGGAGATGCCGAGGCTGAATATTATATAGGGGTGTTTTATCGCGATGGGATAAGTGTAAGACCCAGTGCTGAAGATGCCGCTTACTGGTTCAGGAAAGCAGCATCAAATGGAAATGATAAAGCAATGGTTAATATTGCACGGATGTTTGCAGAAGGTAAGGGAGTGCTTCAGGATTGGAGAATTGCCGCTGAAAATTATTGGAGAGCCGCTGAGAGAGGAAATCCTGAAGGGATGTATCAATATGGTGTTTTATTGCGCGATGGCAAAGGTGTAAAAAAAGACTTGAAAAAAGCCAAGCAATATTTCCTACGCGCCGCCGAGAAAAATTATAAGGATGCATCAACTCAGGCTTCAAAATTGCCATAATGTTTTGAACCTATAGATTTCATATCCAACAATAATGTTATATCAAGAGGGTGTTGTTCATTAGGACTCACCCTCTTTCATTCTTGCATGAATTATATTTGTTTTCAGAATCTGTCTTTTTCAGCATTGGCGGCTCCACGACCTTTGTAGCGCGAACGAGCTGAATTGAAGTTATAGCGTATGGTCAGCGATAAGTCGCGAGTGTCATATATCTTATTCACACTTACTGCGCTCAGAGCATCGTATTGAGTCATTTGCTGGCGATAGGTGTTGAACACATCGTTGAGTTGAAGTTTTACACTCCATGTGTCGTTTGCAAAGGATTTGTATAATCCGAGGTCGCAGTTCCAACGACTTTTGAGATACACGTTATCCCCATTGCCGGATGTCTGGGCTGAAAAATCCACATTGAGCCACATATCCCATGGCAGATGAATTGCGTTATTGAATCGGAAAATTCCGAGAGGCTTGTTCAACTTCATCTCCGTGCCATTGTGCATCAACTTGAAATCCTGTGCAATGATACCTGCCATAAATGTCGGTCTCCAGATAGCGAAGAAACATGGTGAGTAATTGGCGAAAGCCTCAAAGGTATTGTATCGGGGCATATTCTCCATTTTCAACAATGTCATGTCAGGGTTACCGGGGTAAGGTGTTGTCTGCCACATAAAGTAATTTTTCGTGGAATAGTAAGTCAGTTCAACAACAATATCACGCCATGAACCTGATAATGAGACATAGTCTCGATAAATCGGTTTCAGATTGGGATTGCCCGACTCATAACTGTATCTGTCAAGGTATCTGACGGCACTGCTTAGTTGCTCAAAAGCGGGGCGTGATGTTTTACGCATATAAGAAAGGTTGGTTGTCACATTTCCTATTGGAAGGGATATGGAGGCACTGGGAGCAAGATTATGGTATCGACGGCTTTGATCATCTTTCTTCTCACCCCAAAGGAAATATCGGGAGTCGGTATATTCCCAACGAAGACCTGCTGATACTGACAGTTTCCCGAAGGTCTGCGACATTTCAGCGAATAATGCCGATGTGGTTTCCTTGATTTTAGTATCGTTGTCCGTGATAAAATCGACATCCGACAGATAGAGGTCTTTACGGTAAATATCGCTTATCTCAGTGCCGAAACGCAATTCTCCTTTCCATACAGGGAGCGAAGCTGTGATATTACCAGCCAAGAGTCTATTGTCAACATCGTTGACAGTGGAAAATATACGTTCAGAGTTGAACGCTGACATCTCTGTTTCATTTGTTGTGCGGTTGTTTATCTGCCACATGGCATCAAAGTTGGCGCTCAGTTGCCATTTACCCAGTGTGCCGGTATAATATGCGCTAAGCAAGTGTTGACGATTATGTCTATGATTGGTGCCATTGTATTTGAGTTCATCTTCAAGAACGGAATTTAGAAGTCTTGACGTGAACGAGGAACTGTTGCCGGTGGCAGGACGATATGCAAAATCATAATAGAAACCGGCATACTGATTGCTCCAATTATAATTGAGACCGACTTTCCCCTCATACACAGGATATTTCATAAAGTCCCTTCCGTTACTTGTTTGCGAGACGGTGCCGGACTGAAGATATTGGATAGTGTTATTCTCATATCGGGGACGTTCACGGTAGTTCTCATAATTCAGCATACCAAAGAGGTCGAAACCATTCTTTCGGAAGTTGAAATTGGCTTGCTCGAATAAATAGGCGTAGTGCTTGTAGCCAACAGTTGTTCTGTCGTTGAAAGAAAAGCCTTCACCCACGGGTGCAATGGTCGTAATTCTTATGACGGCATTTACTGATGAGTCGTAACGGGCACCGGGTGAAGTCACCACATCAACACTTTTGATGTCGGCAGATGAAAGTTGGTCAAGTTCCGACTGGTCGCGAACTTGTCGGCCATTTATATAGACAATCGGAGTGCCTTTGCCAAGGACTTCAAGTTGCGAACCGGTCTTGGAAACGAAAGGCATTTTGCCGAGTACATCAAGAGCCGTCCCGGTATTTGCGAGGTAAGTACCCGAAATTGCCACTTGTAATCCGTCCGTCTTTAACTTTGCAACAGGGCGAGAACCTTTCACTACAACCTCGCCCAGTTCATAGGAAGCCGGAGTAAGCTGTATCAACCCGAGATTACCATGAGGATTGGTGATTTTGGTTTCCTCATATCCCATTGCGGAGATACGGAGGAAACATGGGTCAGTGGAGTCAGTCACTGAGAATTTACCGTCAGCATCTGTAACCGTACCATCTACAAGAGTGGAATCGTTAAGGGTCAGAAGCGTGACATTTGCAAACTCCAATGGAGAGCCGGACTCGTCAACTACTGTTCCTGTGATAGGTTCAGATGCCGCAAAAAGGGTGTGAGCGGTGAGGCAGAGCATAAGCCCTGCCATTAAATGTTTTAATGACATATTATTATGGAATTTTATTGATTGCTAAAGACCTCCGATCACAATCCAACCTCCCTGACTACTTTTTTGTAAAGCGAGATTGTGTCGTTTCTGCGTTCCATCAGGCAATCGCAGGATGTATGGAACAAATGTAGTACCCTCATTGCCGGAGGTGAAAGATTTACCGACCGATAAAAGGATAGAGCCTTTCAGGTCTTGTTCATACATGCCGCTTTTTATATTTTCGTCAACTGCGTTGTCAATGATCGACAGATTCCATGTTTCCAAAGCATTGAGGAAAGCAGATGCCGCTTCGGTGGCAGTAAGCCCGGTTAAGCCTCGCAGCGAATTATGTGGCATGTCAATGAATTTTATGCCGGAAGGTAGTGCCAACAGACTTGTATGTGGTTGACCATAGGTTATATTTGTTATCTTCAATACCTCGGTCTCTCTCTTTCCATTTAATACGCTGACTGTTGCAGATTTGAGATGCTTGGTGTCTGCGTCAATCACATAGCGGCGAATATTTTCAGATTCAGCGATTGAGGCATTCAGCATATATGGATTGCTGAAATTACCTTGTGGTTTGGAGTGTATGGTGAGAATAATCTCACCATTCTTTTTATCCACATCATAATGAGCATCGCTATTATTGATGCAATTCTGTAGTTCAGATTCAAGAATTTTTTCGGGAGTGAGTAATATTGCCATCTCGCCAAGCAGTTCCTTTGGGTCGGGATTATCAGTGCGCCAACCTATATTGAGTTGATTAACCCAATTGTATATGACTTCATTATTTCCGGCTGCGGCTCGGCCACCCTTGTCAATACGCCAAGTCAAAGTAGTGTCTGATTTAGCCACCGAAATTTTATGCGGAATGAAATCTTCAGATAGATTGATGTAACTGAAATTTTCCATGGGGCGTGTTCTTACCTCTACAGTCATTTCAATACCTTGGGTATTAAGGAGGGCATTCAGAGTTTCGGCCAAAATCTCTTTTGCAGACATTCCCGAAGGGATAAGAATCAATATCAAGACTGCGGCAGCCACGCACGATGCTCCTACTCCCCATAACCAGCGGAAAGGTTTCCTTTGCCGGGTGCAGGAATCAAGAGTGGAATCTATTTGATTACGCAACTCGTCAGATGCCGCAAAGTCACGGCGAGGTTTCAGCATATCCTTTATGTCTTTGTATTCATCCATGACTATTAATTTTTGAGATATTGTTTTCTTAATTTATCCATTCCCGACTTGAACCGGGATTTGACGGTGGATGCCGGAGTGGAGAGTATCTGACTTATTTCCACGAATGAGAGTTCGTCCATCACATTCATTCTAACCACCTCGGCCTCTCTTTCGGGAAGTTTTTCAAGCAGATTGTTCAGACGCTCTATCTCTTCCATGTCCAATTCATCTTCTTTGGAAGTGTCGGGGATTTCATCGTCTGCCTTAGAGAGCGGTCGAATATTCCGGTCACTGAGATAAAAATCCTTGCAGAGATTATAGACAATTCGGAACAGATACATTCTGATGCTGTCTCGCTTGATTTTGGAAATATCGGCTTCCAAAATCTTTTTGACGGCCTCATGCACCACGTCCTCGGCATCTGCCTTACTGCCTATGCGAATGGTTGCGAAGCGCACAAGGTAATTGAGATTAGCCTCAATCACTTCTGCAAGCATCTGCCGAGTCTGTATGTCGAGCTGTTTCTTCACTGCTTTATCGTTTGTCTCTATAGTAAAGACTGAAAACTTTCCAAATCGACGAAAAATAAGTGTTAAAAAAAATTAATGCACCATAAAACAAGATTCACCCTACTATAAATCCGCATGTCAAGAGCAGTTTTTCAAAATGCAGATAATGCGTAAATTTCATATGCCGTATGCATTGTTTAATTCTATTATGGATTGTGGCAGTTTTCATCATCTATTTGT
>JAAGKN010000986.1_pt1 | contig 67527 bp, 61 predicted proteins | sample 6206371 | NCBI WGS metagenome assembly JAAGKN01 (sample SAMN11533720, study PRJNA540317) | gut metagenome | isolation source: fecal pellets from male and female animal of same cohort | host: Peromyscus leucopus | place: USA:CA | collected 2017
GGGGTGTCCCATATGGACGATTTTTCCTCGCTGATGTCTCCCGTAGGAGTCTGGGCCGTGTCTCAGTCCCAGTGTGGCCGATCACCCTCTCAGGTCGGCTACGCATCGTCGCCTTGGTAGGCCGTTACCCCACCAACTAGCTAATCCAACGCGGGCACATCCATCACCGATAAATCTTTCCCGTTTCCGGCGTATGCGGTATTAGCGTCCGTTTCCAGACGTTATTCCCCAGTGGTGGGCAGTTTCCCACGCGTTACTCACTCGTGCGCCACTAGATTCACAGAGCAAGCTCTGCTTCACCCGTTCGACTTGCATGCCTAAGACCTGCCGCCAGCGTTCGTTCTGAGCCAGGATCAAACTCTCAAGTTCTAAAAAACTTGTGGTTTAAGTCCTGTGCATATAAACAACACTGACATTAATATCAGTTCGTCTTTACATATATATAATTCGCAAGACAAGTTTTTAACGAGGTTTAATATGTAAACCTACTACCTGTCTAGGATATGCACATTTGACTTAGTCAAAGTTTGGATATTTCCAAATTCAACTGTCTGCACATCCCTTCTTGAATTTTGATGAGCTGCTTTTATTCACAATGTTGCGGACTTCGTCAGAACTTTTTTCTTCCTGCTAAACCGCGGATTCTCAGGGGTTGGGAGTTTCTTTTTTCGTTTGCTCTCAACTTGATTGCCGGCACAGTATGCGGCCAAACTTCCAAAAAGTCAAGCGCAATTTCAAAAATAATTTCAAAAAAGTTTTGAGGCGGCACCCCAAAATAGGAAAAAAGCCCAGAATTCTAAGGATTTTATCACAAAAAATTTTTTTAATTTTTTTTGTTTGTGGGGGCTATTTTTTCAAAAAATATGATTCGTTTAGACGCAAAACCCGATTCATTTTCGAAATTTGGGGCGTCGTTTTTGTAAAAACAGTCCTCGATTCGTCATTCGATTCGTCAAAAACATCATTTTTATGTTTTAACCCGGGGCTTTTTATGATACAATTCATTATTATGAAAGGAAGAATTGTATTTTTAACATCCCTGCTGTGTTTATGCGGGGGCGAAATAGCACGCGCGTCCGAGTGTACGGGTGCGGGCTGCAATATAGGGCCGGCACAGGCCGTGACAACCGGTGCGCCGACAGTATTGGCCATGGCGACCGCGCCACAGGTTACCGCGCAAACGATACCGGTGGTGCCACAATATAGCACTCCGAACGAGTATATATATGTAACGCCGACCCAGGTTCCGATGCGCTCGGTAAAAACATTATCTATAAAGCCGGTACCGGAAGATACCCGCCCTGCTTTGTATGACGGGACGAATGGCACTTATCGCCAGCGCGGATACGACAAAACCGTAGACTGGCGTGACGGCGTGCCAATTTGGGACGATTCGATTGCTAATTATAAAGATAAAGACTTTAGCGACTGGTTCTTGGAACCATCGCCGGAGATTTATTTAAGAGAGGTTGATGCGCCGACACAGGCCCCGACAATGGTTCAGGTATCAACTGCGCCGGACCCGAATGCTAAAATCGCAGTGGCGCCGGCACCGATGGTGGCCGCACCTGTTGTAACGCCGGTGGCGACAATACCGGTTGCGACGATACCTGTGGCGGTGCCTGTTGCCAATTGCTCAAATAGCGCGACAACAGCGCCCCTATATGCGGCACCGACGGCAAATACTAATGATATAGACCCGCTGGAACTATATGCCCAGAACATGACCGATGCGGCCAGCACACGCGCCCGCGTTGAAGAACTGCTGAGCCCGAAAAAGCCGGCAGGCGACCTGTGGCTGGATACATTGGTGGCCGAGAGCGTAACAACACAAGAAACGGTTTCTGCGGTGCCGGTGGCGACTACAGTTGCGGCTGCGGCAGTTGTACCGACGGTTCAAATGCCGGCACCACGTCCGGAATACACGGCCCAAGACATGACACAAATTGTTGCGGCGACCTTTGGCCAGATGGATGGATGCCCGTTCGAATCGGAAACAGAATGCCAGATATGGCGTCGCAAGCCGATGATTCGTGAAACGGTTGCCCCGCGCAGCGCGAAAATCCGCCCGGAACTGCTGGATTCATTTATTGCAAAGGCAAAGTGCAACAAAAACATTCAGGCAAGTGACCCGACGGCGGCGCCATTGCTGGAACGCTATAAGATATTAATGCGCTCGGCCCAGGCATGCTGCACAGATGGGATGGCATATTCGCTGAAACAGGCGGGGGCATCCGATGGTTTGATTTATAAATTCTTGTCCGATGACGCAAACTTTTATGGTTTGGGCAATCGCTGCCTGATGATGACAGATGCCGAACTGGATGCACAAATTATCCCAACACCGCGACCGCGGCGGTTGCGGCGGACGTTCGCAATGGATGCCTGTGTCGTGGACGCCAATGGTTCCAGGCAATGCTGGCCCCGTTCCAGGACGCATACGCGGCCGCGCCTGACTTTGCACAATCTAAGTTTGATTATACATATACAGACGGCCTGCAGCGGCAGGTAACCGTATCAATCAACAACGATGTACAAAATGTACTAAATCAATTGGAAATGTGTCCGTAAAAAGCAACACCCGCCGATTGGCGGGTGTTTTTTTATTCATCGGTTTCGGGCACCGGCGGCGCGTCGTCCGCCTTTGGTGGAAATGTCACAATTTTTATTGTGTCCGGGTCGGGCTTTAGCGCCAGCAGGCGATGGCCGCCGGAAAAGCGGCGGGCACGAAGCTGGATAAAGGCCAATGATGTTATGCGAAACATCATGTTAGTTGGCGGCAGGACGGTTCCGCGCTCTATCTGCAGATATTCCGATTGCGTCATGCCGAATATTCGGGCGGCATCGGCCCTGGATGTGCGTGCGTTTTCGCGACCATGACGAATCGCATCGCCAAAGTATCTGGAATCAACCAATATTGTCATTTTATTTTTCCTCCATGTTTTTTAAGTTAATAAAAACACCGCCGTGATGAGGGGCGGTTGGAGGTTAAGAAACTACTACTACAGATAGTGCTGTTTATTCAAATATATCACAGCCCTCCAACCGGGTTGGAGATTTTATCTAGCAAGAGGTTTCTACACCTCACACCGGGTATCACCCGATGCGATATGAATTATAACATAAATGTGGCGCGGCGCAAATAAAAAACGCCCGGCGAATACCGGGGCGTTTAGTTTCCGTGCTTGGCGTGCCAGATTTTATCATATTCCGCCTGAACCATTGGCATAAAATCGCGTGATGGCAACTGTTTGCCCGGGCGAAGAAGCCAGCCAAAGTCCATAAATGCGCAATCTTCCCAATCTATGAATGCGCGAACGGTCATTGTTTTCATATCTATAATGAAATTGTCACATATATCGCCCTGGGACCAGCCACGCAGGTAGCCCGGCGCGGCATCAGGCGTGGGCTTCAAATCGCGGATTGATTCAGGGTCGGCCTGGCCGACAACATAAATGAAATTTGCAACCTGGCGGGCTAATGTTTCCAAATTCGCCATTATTACATCACGCGGGCCAGTACGCAGGGTTGGGCCCTTGATAAATTCATATTTTCGAACCAGCATGCCGCGATATTCAATTAATTCCACCCCTGGCACATATATCGGCGATATTGGCGCCAATGCGTCGACCAAGCGCTTTTCCCGAAGGGCCAATTCCCGATAATTATCGCGGCGCAGTGGAAATTTATATATCCAGCGGTCATTGACACCGATTATTAAACTTCGCGCCTGATAGCCGACAAATGTCTTAATCCGCGGGCGGCGGATGCCAGTGTCTTCGCGTATAAACTTGATATATTCCAAAATCGGGGAGTTTAGTATGACGCGAAGACGCTTGCGCTCGTCCTTGTTATATACAAATCCGCAGATTACGTTCGTAATAAAATGTCGTATTGATTTTCCAGCCATACTAGTCAAAATATAGCATATTGATATACGCTGCAAGAAAAACTTAGTTGACGACCATTTTATTTTGCCCCACAATGGCAACATAAGCAATTAGAGGAGAACGGCAAAGCAATGAATAAAATATACGCAAATCTTAACCGCGGGCTGTTATTTTCTTTGATGCCGATATTGGCGGTTGCATGCAAGTCAAAGGAACAGAAAATCGCCGATTTGGATGCACAAATCTACCACGTGGAACAAGAATACGTTGCCGCAGAAAATCGATATAACGCAATTTTGAACGATTCTTTGGGCAAAAACAAACAATTTGCAGAATTGGACGCCTATCTTGCGGACATGATGCCATTTATTGATGATGTTCGATTTGAAAGCATGGATATTTTGATGCATGCCGAACAAAATGCAATCAAGGCGGCGGCGCGACCATATATGCTGCGCAACATTTTAACGGCCAACGAAATGAAGGACGTGCGACAGGCGGTAAAGTCTATAAAAGCCACCCCGTGCGCCACAAATGCAAAAAATATCTTGGCAGGACGCGGCACGTTAAATGACCTGTATGCGGTAAGTTTCTATCTGGATTATATTGCGTATAAAATGCCGTTCTATATCTATGGCATGGATGGCGCGGTGCGTTTCAACGACGATGCACGGAACCGTATTTGTGAACGCTTTGAAAACAGCGTACGTCGCATCCAAGCCCGCATCGCCGCAAACCCCGAGTCCATGATTACGAATCGCGTAACACGCGCATCATACAAAACGAATAATCGCATATTACAGCATTTTGATGCCCAGGCCGCCCGGCGCGACAGTATGTATTTAAGCATAAGCGACCATTTTGCAGATAGACGCAATCATACGCTGGATAGTCTTATAAATAAGAAAGACAAATTAATTCTGAAGCGTCATGACTTAAATTTGCGTCAGCGATAAAAAACGCCCAAACGGGCGTTTTTCTTTATTCTTTTATTCGGCACTGCCATTTAATATATCACGCGCCTGGGCCAATAACCTTAGTGCCAGCGCAACGTCCGCATTTTGCGATGCCTTGGCGGCGACGCCGACGGATGGCGCAGGCGCGGCATCAATGGACGCGGGCAATTCGCCATCACGCAGCATCTTTTTTACACCGGCAATCGTCATGCCGCGATTATAGAGTAAATCTTTGATAACAACCAAACGTTCAACCGTTTCTGCGCGGTAATAGCGGCGACCACCCGCGCCGGTTGTAGGCTTAATCGCAACCGGGAACTGCTTTTCCCAATACCGCAGGGTGTGCGCCGGCACAGACAGGCGTTTTGATACCTCGTTTATTGATGCAAAGTATTCATTGTTGTCCATGTGGCGCACCCCTTAGATTTATGCCTGCGCGTCCGTATCCAGGACGGCTTCCTCTTCGGCGCTATCGTCACGGACGATTGAAATCGCAGATACGACCTTTTCATTTTCGGCCGTACGCAACAGTGTTACACCCGCCGTTGCGCGCCCGGCGATGCGAACATCGGCCACCGGTGTACGAATAATCTTGCCGCCGTCGGTTACCATGATGATGTCATGGTCGTCCGCCACCGGGAACGAACCCGCCACAGCCGTATTTTTCCCGCCCAGTTTGATATTTGCAAATCCGCCACCACCACGGTGCGTTACGCGGTATTCATACGAACTGGTGCGCTTGCCAAAGCCGTTTTCGGAAATGGTTAAGATAAATTCTTCGCGGGCGGCCATTTCTGCCATCTTTGCATCGTCCAATGTTACCGATGTTGCCTCTTCGTCGTCAGTTCCGGCCTCTTCTTCAATTCCGGTTTCCAAACGACGCAGGGCACGCGACTGCTTTATATACGCGGCGCGTACGGCGGAATCAGATTCCCCATGCGTTAGCATTGCCATACCGATTATGCGGTCGTCCGCACCCAATGTCATACCGCGAACACCGGTCGAATTGCGTCCTGCAAAAATGCGGATTTCAGGAACCGGGAAACGGATGCAACGGCCACGGTATGTGGACAGGAATACATCCTGTTCCTCTGTACACGGCAGTACGGATATCAGGCTGTCGCCATCGTCAAGCTTCATTGCGATTTTACCGTTTGCGCGTATTGAATCAAAGTCAGACATGCGGTTGCGGCGAACCGTTCCGGACGCGGTCGCAAACATCAGGAAATGTTCCTTGCCGGATTCGCGCACGCGCTGTACATCCTCGTCCGATACCGGCAGGATTGCAGTTATCGTTTCACCATCCGACAACGGCAACAGATTGACCAGTGGGCGCCCCTTGGCTGCGGCCGCGGCCTCTGGCAGCTTATATGTTTTTAATTTGTAGCACAATCCCTTAGAGCTAAAGAACAGCAGTGGTGTATGTGTGTTTGCAACGAACACCTGGACTACGTAATCGTCATCCTTGGTCGCCATGGCATTACGGCCCTTGCCGCCACGTTTCTGGGCGCGGTATGTATCCAGTGATACGCGCTTGATGTACCCCGTATTGGATACAGTAATAACCATATCTTCACGCGCGATTAAGTCTTCGATGTCGATGTCAATCTCGGCCTCGGATATATCGGTGCGACGCGGGGATGCCCAATTGTCGCGAACCATTGTCGTTTCATCACGGATGATCTGAACAATTCGTTCATAGCTGCCCAGGATGTCCAGAAGGTCTTTGATTGTCGCGCCCAATTGCACCAAATCATTGTGAATCTTGTCGCGTTCCAGTCCCGTCAAGCGATGCAGCTGCAATTCCAAAATCGCACGCGCCTGATCCTCGGACATGTGGAACATGCCGTCTTTATATTCTGTATTCGGGTCATCGATTAACTGAATATAAGATTCAATATCCGATGCCTTCCAGCCGCGACCAATCAAGGCAATGCGAGCCTCTTCGGGGTTGGGGGAAGTTTTGATGAGTTCTATAACCTCATCCAAATTGCCAACCGCAACCGACAGCCCCAGCAAGGTATGTGCACGATTGCGCGCCTTGTTCAAATCAAATATTGTGCGACGACGAATTACCTCTGCACGGAATTCTATAAACGCGTCCAAAACGCCGCGAACATTAAACAACATCGGGCGACCGCGGTTCAACGCCATCATGTTGACCGGGAAAGATGTCTGCATTTCCGTGTACTGGAACAAATGGTTTAACACAACATCCGCAATCGCATCGCGCTTCAGTTCAATAACAATACGCAATCCTTCCTTTGACGATTCGTCACGAATTTCAGAGATACCTTCGATGCGCTTATCCTTGATCAGCTCGGCAATCTTGATAATCATCTGCGCCTTGTTTACCTGATACGGGATTTCGTCCACGATAATCGCCTGATGGTCGCGAAATTCCTCCATATGCGTTTTGGCGCGAACGATAATCGAACCACGCCCGGTGGTGTGCGCCTTGTACGCGCCGGCGCGCCCCATGATTGTCGCACCCGTCGGGAAATCAGGCCCCGGGATAATGTTAAACAATTCGTCATCGGTCAAATCGCGATTATTTAATATCGCCAGTATTCCGTTGCAAATTTCCCCCAGGTTATATGTCGGAACATTTGTCGCCATACCAACGGCAATACCACTGCCGCCGTTTACCAGAAAGTTCGGGAATTTTGTCGGCAATACCACCGGTTCCTGAAGCGTGCCGTCAAAGTTCGGCATCCAGTCGACCGTATCCTTTTCCATGTCATCCATCAGCGACGCGCCCAGTTTTGACAGACGCGCCTCTGTATAACGCATGGCCGCGGCCTTGTCCCCATCGCGGGAGCCAAAGTTACCCTGACCCTGGACCAGCATTTCACCCATGGAAAAATCCTGACCCATGCGGACCATCGCTTCATAAACAGCCGTATCGCCATGCGGATGATATTTACCGATAACATCTCCGACAATACGCGCGGATTTCACCGTTGCCTTGGTCGCGGGGGCCACATCATTCATCACATACAATATGCGACGATGAACAGGTTTGCACCCGTCGCGCACATCCGGCAATGCACGGTCGACAATAACCGACATCGCATAGTCTAAGAAACTGGTACGCATTTCGTGTTCCAGGGAAGACTGTGGTACCTTGATTTCATTTACCTCATTTACAATTTCAGACATAACTTCCTTCTTTCCCTATTGTTTTTTCAGATTTACAATAGCAAATTTTTAGGCTTTGGGTCAAGGCATAAACCCCAAAATTCAAGTTGACAAATCATATTTGTGTGATAGCCTTGGTTAGATAAAATCACTCCCAAAAAGGATCGATTTATGAATGAAAATAAACAAGACACTTTGAAAGAAACACGCAGCGATATTCTTAAAATGCTGGCGACACAGAATCCGGACCGTTTGTGGCGGATGAATTTGACATGCTCGCTGTGGATGGTAAACCGTTTGATTGAAGGCCGCAAATTAATGAATCGGGTTCGCGACACATTATACGCAATACGCGCTGAAAATCGTGGATATAACAATAACAGCAAGGAACGCTAGGGATGTTTTTACCGCTGTGGCGATTTTTTACGGCTGTTTTGGCATATTATTTAATGCTGGAAGGGCTAAAAAAAGCTGGATTAATAAAATCTAAATAAAAATGTTGCGTTTTTCTAAAACCTGTGGTTAAATACGCACGCAAAAGGATTTAGTTATGGCAACAAAACGTACTTATCAACCGTCGAAAACCCGTCGCGTACGCACGCATGGCTTTCGCGCAAGAATGGCAACCAAGGGTGGCCGTGAGGTTCTGAACCGTCGCCGCGCCGCGGGCCGTCAAAGATTGGCCGCCACTGCGGCAAATTAAGAAACGCCCCGATTGGGGCGTTTTTTGTTTTGGCGCACCGTCATAAAAACAGGCAACGCGCCGTGGTGCCTCTCCCGACAAAAAATCCCGCCGATGGCGGGTGTTTTATTTTTTTTCTTCTTTTTTGGCGTTTGCCGCCTTTGCGGTGCGAATGTTTGCGGCGTGCGCCTCCAGACAATCTTGCAATTGCGCTCTGGTCATATTGGAGCTTGTTTCGCACTTAGGCGTGTATTTACCGTTTGCCTGCGGACGCTTGGCACTGTCGTCGACCAAGCCAGAATTTATTAATATTTTGAAATCGGTAATTAATTGCTTGCGAGCCTCGTTTGATACTGTCTGGCCGGTGTTTGTGGCCTCGTATATTAAAGTATAGTTGGAAGACAGGCAGTTTATTAATTCCGCATAGTCCAATATTGATGCACAATTCTGGGCACCATCAAGTGTTACGTTTGTGATACGCGCATTTGACGTCCCACCAACCGATACGCCACCGCCAGACGTGCCGCCCGTGCCCGATGTTGTTGTGGTGGTCGCCCCGGCCGCCTGTAACTTGGTTGTTAAAATTGCCTTTTCCAGCTGAGTCTTGAACCGGCGCAGCATGGCATCCATGTATTCATACTGCTTATTCATCTGCTGGGTCATGACGGTGGTTTTAAGCGCAACAACGTCACGCATCAACTGCTTGTCCGTGGCAGTGTCGGGGTTTTTATCCCAACCAACATTGTAGGCATGCGTGCTGCACAGCGCCAATTCCGCAAGTATTCGGTCATTGCTTTCGTCACTGCAACCATCGCCCGCAGAAGCGCCCGCAGGCACGCTGGTCACGCCCTGCATTCCGCCAACCTGAATACCATTTAAGGTGCTTGCCAAACTTTTCATAGAATTGGCCATATCCTCCAATGCCTTGGCTTGATTAGTCGCATCGGCGCAACGGGCAGCCATTGGCGAAATCAATGCCAAAACAACCATAGAACTCAGAAAAAATCTATTACAAGTTTTATACATTTGTTTTTATTTAGTTATACAAACTTCGCCATTCCATTCTTTACCAGCTGGAACTATACATTTATTGCCATCAAATTTGCATTGCGCATATCCTTCACACAACTCTGTCGTAGTATAATTAGGTATTGAGTAACCCGAATTACTGCTGCCCAAGGCGTCATAACTTGCCGCAGAAATTTGACCACCAGAATTAAATGTTGCCGCCAAAGAACCGTCCTTTACACAAATGCGGCTGGGCAGTTTTTTCAGGCTAACAACCTTTTGCAAGTCCTGAAGACTGGATGAAGTTATTGCGCAATATTTTAGTCCATTATCTTTTGGATTTGTTGCGGCGCCACCTAAGACGCCACTGCCATATACAGACGGTGCGTCCTGCTGAATAATACGCTGCAGCGTTTCAATATCTATGCTGGCCTGTTTCTTGCGATTACGGAACAGCGCGGACGATTCCAGCGCAGATGATGCGCAACCGACACGAACATGCTCGTCATAATCGCCGTTATCGGCAAACAGATAATTACGCTGTACCGTTTCATTGTCTGTTATCATGCGGTTAAGCGTGCATGATGGCGAATCTTCGGGTGGAATTACCGCACCAATTGTACAAGATACGCCACCTTTGGAAAAATTTGTAGCCACGGATTTGCCATTCGGGCAACTGTTTTTATCATAAAGCGCCCACGATTGAACCGTGCGTACAGATGGCGACCCGCTGGAATAATCAATACCTACGGTCTGAACCATCCCGCCATAGCAAAGATATTCGCCCCAGACATTACAACTGCCGTTTAGCATCATGTAAATATCGGTAATATCAACGCCGACAGACTGCGCCATGATAAGGGCATCGTACAGTTCGTCCAGCACGTTTTCATAAGGCTCAAAGAACTCCATCGCCTTTTGCTTGAATATCGTAACGCGCTTTGGCCCGGTGCAGTTATCCCCCTTAGAATCACAGCCTGCATAGTCAAATGCCGTCTGCATCGTTGCCTTTAGGCTGTTCATCGACTGCTGCGCGTTTTCAATTTTTGATAAAATTTGGCCGGCAATTTGTTCACGCGCCAAAATATCCGCAGAAATCCCGTTCTGGGCGGCGATATTTTGCGCCTGGGTCAGGCCATCCATAACGCTGGTTGTCGCGCCCGTTGTGGTGCCCCCAGCGATTGCCGCAGTATTGGCCGCAGGGGCGGCTGCCGCCTGCTGGGCGGATGCGGCGGCGGCGTTTGCATCCGCAATAGCTTGGGCCGTCTGTTGTTTCTGTTCTTCCAGTGCGGCCTGCAGTGATGCGACGGTTTCTGCATTCTGGGCCGCCATTTCAGCCTGCATTTGTTGCATTTGGGCCTGCATTTGCTGCATCTGAAGCGCACTTTGCTGGGCGGCGGCATTTGCAGCCTCGGTCGCGGCCTGATTACTTTTGGCCGTGGACGCGGCAACCAATTGCGCCGCAATCGCTTCAATTAATCCATCGTCTGCATACTGCTTGCACGCGTCGCTTGACATAACGCAGCCCGATACAATCGGCGTTGCAATTTCCATCGTGGCACAGCCGCCGCTGGCACACTTTGGCTGCGCACAGCGCAGGATTACAGAATTACAGTTACCAAAGTCCGCCGTGGCCGTTGTCGTATTCGTGCCACGCGGGTTGGTCATATTATTCCATGCGTTGTTATTTATCGCACCCGCATTTCCATTTGGATTATATGCGGTCAAATTACTGCCCAGGGTTGAACCCACCGGCGAGGCGCCCGCCGCCGCAGTATGCAGCGCCAACGCAAACACTAAAAATCGCGTAAATGATTTCATATTCTCTCTATGGCTTTAATTTTATCACAAAAAACCGCATCAGAAAAGACAAAAGTAACGCAAAACATATTGACAAATATGCACTATATGATATTTTGGCCGCCATGGCTTTAGAAAAAAACAATCTTTCACGCGCACCCAGAAATCCGCAACAGACACCAGAGGCGCTGTTTATGTCTTTCCGCGACGCACTAAATACATACTGCGATAAAAATGGAATTGATGCGATGCACAACAGCGCAATGCGCATAATTCGCAGTGCGGCCGGCAATACGGTATATCAGATGCGCCGCGCCACCGCCGCCGACCGACGCGCAATGCGTGAATATGAACGCAATATCCCGAATATGTTTCAGGCATTAATGTCTTTGCATATTGGCACACCGCTAATACGACATATTGACGAGCTTTCAGACCTGTCATTGGCCGAATTAATTTTGATTGCGCGTACCGCAAATCCATCCAATCATATTTTAATCAGCCATTTAACACATCAGCGATAGCGCAAAGCGGGCCGGCGGACAAAAATACTTTTCTTTTAGTTTTTTTGCCTTTATAATCGGGCCATGTTAAACTTTATAAAATCTTTGATGATGCCGCGCGGCGTTCAGATGACCGCCGGCGAATTGGCCGAAAAATTCGGATTGGAACTGCGCGGGTCGCCCGATGCGATTGTATCCGGCGTGGCGCCGATTGCCGATGCCCGGCCGGGGCAATTGGCGTTTTATTCAACTGAGCAGAACAGTGCGGCGTTTAAAATCCTGCCGATAGAGGTGCTGGAGAAAACACGCGCCACCGTAATATTAGTGCAGTCTGAACAGGCAAAGCATGCGCCGGCCGGCGCAACACTTCTGATTACCGACAGTCCGCGTGGCAACATTGTTAAAATCCTGGGCGAGATTTATCGGGAACCGCCACGCTTTGGCATTGACCGTCGGGCCGTGATTGAACGCGGCGTGTTTTTCAGAAGCAAGAAAACCGTCTATGTCGGTCAGTTTGCCACGATTGAACGCGGCGCCGTGATAGAGGCGGATGTAAAAATATATCCCGGTGCATATATTGGTCGCAATGTTACAATTGGGCGCGGTACTGTTGTACAAACCGGTGCACATATTGAAAATGCAACCATTGGTGCCGATTGCGTCATAAATGCCGGCGCCGTAATTGGCAAGGATGGGTTTGGATATACCCGGCAAAACGGGCACAATGTATTTATTCCGCATACCGGGCGCGTCGTGTTGGGCGACCGGGTATCGGTGGGCGCCAATACTTGCATTGACCGCGGTGCAATGACCGACACGCGCATCGGCGACGGGACCAAGATTGATAACCTGTGCCAGGTGGCGCACGGCGTGGTAATCGGGGCCGAATGTTTTCTGGCCGCGGGCGTTGGAATTGCCGGCGGCACGGTTATTGGCGACCGGGCATTGCTGGGCGGGCATGTCGGAATTGCAAACGGTGTACATATTGGAGATGATGCGGAAGTGGGCGCCCAGTCTGGCGTATTCCGCAACATTCCGGACGGCCAAAAGTATATGGGTTATCCGGCCGGCCCGGGGACTGAGTTCATGCGGCATTATGCCATTTTGCGCCGCATGGCAAAAACAACAAAATAACAGAAAGGAGAGGCAACAATGTTAGGTGCCAAAGACATAGAAAAAGTTATTCCGCATCGCGGGCATATGCGCCTGGTTGATGAAATTCGCGAATACAATGAAAACAGCGGTGTTGGTATTAAATATGTTCGTGACGATGAATTCTGGTGTGCGGGGCATTTCCCGGGCAAACCAATTATGCCGGGTGTGTTACAGATAGAGGCCCTGGCCCAAACCGCGTGCTTTATCGCGCTTAGCAAGCTTGGGTTTACCGATGGCAATGCGCTGGGGTACTTTACAACAATGGAAAAAATTAAGTTTTCGCATATGGTATTGCCGGGCGATACATTGGAATTGCATGTTGAATTAATTATGTCAAAAATGCGTATGTTCAAATTCCATGGCATTGCAATGGTCGGCGGTAAAAAAGTGGCAGAGGCAACTTTTTCCGCAATGATGGATTTGCGCGACAAAGGCGCAGAATAATAAAAATCCCCGCCCGCCGGCGGGATTTTTTATTTGCAATCTATTCTTCAAACAGCAAATTTTCGTTACGCATTTTGTGCCGCAATCGACGATATTCATGCTGTGTCTGACGTGCACGCAGCATCATAAAGCCCAATGTTAACATAATCTCCATAATAATTGGCGGGATGGGTTTTAGGCCCTGTTCATATAGATTTAAGTCTTGCTCTGCGATATGCAATGAATTCGCTGCATCCGCAATTGAGCAATATGCACTGCGACGACCGCGACGCATTGCCTGTCCAACGATATATTCAAAAGATTGTGATTTTGCCATTTTTTCCTCCATGGTTTTTAAGTTAATAAAAACACCGCCGTGATGAAGGGCGGTTGGAGGTTCAAACCTATCAAAGATAATAGTGTCGCTTATTCAATGTATTCACGACCCTCCAACCGAACTGGAGTAAAAAATCTTTGTAGAGGGTTTGAAACCTCACACCGGGTATCACCCGATGCAATATGAATTATAACATAAATGGGGCGCGGCGCAAATAAAAAAAGGCGGGAGTGAACCCTCCCCGCCCGATGCCCCCCCTCCACAGGAGGGGAATTGAAACCACCGACATTTGCCGGTGGTTTTTATTACGATTATGTTACAACTGCGCTTTGACTTCTTCGACCTCGTAACACTCAACACGGTCGCCTTCTTTCAAATCGTTGTACTTGTCAAACGACATACCGAATTCAACGCCGCCGGATACTTCCTTGACCTCGTTCTTTTCGCGACGCAGTTCGCCAATCTTGCCGTCATAGATAACAACGTTGTTACGCAGCAGGCGGACAAATGCATCTTTCTTTATCGTGCCTTCGGACATACGGCAACCCGCCACGCGGACGCCTTTGCCGACCGTAAACAGTGCGATAACATCCGCATAGCCGATAAAGGTTTCACGCTTTTCAGGGGCCAATTTACCAGACAGGATTTCCTTAATCTCGTCTGTGATGCGATAGACAACACTGTGATAACGAATATCAACATTGCCGGCGCGCGCCATATCACGAACAGTGCTGTCAGCGCGGACGTTAAACGCGATAATTACCGCCCCCGATGCCGTCGCCAAACGGATGTCGCCTTCTGTTATCTGGCCAACGCCGGACGACATGATTTCAACCGCCGCTTTGTCCGTATGGATGTCTTTTAGCATGTCGGTAATCGCCTCGACCGAGCCTTGGACGTCGGCACGCAGAATAATCGGCAATACCAATTTTTTGTTATCGTCGCGCTTGGCAAACAATTCTTCCAGTGACGAACGCTTAATCGCGTTGGCCTTGTCCTTGGCCTTTTGTATGCGGTATGCGGCAACTTCACGAGTTTGGGCCTCGTTTTCCATAACGCGCAGTTCGTCACCGGCGGCAGGGACCGCATCCAGCCCCAAAACAACTGCAGGCTGGCCCGGCTTTATCTGTTTTACACGTTCGCCGGCCGAATTAATCAGACCACGGACGCGACCAAATGTTTCGCCGACAACAAATACATCGCCAATCTTTAGCGTGCCATGACGCATCAATATTGTTGCGACCGAGCCTAGGCCTTTTTCCATCTTAGCCTCGACCACATAGGCGACAGCTGGCATATCGGCATCGGCCTTTAAGTCCATCATTTCGGCCTGAAGCAATATTGCCTCTTCCAATTTATCCAGATTTAATTTCTTGGTTGCGGATATTTCAACGCACTGAACATCGCCGCCCATTTCTTCGACCTGTACTTCCTGTTGCAGAAGGTCTGTTTTAACGCGGGTCGGATTGGCCTCCGGCAGGTCGATTTTGTTAATCGCAACGATGAACGGAACCTTGGCCGCGCGGATGTGATTTATCGCCTCTATCGTCTGGGGCATGATGGAATCGTTTGCTGCAACAACCAATACAACAATATCCGCCATCTGGGCACCACGGGCACGCATGGCCGTAAAGGTTTCGTGACCCGGCGTATCCAAAAATGTAATAAGGGCGCCTGATTTTGTCCGTACTTCGTATGATGATACGTGCTGGGTAATGCCACCTGCCTCGCCGGCGGCAACGTTCGCATTACGGAACGCATCCAACAGTGATGTCTTACCATGGTCAACGTGGCCAACAACCGTTACAACCGGCGCGCGAGGCGTCAAGTTTTCCGGATTCGGGCCGCGTTCCAGAATTTCTGCATATGGTTTGGTTTCAACGCGCTTTACCGTTGCGCCAAACTCTGTTGCAATCAATTCCGCAGTGTCTGCATCAATCGACTGATTCTGGGATGCCATCATGCCCATTTCCATCAGCTTTTTGATAACATTGCCAACTTTTTCAGCCATGGCCGCCGCTAAATCTTTGACCGTAATCGTGTCGCCTAACGATACGACACGCTCAACCTTTTGCGGGGCGGTAAACATGGCACGCGCCTTTTCACGGAAACGCTTTAACGATGCCTCGGACCGGCGGCGGTTTGCACCGCGCAGGCCGATTTCATCATCATCGCCATCGGCGCCGATAACAATATCATGCAAGGAAATCTTGCCGCCTTTTTTGAAATCTTTTTTCGCATGCGACGGGCGCGGACGCATATCATCGTCATTGCGCGGGGAACGTGCAGACGGACGCGCATTTGAATTAGGCTGAGATGTGGCAGCGGCAGGCGCTGTGCTTTGCGCGGGCGCGGCTTTCTTTGGCGCGGGGCGCGATGCGGCAGGCGCTGTCGGCTCTTCTGCGCTGGATGTGGCGGCGGCGTTTTCACGCGCGGCCAGCTGCTCTTTTACCTGTTCATACTCGCGGGTTTCGCGGGCAATTTCCGCCTCGCGGGCGGCACGCGCGGCCTCTTCTTCGGCGGCACGGCGCTTGCGTTCTTCGTCACGCGCCTTGGCCGCGGCCAAAACAGCACGCAGCTTTTCATCGGCCGCATTACGCGTTGGTGCCGGCGCCGCCGGTTCGTCACGCAGTTCATGACTGCCCGGCGCAATTACACGACGACGACGTTCAACAAATACCGCGTCGCCTTTTTTGCTTTGCACAGCGTCAATAGTTACAGATTTTCCAAGTGTCAGTGTTGCCATAATTCAACCTTTATCTGTCCGCGGCGGCCATCCGCCGCGGTGTCAAAATAACAATTAGTCCGCGTCCTGGGTTATGTTATATGCGACTTCGCGCGCTTTCATAATTACGCGACCCGCCAGACGCGATGACATTGTGTCTTCGCCCAGGATTTCAACCAATTCATCAGATGCCAAATCCGCCAAATCTTCCAGCGACTTGATACCCGCTGCGCCCAGTTTCATGATAATCGGACGCTTTATAAAATCAAATTCCAACAGGTCATCGGACATACCCAGCGCATGGCCTTCGTCCTTGTAGTCCTGTTCAATCTTTGCCAGGTATGCCTTGGCACGGTTTTGCAATTCGGCCGCCAATTCCGCGTTAAAGCCTTCAATTGATTCCAGTTCGGATGCGGCAACAAACGCGATTTCTTCGATTGTGCGGAAACCTTCGGTAATCAACAGGTGCGCAATCATTTCATCAACGTCCAGGCCCTTGATAAACAGCTCGGTCTTTTCCTTGAACTCTTTGGCGCGACGTTCCTGTTCCTCGGCTTCGTTCATAACGTCGATGTTCCATCCCGTTAATTGGGACGCCAGACGTACATTCTGGCCGCGGCGACCGATTGCCAGCGACTGCTGGTCGTCGTTTACAACAACGGCCGCTGTGCGTGTGTCTTCGTCAACGATAATCTTGGCAACCTTGGCCGGCTGCATCGCGTTAACGATGAATACCGCCGGGTCTTCGGAATACAGAATAACGTCAATCTTTTCGCCATGGCATTCGTTGATAACCGGCTGAATACGGGTTCCCTTGATGCCAACCGTCATGCCGACCGCATCAATTGACGGGTCCTGGGTTTCAACCGCGATTTTAGCATGCGAGCCCGGCGCACGCGATACGGATTTAATCTTAATAATACCTTCATAGATTTCCGGAACTTCCTGAACAAACAGTTTTTCCATAAACAACGGATGCGTACGGGTCAAGAAAATCTGGGGGCCGGAATTGGAACGCGCAACATCCAAAATCAATGCGCGCACGCGGTCGCCAACAGTTAAGCGTTCGCCCGGGATTAATTCACTGCCCTTGATATAACCTTCGGCCTTGCCGTTGATGTCCAGATAAATATTGCCAAATTCAATACGTTTTACAACACCGGATACAATGTCGCCAATATTGTCTTTGAATTCTTCGTACTGGCGGCCCTTTTCCGCGTCACGAACACGCGCAGTCATAATCTGCTTTGCGGTCTGGAACGCCATACGGCCAAATTCCGGCTCTGGCAATGGGTCTTCGACCGTGTCGCCAACCATCGGATTTTTAGCGTACTTTTTTGCCTGGGCAACCGTTAGCATTGTGTTGGCATCATATTCTTCGCCTGCGGCCTCGGGTGACATGATTACAGTAAACAAACGCTTTACATGTATTGCACCGTTCTTGCGGTCAATATCGGCAACAATGTTAAATTCTTCGCCATATTTATGCTTTGCAATTTTGGCGATTGCCGCCTCTAAGGATTCTACAACGATTTCGCGGTCAATCTGCTTTTCCTGGGCCAGGGAATCAATGGCCAGCAGCAAATCTTGGCGCGGCATAGAAACAAAAGACATTTCTTTCTCCTTGTTATTTATATGATGCCTTTAAGATAAGAGCGGGGTCTTTCAACCCCGCCCTTAAAATTATTTTTAAGAACATCATGATTATGTACCGCGAATCGTTAAAATGCAAGAAAAAATCATGTGTTTCCCCTTATAAATATTTGACGGTGCGCGTTTTGGGCTTTATACTGCAGACGATGAAAATTATTAACAGATATTTTTTGCGCCAGTTGGTTACAATGTTTGTTATGCTGCTGCTGGTATTAACAGGGCTGGCATGGATGGTGCAAATCATGTCCATGATGAAGTTCTTGATGAATTATGGCGTGCAGCTAAGCAATTTCCTGGGGCTGACCATGCTAATGGTACCGTTCATCGTATCCATTATCATTCCATTCGTAACCTTTATCGCGATTATTTTTATTTATAACAAACTTATATCGGAAAATGAAATAACCGTTCTGGCGGCGTCCGGCCTGTCACCGCGCCAGATTGCACGCCCGGCCTTGTGGATGGCGGGGGCGCTGACCGCGGTGCATTTTATTTTGAACCTGTGGATTGTGCCACAGTCACAGGCATCGTTCTATGACACGCAATGGAATCTGAGATACGGCCTGGCCCACATGAAGATACAAGAGTCAGCATTTACAGAAATGTCCAAGGGGTTGGTTGTATACGTGGATAAGGTATCGGGGCATGACCTGTCGGAGGTTATGCTGTCGGATACGCGCGATGAAAAATCTCAGATTACAATTTTTGCTGAAAAAGGCAAACTGGTATCGACTGGACGTGGGTTGTCCATTGTTATGACAAACGGTTCTTTGATGGCCAGTGGCAATACAACAACTTTTGGCACGTTTGAGAGTTTTGACATGGACCTAAACGTCGCGGACAAGGGGGGCAGCAATGCGTTCCGTGTGCGCCGCGTGCCAACAATGGAACTAATTAAATCCATTCTGGACGCGCCCAGCGCAAAGCAGCACAAGGCCGTATTGTCCGAACTGTGCAGTCGTCTATACGGGCCGGTTATGAATTTAATTCTGGCGGCGCTGTGCCTAACGATATTGTTGCGTTCATCACTGCTGCGCAGACGGGCCAGCTTTGCCCCAGCAGTTGCGGTGGCGGCCATGGCGGCGGTAATGGCGGCATTCATGTCGGCATCTAATATGGTATCCGGCGTGGCACAGTTTATTGGCCTGGGGATTATTCTTGGATTGTTATTAATGGGACTGCTGTTTGCACTGGCGAAAAAATGAAAAAGTTAGGTTCTGCTTTATTTGCAATTGTAATGCCGGGCGTGGCCGCCGCGGCGTCCATTGATTTTAATGAACCTAAAACAATCATTGCCGATAAAATCGAATACGACTTGAAGTCTGAATCAATCCAGACCAAGGGCAAGACTGAAATTGTGAACAAGTCGGGCCAGCGGATGACATTGCAGGATTCTTATTTTTCCAAAAACGGCGATGAACTGGCCGGCGATGATATAAAAATATGGCTGGGGCAGCATATATATGTTGAATCCGACAGTATTGAACGCGAGGGGAACATAACAATCGCACGCGATGCGGCTTTTACCGCATGCGATGGGTGTGACCCGTATGGCGACGCATGGACAATTACGGCAACTAAGCTGCGCCACAATATGGAAACGCGCATGCTGGCGTTCTATAACCCGGTGTTTTGGACTTATGGGGTACCGATATTCTGGTTCCCGTATTTTGACATGCCGGACCCTGGCGTAAAGCATAAGACAGGTTTCTTGATGCCGGATTTTGAATCCACCAACAAAATGGGAACCCAGATTAATATCCCGTTTTATGCATATCTGTCGGATACGCACGATTTGACGGTAACACTGTCTTATCTGACCCAGGAAAATCCCCTGTTTCAGGCAGAACATCGCTTAAATGCGCCACATTCACAATACAGAACCAACGGTTCGTTCACACATAACAAAGACGGCGAAAACCGCTGGCATATCTTTAATGATGATATTATAGAGCTGGGCGAATATGCGCGGGCGACAATATTCTTGGAACGCGCATCCGATAAAACATATCTGCAAAAGTATGGGTTCTATAACTCACAGCCGTATTTGGATTCCGGCGCACGACTGGAATTGTTCGGGCAATCCGGCTATGTCGTGGCCGACGTGCACAAGTTCCAGGAACTGCGCAAATACAGCTCGACACGCGCGATTCCATCGGGCGATATTTTGCCGAACATTCGCGCAGTACATCAGACCGCCCCGATTTATGAAGAAACGTTTTTAACATTCGGCGCAGATGTATTGGGTATATCGGGGTCTGGGACTGCATCACAGCGCGTAATCGGCGAAGCGCGCATTACATCGCCGTGGACACTGCCGCTGGGGAACCGCGTCACGGCCAGTCTGGCAACGCGATACGACGTTTATAATTTCGAGCATGCCGACATGGTAGACGGCAGTAATTTTACAGGTCTTAAAAATCGTTTCCTGCCCAGTGGATATTTGGAATGGGGATTGCCGCTGTTCCGGCCGCGCCCATCATGGACACAGGTAATCGAGCCGCGTGCGAGACTTACCGTTATGCGTCATACGGACAAAGACCAGTTCGCGCTGAACAACGATTCGGCCGGCGCATTCTTATCAGACACGACCCTGTTTTCAGACAATCGTTTCTCTGGTCTGGATTTATGGGAAAACGGAACGTTCGCAGACTATGGCGTGCGATGGGCCGCATTTAATAACAACAACGGAAAAACAGCCGAGGTATTTTTAGGACAAACCTATGACTTTACAGACCGTGCGGCGACCGACCCGAACAGTGGGTTCCACAACGGCGCATCGGACTATGTTGGGCGCATTAGCTATAACAACGTAAAATGGTTTAATGTCGCCAGCCGCTTTCGCATCGCAAAAGATGATTTGGCACTGCGCCACATGGAAACATCGGGCCGAATTGGAAATTCTGGCACATACGTGACGCTGGGGCATATTTGGTCACAAAGATTTATTGATGCCGATACCATGGGCGATGATATTAATGAGGCAATGGTCGGCGCGGGGTTAAAACTAAGCGACCGGTGGTCACTGCAATGGAACGGTATTTATAATTTAACCGAAGGTGCGTTCCAGCGTCATACCGGTGGCGTGTTCTATAATCATCCGTGCTATTATTTATCGGTCGAATACCGCCGCGATAACGCAATTAAAGACGATTATGTCGGTACGACAACATTCCAGTTCCGATTTGGAATGAGTATTGAAGGCCAACACTACTAATTTTTTAAGGAAAGAGAGGAAACATGATAAAACAACTGCGATTTGCAATACTTGCATCATTTGCGATGGTCGGCGTGGCGAACGCTGCGTCGGTGGTGGCAACGGTGGGTGGCGTGCCAATTACAGATACCGACATTACCGCACGCACGACATTGATGGCGCGACAGGGAAAAAGCGGCACTGACAATCGCCGCCAGGCACTGCAGAACATAATCGACGACTATGTTAAGTTAAACTATGCCCAGAATTTCAACGTCAACCCGGAAGACAAAGATGTTGAAAAAGAAATCGCGCGATTAAAGCTGGGGGATTTGTCCGCATCGGAACGTGCAATGGCGATGTCGGCCGCACGCGCCGATATTGCATGGCAGATTGTTGTCGCACGCACAGTCCTGCCGACAATTAGTGTCGCGGATGCGGATATTGATGCCGAACGCGCTGCGCTTTCACGCGAACATGGCCTGCCGATTGAAATGACACTTGTGCGATTGGTGGATATTCCGGCCGATGTTGCGGCAAAACTTACCAAACCAAAGAGCTGTGATGCGGCAATGGAAATGGCAGAGAAATTAGGTGGTGCGCCCCAGAAGTTTACCGCCCTGCAGTATGAATTGGCGGCGGATATTCGCGAACGCGTGGCGACATTGCCAAAACTTACATGGTCGCCGCGTGTGGATAATTCGGTGCTGTTGGTATGCGATGCGAAAAAGACCAAAGAATACGGCGACCTGGACAATATAATAAAACAGAACGCAATGTATAAGCAGGCAATGTTTATCGCAGACCAGCAGTTAAAACAACTGCGTCGCAAGGCAGTAATCGTTATTAATGACGACAGATACAAAGCATAAATACATGAAACCGATATTGTTTAATTTTACCCCGGCAGAGCTGGAAAAGTTTATTACCGACATGGGAGAGCCGAAATTTCGCGCAAAGCAGATTGGCGAATGGCTGTCACGCGGGGCACCGGATTTTGCATCGATGAAAAACCTGCCGGAGGCACTGCGACGCGACCTGGATGCGGTGGCACAAACACTGCCGTGCAAAATTGTTAGAAAGCTGGAATCATCCGATGGCGCAACAACAAAATTCCTGTTGGAGATGGCAGATGGCGAGCAAATTGAATGCGTACTTATGCGCACAACGTACGGCAACAGCGTATGCGTTAGCTCTCAGGCTGGGTGCGCGATGGGATGCAAGTTCTGTGCAAGCACGCTGCTGGGGCTGAAGCGTAATTTGACCGCGAACGAAATCTTTGCGCAGATATTGGTTGCGCAATGGGAATTGCGTCGCGACAAAGCATCCGACCGGCCAATACGCCCGAATGGCGATGCAAACAACGGCGACGTGTCACACATTGTTATAATGGGCACGGGCGAGCCATTACAGAATACAGAAAACGTTATCGGATTTATTGAACGTGCGAATCGCGATATGGGTATCGGATGGCGCCGCATTACCGTATCAACATGCGGAATCGTTGATGGCATCGAGCGCTTGATTGAATGGGGGCGGCCGATTAATCTGGCAATCTCGCTGCATGCGCCAACGGATGCGCTGCGCGGTCAAATCATGCCGATTAACAATAAATACAAACTGGCCGAGGTTATGGATGCCGCATGGCGCTTTACCGCGCTGCATAATCGCCAGTTAATGATTGAATACATATTGCTGGGGCGGAAAAATGCGACAGGGGAAACAGAACTCTATAACGCAACGCCTGAATACGCGGAAATACTGGCGGATTTGTTGCAGGGGAAAAACTGCATGGTAAATCTAATCCCATGGAATGCGGTTGATGAACGCGATTTTGCATCGCCATCCGGCAATGCGGTTCATCGTTTCCAAGACGCACTGATAAAGCGTGGAATCCATACCCGCATACGTCGCGAACGCGGTACGGATATTGGCAGTGCATGCGGCCAGTTGCGCCTGAATAACGCAAAAAAGAAATAATCCCCGCCATTTGGCGGGCGATTTTTTATTGCGTGCGCATCTTTAATTTTATTATAATAATGAACGTAACAAGTGCCGAATGCAAACCACCGATTAAAGCGGCGGTTTTTATTTTTTCAAAAATCCCAGATTTCTTCATATTTTTATTCTCCGTTTATGCCGAATCCAAACGGTGGGTTGACCTGCATAACACTAATGCCGATACAAGGGGCAATAGCCGCATGCGCAACATACGAAAGTACATGTGGCAGCAGTGGCGGATTTTTTTGTCCGAACGGAAAATATGAATATTCCTGTCCGTCTGGATACACACTGTCGGGGAATATATGTTCGCGCGGGGCGTCCACAGGTTCTGATTCATACGGCACGTATCAGACAACCTATAACGACTGCTATGCAGATGTATTACAATGCGGCACATGGTCAGCCAATGGCCAAATTGATGCTGACGGTGCACAAATGTGTGAAGAGTGTACAGATTATCAATAATCACTTTAATAAAAAATCCCCCGAACGGGGGATTTTGTGTTTGAGCAATCAATATCGAATTATTTATTCGGAATGATTTTGATTTCAACACGTCTGTTCTGGGCGCGACCGGCGGCCGTTTCATTGGACGCAATCGGATTCGACGGACCCATACCCATAATTTCAAAACGTGTGGACTTTACACCCTGGCCCTGCAGGTATGCGGCAACGGCCGCGGCACGCTGCTGTGACAGGGTTTGGTTGTAGGACGCACTGCCGGTGCTGTCGGTATAGCCCAAAACCATTACGGTTGAATTGCTGTATTTATTCAGAACCTTGGCAACAGAATTTAATGTGGAATAGAATCCGGCACTGATGTTGGCAGAGTCTGTATTAAACGTAATGTTGCCCGGCATAATTAAACGAATGCTGTCATCGGTACGTTCAACGCTGACACCGGTTGATGCCAGTTCCTGACGCAGTTCGGCCTCCTGTACGTCCAGATAGTAGCCAACGCCGCCACCAACGGCCGCACCGGCCAGGCCGCCAACAATTGCGCCTGCGCCATGGTTCTTGGAAACCAATGCACCGGTCGCCGCGCCCGCCGCCGTACCAATCGCGGTGCCCCATACGGCCTTGGATGTCTGTGACTGGCCCGTGTATGGATTGGTTGTCGTACATCCCGCCAGCAAAGCCGCGATGGACGCCGCCAAAACTAATTTTTTCATGCTCTTTCTCCTTTCATAAATTGCATACAAAGGATAATCTATTTTTTACAAAATGACAAGAGTCTTACCGTGTTTTTTCCAGCGGCGCACGCACGGCAATACTGTCGCGCATGTTTGCGGCGATGGTGTCAACTTTTTCCATAACAGTTTCTATTTTTTGCGGCGCGGCATCCGATGACGGCTTAAAGAAAGAATTTATATGAAATACAACAACACCGCCCGCCAGCGCCAAGCCCAAAATTTGTACAGTTTCCTTGATGTCTGATTTTAGTTTTTCTTTGTTCATTTATTTTCTCCGATAAAAATGTGAAGTTGTCCCATAAAAAAGAAAACCGCCACAGGGGCGGTAAATTCTGGTGGATGTTGAGGGACTCAAACCCCCGACCCTCTCGGTGTAAACGAGATGCTCTAATCAACTGAGCTAAACATCCAAGCGGGCTAATAATAAATTATATTTTTTACTTTGTCCAGTATTTTTTATGAATTTAATTTTTTACCCAATGACACACGATTATCGCGTGTTCCACATCCCCGGTGCGAATCTTGTGGTATGACGTCAGGCCATCAATCTTTACATCAACAGAGACTTCCGGCGTGTCGGGCTTTATTTCTTTTTTGAAATTCAACTCTATCCCGCGCAGGCGGTGCGTATTACGGTATTCATAACCCACACTTTCCGTCGCCCATACCGCGTATACCGCGTTATTTATATGCTGATTTACATCAATATCATCAAAACGACACTTCATAACATGCGTTTTATCAGCATCAAAGTCCGGGAATTTTTCAAACGTACGTTCCCAGGCACGCCTGTCGATAGCCTGGCATATTGGCATGTGTTCGTCAAAGCGCACCGGACGACGGGCCGCCATATCAATTAAAATCCACTGCGATGTTGCACGCACCATTAAGCGCCCATCTGCGCCACGGATTTCAAAATCACGCGTCGCACGCAGTGTATCTTTGCATGACGGGTACGTGATAAACGACAGCTCTTCGCCTTCGCGCAGTGGTTCGATAATATCGACCAGATAATGCGTTACAACCCATGCCAGATTGTTTTCCAGCAAAAACGTACGACCGCAGCCCAAGTGTTCCGCATGCGCGTCGCCCATGCCCTGAAGCTCGTTCATCAATATCAGCGGACGAACATATCCATACCGGTCGCACTGATACGCCTGCAGAGTGCGATGAACTGTCATTATTTCCGTCATTTGTTATCCCCCTGGGGCGCAACAACGAAATCAATCGTGTCGCCCAAGACTATATCTGTTGCGCGCGCGGCGGACTTTATCACACCATGGAGCGGCGCCGGCGTATCGGACGGCACTGTCAAGGTTGCCAGTTTCGCGCCATTGCCTACCTTGCGCTCGGTACGAAGGGTACGAACGGCCTTTAATATATCCAACGCGACTTGCATGCCGGCGACATCGGTATTCCATGCGTCGGTTATGCGTGGGAATGCGGTACGGTGCAATGTTTCGCCGCCTTCGTATTCGCGGTATATTTTCTGCCACAGTTCTTCGGTCAGGAACGGGATAAACGGCGCATACAACGCGATTACATTACGCAGAACCGTCCACAATGTCCACTGCGCGGACAACTTTGACGCATCGTCATATTTTTCCGGCGCCCAGAAACGGTCTTTGATAAATTCCAGATACTGGTCGCAGAATATATCATAGAAGAAAGTATCTACCGCCGCACGTGCGTTATAATTGTCATATTTATCCAGATGACGGCGAACGTCCGCAATCGCCTTATTCAATTCTGACAATACCCAGCGGTCTTCGATATAGCGATTGGCGACATCAATATTTTGCGCGACCATCGGGTCAAAGTCCGACAGGTTCATCAAAACATACTTTGATGCATTCCATAATTTTGTCAGCAATTTACTGCCACGTTTTACCTCGTCATCACTGTAGCGAATGTCGGTTCCAATCGGGGCGGTTGCAATCCAGTAACGCAATGCGTCTGCGCCGAACTTATCAACCGTTGTTAATGGGTCGGTGCCATTGCCCTTGGTCTTGGACATTTTCTGGCCCTTGGAATCGCGTACCAGACCGTGGAAATTTACCGTACGGAACGGCACATCGCCCATAATATACATGCCCATCATTACCATACGCGCAACCCAGAAGAATATGATGTCCGGGCCAGTATATAACAAGTCGGTCGGATAATACTTTTTTAATTCCGCCGTATCATCGGGCCAGCCCAGCGTTGAAAACGGCCACAGACCTGATGAAAACCAAGTATCCAGACATGATGCGTCACGTGTTAAAGACTTGCCACCGGATTGACGGATGGCCTCTTCTTCGGATTCTGCGACATAAATGTTGCCTTCGGCGTCATACCACGCAGGGATTTGATGCCCCCACCACAGCTGGCGCGAGATAGACCATTCATGAATGTCTTTCATCCAGGCCATGAACAGATTATATCTGTGTTCCGGCATGAATTTTATTTTGCCTTCTTCCACTGCCTTTATCGCAGGTGCGGCCAGTTTCTTTGCATCAACGAACCATTCATCGCGAACCATATATTCAACAACAACGCCACCACGTTCCGAATACGGCGTCGGGATAACCTTGTCCTCAATCTTAGTAAGCAGGCCCGCCGCCTCAATATCCTTGATAATTTCGGCGCGTGCGGCAAATCTGTCCATGCCGCGATATTTTTCAGGCACCTGTGGAATATCCAGCATCTTGGCATCATTGGTTAAAACACACAGCGGCGTTAAATTATGGCGCAGGCCAACCGCCCAGTCATCCTTGTCATGGGCAGGCGTGATTTTTACCGCACCCGTTCCCTTTGCCGGGTCGGCATGCACGTCGGCGATAACCGGAATCTCAATATCCGTTAGCGGGATTCGCGCAGTGCGCCCGATTAAATGCTTTAACTTTTCATTTTCCGGATGGATTGCAATCGCCTGGTCGCCGAACAATGTTTCAGGACGTGTGGTTGCAATCTCAATCACGCCGCCATCGGTTAGCGGGTAATTAAAGTAATAAAACTTGCCCTTTTCATCGCGAACATCAACCTCCAAATCAGAAATAGACGTCTGCTGTTTCGGGCACCAGTTTACCAGACGACGCGCCTTGTATATCAGGCCTTCGTTATACATCTTAACAAAGACTTTCAATACTGCACGCGACAGTCCTTCGTCCATGGTAAAGCGCTGGCGCGACCAGGCGGGCGTTGCACCCAATGTATGCAGCTGGTTTATAATCTGACCGCCCTTGTCCGCCTTGTAGGCCCATGCCGCGTCCAGCAATTCGTCATGCGACAACGCACGCGGGTTAATGCCGCGCTTGGACAAGTCACGCTCAACCATCAACTGCATCGCAATTGATGCGTGGTCGGTGCCAGGCTGCCATAAAACGTCAAAGCCATCCATACGCTTGTAGCGGCATATAATGTCGGTTAAAACATTATCCAATGCGTGCCCCATGTGCAGATTTCCCGTTACATTCGGCGGCGGCATCATGATGCAAAACGGCTGCTTTGACGATGTGACATCGTTTTCCCAAAACGCGTTCGTATCCCAATACTCTTGGATTCGCGCCTCAATCTCGCGCGGGTTTATATTCTTGCCCAGTTCTATGTTCATTTTATTACTTCCTAATAATCGGTTTCCAATTCGCGGTATCAATATCTTTTAATTCAGCCGGCAAAGCATCATTTGACAGCAGATTCCATGTCTGGGTGCGACCAAACGGCCCCAGTTTGCCACGCACGTTTAGCGTACCCGGCACATCCTGCCAGGCGACGGATGAATAAACACTGCCCGATGTCGGGTCCATAATTTTACCGTCTTCGTATTTGGCATCATCAGAATCCCAGTCCATATCCCAAATAATGTCCAAGCCGACATATTTAGGTGCGCCTTTTATCTTGTCCGCGATGCGTACAGGATTGGATAACGTTTCAGAAACCGTGCCATCCGCGCCATATAACGCCACAATACGACCCGCCAGCACCACATCGTCGCCATCGGCGTATTCATACAATGCGACAATTGATTTTGGGGCCCCGGACTTGTCATCAATGGTCTGATACATGCCGACATACGGCAAGGCCGATGACACAACCGACAACAGAGATAAAAACAACGCAGATAAAGCGGCGACTTTCATATCTAATCCTTATGCTAAAATAATTCTTTATAAATCGTATCAGAATAAAATCAAAATTCAAGCACGCTATGCCGCGCGGCGAACGCGACAAAATGTAACACCATATACAGCCGCGGCCCCTGCACGCATTAGAACACGGCGCAGCTCGCGAAATGTGGCGCCACTCGTAAATACGTCGTCTACCAGCAGGATTTTACGACCACGAATGCGGTCAGGACGCACAACGGAAAACACACCACTGATGTTTTTCATTCTTTGACGCGGTGTCATGTGGCCCATGGCCGGGCGATGAATACGCCGAACACTGTCGACATCCATATCACACCCGACAGCACGCGCAATCGGACGCGCCAGCAACGTTGCCTGATTATACGTTCTGTGAATTAATCGCGGGCGTGCCAATGGTACCGGCATTACCAAATCGCAATCAACCGGCACATCACGCAGCGCCCATATCATGGCCCGCGACATAAATGTTGCATATTTTATCTTGCCGCAGTGTTTGAACGGCAGCATTACATCACGTGACACATCGTCATAGACGCACGCGCTGCGAATCCAGTCAAGTTCACCCGCACCCGCCGCGCAAACAGGACACATAACACCGGGCGCCACGTCCATATCCGTGTCAAATGGGTAACCGCAATGTGCGCATTTCGGATTATCAATCCATTCAAAGCAGCCCCAACAGTCGCCGCATAATTCCCCATGAACAGATACCGGCGCACCACATACTGGGCACGCCGGCGGAAATAAAAATTCTATGATACGTCCGAACATACGCATTGCCACGGGCGGGTTACCAACTCATGCTTTTGTAAGTCTTCTTTTTTACAGTGTCACCAAAGATATTACGCTGCTGCTGAGTTAGGGTTTCATATTGGTCGCTGGAAATCACACGCAGAACGAAACCATCTTCGCTGCGCTGGGATAATACCGGCATAATGCGCTGCTCTGACACGCCGGTATCGCGCAAGACCTGTTCTACAATCGCCAGGCGACGCGCCGTTAACTTGCGGCTGTCAAGGTTGGTCGTTACGGCCTGCGGGATAGAAATCTGAATCGCGCGTTTCGGGTTGCTGACCACGATGCTGGCATATTCCGTCAACAGATTATAATTATCACGCGAGAGCGCCGAATCATCGCCACGAAAACGAATCTTTATTTCCAACGGGCGAACGCCGCCGGCCTCGGACAAATCGTGAGATGCGGTAAAGCCTTCCATATTCATGGACATGTCACTGGCGACATCAAAACGGTCATCAATTTGATATGTGGACAGATGCTTGTTTTCCGATAAATACGTCTTGCGGAAAGCCTTGCGAAGTTCGCTGGGGCTCATTTTCGTCATATCGTCACGGACCGCCGCAATTTTTGGAGACGCGGTTTCACGAACCGTGCGAACAACAACATCTTCGTCCATTGGAACAACCATACGGCTAAGCGATACGGGCGCCGTGGCCACAGATGGCGCGTCATCGGCGCGGGCCACCGCCGGCGCAGATTTTTCGGCCGCCGCAACAGGGGCGGCAATCAAACTTGGGCGTGATTTTACAGTCGCACGCGGCGCAACATTGGCAGACGCTACAGGCGCCTGTGCAATGGTTGCAACATCGGATGCGGGCGCCGCCTTGGCTGCGCGGACACTTTCGTCGGCACGACGCTGCAGCTCTATTAACTTTGCAATCTCTGCATCCATGTCGTGCAAAGGCGCGACATCTTCGGCCAAGACGGACGCCGCGCGTGCGGTAACAGTTGCACGCGGGGCGGCATCCAGGCTCTCCTCTGGCAAATCGTAATCGGCACGAACGACCGAAATCTCAGACGGTTCCGGCATGCGCAATGGCGCATCAGAACGGGCCCATAAATCAGAACTGGGGCGACGCGGCGCCAAGACATCAGATGCGGCAATCTTCTGGCCGGCATCAACATTTGGTGTACGCGCGGGACGGGCAACCACTTTTTCAGAAACTTTCTTTGAAGGCGCGGGAGTAACGGCGGCAACCTTTTCCAATGGCGCGACAGATACCGCCGGCATCTGCGCAGCAGCAGCGGGCGTTATGACCTTTGCGGGCGCCACATCACCAAACGCCGCGCGGGCTGAAACACTGCCCGCGGCGACATTTACAACCGGCAGACGTGCATCCGCAAACGCCGGCAGAGCAACAAAAATCGAGAAAACAGAGGCTGTGATTCTCCGCATTTTCCTTTCCTTCCGATACCATCATAGAACAAATGACGAATCGCAGGCAAGCGGAAAAATGCAACAAATATCATTTTGTTACTACATCGGCGATTCGCACCACCGCAGAGTTCGGAACAAATGCCTTGTCTGCCATCTTGTCCAGGCGGGATGGATTATCAAATAAATCGTTCAATGTAGAGGAGAGCCAGCGCGGACTAAACTTATCCTGGGCAATTGTAAAACCGCCCCCGGTTGCGGCAAAGCAGGCGGCATTTGCAGCCTGGTCCGGATTAATGCCAAGTGGCACCAATATCGCCGGGCGGCCAACAGTTTGCAATTCGACAACTGTGCTGGCGCCACTGCGGCCGATGACTAAATCGGCGCCGATAATCGCGTCTGACATGTTATGGATAAAAGACAAAACATTTGCACGGATTTTATTGTCCGCATAAAACTTCTGCAGGCGTGCAACATTTTCCGGGCGGGTTTGATGCGTAACAAATACCTTCTTGTTCTTCATCGCGGCAATGGCCCCGGGCACCACATCATCCAAGATACGCGCCCCAAGCGAGCCACCTGTTACCAAAATCCGGCCCTCATGACAAAGCGGACTGTGCGCCGCCGCCAAGAAATCACGACGCACCGGCAGACCGGTATAGACGACCGACGCGCGACTGGCGGGTGGCATACCTGCAACATCAGGGAAGCTGGTCATCAAAGTACGCACCCAGCGCATTGCAAACTTGTTCGCACGACCAATCGCCGCATTTTGTTCATGCAGATATGTCGGTATGCGCCAAACATGCGCGGCAAATACCGGCGCCACGCCGGAGTACCCGCCGAACGCCACCACGCGCGAGGGGCGCGAGATGCCGAATCGCAACACCAGCCATGCCGCAGACACACCAATTTTGAACAGTGCCACCATTTGATTAATGCGGCTTTTTGCGCCAACGCCCGACGCCCATACGCGTGCGATTTTTGCACCCTTGGGCGCACCGCTGCGCACCATTTTCGCGACGCGACCGTCGGTTGAAATTGTTATCCGGTGTCCACGTGCGGCCAATTCTTCGGCAACACTTAAGGCTGGGAACACATGCCCGCCGGTCCCACCCGTTGCAATCCATATTTTCATAACAATACCCCCAATATTATTTCCATTTATCTTCGCGTATTATCGCCAGAATCATTCCAAACAGCAGGCAGAATCCGACAAAAGAACTGCCCCCGTATGAAATAAACGGCAAAGTCATCCCCTTTGGCGCGAATAGATGCAGTGTTGTGGTTAAATTTATACATACCTGGGTTCCAAACAGCGCCGCCGCACCGCCGACCGCATAGAACACAAACGGGTCGCGAGCATTATAGGCATCTGTTATCAAGCGGCGCAGGACATAAAATATCAATCCCAACAGGCAGCACGCAACAATCGCCCCAACGTCTTCGGCGATGGCGGCAAAGATAAAGTCCGTATGCGCATCGGGCAACGATTGCTTTACAAATGCGTCATCCCCACTGCCCAGAAGGCCGCCGTGCTGAATCGACTGAACAGACTGCGTTACCTGATAAGTGTCGCCATCGCCCGTAATCAGCGTCATAACACGACGGTGTACGTGCGACATTGTAAAGAACGCAAACGTTCCCACCCCCAGCATTACCGCACCAATAATCGGCACGACTATCATGGGCAGCCCTGCGATAAACAGCATTCCGCCCAGCACGCAAATATACAAAATCGACGTTCCCAAGTCCGGATGCAGCAAGATAATTAGCAACACCGGCACAAAGACTCCGAAATACGTCCACCAGCTGAACCAGTTAAGGCGCCAAGCCTCGCGATTAGCGAACATATTTGCGCCAAAGCGTTCGCCCATGCGCGACAAGAACCAGGCGGTTAAAATAATAAATCCGGGCTTCATAATATCGGCGGGCATAACATTTAAGCCCCCCAATGACACGAAACGCGCCGAGCCCTTGATAACATGCGGCGCCACCACCGTTAGCGGCAGCAGCAGCAACCCCACCGCAACATTGGCCAACGCAATCCATAAAATCCACTTTTTATTAAGCATGCTGGACGCAAACAGCGTAATTAACCCGATAACATAAAAAGGCATGGCCTTGACGATAAAGAAATGCCAGGGTTGGCCAATACGTTCGGCCGCGACCGAACCTGCCGAGACCATAAATATCATACCAATAAATATTAGCAGCAAAACACCGCCCAGCAATTTGCGGTCGATTTCAAAATACCAACTGGTTAACTTGCTTTCTTCCGTTCGCTTAAACATATCGGAGATATTATACCATCTTTGTTTATGAAAATATACTTTGCAATTCAAAAAATTTACCCCCGCGATGCGGGGGCGGTTATACAACCCTATGCAAACTTTAGCAAGACCAGCGCAAGGCCTGAAAATAATATCGATGCAATAAAGAAACGCTCGACTATTTTGGTTTCGGGCCAGCCCAGCTCTTCAAAATGATGATGCAGCGGCGCACGCAAGAACACACGGCGCCCGGTGCCTGTGATGCGGCGCGAAATCTTAAAGCCCATGGTCTGGATAAAGGACGACAGCAATATCAAAACCATCATTCCGGCAGCAACGCCCATGATAATCTCTGATTTCAGCAGCATTGCAACCGTACCCATAAATCCGCCCAGCGCCAGCGACCCCACATCCCCCATAAATATGGACGCAGGTTTCGCATTATACCACAAGAAACCCAGCACTGCGCCAAATGCTGCGCCCAACACCGCATAGAGCGAGCTTGCCGCCGGCAGGAACATTACCGTATCCATAAATCCGATACGTGTCGCCCCATAGAGCGCAACAATTAAGACTATTAGAACCGGCATATACAGCTTTGCCAGCATGCCGTCCAGGCCATCGGTGATATTGGTTGCGTTGGCCGCACCGCATATTACAAAATATGCGAACACGAAATAGAATATACCCAACGGCAAAACCAATCCAAACGGCAGTGCCAATGACCAGGCCTGAATATAAGGCGGCATTGTCATGTTAATCAAGTACGCCAGGATAACGACGCAAATCCCTTCCAGCACAAGGCGCAGAAGCGGCGACAGGCCATTTGACGCCTTTTTAGACTGGGACGATACCTTCTTATAATCATCCACAAATCCGATTGCCCCGAACATTACCAGCGACAGCAGTGCAATCCAGCCTGTCATATTATGCAGCGGCATGAACAGCAAACTTGGGATTATAATCGCCAGAAGCACCAATATCCCGCCCATTGTCGGGGTGCCCGCTTTCTGGCGATGGGATGCGGGTACGTTTTCACTAATCGGCTGGCCTTTTTTCTGCCAGGCGTGCATTAAACGCACAAACGGGCGACCAAAGACAAGCATTATCAAAAACGCGCATCCAAATGCCGCCGCAGCCTGCATCCAGCCACTGGCAAAAAAGTATACGCCGCGATTTAACATATAATCCGTCAGCATCGAAAAACTCCTTTTCTTATGCCTGATATTTTATCATAAAAACAATGCGAAAGAAATCTTATTTGGCAACGCATTCGATAACCATGTCGTCGTCCAGAATCATAATCCAAGACTCGCCCTTGCCCCACAGGGTTACCATGGTATCGTTTAGCATGCCATCATACTTTGCACCCGATGCCGATACGGAATTTACCAAATCGACCCCGTCCCCGTTTATAACGGCACGCATTTTTTCGCCGGCGTCATCAAACGTCATTTCAACGCTATAGTCGCCGCACTGACGCACAACCTTGGATTCATTGTCATCCACGCCACATGCGGCGACAGATGCGCATACACACAAAAGTAGTAAAATTTTCTTCATTATAAAAGCCCCCACATGGGGGCAATTATATCATATTTTTAGGGGTAATAAAATTAAAATACGCCGCCCATAACCGCAGATGTGCTGTTCGCGCCGGGGGCGGTGGCACGTGCGGGCGAATTTGGAAACTGGCCCGGTTTGAACGCCTCGGTAATAATCGTGCCGTTGGGGTCTGATGCGGCCGCAACGCCAGTGCGACGATTTACGCGCATAAACGTCATACCGTCGGGTACCGGGAACGGCTGATTCTTTTCGCCAGCCAGGGCCGCCGTCATAAAGTCCGCAAATACCAGTGCCGCCATGTGCGAGCCCGCCCCGCGCCCCAATGGCCGCGGCGTGTCATAACCCAAATATACGCCTGCAATTAAATCCTTGGAAAAGCCCACAAACCATACGTCCTTTACATCGTTGGTTGTGCCGGTCTTGCCGGCGATTGTATGCCCGGCGACGCGTGCCTGTTTGCCCGTGCCGCGCTCGACCGCGCCCTGCAGAATGGATACGATTTGATAAAGACTCTGCGGGTCGGACAATGCCTCGGACTCTGCGTGATTGTCCGGCGGCAACAAGTCATCCGACCATTCAATCATTTCCGGCGTGGCGCCACCGATAACACGGCCATATCGGTCTTCGATATAATCAACCAGCTTTGGCGTTACGACATGCCCGCCATTTACAAAGGCAGAATAGCCCAGTACCAACCGCTGCAGCGTGGTTTCGCCAGACCCCAGCGCCATGGACAGATTTACGTTCTTCATATCGGCGGGGTATACGCCAAAACGCTGTGCAACCTCGATTGCAGTGGATGTGCCAATTTGCTCTACCAAACGCACGGTTGGAACATTACGCGATGTTTCCAGCGACAGACGCAACGGCACATCGCCTAAGAATTTCTTGTCATAGTTTTCAGGTTTCCAGAGGGTATCATCTTCGCGCCAGCCAACAATTGGGGCATCCAGCAGAAGGGCCTGGGGGCTCATTCCGCGCTCTAACGCGGCCAGATATACAAACGGTTTTATCGTGGAGCCAATCTGGCGATATGCCTGGGTCGCGCGGTTAAATGAACTGGCACTAAATGAACGACCGCCCGCCATTGCCAGAATGCGCCCGGTATGCGGGTTCATTACAATAATCGCACCCTGCAGTTTTTCCGCACCGGAACGACCATTGTTATAAGTATCCAGCGCCTTGTTCAATGCGGCCGATGCGGCGCGCTGATACGCGGGGATAATCGTTGTCTTGATATACAGGCCGTCGTTATAGAGTTTTTCGCGTCCAAGGTCGGATAGCAACTGACGACGCACATCTTCGGCAAAGTACTGGAAATCTTCTTCCATCTGAGCGGTAAAGCCACTGTTGATATTTAACTCCTCGGCGGCAGCGGTGGCGGCCTCTTCTTTGGTAATATAACCCTCTTCGACCATGCGGCGCAGAACATAATTGCGGCGCTCAACCGCGCGGTCACGATTATTTGGCGCCTTTGGCAAAGATGCCAAGAAAGCGCATTCGGCCAGGCTTAATTCCGATACTGGCTTGTTAAAATACATCAATGCGGCCGAGCCTACCCCATAAGCGCGCGCACCCAAAAATATCTGATTTAGATACAAGGTCATAATGTGCTGCTTGGAAAAAGTGCGTTCGAGTTTCAGGGCAAGTATAGCCTCTTTTATTTTACGAGACAGGGTGCGTTCGGATGTTAAGAAGAAATTTTTTGCAACCTGCTGGGTAATTGTCGATGCGCCGGAAAAACTGGTATGGAACCCCAGCATCCCCAACGTGTTATTTGCCGCCGCACGAATAACCCCCTGGACGTCGATGCCGGGGTGCGTCCAGAAATTCTGGTCTTCGGCCGCGATAAATGCGTTTATCAACTGGGGCGGCATGTCGTCAAAGTCGATAAACACGCGACGTTCTTCGGCGTATTCGATAAGCAGCGAGCCATCAGACGCATACAGGCGCGTTGCGACCGGAGGCGCATACGTTGCCAGTTTTTTATAATCCGGCAAATCGTTCCCATAAATCAGCACCAGTGCCGCCAATGCCGCGATACCCGCGGTAAAGCACCAGAAGATAATGTTTAATAAAATGCGTAAAATTTTTTTGAATTTCATAGTGGGTAAATTTTAGGATATTTATTTTGCGTTTGCAAGTTTTGTTATCACAGAATCCCGCGCACTGGGAACGTGCGCGGCGAAACAAGAAACCGCCCGAATGGGCGGTTTTGTTTTATTATTCCAGACTGGTGCTGATAATGTCGTTATACATACCAACCTCGTCCCCGCCGACATAGCAACGGATGTGGCGGCCGACCTTGTCCATGAATTCGTCATAGGCGGCCTTTTCTACGGCATCCAGCTTGGCATCTTGGACACTTTTCGTACCCAAATTCGCCAGAACGCCACCGGCAGCCCCCAGCACAACGGTGCTAACCGCGGTTGTCCATGCCTTCTGCTTGGCACTGGCGCCTGTATCCGATGTTAGTGCACTACAAGCATCTATCAGATTTTGTACAGCTGTGTTCAAATTCTGATTTGTTGTGGCAACTGTAGCCCCACCCTTATTTATAACAACTGGTGCATTATTGCTGGCAGTGTTATTTACATAAGTATTATCTAAGTCCGAATTCGTAACCCCAGTAGACGCGTCACACAATACAATCGCAACCTCTGTAACTTCTGTGCTTTCGAATATTGTTCTTGCAGGCGCTTTTATGCTGCTCCAATTAACCAAACCATTCGAACATTGTGTTGAAGTATTTACATTCCCCAATAGTGTGGATTTACCATCTGACGGACATGTTACTTTAGCGTCTATCAATTTGTACGGAGATGTTGCATCGATTTTATTCTGAACATCTTTTGGCGTACCTCTTACTACAGAGCATGTCACGCTTGTAGAATTATTATAAGACGATGTACCAGTATTCATGTTTTGTCTTACAATGTTAAGGCTAGCATTTACTTCTGCATTTGACTTTAGCTTTGTAGCCGCGCTTAACATGGCTGTCAAATAAGCGGAACGCATTTCTGCAGAAGAGCCTACTGAATTTTGCCATCTTGTACCATTCGTTACGCAACTTTCGGCGCTTGTTTTGGTATCATTTGACTGCCCCCAACCTGTTAAGCCGCCCAATGCTTTGCCGTTGGCAATCGAGTTACCCAGCGCCAGACCGCCAGCACCACCGGCAACCGTTCCCAGTACTGTCATCCATGCCTGGGTGCGGCCATAGCCCTTGGATGCGGTGTCACGTGCCTCGCCGGCGACCTTTTGCGCCATTTCTTCCAGCGCACTGCCCGGAATCCAGGAACCGCAGGTAAAGCTGTCGCCGACCGCAAAGTATGCCGTTGACCATGACGCACCATCACGCATAACGTCCTGGATGTCTTTGTCGTCAGACTGCAGCGTGATACGTACACGACAGAACGAGTTGTAAATATCGTTGCTGGCCGCGAACTGATTTGTTGTCAAACCTGCCGTCGCATAGTTGGTCGGAACCTTGGTCGACTTTAATTTTACCCACATAAATGTGCTGCCGCTATCTTTGCTGCCCAGGATGCCGCCGCTGTTGGACGCCATGCACATATTCTGTTCTTTGGTCAGTTTCGCGTTATATTTCGCCTGAGCCTCTTTCTCCAGGTCATAAATCAAATCTTTGAACAGCGTGGATGCCGCCTGGGATTCAACGTATGTGGTATAGGAGATATATACCGGCTGGTCATAGATATTGCCCGCGCTGTCGACAGAGTAGCAGACATTCTGGTCTGTGCCGCCCTTGGTCGTGCACAGCGGGTTGCCGTTTTCGTCAATCGCGGCAATCTGGTCTGTTTGCGCAGTAATGGATGTCGCAGAACCCGCATCAATCCAGCCTTCGCGAACATTGGACGCGCCGCCCCATGACGATGTCGTGTTTGACTGCGCCAGTTTCAACTTGTTACGTTCAATCGCCAAGTGTTCTTCGCAGACAGAGGCATTCTTTACCGTGTCCAGGCACAGGCCCAAAACAATTGTATAATCCAGAACACCGCCGACTTTATTCATGCTCTTGTCAAAGGTGGAGTTGCCGGTGTCGGTCAAACTGCTGTATACATCTGTACGATTACGATAGCAATTCTGATAATCTGAACCGCACATCGATTTTACGCATGATGTGGCGACCGCCTGGCACTGACGCTTCATCGTGGCGATGGCGGCGTCGCTGTAGCTGCTGGCCAGGGTTGCATTCAAAGACGCGATAACGCCGATTGGGTCTTTGTCTTCTTCGAATGCAGGGAACAGGATGTCAAACGCATCATTATTTACATAAGTATATGAATACGTGCCGGTTGAATTCGGATTGGTTGCCGCATATTTGCAGTAAGCATCAGTATTTACAACCGCCGCGCAGCCTGTCTTTAATTCTTCGTAAGACGCACTGTTGTTGATGGATTTGTCACGGCTGCCAAATACCTGAGAGTAGCAGGCCGCGCCGGAACCCGAACCACATACGCGCATTACGCACGATTTGATGGTTTCGCTGCACTTATTCTTGGCCTTGGTGTCGAAATCATCGACCAAGTCGCTGATTTTCGCCTTCATAGAGGCATTCATGCGGGAAGCATAGGCCTCGTCATAAATTTCTTCCTGATTGTCTTCGTCACGCAACTGGGATGCGGTCGGCATCGTGCCATTGCCCAAGAATGTGGCATAGCAATATTTATTCGAGCCAATTGTCGACAGACAAGAATTTTTGATATAAGACGATATGGAAGACTTGCTGATTAAATCAGATATAGCCAATGCATCGGCGGCCGGCACAATACCATCGCCGTTATTAATTGCGTCAACGATGCTGATAACAGACTGAGTACTGTTTTCATAGCATTTATACGGATTGGCCGCACAGGCGTTCAAGATACACTGGTCGACAACCTTGTAGCATGTTGATACCGCGTTTACCGCCGCCAATGCCGCACCCTCTGTTATCATTTCGCCAATACGGCTGGATGCACTGGGGGTGGCCGATGTTGTGGCCGAACCAAACAGTTCAATTAAACCATCACTCTGGCAACGGGCCAGGGTCGAATCGCAATATACGCGCTGCTTTCTAAATTCTGTGTTTGTTGTGCACAATTCAAAGTCGGCGCCGCACACGCTGTCTTTCTTTAGACATGCGGTATAGCGCTTTACACAGGTCGAAGTGTCATAACGGTTGGAAATCGCCGCGCCGGTAATTAACTGGCCCAAGACACTGCCTTCGGTCGGGTATGTGTATTCCGTAACCTCGCCATAGCTGTTTTTAGTCTTAACAGTGGACAATGCACTGACCGTGCCGGTACCAAACAGGCTGGATACGCCGGCGGTGCTGCACTGGGCCAGGGTCGATAAACACTGTGGCATTTTGCCGTGGAACAAAACGTTGGTTGTACATTCTTCGAAATCCGGACCACAGGCATCCGAGCCCTTCATGCATGAAGTATAGGCGTCAATGCATTCCGCATTCGCCAGCAGCGTGGATGTTGTTGTGGTCGTCGTTGTCGTACCACTTGTTATATATGCAGTCATTGTCGGCATGCGCGACGACGCAGTGCCAATAACACTGGGGCGTGCAGTTACCGCAAAAGACGCAGGAACACAGCCCAAAACCGCCATAAAACCAATCGTTTTGTACAGAAAAGACATTCGACTCACTCCATTATTTATGACTGATTATATCATAAATCACGGCAGTGATAAAGGAAAATATAGTAAATTTACGCGTCTAAAATATCTAACAATTCGTTCATATCGTCCGGCAATGGGGCCTTGAAACGCATGGGGGCGCCCGTTACAGGATGCGCAAATTCCAAAACGGCGGCATGCAACATCTGGCCCGAATGAGTTTTGATAAAATCCAACAATTCCGGATTCTTGACACTGCCCAGGCGAGCAGCGCCGCGACCATAGACCGGGTCGCACAAGACCGGAAACCCGTGCGCCGACAAATGCACGCGAATTTGGTGCGTGCGCCCCGTCATTAGCGTACAGCGAAACTGAGACACGCCCGCACGAGGCCAAGCATCCACGACGTCCACAACGGTATGTGCGGGCTTGCCCCCGGTTTTTACCATGCTCATTTTCTGGCGATTGCGGGAAGAACGCGCGATATTGCCCGTAATATCGGCCCCCGTCCAATTCGGCACGCCCCATACGAACGCGATATATTTGCGCGTTAAATCATGTGCCATAAAAGTCTTTACCAGATTACGATATGCCGCATCGGATTTGGCAAAAACCATAACGCCACTGGTATCCTTGTCCAGGCGATGAACAACCCCGGGGCGCACCTCCCCCCCCAGCGCCGACAAATGCGTGTGCGCCAATATATTTTGAACAAATGTTCCGGTATGATTACCGGCAGACGGATACATTACAACGCCGCGCGGCTTGTTTACGACGATGATATCGTCGTCTTCGAATAAAACATCAAGGTCAAAATCGCGCGAAACGTTAGCAGATGCCGCAGGCGCCGCCACCGGCGCATTGACAGCGACAGAAAACACGTCACCGGCGCGTACGCGCTCTGATGGCTTTACCGGTGCGCCACTGCGCGTGACAGGGAAACGCTGCACCTCGCTTCTGGAAAATTCTAGCAGTTTGGAGGCCAAAAATTTATCCAGGCGCATGCCGGCGCTATCTTCTTCGACTGTAAATTCACGAATGTCTGACATAAAAATCCTATTTATAGTTTTCCCAATCATCGCCCCGGGTACACTTGGACAAATCGATAGTCAAATCACGGTCGCCGGTAACAGGACACGATAGAATCCCGGTTGTTGCCGCCTGGTCTGCATCACGGCCGGCATTGCGCCAGGCAAACTTAATCTCACGCGGAGGATATACACATGCAACGCGCAGTGTGCCGTCATGCGTCGCACCCGGCCCCAGCCAAACACGCACACCATCGCCCAGACCGTAGCATGGGAATCCGTCAAGATAATACAAAATCAGGCCGCGACCAACCAATTTGTTACCGGCAGAATACTTAAATTTCCCATAATATTCACGTAGCGTCAGACCCGTTACACCCTGCCAGTCGGTACTGGTGGAAAATATGCTGATGCGGGGGGCGGGCGCAGGGGCATCGGCCGCGATTGCACCATGGATGCCAATTATGCAAAACAATGCCGCAATTAGCGTCTTTTTCATTGCGCGACCTCTTGGTCTTTTAGTTCAACTGTGATTTTTTTAACGCCCGTCGCCGGTGCGGACAATGTATGCGAGAACTCAACCGATGCGCCCGGGTCTAAAAGCGGTGTTGTTGGCAGGAACTTCTGGCGTGCGATGGGGGCGCCGGCCTCGTCACGCGACACGATTATCAAATCCGGCACGCCGTATATTTCGTCCGACTGATTCACAATATGACCACGCACGACAAAATGCGCAACGCCGCCGGCATCCAAGACAGGCTTAACCTCGGCCACGGTCGCAATTAACGGACGGTTGGATATTTCCGCCGCACGATGGTGCGCAACGACGACCACCGTGAACACAACCGCCGCCAGCAACGCACACAGCGATGCAAAAAACACCATCCACGCCCCGCGACGCGACGGCGGCGCAACGCGCCACGCATGTCCACAGACCGCGCATTTTACCGCCCCACCCTGGGCACCTGGAACATTATATTCAGTTTTACAAAAGTCACATGCTATCTTCATATCTTGATTTATACCATAATTCATTCCAAATTCAACTGGCGATATTTTGCGCGGACACTATTTTGAATTTCCGTTATCGCATTCATGTAATCTGCGGCCGTTGCGTTCTTGTTCGTGGCAACAGAATTAAAAATCTGGGTGGCGGTGGTCGAACTGTCACCATACTTGCGCACGGCAATGGGCGCCATGTCGCGCAAATCAAAAAACAGCACGTCAAAGAAACTGGCCTGGCGCCACTGGCCATCCCAGAAATAATCCGGATTGCTGGAATCTTCGATGCGTTCGCGCACAACCAGGCGCGGCGTAATAGACCCCGCAAATCCAACTGTTACAAATATCGCATCAATGCGACCCGTCGTCATGTCCAGCGCCTGATTAATATTCATCTGGGCGAAATCGTCATCCGTACCGACAGAAAGGCCGCCCAGCGTCATATTTGACACATACAAATCACCGGTTGTAAAACTGGAAAATCGGGCCGTGTCACTAAGCGAGAACGCACCGGATATATCCATACTTTTAGAATCGGACGACAGGCCGCCTGATACGGTTGTGGTGCCAGCAAAAAAGGCCTTGTCCAACGATACGCGGTTCTTGAATATAACATTATCCGCCACCATTTGCCCAACAGTTAGCGTTTCATCAAATATTGCAGATGACACATCAAAGAATGATGCATCTGCAATATCATGCCCGCCAAGATTTAACGGCGACATCATTGTTGCATCCGCACTGCTATCGGACGGAACACGCCACAGATATTTTGCATTATCACGCGTTACGGCCGTCGTGCCAATGATGCCGTCCGCACCACCGAGCCCCAAATCAACCGCACCCGCACGCCATGCGCCGTACGCCCCATACGCACGCGTGCCATCGATAAAGCCCATGGACTGACCGCCCATATTTACAATCTCGCGCGTGCGAAGGGGGGATATATCCTGGTCCGACAAAACAACCACCCCCTGAAGCGTTGCCTGATTGTTATAATCGTTGGATTTCAATATGCGCAACTGATAGTCCGCAGCTCTGGTCTCTATCACACTTTCTGGCACACCATAATCCGCCAAATCCGACAGACGCACCCGCACAATGTTACGCCCGACCGTTGCCAGCAGGTCTTCACGATTGGCAATTATGTAGCGTTCCAGTGCGGTTTGTATTGCACCCATCTGTTCCAGTGTTGCAATATTCTGGGCACGGGTTGTCGCACGAACATGATACCGCAATATAAACGGCAGCATTAACACAACCAGCGCAATGCTTAACAATAATTCAACCAGCATGCTGCCGCGGCTGGCGGCAGGTGACTGGTCGCAAAAAACTCGTGTGGCGCTATTCATTTTTTGGCATTACCGATTTCCAACCGGCCCCGGTTATGGCGCGAAACTCTGACTTGGATGGCAAGTCCGGCAGCTGTGCGCGCGATAATTCAAATACTGTAAATTTTGGCGGTGTGCTTGACGGGAACGACCACGAACCAATTTTTAGTGGAACGGTCGTCGACATTAGCAATTCGCCCGACAACGTTAAACCAAAATCATCATAAAAAACCATTTCTTGAGCTGAGATATATGGCGCAACAACCGAATTAACATTAATGGATGTAAACCCGCTGATGGTGCGCAGTGTTGTGGATTTTAACGTCAAATCACGTGCAACGTTTATCGTACCGACCACCGTCGCACGGTCTGTTATAATGCGCCCCTTGGTGGTATAGCCGGCGCCGTTTAATGACGCCGCCGTGATTGTACGAAATCCTGTAATGTCGCCTGTGACACGCGTTGCACCCAACGACGCTGTACCCCCGTCAATAATCGCCCCGCCGGAAAAATATATCGAGTCGGCCGACACATCGGGCGACGTGATAAATGACGCCGACGCATCTGTAATCTTGGCGGAATCAGCGGTAACAGTCCCAACATCAAAAACGTTATAGCCGCCCATATTTAGGTCACGCAACATTGTGTTCAAATCGTCTTCGCCCGATGTGCCACGATGCAAGAAACGGTGCATATCTTCGCCTGAATAATCATACGATATGCGATATATCAAATTGCCAACATTAAAATCCGGTGCGGCAACCGCCCATGCATCGCCATAGGCAACCCCGTCATCGGCCACAACCGCCGCATCCGCCCCAATATGATGGGCAATATCCGCCACACGCAATGCATCCATCCGAAGGTCATAGGCCAAATATACATCTGTTACCGTTGCGCCACGCAATGCGTATTTATCAATAAATCCGGCATGCGGAAAATCAGATATACCCGCCAGCTCTTCATCCGAGAGCTTTATCTGCACGGTATCAGGCCACTTGTCCTGATTCATGCGAATAAAATTCATAACATCATTACGGACATAGGTCACATCACGCGCAACGCGCATATCCACTATATTTTGATTGGTACGCGAAATCTGGTTATAAACAAAGGGCGCAGCCATGGCAACAATCGCCATAGACAGCAGTACTTCCAATATGGAGGCACCACGCGAATTATCATCAAAGATGCAAGATTTATTTACAGTCACTGCCGCCTTCCATCAAGCATTTCTTTATATTTATTCTTTGTTCCAGACGCGTCCAATATACATACTGGCAAATTATATACTGCGACAGCGACGCCTGATTATACGTGCCATCGGCCGCCACAATTACAGAACGGCAGTCAACCGTCTTGTCATCATCATTGGCGGGCGTGGCAATAATCGAGAAAGAGCCGTTATTAATCGTATCAAGATAAACATCCTGTAGTTGCGATGTGCCACCGGGGCGAATATCCAAAATAACCGCCCCATCCCCACCATTTGACAGCGCATCCGACGTTTGGTCGCGCATGGTAATGTTTGATGCGATTAAAGTATCCGTTTCAATACCGCTGCGCGTGTTGGACACCAATTCTTCGCCATCGGTATCAATAAACACATCCTGACCACGCGCCACGTTTACATACGACGACACATCCAGACGCTCAACACTAAAATTCATGTGGTCGGTAACAACACTGCCGCGCACATTCCATTCGGCACCACCTGTAAAACTGTTGCGGCCCGCCGTCATGGAAAGCTCATAGACAGACGCAACATCGGTAATAAAATTGCCCGTATCGCCGTATAACGCGATTGTCTTGGCCGACATATTATCCGCAACCAATGTTCCACGACTAAGCGCCAAGGCCGATGCGCCGCCAACACTTTGGAACACAGCGCGCGATGCCGACATTTCCGTTATGGAATTTTTTACCTTGCGACCATTTTCAACCCCGACCAGCGACAGCGTGTTTGCCTGGCCCGTGTCAAATTCCCCACGACGCGCTATAACGCGACCGGCATTGTTAAAGACATTGCCGCCCATATCCAAATCTGTTAAAAACGCAGTGTTGGCGGACGCGACCTCGTTACGGCGGACAACATCCGAAAAGGCGTCATCTAAAACAATACCAACTGTTACAACGCCACCGAAATAATCTGCGTAAAAGCCAATTCGGCGTGAAAGCTCGGCCAATTGCAATTGAGACAGGTCGCCGCCGGATAATTCCAAATGCGCGGATATATCGTATGCATTTTTTTCAATAACCAGCGCAATATCCTGGCCCAATGCCGTACGCGGCACAAAGCCCAACGGCAGGCCATAGGGCTCTAACAAATCAGAGAAATCTTCGCCAGCAACAACTGTCGTATCATACTTTATATTTGATGCATTTTCGCGGATAAATATTCGGGCCGCGGTCGTCGCGGTATCAACCTGGCGCGTGGTCGAATACATACGGTCTGACGCATCACGTGCGGTTATTTGATGCGCAATGAACGGAACAAACGCAAAAATCAAGGACAATGCCAGCAATGCTTGCAGTAAAAAATTCCCACTTTGACGCGGCATTTGCGCAATTCCCCTCCGTATGGGCACAGTATAGCCGCCGAAAAAAAATATTGCAATCAGTTTTCAGATACTATAACATCACGATGTTGAAATGGCGGCATGATGAAATACAGCCGGCGGAGAAAGAAATAACCGTTTCCTAAAAAACAAAGAAAAAATACATGCAAAATAAGAAAAACCAATCCGGGGTCGGGCTGATGATTCAGCGTTGTCATAAATGGCGTCAAAAGCGCAAGCAGTACATGGACCAGGCACGTCAAACCGCCGATGAAATTGAACGCGAACGCCTGCTGCAGGCGGCAGAGCATTATGGCCGCATAGTCAGCGCAGAACAGGGAAAAATTGATTCTTCACGCGACCCAAAAGAAAAAAGCAAGCCCGCCGAAGAGGCGCCAGAGACAGCCGAGGAAGAAGAAACACCATTCCCCGATTTTATTACAGATTTGAAATAAAATTGTGCGCCAATGGCGCACTTTTATTTGTTGAAATTTGACTATGGTTTGCTATGCTTTCCACCAAAGGAAAGAATTGCATGGATACCAACTATACCGTTTTAGCACGCAAATACCGCAGCCAGGATTTTCAATCTCTTATCGGACAGGATGTTTTGGTCAAGACACTGACCACCGCAATCAATACTTCGCGCATTGCACACGCGTATATTTTTACAGGAATTCGCGGCACCGGGAAAACCAGTACTGCACGTATTCTGGCCAAGGCGCTAAATTGCCTGTCATCTGACCGGGCGACGGCCGCACCATGCGGGACATGCGAAAACTGTCGGGCGATTGCGGCCGGCCAGCACATAGACGTTCTGGAAATCGACGCGGCGTCACACACAGGCGTTGACAACATGCGCGACATTTTAGACGCGGCGCAGTATCGTCCGACAAACGGCCGATATAAAGTATATATAATCGACGAAGTTCACATGCTGTCGACCAGCGCGTTTAACGCACTGCTAAAGACACTGGAAGAGCCGCCGGCACATGTAATCTTTATTCTGGCAACAACTGAAATACGAAAAGTACCGGTTACCATACTTTCCAGATGTCAGCGATTTGACCTGGTACGCGTGCCGGTTGAAACACTTAAAAAGCACTTTGCATGGATTGCCGGGCAGGAAAAGATAGAATTGTCGGACGGGGCAAACGAACTGCTGGCACGCGCGGCGGACGGGTCGGTGCGTGATGGATTGTCCCTGCTGGACCAGGCAATCGCCCAGACCGGCGGCCACGTTGACGAAGCGGCGGTTATGGACATGCTAAAACGCGCAGACCGTGGGGTTGTCGTAGACTTTATGCGTACGTTGCTGGCGGGTGATGTGGCGGCGGCGCTGGAAAAATCAGACCAGATTTACACCAATGGCGCCGATTTGACCATGCTGCTAAACGACATGATGGAATGGACGCATTGGGCAACACGCATGCACCCGGCGCTGCATATGGGTGACGCGGATAATTCGCCATATACCGCAGACCAGCGCGACCAAATACGCGAGATAAACAAAACGGTAAAATTAAACACCCTGTCACGTATATGGCAGGTTATGGTTGCCGCCACCGCTGAAATGCAGGCATCAAATAATCAAAAGCAATGCTTTGACATGCTGGTGGTACGTTTAATGCACATTGCCGATATGGCACCGGTATCAGAATTATTAAAACAGGCCGCCGCCGCGGCAAATGCGCCACGTGGCGCAACACCCGCACGCAGCAATGACGGCGCGACGCAAAACAATGCGGCGGCCACAAAAAAATACCGCACGGTAACATCGGCCGCAGATTTGGCCACCGCCCTGCAAGAGGCAAAAGAGCTGCTGCTATACTCTTATTACAGCAGCAACATCGAAGTATCAGAATTTACAGACGGCGCAATCACATACTTTGACCGCAAGGGCGATGCGGACTTTGCGCCAAAGCTGGCAAAATGGCTGGCAGATAATACAGGGCGCCAGTGGGAATTGCACCGCGCGACAGAATCTGTCCATGCACACACCGTGACCGAGCAGAAAAAAGAAGAGTTGGAGGCAGACCCCATGGTTGCCAATGCAATGAGTCTGTTTGCAGACGCGGAAATTGTTGGCGTGTCAAACTAACATAAAAAAAGAGAGAGAAATATGACCGAAGAATCAGGACGTTCTTTGATTGAGATTATCGGCGTTATGGCGGTTGGTGCCATAATGACAGTCAGCGCGGTTGGCGTATACAACATGATACGCAACAACCAGACGCGCACCATTGCCGCCGCGGAACTGGAACAGGTGGCAAAAAACACTAAACTATTGCTGGAGATGCGCGGCGATTATACAGGCGTATCGGTTGACTATTTAATAAAGGCGGGGGCATTGAAATCCGACCGTGCGCCACTTGGCACCGAATGGTCGGTTACCGCCGACGCAAACGGTCAGCGCTTTGCCATTAATTTGGGCGGGCTGACGACAGGCGAATGCGATTACTTTATAACCGCCACACCAACATGGGCGACGGCCGTTTTGATTAACGGTACGCCGTCAGATTCTGCAATCGATGCATGCTTTACATCCAGCACCAACCAGGTGGTATTTATAGTGGAATAAATGAAAAACATACGCGCCATTTTCGCGATTTTGGGATGCACTATTCTGGCGGCATGCATGACATACCACAGCCCAGACCGCAACACATGGCGCGAATACCTGCGCGGGGCCAGCTTTGCCGACATGACGGAAACATCGCGCATTGCAAAGCGGCCCGTGTTTTTAGGTGCGGGTGGGCGAACGGTTCTGGATGCGGCGGCGGCAGACGCATCCAAACTGGAATACGGCGACAAGGCGGCAAACGATAATGCCATAACTGTGAACTATATGGCGAATTTGGAATATGCGCTCTATGATGCGTTGCGCAAGCCCGGAATATCGGTTCAGCGGGCGGGTACAGACGTTGTTGTCATACTGGTGCGCGATGCGATAATGGAATTGGATGTTGCCGACATTTCAGCCGATGGCGCGGATACTTTGCGCACAATTGCAAAAATTTTGAACAAATACGACGCAACTTTTATGGAAATTGCCGGATATACCGATGCCATGCGCAACAGCGATGCGGCATACGCCCTGTCGATGGATATGGCACAACGTGTGGCAGTATTCCTGGCCCAGCAAAAAATCGCGACTGCACGCATGTTTATTGCCGGGCGCGGCGCGGCCCGCCCTATTGCCGCCCAGGATGACATTGGGCGCCTAACCAACCGGCGCGTGGAAATTCGTATCGCACCAGCGCGATAACTTTCATCTTTATATTTTATTTTTTTATTGCTATACTTTTTACAACCAAAACAAAGGTAAGGAAATTATGGCAAACAAAACATCAAATACAGCTGCAAATCCGGCGGCAAAAAAATATGCAAAAATCGGGATTGTTGCCGCGGTTGTAATCGCGGTGGGCGCAATTGGCATCTGGGCGGTATCGGGCCACAATGGCCGTGGTGCGAATCTGGACGTGGCAATGAATGAAGTGTCCGGTGACGCGGCAAACGGTGCAAACCTGCGTATCGCGGTAATTCGCATGGATGCAATCCAGGCAGAGGCCGCCGCACTGCAAGACCTGCGCAAGCAGAAAGAATCTTATGAGGAAAAACTGCGCGATGAATTGACACGCGAACAGAAAACACTGGAAAAAGAAAAGGCGGAAATCGAAAAATCCCAGGATGTGCTGTCACGTGATGCATTGGCGCGTCGTGTAAACGACTATCAGAACCGCGTTACAAAGCTGCAGCGTGATTTGACAGAACGTGCCCAGAGCATCGACGTTGCATTCCAGAAGGCGTTAAGCGAAGTACAGGCCAACCATTTGGACCCGATTATTGAGGCGACAATTGCTAAAAAGAACCTGTCGCTGGTAATTGATGGCCGCTTTGCACGCGTTGGCAACGATGCCCAGAATCTGGATATTACAGACGAGGTTATATCGGCGCTGAACAAAAAAGTATCATCTGTTAAGATGGACAAGCCGCAGGGTTTCTAAATCATAAACGTAACAAATAAAACACCGGCAAATGCCGGTGTTTTTATTTCTGATAAAAATTCCAAAGATGCTTAAACTGGTTTGTGAATTCTTTGTTTTGTTCCGGAAAAAACATACAGTTTTCCGCATTTGAATTTGTTGCGGACGATGTCCAGTTATACGAGCCTGTTTCTATGTCACGCGTATCAAATATGGCGAATTTATTATGCATGATTTTATGAGTTTTATTTAACACAACCGGAATCCCTGCATCGTGAATGCGGCCAATTAATGAGGCACGTCCTGCGGACTGCAATTTATCGCTAATCACGCGCACGGCAACACCGCGCGACTGGGCGGCAATTAAACTGTCGACTATTTTGTCGTTGGTAATTGAATATACCGCGACATCAATTGTTTTTTTTGCGCCGTTAATACTGGCGACAATGTTATTTTCGCAGTCTGGGCCTGGGGTAAAATATATACGCGCCCAGGCCTTTTCTGGAATTGCAGGCACAGGCAGTGGCGCGGCATCCAATTCATATTCCGCCGCATCACGCGCAGACGACGACCACAGATTTTTCCACCAAGATTTCTTTTCCGCCGACGACGTCATCCCCAGAACAGAATACAATTCCTGCTCGGCCGCGCTGCCTTTTTGGACGATTAAAATTAGAACTTTATTATCGCATTTTCCCACAACAAGGACGTCACCCGCCTGGCCTGAACGCATTACATCATTTTGATTATAAATCAGCTTGCCCTTGCCTGCACCACCATATGACGGCGGATAGAAATAACGCCAACTGGAATCACCTGCGATTTCTATAACACTATTGCCTTGATATATATAATTCGTTTCAAAATCGGCCCGGGACACCCCGAATATTTCAACCATTGCCTTGGATGCCTGAATATAGCGATTCACATCCATACTATCGCTTTTGGTAAAGGTTTTAGCCATTACAGCAGAACATTGTGTTAACTGCTTTGCTTCAAAAGCAAAACCCGTAATTGGACATAACAACAATAGTAAAAATACAAAGCGTTTCATGCATTACATGCTATCAAGTTTTTATTCCCATAACAACAAATTGTTTTTTATACGCGCCTTACAAACAGACGGGTATATAAATGCTTACCATTGATTCTACAGGCTTTGCCGTCATTGGTAAAATCCTTGTCCCGGCCTAAAATTTCAAATTTTTCCGGATTATACCACTGCAAAAAACTAAGTGGTACCCCAACAATCCCCTTATAATCTGGCGGAAAATTGGCAGATTTATCGACATTCACGGCATTCGCATTATCATACACGGGCATATTTATTGGTTTTATAAATGGCAAATCCGGCGGCGGCACACCATGCTTCATATTAGTAAACCATATGGCAGACACACCCTGCACTCCATGCGGCGTAATAAAATTCATGCCGCCCGCCCATCTGCGCACGCCAAACCATAGTTTATTGTCTTTTATATTTGATAAAATATTTTCACACGAAACAGAATTCATATTTCCAATAATTAAAAATTTTTTATCATACGCCATCAACAAATTTACAAAATCCCGAAATAATGAGAACGGTGGATTCGTTACGACAATATCGGCGTTTTTCAGTTTTTCAATTGACTGTTCACTGCGGAAATCATCCCCGCCAAGTCCACCACTGAACCATACATCACGGACAAGACCCGCTGTCTTTAATTCTGTGAAATATTTTACAAATGCACTGTCATGTGTGTCACAGTTGCAATATATTATCTTATCAAAAAAATGCGACCTGTAATGGTCGCATTCAGATTTAACATCATCATATTGTGTATAAAATTCATCGTTTTTAGCCACACGCGCCCGATGCAGCTTTTGACTGAACAATGGCATAAATCTCTCCTGTAAATAAAAAAAGCCCGGCAAATCCGGGCATGAAAAAAGCGGCATATTGCCGCAAATCTTTGAACATAATATATCATAAATTTACAAAAAAATCAATACAATAAAAAACACCCGCCAAACGGCGGGCGGGATTATTTTATAATATCGCCGGTTGCGGCGTTAATTTTTTGCCGGCCGACGGACAGCACGCCGTTCGCGTATTGCATATCGCCGCGGCCATCGATTTCTGTGCGCCAGTATACCGCACCATCGGACAGGCGCACCGCATAGACCGCGCCATCGGTCGCCATTACAAACGCCGCAGGCGACGCGATTATAAACGGCGTGGCGACACCAATTTGCGTGCACCATTTCGCGTTGCCGTTTTTAATATTTATCTTGCAAAATGCATCGCCCAGGCCGCCGGCATACACATAATCGCCATCAACAACAATCGGGGCGATAATGTCCAAAACCGATGCGCCACCGGTCATATTACTGGCACGATATACATCGGCGACCCATACAACCTGGCGCGAGTTGGGATTAACCTTGACCACTTCGCCGGTTGTTAGTCCCGCGATTACATAGCCGCCGGCGCATACTGGTGTCTGATTACTGCGCACTGAATTATTAGTCGAAAATCCAGAAAAGATTTTGCGGTCACCGTTCCAGATTGTATTTGACGCATCCTGGCGATACGGGCATTCGGCGATGGCGCCCACCGTTGTGGCGGCCGGCAAATTTTCAATTTCCGCCCCCAGCACCACAGGCGCACCGGCATCAAATATCGCCGTGCGGACACCCGGCAATATTGGGTCATGTTTTGAACATGCCCCAACCATCAACAATGCCGCCGCGGCCCATGCAATCTTACGCATAACAAAATCCTTTTATCGCAGGGCGGATGCCTGGGCTGAAATAGTTGCCGGCGCATCCGCATCGTTTATAATTTTATCCAGCCATTTGTTCGCTGTGGCGCGGTCGCCGTCGGCCAGATATTTCTGTGCGACCATCAAGCGCCCCATGTAATAATACGGCGATGATTTTGTATTCAGGTCAGAGAGGTATTTTTCCAACTCTGCCGCAGTCATGTCATCGCCACGAATGGATGCCACATGAATCTTTGCCAGGTCGCGAAAATCACGCGAGTTACCCTTGTCCGCCAGGGCCTCTATCTTGGCCGTGTCGCCATCGATAAGATATGCCTGGAACAGGGCCAAATCCGCCGTTGCCCCACCACTGTTACGTGACAGTGCCGCCAGCGCATTCGCATCAATGTTTTCAATTGCGGTCTCGTAATTTGCAGCCGTCGCCAACTTGGCATTTCGATGCGTGCGCAGGCCGATTTGCACGGCGGTCGCCGCAATTAGTATAACAAGCGCCGCCGCCACCATATAGCGGTAATATTTCCTAATGAAACGCTGGGTCTTTTCGTTATTTACTTCTTCCCATACCTCGCGGTACAGTGCGTCTTCGGCATAGTCTGCGCGTGTCTTTTTCGGTGCTTTGACTTTCTTGTTTCGTTCCAAAATCGATGCCATGGAAAAATCTCCTGTTGTATTAAGGTGGCTTGATAATTCTTATTTTATTGCTATACTATAAAAGTTATGAAAAAGCAAATCAAGAACGCTTTACAGGTTCAACCAAAAGGTGTCGTGGCACCATACCGCGGCGGGGGCGACGATGCGTCACTGGCCCAGTATATCCAGACGATACAGCAGTTTCCCGTACTGTCCGCCAGCCAGGAATATGAATACGCAACGCAATGGGTGCAAAACCAAGACATGGCCGCGGCAGAGAAGCTTATCGCCAGCCACCTGCGACTGGTTGTGTCGGTCGCATACGATTTCAAGAATTACGGACTGCCGGTGGCGGATTTGATTGCCAGCGGGAACATGGGACTAATGCAGGCGCTGCAAAAATTTGACCCAGAAAAAGGCTTTCGATTTTCCACATACGCCATGTTCTGGATTAAGGCCGAGATTTATGAAACCATCCTTAACAATTGGTCAATTGTAAAAATTGGAACGTCGGCAAATCAAAAGCGAGTGTTCTTTAATTTAGCGCGAGCAAAACGGGCACTGGGGATTATGGACAACAACATGTCTGACGACCAGACGCATGCGGTGGCCGAATACCTGGGGGTGGGCGACAATGATGTGCGCCGGATGGCAACGCGCGTGTCTGCGCGTGACGTGTCACTAAATGCGCCCGCGCGCGCCGATGATGAACGAACTGATATTTTATCCAATATGGCAGACGCCCGGCCTGATGCCGCCGAATACCTGGAGGCGGCAGAGCTGCGCCGGCGCGGATACGAAATGCTGATGCGGCATTTGTCCGCACTGCCGGAACGCGACCGCGAAATACTGCGGGCGCGACGACTGTCTGACCCGGCGGAAACGCTGGAAATGCTGGCCCAGAAATACGGCATCTCGCGCGAGCGGGTACGCCAAATCGAGGAACGCGCGTATAATAAACTGCGCGACGCTATGTTAAAAGAAGCCAAGGACAACCAATAATGCGTGAACGTTATTTTGCAACCGCCGGGATAATTATATCCCTGTTTTCTGTGGCGACGGCCAATGCGTTTGAAACCAGATTTCATGACGCAACACTGCGCGTGACAGGCTATGGAAATGTCGGAATCATAGAACCGGATTTTGATAAACCTGACTTCTTGGGCGACTGGGATGTGCGGGCACAACTGAATTATTCGCCGACGGCGCGGCATACGCTGGGGCTGGTGTATGCGTTGGATGCGCAAAGCGTGGACAGCGACGAATATATCGAAGACCTGTTCGTCCTGTGGCAGGCGCGTGATTTTGGCCGTATTGAATTCGGTTTTACCGATTCCATCGCATCCAAGCTGGGGCTGGGGCTGCCGGATGTGGGCGGGATGCGCGTGAATGACAATCCGTTATTTTACAAAAAGATAAACCCCGATGGTCCGATTATCGCCGACGGCGCGGTCGATAGCGGCGATGGCGCGTTGCGTATAAACTTTGCAACAAATGTGCACAATGGCGCACAATACGGAATATCGATTGCGGGGCTAACCGATGATTTTGATTATGCAATCGATGCGGGGGCAAAGTTCCGTATGCCCCGCGGCAAGGTAAAGACCGCCATTGCACTGGGGGCATCGTTTATCGACAGCCCGGATAATTTCCAGGCCGACCCTTATGCACCGAACTTGACGGCGGACTGGCGTGCGCAGGCATCAGCCGGTCTAAACGTGCAATACAACAGCTGGATATGGGCAATAAACGCGCGTGCGGTATATGACTATAACGCAATTTCACGCGCCGCCGACGGCATATCGGCCGGCACCGGGGTCAGCTATGACGTTCTAAATTACAGCCTGTCGTTGTCTTATATCATATCCGACACAGGGATATGGCACAGTGATGCAAACGACTATTTCGACAATACGGTTATCGCATCGTTTAGATACAAATACAGTCAAAACGTTGATGGATGGACATCTGTCGGCGTGTCGTCACACACACCGTTCCTGGGGGCGGGATTGCGGATTACGTTCTAAAAGAAAACCGGGCGACGCCCGGTTTTTTATTTGTCTACATTAAACAGGCCAATGCCGCACTGGTGTTCTTTAGCATGAACCAGCCAATGCGATAGTTTGTCGCATAGACCGTTGCCATAAACAGTGCAAAAATTGCGATAACGATAATTACGTTTGCACGACGACCACGCATGCAGTAGAGCGATATGTTGTAAAACAAAAACAAGATATATGCATCAACCGCAATGCTGATTATCCACATGGACGTGCAGTTAAACGCCAATGCGTTCAAAACCAGCACCACCGGATAAATAAAGAATATTGATGCCAAGCCTTTGATTGCGATTTCCCAATCACGTTCGCCGCCAGTGATTTCGGACACCAGCATTAGCAGTCCACCCATCACAAACAGCATTGCAACCGCCAAGACCGGCACAATCACAACCGCGGTAAACACGGCGCCAATTGTAACCGTTGCGCCACCAATTAACCGCAATCCCAATACCAGCAAGCCACCCAACAGACCGTACATAAACGCCTTTAGCATGGATTCATCAATATTGCCGTCGGCAACGATTTTCGTGAAAAAGCGCCGGGGATTAACAATAACATCCTTGATATGCGCAATCCATTTAAGCGGTTTTATCTTCATGGCAATTCCCCTATTTGATTATTTATATTTTTGCTTTATAATTACAAAAAATCAATGGAAAAAGTCATGATAAAAGTAACGATAGCAGGACGGCCTAACACAGGCAAATCGACATTATTCAACGCATTGACGGGAACGCGTGACGCACTGGTGCACGACCGGCCCGGGGTCACACGCGATACAATCGGCGGGGATTTTGCCGCACGACCATATAAATTATTTGACACCGCGGGTCTGGAAAACGCCAAATCCGGCATTGCCGCCGATTCCACCGACATGGCGACGCGTGCGGTGGCGGATGCCGACGCAATACTGTTCGTTGTGGATGGGCGTGCGGGGCTAACGGGCGAAGATTTGCAGTGGGCGCGTCTGGTTCGCCGCACAACGCGTGCGCCGGTATTATTGTTGGTAAACAAATCCGAAAGTACGCGCCGCATGGCCGACGTGCATGAATTTTATAAGCTCGGCTTTGGCGAGCCTGTCATGATTTCGGCTGAACATAAAAACGGCTTTGATGAAATATACGAATTTCTGGATAAAATCGCTGGCGTGGACGCAAACGCAGTCGCGACGGATGAAAATAATACGCCGGCCGACACGCGTATAAAAATCGCCGTACTGGGCCAGCCGAACGTTGGCAAATCAACATTTGTGAACCGCGTACTGGGCGAAAACCGCCAGATTGTGCGCGATGCACCGGGAATTACACGCGACACTGTAAAAATTCCGACGAAATTCTATGGCCGCGATATTGTTTTAATGGACACGGCCGGTCTGCGCCGCAAGGCGGGCGTAACGGATGATGTTGAAACGCTGTCCGCGCTAAAATCACTGGATGCGATTGGCAAGGCCGATGTTGTAATCTTGGTGGTGGATGCAACGCGAAATATTGAAAACCAGGCCCTGGGGATTGCATCACGCGTATATGATGCGGGTAAAATCTTATGCGTTGCCTTAAACAAATGGGATTTGGTAGAGCCCGAGATACGCGATGAAAAACTGCTGAAACTAAAGCATCAGTTCAGCAATTCGTTCCATCAGATTATAAAGCCCATGATACTGGCCATATCAGCCGAGAAAGGAACCGGCGTTCAAAACATGTTCAAACGCATTTATGAACAGTGGGATATTTCCGACGCCCAGGTGCCGACCAGTTTGCTGAACCGCATTGTTGAAAAATTAGTCACAGACCGCCAGCCGCCGATGTCACGCCTGAAACGGCCGATGAAAATTAAATTTGCCCGCCAGTCGGGCCGCCATCCAATGCGCGTTACAATAAATGTGGGCGGCGCGTCAGATATTCCGGAATCATACACGCGATACCTGCGCCGCGGAATTGCAACGGCGTTGCACTGGGAACACTTGCCTGTTGTGATTGAGTATAAAAAAGCGGATAATCCATTCGATTAATATTCCTGTATTAATCTGTGGTTGTCGCTTTCGTCAACCGTTGGGCGCGGGGAAATCCCGCGCCCATGTTTATTGCTGTGATATTGCCGGCAATGGCATAATCTGTCGGGCATTCGGGTCCCATACGCCGCGCGGTGTGCCACCATATCCCATCGCCGCGTGATGCGATGCAATCAAGAAATCCGGCAGGGGCGATGCCTCGCCCATGGCAACCTTTGCCGCCAGACGCTTTTGAACATCGGTCTTGCCCAAGAAATAACGCTCCTGCGTTGCCTCAATCGGGCGGTTGTACCAGCCCTGGATTAATATCAACTGTTTGCCGGTTTCAAGTTTCATAATATCCATCGGCGAATAGAGTAATTCTTCGCTGGTTGTTTCTTTGCCATCGGGGCCGGGCTTAATCTGCATTTTATAGCCAATCATTTTTGAAAAGCGGTCGGCGGATTCCAGGTCATTCTGGCGCAAAATAATCTTGGCCGCGGTGGTTGATATAATTGTTGCAGCCGCATCCTGACCGTACTTTTCGGCAATCTGGTGCAAGTCCTGGCCGATAATTAAGTATGATATTTTCTGACCACGTCCTAAATCTGGCCCTTGGATTACGGCCTGCATCTTTTGCATCTTTGGCATTTCGTCCAACACGAACAGAACCGGATACGGCCCCATCTTTTTCCCGTCACGGATATTATCCGGCGCATTCGCCAGCAAGAATGACGACATTAATTCAATAAATATCGCAGTGATTGGATTTAATGCCTCGGCATCGACCATGTTAATGGACAGATAGACCGTAACCGGCTTAATCTTGCCATCACGCGGGTCACGCAGACCACGCATGTCAGAGAAATGAAAATCCGAATGACTGGTACGATTACGCACCGCCGCATTACGGAATATGGACAGCCCCGCCATAACCGTAGACAGAATACTGCCGCGTTCTTTGTCGGGCGTGTTTGCCAATTGCGTTAATTCCAATACCGCACGGTGGGCATATGCATAACGACGCGCCTCGTCTACGGCGGCCTGCAATACGTCTTTCATCGGGTCGGCCATCATTACCATCTGGTCGCCCTGGCGACGGCGGTTTTCCAATTCTTCGGCGATACGAATTTGGTTCGCATTCAACCAGTCCAAGAGCATCGCCAATGATGCCTCGCGACCATGCCAGGCGTCGGGGATATTATCCCATGTGCCGATATGGACATAGTTCATTGCATTCAATTCCCCACGCTGAAGCATTGCATAGGCCGCATAGGCGTTGGGGTCGGTCATCATGGACAGGTAATAATCCGACAGTACCGCCGCATCTTCGGCATCAAACGTGCCGTTTGAGATGCGAGAGAAGAAATAGTCATCGGCCTTGGCACGCTCTATCTTCGACACCAAAAACTGCACCATTCCAGACAAAGCCGCACGACCGGATATTGTCCAGTGCGGGTCCGCGGACGAGCCGCCCTTGTCCGGCACCAAAACATTACAGATAGAGTCAATATACAGGTCGCGCTGTTCCTGGCTGAATGGAACATGCTCGGGCGATAGTGGGTTCCACGACGGATAATAAATGCCGCGTTCGGGGTCATCCTGGCCCGCCCAGTTCATGATAAACACCGGCCCAACCGTCGCACGATATGCAGACGTGCTTTGTTTCAATTCAGGTTTCGGGTCGTTAATAATCATCGAAACATTGTCACAATCCAAAATACTGGGGATAACAACACCGGCGGTTTTACCCGTTCCCGGAGGCGCCACCAATAATGCTGACAAGCATTCATCAAACATTAACGGAACTGTTTTATTCTTGTTCTTAAAATACCCCAGTACCATCATAAAGCCATTAAACAGACCTTCTTTGTTCTTGAAATCAGCGCCCATTTTTTTAATGTCTTCGGCGCTGGCCTTGTTGGATGATTTTTCCGCAAATTTGCCGCCGGCGTGCGGGTTAAATTCCTTGGTAAGTGCGGTATCCGCCATAAAATAGTATGCGATAATTGGTATTATTGGCGCAATGCACGGCATATCTGTGCGTAAAAAGCATCGCACCAGCCAGTCCGGGATTTCCGCGATGACAGACATACCCAAAGTAGACAATGCCTGGCCTAAATAAATCCACGTCCACCGCCATGATGCCGGTGAAAAACCATATCGCCAAAAATGCTCTATAATAAACGCCAGACCAAACCCCAGCGCACACGCCAGCCATATTCCAACCGCCCAGCGGATGTTCCAAAATATCTGCGCAAAGGGCTTGCGCTCATGCTCTTTATAAGCGCTGGATTTGAATATATTTAAGCCTTTGGACGAACCGCCGGCGGATAAAATCTTGAACTTCTCTGCCATTGTGTTATGATTATATCAGAAAAAAGCATAAAATGAAAAACATTCCACGCATTTTTGTCGGAAATAATGTTGCATCTGGCGATGTAATATCCGCACCGCGCGATGTGGCGCATTATCTGCGGCGCGTAATGCGAACGAATGAATTTCTGGCGTTTGGTGGCGGGGTGGAATTTACGGCACATCTGTCCGATGACGACAAACAAATCATTATCGGCAATGCAACAAAGCACGCCGACCCGGCGGGCGATATAACGCTGATGTTTGCGCCGATTAAGCGGACGGATGATTTAATTAACATGGCAACCCAGCTAGGCGTGGCGCGACTTCAACCTGTTATAACCGCACGAACAAACGCCGCGCATATCAACTGGGAACGCATGCGCAAAATCGCGACCGAGGCCGCCGAACAATCCAATCGCAACAGTGTGCCTGAGATACTGGCCCCGGTAAAGTTTGAAGAGCTAAATCTGGCCGATGTAACGTTTGCAGATGAACGCGCGGCATATGGCGCGGCGTTACCATCGGCGGGTCGCGGGAGACAATTGCTGGTCGGGCCCGAAGGCGGATTTTCCGATGATGAATTTGCAGCCTTGGATGCGGCGGGGGCGCACGGCATATCATTGGGCGCGACAATTTTACGCGCGGAACTGGCCGCGGCGGTCGCATTATCACGGATGACGGCATGAAAGTTCGTATTGCAAAATTTATCGCAGACGCAGGCGCCGCATCCAGACGGGCGGCCGAAAACCTGATTGCAGACGGCGCGGTTGCCGTCGGCGGCGTTGTAATCGACAGCCCTGTATTCTTTATCGACCCCGAAAGCGACATTGTAACAATAAACGGCCAGCCAATTCGGCCACGCGCAACAACAGAATTGTATGCATTTCACAAGCCCCTAAATACCATGACAACTATGTCTGACCCAAACGGGCGCAAGACCATATACGATTGCCTGCCGGAAAAGTATCGGGGATTGAAATATGTTGGACGGTTGGACTATAAAACGACAGGATTGCTGTTGCTGACTAATGATGGCGAACTGGCGCGAAAACTATCCCTGCCGGCGTCGCATATTCCGCGGACATATATTGCAACAGTTAACGGGCGCGATATGCGCGGACTGGACGCGGCACGGCGCGGAATAACCGTTGATGGAATAACATACCGCCCCATGATAATTGACGAACTTGGGGATGGAAACCTGCGCATTATTGTTGACGAGGGCAAGAAGAACGAAATACGCATCGTACTGCGTGCATGCAGACTGCCGGTGCGGCGCCTGCATCGCATTTCATTCGGGCCGATTGAACTGGGCGATATGAAAGTTGGCGAAATACGCAAATTACCACAGAAAACAATTGACGCGATGCTAAAATCTCTCTAATATTCCAATTAAGGAAGGGAGATTTATATGAAAAAAACAACCTCTAAGAAGACTTCAACCGCAAAGAAGCCCGTAAAGGCAGCGCGACCCGCCGCAGCGACAGCGCAAAATACCAAGCCCGGATTTTCCCCTTGGTCTTTGTCGATTTATATTTATTGGTTTATTATTTTGTTCTTTATCGCGGCAACATTCTATATTCTGGGGCGCAGCCATAATGTATTGAATACTATGCCGAACAATGTTGAAATCACAGAAGAGGCATTGCTGCAATCCGAAGATTATTACAACAGCGGCAAGACCAAATTGCTGGCCGGAAACACAGAAGAAGCGATTAGCGATTTGACCGCGGCGATTGATGCGGGCAATGCAAATGTTGACGCATACGTTCTGCGCGGCGAGGCGTACATGCAGTCTGGGAATTATGCGCTGGCCCTGGCGGACTTTAATGCGGCAATTGAACAGGACTCGACAAATTCCGTTGCATATTATGACCGCGCGTTGTTAAACACGCGCCTGGAAAATTATACAGGCGCCCTGAATGATATTAACAGTGCGTTGGCGGCACGCACGGCGTTTCCGAACAATATCCTGCAGATGCGCGACCTGTATGCAAAGCGTGGTCAGCTAAATCTGTGGATGAAGAACTGGGAAGGCGCGGTTGCCGATTACACTCAGTCCTTGGCACTGCCGGACGGGGTTGTATCGCCAGAAGTTTATGCAGAACGCGCCGAGGCGTTTACAGCACTGGGGGCACTGAATGCCGCGATTAATGATTATACAAGTGCGGTTCGCGTAATATCAGAGCAGATTCAGGGCGTACAGTCAGCAGAGGAACGTGAAACACTGTCTGCCAATGCGATGGATTACTATGAAAAGTCCGCGGCATTGAATGTAAAGCTGGGGAATTTAACATCGGCACGCAGTGATTTGGAATCTGCATACACAATCGCCGTTGCGTTAAATAACGAAGAAATCATGACACATCTGCAGGGATTGGTAGCCGACCTGGATGCGAAAATGAACCCGCAACCGGCGCCTGCCGACCCGGTTATAGAGTCGGTAGAGATAGAACAAACCGAGGTTGTTACAGAATAAAAAATCCCCGAAAGGGGATTTTTTTTATACAAGAAAAACAGTAATTATACCGATACAGCATCGCATAGTGAACGCTGCGCTTAACCGCGGATTTTACGCAATACTACCATAATGCCTGCGGGCGTCATCCCCGGAATGCGTGACAGGGCCGCAATATTTTCAGGGCGCGTGGCAGACAGCTTTTCAATCAATTCATTAGTCAATCCCGGCAGGTCGGTGTAATCAAAGCTTGCTGGGATTTTTAATGCCGCATCACGGCGATAGCTGTCCATTTCCCGCTGGGCACGGGCGATATAGCCGGCATAGAACTTATCATTTTCGGCAATTATTGGTGCACGTAATTTCATTACCGCATCATAATGCGATGGCGGCGTCAGGCCCAGTGCCACACCCATTTCCCCCAGACGGGCGACGGCATTATCCGCGCGCAGCGACAGACGATATTCCGCGCGTGATGTAAACATACGATACGGTTCGTCCACGCCCAGGGTTGTTATATCATCAATTAACACACCAATCATTGAATTGGTGCGGTTTAATTCCAAAAAGTCCTGATTTAATGCATATGCAGCGGCATTTGCGCCGGCGACAATGCCTTGGGCGGCGGCCTCTTCATAGCCGGATGTGCCGTTAATCTGGCCTGCAAAGAATAAACCGGGCAGGTCACGCGCCGCCAATGTCGCGTGCAGACGACGCGCATCAATCGCATCGTATTCAATGGCATAACCGTAACGTGCGATACGCGCGTTTTGCAGGCCTGGTATCGTTCGAATCCAGGCGTCCTGGATGTCCGCCCCAAAGCTGGTCGATATGCCGTTTGGATAGATTAAATCACTATGTAGGCCTTCGGGCTCTAAAAAGACATGATGCGACGTGTGGTTGGCAAAGCGCATAACCTTGTCTTCGAGCGATGGGCAATAGCGCGGACCGGTCCCTTCGATGTCGCCGTTATACATCGGCGCGTTTTTAATGTTTTCACGGATTATATCGTGCGTTTCGGACGTTGTGTGCGTGATATAGCATACCGCATCATAATTATTTTCCGCGTTTGGCAATGAAAACCAATCATGCGGGTTATCCGCAGGTTGCGTTTCGCAAACACTAAAATCAATGGAATCACGATATATTCGCGCGGGCGTACCGGTCTTTAGGCGCATCAGGTCAAATCCCGCCGTACGCAGCGCCAATGACACACATGAATCAGGCGCCTGATATTCGCCATTATCCATTAAACGACCCGACGGTATCTTTTCCGCGCCGCGTGTTACCAGCCCGCGCAGAAACGTGCCCGTTGTAATAACAATGGATTTGGCGCGGTATTTATCGTTAACAGTCTTGTTTTCCAAATCCAGATTTGTGACCGTGTCAAATACAATCGTTAAATTGGGCGTAGAACGCAAAATATCCATTACGGCATCGTGATACAGTGCGCGGTCAATTTGCGCCCGCAGGGCACGCGTTGCGGCGCCGTGTGATGCATTTAGCGTACGGAAATGGATACCCGCCGCGTCCGCCGCGCGTCCCATAACGCCACCCAGTGCATCAATTTCGGCGACCATCTGGGATTTACCCGGGCCGCCGATTGACGGATTGCACGACATCGCGCCGATGTCGGCCTTCTGCATGGTAAGCAGCAGCGTTCGCGCACCACGACGCGCGGCGGCGGCGGCGGCCTCGGTGCCGGCGTGTCCACCACCAATAACGATTACATCATATTCGGTCATTTGATTAAAACCGTCCCATACCGCCGTTAACGTTCAATGTCTGGCCGTTGATGTACGATGCCTCCGCGCTGGCCAAGAATACACAGGCGTTCGCAATGTCATCCGGTTCGCCGAAGCGGCCGGCCGGAATCTGGGCTAAATACGTCTTTTTCAGGTCATCGGACAAAACGTCTGTCATTGGGGTCTTAATAAAGCCCGGGGCGACGCAGTTTGCCGTGATGCCACGGGATGCAACCTCGGCGGCGATGGATTTTGTCATGGCAATCATGCCACCCTTGGATGCAGCATAGTTCGCCTGGCCTGGGCCGCCGATAACGCCGATAATCGACGCCATGTTAATAATACGGCCATAGCGGTTCTTCATCATCGGCATGACGCACGCGCGGCAGATTTTGAACGTAGAGCGCAGATTTGTGTTAATAACATCGTCAAACTGTTCGTCGGTCATGCGCATCAACAGCGTGTCTTTGGTAATGCCTGCGTTATTGACAACAATGTCGATTTTACCCGCCGCCTCTATCGTGTTCATAACCAATTCAACCGCCGCGCCGTCGGCCGCCAAGTCGCACGGAATTTTAATATATTCGTCGCCAAATTCGCTGTTTAACTTCGCGATATTACGGCCCGATACGACAACCGTGGCGCCGGCCTCTTTCATCTTTTTTGCAATTGCGCCACCGATACCGCCCGTCGCGCCTGTGATTAATGCAACACGTCCTGTCAAATCAAACATTTTTATATCTCCAATTTCTTTGCGTTAATTTCACTGCATATACGCCCGCACAGCCCCGTCAAGACATTGCCCGGGCCGACCTCGGTCATATCTGTTATCCCCAACGCATGCATTTTTAGCACACTTTCGCGCCAGCGCACGCCATGCGTCATCTGATAGACAAGCGCTTCTTTAATCTCGGCTGGGTCGGTCATAACGTCGGCGGTCTTGTTCGCAATAAATTTAGCCGCCGGGCGTTTAATTTCAACACTGTCCAGCGCCGCGCGCATGGCGTCGGATGCGGGGGTCTGCATACGGCAATGAACGGGCACTGATAACGCCAATGGCATTGCACGACGGGCGCCGGCCTCGCGTGCCGCGGCCATTGTGGCCTCTACTATTTCCTTTGCACCGGATATTACAACCTGGCCCGGGCAGTTGTCGTTGGCAACATCGCAATCGGTGCCGGCGCATATTTCGCGCACGCGGTCAATATCCAGCCCGATTAGCACCGCCGTCAATCCCGCGCCCACCGGCGCCGCACTTTGCATTGCGTCGCCACGCGTGCGCAACAGGCGTGCCGCATCGCCAACACTTATCGCACCGGCGGCCGCCAATGCTGTATATTCCCCTAAACTATGGCCGGCCACATATTCCGGCAGAGCCGCGTTTGACGCACGCAGCATCGCGATTGACGTCGCCATAATCGCAGGCTGAACATTACGGGTAAGCGTTAATGTATCGGCCGGACCGTTGAATATAATATCGGTTAATTTTTCGCCGAGTGCCGCGTCCACTTCGTCAAAGACGGCGCGGGCGGCGGCATTATTCTCGTACAATTCGCGACCCATGCCAACAGACTGGCTGCCCTGGCCCGGGAATACAAATACAGATGACATTATGTCCTCCTTGCTAATTAAATCATGGGGTAATTATAGACGTGATTTTATGCATTCGCAAATATTAAAGTTTCCGCCTTGATATTTCGCATTTTTACGTATATAATTAACGTTGCCGGCGGGTGTTCCGCGGGCGGGGTGTCACAACCCCATAACTGCCTGTTTCGATTGAAACAGAAAATCTCCGCCTCGTTGGCTGGAGGGTTGCCGAATATATTGAATAAGCAACACTATAGCAGTTTGTAGTTGTGAACCTCCAGCCATCTGAATTTTATTCCGATGGTTTTTCTTTATCAAAAAATCACGGGGGCTGGCAGGTGTCTTATCAAAAACTGGAAATTGCGCGAAAAATGACGCAAATCAGCGTTGTAGAGATATGTACGGCGCTGGGGTTTACCGAGGTTACAGAATACGAAAAATTAATTAACGGCAACAAAGCACTAAGCACGTATCAAAAAATCATGATTTTTATCGCGTTTGGGCACTATCCACGCGCATGCCAGTATATTGCCAGTGGCAAAGATTATAATTTTCTAATTGAAAATTCACAGCCGCAATAGTTCTGGCGGTAAAAATCAGATGCGCGGCCGATTTGCTGACGCAGGCCTTCGTCCCACTTTATCGGCATATAGCGGACATCGCCACATACGGTCGCGGCGGCGCGGTCAACCTGGGTCTGGTCTTTGTGGCGCGATACGCCCAATACACTTGCCACCGCATCATACCCGTTTGCGCGGGCCCAATCGGCCGCGCGGCGGAAGCGAAACTCAAAACAACGACTGCAGCGCGGGCCGCGTTCGGGTGCGGCCTCCATCCCGCGGACGGCATCGCGCCATGCCACGTGGTCGTATTCTAATTCCACGTGTTTGACGCCCAACGTGGTGCAGTATCGAATTTGCTCTGCCATGCGCTTTTGATATTCCGTTTCTGGGAAAATATTTGGATTGAAAAACAGCACGATAAAATCGTCTACATCCGGGATTGCGCCGTCCGCCAATTGTTTTATCGCGCCCGCGCTGCACGGCGCACAACATGATACCAGAACTAATTTCATTTTACTTATATTCCGTGCCGATTACGCTGTCCGTGGGCAGTTCGATAATTTCGTCGGACGATGCGCCGCGGCCCAGTTCCGCCATACTGCACATCATGCCAAATGATTCTGTGCCGGCAACAGTGCGCTGGGATATTGGCTTTTTTTGCCCATGCAATTTACATCCGACCGGCGCCAGGATGGATACCAACCCCGCACGCGCGTTTGGCGCGGCGCATATGATTTGCACCACATCCGTGCCATTGTCGACCGATAATACATGCAAATTATCGCGCGTCGGGTGCGGGGCGCATTCAACAATTTTTGCAACAATCGGCTTTGGGGCGTCGTCTGTTTTTGGTGCAAATTTTTCCACCAGTTCCGCGCGACGGGCGTCATCTATGCGTTCAAACAAATTTTCAGGCACGACAAACGCCGCGCCGCCCGAAACACGACGCTCAAACGCCGATGGCCAGGACAGGTCTTGCGCCGCGACAAAGACGGCGCGTATTTTTTCCGCGGCCACCGGTATA